>JADHED010000303.1_pt1 | contig 66826 bp, 55 predicted proteins | sample 8952041 | NCBI WGS metagenome assembly JADHED01 (sample SAMN16124423, study PRJNA663239) | bioreactor sludge metagenome | isolation source: sludge (control) | place: India:Bengaluru | collected 2018-09-08 | reverse complement strand
TCAGCCCGCCCTCGCCGATCGGGTTCTCCAGAGATTGGCCGGGCGCGGCCCCGTAACCATCGACCGAGATCGTGAAGCAGGCGACGCGGAGCTTCGACACGACGCTTCCCTTCGATGCACGCGTGGACCGGACGGCAGCGGGCGTGGTCGCCGTGCCGGGCCGCGGTCGCGCAGGGTAGCACGGACGCGCAGCGACCCGCCGAACGCACGCGGGCTTGGGCGACAGGGTGCGGCGGAAGAGCGCCGACGACGCCGACGCGACTCCGGACCTCGGAGTTATCATTGCCGCTCCACCCGACCGGATCCCCCCATGCGCCCGAGCCCGCGTCCGTTCGTCGCCGGGGCCGCCATCGCGGTCCTCGTGTTCTCTGCACCCGCGCCGTCGTGCGCCGCCGGCCCCTTTGCCCCGCGCACGTACCGGATCGACGCCGTCCTCCTGCAGGGAGCGGAGCGCGGCCCGAAGCCGTCGTGCGCGGTCCCGCAGGTCGGGCTGGCCCTGCCGGCGGACTGGCAGGACGCCGAGCAGCGCGCGGCGCTCGCGAAGGCGGTCGGCGCCGTCGACGCGCGCCTGCTGTGGACGGACCTCAGCCCCGCGGGGTACGACGCCGGCTTCAGCGTCGGACGCGAGAAGATGTTCGTCGGCTTCCGCACGGCGCGCCCGGCGGAGGACGGCCACGTCGTCACGCTTGCCGTCGCGGCCATCGGCCGCGGCAAGCAGGTCAACCTGGACGACGTCCCCGTGGCGGACGGCCGGACGCTGGCCCACGCGCACCCGTCGCCCGACAGCGGCCGCGACTGCGTGCTGCTGGCCGTCACGCCGGTCCCGCCGGTCGAACGGGTGGGCCTGGAGAACTTCCTCGCCATCGACGGCGTCAAGCCCGTGATCGTGATGGGGGACGTCGTCGCGCCGAAGCTCGTCAAGAAGCGCCAGCCGGAGCACCCGGACCACTGCTCCGGCAAGATCATCACGCAGGCGGTCATCGACACCCAGGGACGCGTCCCGTGGGTGCGCTTCCTCAAGCTCCCGAAGGACTGCGACGCGGCGGTCGCGACCACGATCGACGCGCTGCTCGAATGGCGCTACGAGCCCGCGCGCCGCGGCGACACCGTGGTGCCGGCGTACTTCACGGTGGTCTTCACCTACGCGGGCTGGGATTGAGCACGCGGCATGTAGGGTCGCGGCCTCCCGCGCGCAGCGCGGGATGGCCGCCCCCCGCAGGCGACGCTCGTCGCGCGGGCCCTGTCCCTCTCGCCGCGCCGGCGTGCATTCAGCGGGTTGCGTTGAAGAGAACGGCTCGAGTGCACGATCGCGAGAACGGAGCCGCTCGAATGCACGAAACCGGGCAAGACAAGCCGACGAATGCATCGTCGATGGGCGTTAGCGAGACATGAGAGTCCCGTAAACGTGCATTCGCGCCTCTCCGTTCCCCCGAAGCTGCACTCGCGCCGCTGCGTTCGACAGAACGGCGTGAATGCACGCACGCGGGGCCGAAGCCGCGCCGGCAATCCCGCGCATGAGCCCGAGACGGAGACGCTCGTGCATCGGCGTCAACGTCCAAATCGGCGCTCCCCGCACGCTCGCGGAGCCACGAACTACAAAGTCCGCACCGCGTTTCAGTGGGCACCCTGTGCGACGTCGTCGGCCTCGCCGCTCGCCGGCGTCTGTTCGCACCACGGTGCGGCCTCCGCGAATCCCGCGCCGGCGCGCCTCCACGCGGGCCTCCGCCGCTGCATCGAGGAAGCGGGCACGAGCGCCCTCGGCATCTCCGCGGGCCAGCGCGACCCGCCCCAGTTCGACGAGCGACGACGCCCGCAACGCGTCCGCAAGCGCGGCGGCGCGGTCGAGGTCGCCTGCCCGGCGGTAGGCCACGGCGGCCTGGCCGTTCATGAACGCCTCTTCCATCGCGTACGCCCGAGTGGGGCCGCGGTACGCCGCGAGTGCAGAGGCGGCGTCACCAAAGCGGCCCTGCCCGGACAAGGCCCACGCATGGGCGAGGGTGACCCAGTTCTCTCCGCGCGCGGAGAGCCGGCCGCGCGTCGCGGCGTCGAGCAGCGTCTCCGCGTCCGAGTACCGCCCCAGGGCGCACAGCTCCAGCGCGAGGTGGATGCGCGCGCGCGCGTCATCGAGCGATCCGCTCGTGGAAGCGTCGCGCCCGAGCGCCACGGCCTCGTCGACCTGGCCGCGGCCCACGAGCGCCCGCGCGAGTTGGAACCGCGCCCCGTCGGCCTGAGCGTCGAGCGCCAGGGCCTCGCGGTAGAGCGCTTCGGCGCGCGCCGGATCCGGCGCGGTCCCCTCCGCCGTGCCCCGCGCCGCCTCGTCGGCCATCCACGTCAGATCGCGGGCCCGCTGCCGGGCGAGAAGACGCTCGCCGTAGCGCGGGTCGGCCGCGAGCTGCGCGGCCCAGTGCGCCTGTGCGTCGCGAATGTCGCCACGGCACGCGCGGCAGTAGTCCCCGGGCAGCCGCCCGGTGAAGAAGCCGCGGAGGAAGTTGGCCGCGACCGTCCGCGGCCGCGGGTGCGCCATGAGGCACTCGGTGTGCGTGCAGTGCACCGGGTCGTCCGCCTGCTCGTGACGCGGGTTCTTGACGAGCCCGAGCACGTGCCCGAACTCGTGCACGAGCGTGGCGCGCTCGATCTTGCGCGCGCCGATCCAGAGGAAAGCCTGCTTGCGGGCCGCCTCCATGCAGACGACGCAGCCGCTGACGAGCGTCGTGCGTCCCCCGCGCGTCACCGGCCACTCCGACGCGAAGCCGAAGTAGCCGTGGAACCGCGGCACGTACAGGATGTACACGACTTGGTCCGCGCCGCCGGGATCGTGCGTGAGGTGCCGATCCAGCACCTCGCGCGTCCGGTCCTCGCGCAGGCCGGCGGGCCACTCGTCGGCGGGGATCTCCTCGCCCTTCTCGACGCGCACCTCCCGGCCCGCGGAAACGTACCTGGCGAGCATCGCGCGCAGCCCGTCCAGGGCGTACGCGCTGGGCTCGTTCCCGGCGATCCAGTCCACCTCGACGACCAGACGCTTCGAGGCGAGGCCGGTCAGCACGTACGGGCTCAGCGTGCCGGCGACCTCCGCGACCGGCGCGGGCGCGCGGCCGGGCTCGACGGGCTTGTAGCGGAGCAGCGTGTGACAGCCGCAGAGCACGCCCAGCAGGAGAATCGGAATCGCGCGGACGGACGAACTGCGTGGCATGTCCCACCTCCATCCGTTTCTTCGCTTTCGAACCCTCACCCGAGGAAGCTTCCCGCCATCACATCGGCGGCGATCAGGAAGGCGTTCCCCGCGGCGTGGATCACGAACGGTCCCCACAGGGAGCGGCGCGCGAGAAGCGCCGTCGCCGTGAAGACGCCGCCCAGCAGCGGGAAGAGCGGCAGGCCCGGCTGGCGATATGCCACGGTGTGCAGGACCCCGAAGATCACGCCCGACGCGAGTGCGGCGGCCCATCCGGGCGTCCTCGCCGGAAGGGACAGGAGCAGGACGCCTCGGTGGATCGGTTCCTCGGCGAGCGGCGCAAGGAGGAGGCTCCCCACCAGGTCGGCGCAGAGCCTCCAGCCCGTCATGAACCCGTATGGCTCGCCCACCATGGAGTCCCCGAAGCCGCCGAGAACCACGGCGCCGAGGACGAGCGCGCACAGGGCTCCACCCCAGAGCGTTATGCCCGCCGCCCAGCGCAGCTCGCGCGCGGGGTCCCGCAGCAGGTACCGCAGCCGCCCTGCTCCCAGCACGAGCATCGCGGCGACGGCCCGCAGCCCGTTCAGGCCGTTGTGCGCCCACAGCATCTGGTCCTCCGGGAGGGAGTTCGCCCACCCCACCACCACCCGGCAGAACGCCGCGTCGGCAAGGACGTAGGCGAGGGGCCACAGGCCGCGGAATCGAACCTCCTCGGAGAACGTCGCTGCGGTGGTTCGCGTCAGCGCGGCCCGCAGATCGGCGGCGACGGCGTTGGCAAAGCCCATGGCCGGTCGCCTCACTCGGGACCTTCTTGTTCGTCGAACTCGATCACGTACACCGTCGTCGGCGGCGGAATCGGCGACGGCGACGTCGGCGTCGGCGTCGGGGTGGCACGTGATCGCACACGCGCGCAGGGGTCGTACGGCTCGGGCGCGCTGCCCTTCGGCGCGAGGACGCCGCCGAGCGAGTTGGCAGGATCGTAGCCCGGCGGCGGCTCCAGTCCGCGCGGTGCGCGCGCCGCGAGCGCCTCCACCTCGGCCCCCGTCCCGCGGCGTGTGCACAGCAGGAAGTCGTGCAGCACCCCCCTCCAGCCCTCCCGCGTGTCCGTCCCGTCGTCCTTGAGACCGAGGTCGGCGAGCCCGCGGCGGAGCTCCCCCTCGGCCTCGTCGAGGCGGCCCATGGACCACAGCGCCCCCGCGAGGCTGAGGCGGACCGCGTTCAGCTGATCGTCGCGGGCGTCGCGCATGCGGCGCCGCAGCTGCGCCTCGACGAGCGTCGCCCTCGGCCGCGCGAGGTCCTCGCCGGCGTGCGGGTCGACGTACCGTTCGAGCCCGCCCACCTCGATGTATTGCAGGGAACGGCCCAACGGGCGGAGCAGGATCCTGCTCCCGTCGGGCGACCAGGTGGCCGCGCAAGGCAGCTTCGCCGTCAATGGCCGCGAGGCGAGCCCGTCGGCGCGCACCGCCCACGTCGAGCCCTCGCCGTCGTTGACGACCAGCCAGCGCCCGTCGGGGCTGAACACGGGGGCATGCACCGGGTCGGGTTGCCGCCCGCCCGTGACCCGCGGGACGCGCCCGAGGGGCCGCAGCCAGAGCGGACGCGAACCCCCGCCGGCGCCCTCGCGCGCCACCATCACGAGCCCCAGGTCGCCGCCGTCCACGAGGAGCGCCGCCGCGTGCGCGCCGTCGGAAGACAGCGCGCCGAACCGCAGACCCGCGCCGATCGTCCAGGCGACGCTCCCGTCGCGGGTCCGCGCGTGCACCGTCGTGCGGGATCCCTCCGGCGGCGCGTCGCTGCACCCGGTCGGATCCGCGGCCGTCCAGCCGGTCGTCACGAGCTGGGACCCGTCCAGGGACCAGCCGTCGAACTGGCGGCAGCGCCGGTTCGAGCCGTCGTAGTGCGGCCCGCTGGGGCATCCGCCTTCGAGGTCCGTCTTCCCGGGCGGCCAGTGCTCATAGCGCACGAGCGCATCGCGGGCGGTGACGCCCCAGGCCCGTCCGGGGGCCCAGTCGATCGCGCCGGCCGTCATGCAGCTGGGGCCCGAGCGGCCGGTCTCCACGTCCAGCTCCAGGATCTCGGTGCAGTCCGACCCGCAGCGCATCGTGAGAAGCAGCCGGCCGGCGTCGAGCCACGTCAGGAGCCCGAGCGCGCGGTGGCCCGTAGAGTGAGGTCCGCGCGGCAGCAGGTCGCGCAGGCCGGCCCCGTCCGCGCCGACGACGTAGATGCTGTCCGCGCCATCGACTCGCTCCGCGACGAACGCGAGGCTCGTCCCGTCCGGGCTCCACGCCAGCTGCGTCGCGGGGCGCGCGCGCGAGGTCGCGACGATCCTGACGCCGTCCACGTGAACGCCGTCCGGAAGCGCGGCGGCGAACCGCGTGCCGTCCGGGGACCACCCGGCATCGTTGGCGGCGTACGCTCCGGCGACGCGGACGCCCGCCGCGATGTCCGGCGCGCGGGTGGCCGCAACGGCTGCCGTCGTCTCGAAGACCCACAGCAGCGCGAGGGCTGCGGCGAGTTCGACAATCGATTCACTGTCATTGGAAGATCGCATGAGGCCTTGCGTGCCGGCGCCCGGGGCGCGAGCGCTCAGGGCGAACCGACGAAATGCGGTGTGCGGCGCGCCGGGGCGCTGAAGATGGACCGATCCTGGCGAATGCGGTCGCTAGCGGCCGGGATGCCCCGGTCCCAGCGGCACGATGCGGAACGTCCTGCCGTACGCCTCGATGCCGCCGTCGGACGGGCCGGGGACCACGATCGACTCGTTCGACTCGGGAACCGGGAGCTGGAGCGGGGCGTCGGCACGCCGCTCGAGAACGCCGACCTTCGACCGCAGCTGCGCGATCTCGGCCCGCAGCTGCGCGGATTCACGTTGCAGCTGAGTGACCTCCGCCTGCAACTGCTCGACCTGTTCCCGCAGTTCATCCGCCGGGTCCGTCGGCGTCTGCGTCGCGTCACCCGCCAACGATCCGGCCCACGCCAGCGCCACGACGGCGACCGCCACGATCGCGATGCCCCTGCTGCGCATGTTCCCTCCCCGCTTCACCCGACAGGCGAACGAAGCCGAAGAGAAGCTACCACGCGGCGTGCACCGTACGGCTCGGCGCGCCAGAGCTTATCGGTGCCTGTCGTGCAGTTCGCCACAGGCGCGGCGGCCTCGGCGTCCGCGCGGGCGAGCCGTCAGTACCTGCTGGTGAACTCGAACAGCAGGCCTTCCTCTGCGATGGTCGCCGCAACGTCCACGTCGTGGCGGAAGCGAGACACGATGGCGCGGAACGCGTCGCGACGAACGGGGAAGGCGCCGGCCATGAAGGTCTCCGAGACCAGGTTCGCCTTCGGGATGCACACGGTGACGCTGGCCCGGTCTGACCCGTCCGAGCGCACCTGGAGCTTGCGGCAGTCCGGTCCGGCCTCCCCGAAACTCGCCATCGCCTCGGCGAGGCCCTGCAACGCCGCCACCTCGAGCGCGTCATCGGCGTTCAGTTCGGAGTCCGGATTCTCGTCGGCCCATTCCTCGAAGTGCGCGATCCGATCGTCGAGGGTCTGCAGGATCCCGCGCATCCGTGCCGCCGCGGCCGCAGCCTCCCGACCGACCAGGGCCCTGTACTCCGCGACCGTCTTCGCGCCGACCAGCGCTCGCCACGACTCCGCCGTGCCGCGGTCCATGAAGGCCCGGCAGCGCCGCGCGAACTCGAGCGCCGCCTCCAGGTCGCGCAGCTCCCACGACGCCCTGCGCTGGATCGGCGCGAGCGAGATCACGGCGGTGGCGTGCGGCGAACACGCGAACGACACCTCGCCGGGTATCGCCTCCTGAGATGGTTCACGCCCGATTCCAGTCGCGCGCCACGCCTCCGCGATCGCCTCCAGCTCCGCGGTTCGCGCGTTGAGCAGCCGCAGCACGCACGTCCGTTGTGCCTCGAGCGCGTCCTGGTACGCCCGGGACAGGTGCGTCCCCGCGGCATCCTGCCAGACCGTCAGATCGTCGCCGAGCGCGTCCCAGCGGATCGTGCCGTCGTCCTTGCATGCGTGGCAGCGCTGGCCCGTGAGCCCGACGAGGAACGTGATCCCATCCCGCGCCTGCTGTTCCTTCGTGCGGCGGTGGAACTCGTCGGTGGTCGCCGAGGGGCGGGTTCGGAACCGCTCCCAGGACCACAGGGACTCGAAGGCCGCGCGGCGCAGGACCTCGTCGGACTCGACCCGGGCGAACGACGTCACGTCGCCGCAGGCCAGGAGCGATGCCGCCGATCCCGCGCTCGCCGGAGCTGCCGCCGACACGACGATTGGGAGAACGATCGCGAGGAGCACGGGATGGGATGAGCCGACCCTAGGCACGCCACCTCCACCAGGGAGCCGCCCTCGGCTGGATTCTGCCCTGACGCCCGCCGGGAGCTTACCCGGCCTCCGTCGGACCTTACGACCAGCTCGACGTAGTACCGTCTCGTCGGGCGATGCCGCGGGTCATGCCGCGCGGCCGGGATCTCCGGCCGACGTCGCCGGGGGAGAGAATCGGTGAGAGGCCTGATCGCCGCGCTGGTCCTGTGCTGCGCCGCCGCGAGTTCGATGGCCGCGGATCCGTCCACGCCGGCGAGGCTCGTCGCCGTCGTGACGGACGACCGCGGCGCGCTCCTCGCGGACGCCTCCGCGACACTCGAGAAGCAGGACCGCGCACCCGTGCGCGGCGTCAGCGACGAGCGTGGCGCCGTCGAGGTCCGTGCCGCGGCGGGGCGCTACCGGCTCGTCTTCGAGCGCGCGGGATCCTGCCGGCTGGCGCACGGCGACGTGACGCTCGCCGCGGGGCAGGCGCTCGAGCTGCGCGTCGCGCTGCAGCCGTGCGCCGCGGTCGCCGGCGTCGTCCGGCAACCCGGCGGCGAGCCCGTCGCCGGGGCGCGCGTGCGCGTCGACCTCGCGCGCCAGCGGCCGCCCGCGCTGCGCGCCGGGTCGGAGGACGAGGGCGACCTGCGCGGCGGCCGCGTCGAGGTCGAGACGGGGCCGGACGGCGGCTTCCGCCTCGCGCAGGTGCCGCGGGCGGACGGGTACCTGCTCGAGGTGCGGCACCCGGACTTCCCCGCGCTCGCGCGGCGCCTCGACGTCCGCGCCGACGGGGCGCGCGTGACGCTCGTCCTGCAGCCCGGGGCCGAGGTGCGGGGCACGTTCGTCGGCGACGACGACAAGCCGCTCGGCGACGTGGAGATCGTCGCCGTAAGGCTCGACGCGGACGAGCCGCGCGAAGAGGTCCGCCGCGCGGCGAGCGGCCCGGACGGCGCGTTCCGCCTGCGGCCGCTGCCGCCGGGGCGGTTCCGCGTGGAGATCCACCCGCCGGCCGGCCTCGCGCAGTTCCGCGGCCCGTTCACGCTGGCCGCCGGGCAGGCGTGGGACCTCGGGCGGATCCGCGTGCGCCCGGGCGTCGCGATCACCGGCCGCGTGTTCGACGGCGAGCGCAAGCCCGTGGCGAAGGCCAAGGTCGTCGCGCTCCGGCAGCTCGGCGGCGCGACGAAGAAGGAACGCGTGGCGACCACGTCCGAGGCGGGGGCGTTCCGCCTCGCGGGCCTCGCCGAGGGTGCCTACACGCTGCGCGTCGAGCCGCCCGACACGCACCTCCGCGCGGCGCGCGAGGACGTCCCGGCCCCGTCGCACGACGTCGAGCTGAAGATCGCGCGGGCCGCGTCGCTCACCGGCGAGGTGCGCGCGCGCGGCGGCCGCTGCACGCTCGAGCGGCTGCGGCTGCTCGCGCTCGACGTGTCGCGGCCGGAGCATCCCCGCGAGGTGGGGACCGCCGAGATCCTCGACCCGGACCGCGGCACGTTCCGGGTGACGCGCCTGCCGGCCGGAGACATCGCCGTCCGTGCGGTCGCCTCCGGCTGCAGGCCCGTGCGCGCCGCGCCCACGCACCTCGAGGAAGGCGGCGCGGCGGGGCCGATCGAGGTCGTGCTGCAGGCCGGGGCGCTGCTCGAAGGCCGCGTCGTCGACGCCCGCACGGGGTCGGGTGTCGCGGCGGCGGTCGTGACGCTCGAGGAGAACGCGTCGGACACGGTCGCGACCGGCGAGGACGGCCGGTTCGAGCTGACCGGCGCGCGCCCGGGACAGAACGTGCTGCGCGTGCGCCACCCGGACTACGCGCCCGCGCGGTTCGCCGCGGCGCTGGACCTCGACGATCCGCAGCCGGCGCAGGTCGCGCTCGCGCCCGGCGGCACGGTGCAGGGATCGGTGCGCCTCGCCACCGGTGCCCCCGTGCCCGGCGCGCGCATCGAGGTGAACGCAAGCGAGGCCACGGGCGACGGAAGCCCGCTGACCACCGTGACCGGCGACGATGGGACGTTCCGCTTCGACCACGTCCCCGCCGGACCCGTGGACGTGCGGCGCGTCGGCGGCGGCGACCCCTTCGAGGAGGCGGACGGGAAGGGCGTCGACCTCGTGGACGGCGCGGTCGCGCAGGTGGACTTCACCATCGGCGGCGTCGTCGAGGGCCGCGTCACCCGCGGCGGGCTGCCGGTCGCCGGCGCGCGCGTGACCTTCGGGTTCGCGGACTGGACGACGCGGGACATGGTCGTGAGGAGCGCGTGGACCGACCCGGACGGCGCCTACCGCGCCGAGGGGATCGCGCCGGGCGAGACGGCGATCCTGATCTCCGCGGAAGGACAGGAGTCCGTGCGCCACGCCTCCCTGCCGAACGCGAGCCCGCACCGGCTCGACATCGCGCTGGGCTCCCGCGCGCTCGCCGGGATCGTCGTGGAGGGCAGGACGGCCCGGGGAATTCCGGCCATCGTCGGGGCGAATCCGCAGGACCAGGAGACGGGGTTCGCTCACAGCTCCGCCACCGGCATCCAGGACGAGGACGGCCAGGTGTTCCTGCTCCGGCTCGGCGGCGCGGACAGCGAGGAGGCGCGAACCGAGGCCGACGGCACCTTCCGCGTCTGGATCGACCCTGGCCGGGCGTACAGGGTGTACGCGGACGGGATCGCCGGCGGCGCCGGCTCGGCGACGCTCGCGGCGGACCAGGACGGGCCCGTGCGCGTGGAACTCGTCCGCCAGGCCACGCTCCACGTGCGGGTGCTCGGCCCCGCGGGGGAGGCGGTCTCCGGCGTCCGCGTGTGCTCGCGGGTGCACAGGGACCCGCGGGGCGAGGGCCCGCAGTTCTCGACCATGTGCACCAGCACCGGCGACGGGGAGTCGGTCACCGACGTCCCCTTTCAGTGGGGCGCAGGAGACAAGCCGACCGTGCTCGCGGTCGCCGCGGGCCTCGCCGCACGCCGCGAAGAGGTTCCCGAACTGCGTGCGGACGGCGACGGCGAGCCGAACACGATCACCCTGCAGCTCGAACGCGGCGGCGCCGCGCAGATCTGGACGACGGCCGGCATGGAGGTGACCTCCGTCCTCGGCGCGTCGGGCGTCGAACTGCGCAGCGTCCTCGGCCCGCTGAACCTGATCCGCCCGGGTACCGATGCCGGCGCGCCCATGATCCGGATCGACGGCCTCGCGCCCGGCGAGTACCGCATCGGCCTCGCCCCGGCCGGCACCGACGCCGCGACGAACGTCGTCACGGCGGTGGTGCAGGCCAACGAGACCGTCACCGTGCAGGGGCCGTAGCTTGGTGGAGGACGCGTTTGTCGCGGGAAGCGTGGAGACGCGCCGCCGTGGCCTCGAGAGCTACGTGGCCAGCAGAGGCATTTCATCCCACGTCCGGCCGTCGAGAATCCGGCCCGCCCGCTTCTTGTTGACGCCGCCCCACTGCTTGAAGAAGAACGGCACGCGACGTCGTCCGCACTGCTCGCGAAGATCGCGCACCCACTCCGGATCGACCGGGCGCGCACCCGGGCCGGACTCGCCACCGACGATCACCCAGTGAATGCCATCGAGGTCGAGATTCGAGAGGGGGCCCAACAGCGGCTCCAGAGACAGGAAACGGACGGCGGCCGGTACAGACCGCAGGTGATCGACTCGCCCCGCGTACGCCTGACTCTCGACGCTGACGCCGGCCCAGACGTTGTGAGGCCACGGCAGGTCGGGCGCACACTCCATGAGACGGCGGGACCGCTTGGTGAGCACTTGAAAGCGATGACGGGAGGCCCGCCGCATGACGTCGAACACCTCAGCGATGTAGGCGTCAGGGACGAGCTCGTGGAACAGGTCCGACATGGAGTTCACGAAGATGTTCTGCGGGCGCTTCCAGCCGAGGGGCAACTCGAGCGCGGCCCGCTGCAAGGTCACCTCGAAACCGTCCCGATACTGCGGCAGACCCATCGCTTGCAGCCTGTTGGCCAGCCGCTCGGCGTAGCAGTGCTTGCAGCCCGGGCTGACTTTCGTGCATCCCGTGACCGGGTTCCAGGTCGAGTCCGTCCACTCGATCGGCGATGTGCGACCCATGGCGGGCTCCTCCTGCCGGACATGATACCGGACTGAGGTCAGGTCTTCCGCCATCCGGACAGCAGATGGCCCGCCACGCGCAGCGCGATCTTGCCGCCCTGCCCTGCGTTACCCGCCGCGAAGCACAGCATGAAGAGCGGGCAGTTCGTCTTGTTGCGCAGCAGCACATGCTCGGGCGAGACCGTCGGGAAGACCGTGCGGAGTCGCCGCTTGAAGAATTCGGCGATGGAGTCGGCCGTTGCCGTCTTCAGGACGACTTCGTCCTGATCACCCCAGAGGCTCGGCTGAATGGCGCTCGTGAAGAACTCCTGGCGCCAGGTTGGTGTTCCGAAGACGGAGGTCAGCCGTCGTTCCCACCCCGCAGGGATATTCCCGTCTCGCTGAAGGAGACGTTGCACGCCGACTCCGAGGGGGAAGAGGATCCACACGTCGAGCGCCTTCGTTCGGGCCACTGCTTCAAGCGTCTGCCAAGTCACCTGCATTCCGTAGGGGTCGATGAAGACGACACCGCGTCGTCTGGTCCAGTCTTCACGGGCAAGTCCCTGCAGGGCCACGTTGGCGTCGCTCTCGCGTACTTCTGCACGCCGTGTCGGGTAGGCTGCTGTGAGCTCCCTCAGATGTTCGCACTTGGCCGGATCTAGATCGATGAACACGTGTCTCGAGAAGGGCGGCTCGGTTTCGAGCGCGATCTTCGCGGAGCCGTCGAGCAGAAGGCCGACGTCGTCACGGTCTTCCACGGCAAAGAGGAACTCCTCGGCTGCACTCGATGCCGTGCTGTTGGCGTGTCGTCGCGTTCCGGACCCGGCGAAGGCGTCGATGTAGTGGGTCTCGAACGGCTGCTTCGAGAGGATCCTCGTGTAGGCCGCGAGATAGCCCTTCAGTATCGCGAGCTTGTCATCCGTCCAGTGCCCGCCGAACGCGTGGGGATGCACCATGTCTGCTCCCTTCTGCCATGCGTGTGGCGCGGGTCCGATTACGGCGCCGCCGCCGCGACGACGCGGCCGCCCGGGACGACGTCGACCGGCGGCCGCGTCACGCCGTCGACCGTCACGACGTAGGTCCCCGCGGGCAGGCCGTCGAAGACCCAGCTCCAGCCGGTCTCCGGCACCTGCACGCGCGGCCGCTCGGGGCGGCAGGTGATGAAGACGGGGGCGGCCCAGTCGACGCCGGCGGCGTCCACGATCGACGGCGGCTCCGACGACGACGTCGGCACGACGAGTCGTCCGCCGGGCCGCGGGACCACCTCGACGACGACCTCGCCCTGCGCGGGCAGCGTCGCGACCGCGCGCGAGATCCCGATCCCGGGCACACACACGAACGCCTCGACCGGGCCTTCCGGCACCGCGCGGCAGACCGGCTCCTCGCCGAGGGCTCGCGACTCCAGCGGCGTCTCGCCGCGGCGACAGAAGACGCTCGCGGCCGTGCCCTCGGGGAGCTTGATCCGGAGCGCGCGCCCGCTCCTGCGGATCGCCAGCCGGACCGGGTTGTTGCCGGCCTGCAGCTGGATCGTGCGGGTGAACGGCTCGAACCCCGCGGCACGGACCGTGAACGCGTAGCTGCCCGGGGCGGCGAAGCGCAGCACGCCGCGTCCGTCGCCCGCGGTCGCGCCGCCGCTCCCCGAGCAGCTGACGCCGCTCGCGTGGAACCCGGGGTGCTCCTCGTCGGCGCTCTGCCACGCCGCGCCGCCGCCGCAGCCGGGCACCGGGCTCAACGCGGCCGCGCTGACGGACGCCTGGTCGACCGGAGCGCCGTCGTCCTCCGCCACGACGAACACCTCGGCCGTGACGCGCGTGATGTCGAGGTCCACGATCTGCCGTTCGCCCTCGTGGAGGACGATGCGCCGGCCGGCCGAGCCACCTCCGGCCCGGGCGCTGACGACAATCTCGCCCGGCGGTAGCGCGAGGTCGTAGCCGCCGCCCGCGTGGGCGATCGCGACCGCGTAGGGCTCGTCCGGGCTGGAGTGACGCGCGCCGATGACCGCACCGGGCCACGGCTGGCCCTCCACCGTGACGCGCCCCTCGATCGCGGAATCCGCGAGAGACAGCTCCACCTCGGCCGTCGCGCCGGACGCCAGGGACAGCGGCACGGTCTTGTTCCAGCCCGCCGACAGCAGGACCGCGCTGCCCTCTCCCGGTGCGAGGTCCTCGAGTTCGCCGCGGCCCTGCGCATCGAGGGCGGTGACGCGGCGGATCCCCGCCCCGTCCTCGACGGCGGCGCCCTGCAGCCCGGGACGTGGCGCGGGGCCCCGGATGACCAGGCGCGCGCCGCGCGCGAGCTGCAGGTCCTGCGGCTCGGCGGGATCCTCGATGCGGCGTGACGCGCCGGCATACCCCGGGGCGAGCGCGACGAGCGCGAGATCGGTGCACGACGTGCACGGCAGCTCGAATCCGCCGTCCGGGCCGGACCGGGTCTCCGCGACCGCCGGGTCGTCCAGAGCCGAAGCCACGGTGTACCAGAGTCGCGTGAGCACCCGCGCCCCTTCGACGCCGCGGCCGGAAGGGTCGAGAACGCGGCCGCGCACGTCGCGCGGCGGGCCCAGCCGCAGCACGACCCCGCGCCGGGTCTCGCCGGCCGCGGTCGTCAGCCGCAGCGGATCGGGGCTCGCGAAGCGCGGCGCGCGCGCGGTGAGGACGACCTCGCCGGGCGGGAGCTGCGCCAGGGTGAACGAGCCGTCCGCGCCCGTGATCACGGGGCGCGGCCGCACGTCGCCCGCGTACGCTGCGTCCTTCGGCGCGGTGAACGACACCGCGGCGCCCGCGACCGGCGCGTCCCACGGATCGACGACGCGCCCGGCGACGATGGCGCCCCGCCGCAGTTCGACGACGTAGGGGGATTGGCGCGCCTCCAGGCCGCGCACGTGGTGGGGCGCGTAGCCGTCCGCGGTCGCGAGCAGCTGGATCCGCGACCCTGGGGGCAGCGCCGCGACCGTGGCGATGCCGTCCGCGTCGGTCGTCGCGCGGCGCCGCACGACGAGGCCCGACTCGCCGTCGACGACGATCTCGGCGCCCGCCACGGCGTCGTGCTGCTCGTCGCGAACCTGGACGACGAAGCGCTCGCCGGTGGGCACGCGGAGCACGCCGAGGTCGTGCAGCCCGCCCGGCGCCAACGTGAAGGTCGCCGTCTCGAGCGGCAGCACCTCCGGTCCGCGCACCGCGACCTGGTACCGGCCCGGGAGCGCGGGCTCGAAGCCGAACACCCCGCGGGGACCCAGGACGTCCTCGAGCTTCAGAGGAGGCAGCACCCGCGCGAGCCACGGGGCGGCGGACTCGCCCCACGGCGTCAGCTCGACGTTGCCTTTCACCGGCCGGTCCGCGTCGTCGAGGACGCGGCCGCGCACGCGGGCCGTCGGCCGCGGCGTGAGCACGACGGGCTCCTGCGGGGTCACCGGCACGACGCGGGCGTCGGTGCCGGGCACGACGCGAGGGTCGGTGCCGGGCACGATGCGGACGTCGATGCCGGACGTCGCGTCCCATCCGCCGGCCACGAGCAGGTGTTCCTGCCCCGGATCGAGCGGCCGCAGCTGGGCGGCGCCGCCCTGCCCGCTCGCGTCGTCGGGCGGCGTCGGTCCCGCGCACGTCCACGTGCCGACCGGCTCGGGATCCCGCGGGCCGGCGCCGCGCAGCCGCGACCACGCGCGCACGCGGACCCCCGGGCGGGGCTGGCCCTCTTCGTCTTCGACGCGCACGCGCAGCGCCGCGGGCTCGCGCCACGTCACGTCGACGGACGTCGCGCCCGGCGAGAGCAGCCCGAGCCGAACGCCGCAGCGCCACCGGTCCGCGGCCCGCGTGATCTCGAGGCGGTAGTCCCCGGGGGGTTGCGCGTCGAACGCGAAGCGCGCGTTGGCGTCACCCGGCGACCGCACGATCGCGAGGGTCCCGTCCGCGTCCGACACGCCGCCCCGAACCTGCGAGCCCGGGGGCTCGGTCCGAACCTGCGAGCCCGGCGGGACGCTCCGAACCTGCGAGCCCGGCGGGTCGGCGGGAGCCGGCGACCCCGGCGAACCGACCGGCCGCTGGGAGTCCGGCGGATCGGCGGAGAGGCGGATCACGCACCCCGAGGCGCACGCGGCCGCGGGCACCGCGCCGGACACGACGACCCCGGGACGGAGCACGCAGCTCACGTCGGCGCCGGCCGGCGTCACGCTGGCGGCCAGCCGTCCCGGCGCGCGGCACGTGATCCGTCGGCAGCTTGCCGGGAGCTCCGCGCGGCCGGTCCTGTCCGCCACGACGGCGTCCGCGGGCGGGTCCGCGCACGCGAGGTGCGCGTCGGCGATGCCGGCCCCGTCGGCTCCGACCGCGCGGACCTGGATCGTCTCCGCCGAGGCCCACGCGCGGGGCGTGACCTGCAGGACCACGAGGATCAGCACGCAGCACGAGACGACGGCGGCCAGAACTGTCCCTGCTCGGATCGCGGCCTTCGATCGCCTGCGTACCACGCCGCCTCCCCCTCGGACCGGGTGATCGTAGTTCGACGAACGCGATCTGTTCACGGGACCGGCACGTCCTCGACCTTCTCCACGACGAAGGCGGCGTACCGTTTCCCGTCGAAGCTGCGCCACGCGTACACGTGCCCCGCCTGCACCGGAAGGCCGGTCCGGTCGGAGTACGCCCGGAGACCGTCCTCCGGGACTTCACGCAAGGCGTCGAGGTCTATCGGGCCGAGATCGGCCATCGCCGCACGGCCCGGGTTCACCCGCGCCATCGTTCCCGGGAAGAACTCGAGCGAGCTGGTCCGGAACACGCCCGGCGCCACCTCGACCAGCGGCTTCGCGTCGCCGGCCTGCCGCAGATCGAGGTCGCCACCTTCCCGGTCGGTCGCGATGATCGCCTTCTTCTCGAACGAGAACTGGCGTGACAGCGGCCCCTCGGGGCTCATCTCCTTGTCGTAGCTGCGCATCGTGACCCGGCCTTCGTCGACGTCCTTGTCGAGGCGCCGCGACTTCGCGCGGCGCGGCGCGCGCCAGCGGATCGTGACGTGCTGCAGGGGCGTGACCTCGTAGCTCCCGAGGTCCACGACGTCGGGACCCTTGATGTTGACGAACGACCAGATCGAGGCGTACCCCGGGACGACCGACAGCACGCGCCAGCGGCCCGGCACGGCCGGGATCTCGATCGTGGCCTCGCCGTCCGGGTCCGTCACCGCGACGAAGGCCCTGTTGTCGAGGGCGTCGGCGCGGACCTCGAGCCCGCCCTTGTCCGCCCGGCCCGCCGCCTGGAGGCGCAGCCGCAGCTTGGCGGTGGGCCGACCCGAGTGGTCCAGCGGCCGCAGCGTGAGCGTGCCGACGTCGACGGCACGCCCCTCGGAGACCTGGAACACCGCGGTGCCCGCCGCGTACTGCGTGCCGCGAGCGACCACGCGGCACGGACCGAGCGGCACCATGAACAGGAACGAGCCGTCGTCCGCCCAGTAGAAGTTGTGCACCGACCAGGACCCGGCGGACTGGACGCTGATCAGATCTCGTTGTTCCGACGTCGCGGGAGAACCGTCCTCGTTGACGACGCGGCCGTGGATCACCCCCTTCTGCTCGATCTCGGCCTTCCTGGACAGCACGGAGATCGCCTGCTGCTTGCGCCCGGAGTTCCAGAAGGACGCGACCTCGGGGATCCCCTGCGGCAGAGCGCTTCCGGGGGCCGCGAGCAGACAGGCGAGAACGATCGACAGGACGATCGACGAACGGATGGCGGGTGCGCTGGTCGGCGACACGAGTCCCTCCCCGCGCGCAGTGTAGCGCGAGGGCGGGGGACACGAGAATGGCCCGGAGAGGCACGCCTCAGTAGACGTTCGGAACGCGGAACCCCGCGAGCGCGACGAGCCGCAGCATCGCGTCACGGTAGGGGCCCTCGCGAGGGCTCCACCGGAACGTGACCTTGTACGTGCCGCCGCTGACCGCCTCGCACGTCCAGATCGCCCCGTGAATGCCGACCTCTTCGTCGTCGTTCCGTGCGCGCCAGAAGTCGGAGCGCGCGAGCGCGTCGAGGAAGGAGTTCACCTGCGACGCCTCCACCTCGCGGTGGACCTCGCGCCGCCCGGCTCGCGGTGCCGGCCCGCCCACCTCGGACTCCTTGAAGACGGCGACGGCGCTGCCGTCGGCGCGGACCTCCAGGCGCACGACGATGCTGGGATCGAACGAGCGCAGCCAGATGAAGCGATAGACGTGCGCCGCGGGATCGGCGACGCGCGTATGGAGGACGGGCTCCTGGAACTGCTCCAGCTCCTGCGCGTGCATGCGGTGGAACCGGTACTCCCTCCAGGCGTCGCCGAACACCGCCCCCGCGGGGAAGTACCGCGTCCCCGTCCACTCGGGAGGAGGTCCCTCCCCCGCCCTGCCCGTCGTGGACACGGCCTCGGGGGCGCGGTCCCACCCGAGGATCCACAGCGCGCCGTCACGCCGGACGACGTACAACCGGCGCTCGACGCCTAGAGCGAGCTCGCTTCGGGAGAGGTGCCAGAGATCGTCGTCGGCGTATGCGAGGCGCGCCGCGGTGCGCCCGTGGAAGCCCTCCGGCACCGACGACACGACGTCCAGCTCGTATTCCATCCAACGCACCGGCACCTGCGCCTCGGCGCCCGCCATCCCCGCGAGCGCCCGCAGCCCCTCGCGATCCGTGTGCTTGTCCTTCACCGTGCCGGTGAGGACGAGATCGGCGCGATGGTGCGCCTCGTTCGGAGCCAGGGTCGCCTGGACGTCCTCGGGCACCCCGCCGCAGCCCGCCGTAGCGAGGGACGCCCCGAGCAGGATCGCGGTCCGAAGCGCCGGCATGCTCGCCTCCTCATAGATGCTACCGCGCTCTTTCGCGCCCCTGGCGCCGCCGCACGGCGGGGGTGCGGAGAACGAGCGGCGGCGGTTGCGCGAAGAACGAGCCGCGGCGGGAGCGCCGAGGACGAGCGGCACGCGCGGTTGGGCCGGGAGGACCCCCGCGATAGCGGCGCCGCGCGGAGAACGAGCGGCACGCGCGGGGCCAGGCCGGGCGGCGCCCCCACCGCGATGGCGGCCACGCGCGCCGCGCGGCGCGCCGACCGCGCCCGGCCCCGCCCCTGCCCGGGATTTTTCCCGAGTTGCGTTGGCGGCGCGCGGCACCGATGTTCGCCCCGGAGCCGCGTTCCGCGTGCTCCGGAGGACGCGTCATGACCCGCAGCTTCCCGCTCTCCCGCGTCGCGCTGTACGTCGCGGTGGCCGCCCTCGCCGTCGCCGCGGTCGCCCCGAACTGGGCCGCCACGATTCCCGTGTGGCTCGACGACGCCATCTCCGGGTGGAATGCGGCTCACGCCGAGAGCCCGATCCAGTTCGTGGCGATCAAGGACGCCTACGCGTGGTACCGCATGGCGGGGGCGCCGGAGCTGGCGGCGAAGGACATCCGCGACCGCGTGTACGGCATCACGGAGGCGAACGGGTACGTGAAGACGCAGGACGAGGAGATGGTCACGACCGGCCGGCCCCCCGTCGCGAGCGGCCCCGTGAAGACCGTCAAGTGCTGGACCCGCACGTTCCTGCGCGACCCCAAGAAGGGCAGCACGTCCGTGAGCCAGCGCATGCTGACCACGATGGTGTGCCAGGAAGACGGCACCTGGGCCGCGGGGTTCCGCGTGCTCGAGTAGGGCGCCGGAGAGTCCCCGGAGGGAGTTCCGAAAGGAGTTCCGGAGGGAGTTCCGGAGAGAGTTCCGGAAAGGAAGGAGCTCCGGAACGGCCGTTTCGGCGGTGCGGCGGGGTTAGAGTCGTACGGGACGGGCCCGCGTCATGGCCGGGTCGCTGCGCCTTCGCGGAGCGGGCCCCCGCGGGTCGGGCGCTCCGAAGAAGGAGAAGCTCCCTGTCGATCCCGTTCGATGACGAGGCCGCCCTCGCGGGGGCGAAGCTGCCCGCCGGTGCTCGTGTCGCCGTGATCGGGAGCACGACCTTCTGGCACGAGGAGAGTGCGCCGACGTGTGCGGCGATCGGGGAGCTGCTCGCCGGCGTCGACGACGTGATCCTGCTCACCGGGGGGGTCCCGGGCGTCGGCGAGGCCGTGGGTCGGGGGTACGTCAAGGGCTGCTCGGAGTTGCGGCGGACCCCCCGCGTGAGAGCTCGGGCGCATTGTCGCAGACCCTCCGGCAAAGGAGCGGCCAACCAGAAACGGAGAGAAGACGATGGCCAAGACCGTCCGAATCATGTTCCCCGCGCAGACTCCTCATGGGTAGCAACTCGAAAATCGAATGGACCGACGCGACATGGAACCCCGTCGCGGGCTGCAGCCTCGTCTCTCCGGGTTGTACGAACTGCTACGCCATGCGGATGGCCGCCCGCCTAGTGAACTTCGGCCAGGAGAAGTACATCGACACCACACGCAAGAGTGGAGGTCGGCATAAGTGGACCGGGAAGATCGTGCTCGACCGGGCCGCGCTTGAACTGCCGTACACGTGGCGCAGGGGACGTCGAGTCTTCGTCAACTCTATGTCCGACCTCTTCCACGAGGACGTGCCGCTTGAGTTCATCAGGGACGTGTTCCGAGTAATGGAGAGCACCCCGCAGCACGTCTACCAGGTGCTCACGAAACGGGCCGACCGACTCGCGGAACTCTCGGCTGCGCTCACATGGTCGGCGAATACGTGGATGGGTGTCAGCGTCGAGAACGCCGAGTACCTGTGGCGCGTCGATCGGCTGCGCGCGACGGGCGCAAAGATCAAGTTTCTATCGCTCGAGCCGCTACTCGGTCCTCTGGTGCCGGGACTCGACCTGCACGGCATTGACTGGGTCATCGCCGGTGGCGAGAGCGGACCGGGGGCCCGGCCCGTTCATCCTGAGTGGATCCGCGCGATTCGGGATCGCTGCCTCGCTGAACGTGTAGCATACCACTTCAAGCAGTGGGGCGGCACGGTCAAGAGCCGAGCGGGTCGCACGCTTGACGGCCGCACGTGGGACGAGCTTCCTGCCGGAATCGGTCCTCGTCAGATCGCCGTGCGGTAGAGCCACGCACGGATCTTCCCAATTCGGCTCCTCGCGCGCTCCTCCGCGTGTCCCGCTCCGCGGCACGGCGGCGCCCCCCGGAGCTTCGCAATAGCCCCCGGCGCGCCGCTCACCGCGTGACGTACAGGCGTCCCGTGACGTACGTCCGACCCGGCAGGAGACCACGCTCGATCAACGCGTGGGCCAGCGCCGCATCGCCGTCGGTGTGCTCCAGGCATCCCCCGTGGAGAATCTTGGAGTCGCTGCACTCCGCCAACTGTCGCCTCGCCCGTTCGAGATCGGCATCGGTGTACCGGCGACGTACGAGCTCCAAGGCCTCGGAATTCGTGAAGAGAAAGGTCCGGTCCTTCTGGGCGAGCGCGACGGCATAGGCGCGCGCCCAGTCCGGGCCAAGCTCGTACTCGAGGGCGTTGATCAGGGAATCGGACTCCATGACCACCGGCTCCGGAGCCGCTCCACGGCGGCTGACGGAGACGAGGACGAGGTTCCGCGCCGTGGTACGCATCGCCCGCCAGTAGAGGATGTTCTGCTCTCCGGTGATTCCCGCCTTGACCGCGTCCGCCTGCCTCGGCGCAGGACTCCCCGGCCAGCCCTCCGGACGCGGCGCCAGGACGGACTCGATGGCCGCGACGGTCGGGTCGGTCGATCGATACACCGCGAGGGCGGCAAGGCCGACGACGAGCAGGCCCGCACACGCGGCCGCGGCACCGCGCGCGGTCATCGATCTCCGCCGGACGCGGGCGCCGGGCGCGTCGGTGAGGTGCAGTCGGCCAGGCGGCGCGGGTCGACGTCGTACGGAAGCGGCGCCGCGCCTTTGAGAAACGCCGGCCCGATGGCGCGCGGCACCATGCGCCGCGTGCGCGCGTGCCAGACATACGCGACGTCCTGCCGGCACGTGTCGGTCTGCTCACTCTCCGCGTACGGCAGGAGGAAGGTGTCTCTTCCCTTGCGATACCAGCCGCAGACCGGGACGTCCAACCGTTCCTCGAGCACGCGGCCCGTGCGCAGGTCGAGCGCGACGTACCCGGACCCGCCGTCGGTGACGTGCTGGCTGAACAGCACATCGTGGGCGCGGTCCACGACCAGGAAGCCGCCCGGCAGGTCCTGGACCCGCCCGTCGCCCCCGATCACGAACAGGCGCGCGTCGTAGTCGAACGCCTTGAGGACGAGGAGGGTGTCCGGGATCGGCTGGACTTCCGGCACGAAGAGCCCGAAGGACCAGCCGAGCGGTTCGACGTCGCGCTCGAACGACCACGCCTGCTGGCCCGTCTCGGGATACCGCACGAACAGCGAGACCGAGCAGGACGGTACGTCGGGCCCCGGCTGTTTGGCCGTCGGCCTCGCCTGACGGATCCGGACCGCCACGTCGCCGACCCGATAGTCCGCCGACGTCACCTGGAACGTGCCCGCGGGGAACCGGTCCGGCGCGAACGGCGGCGCGGTGCGCGAGAACGTCTCGTCCGCGAGCACCCACCCCGCCGTCGCGGAGTAGGGGCTGTGGTAGCGCAGCGGCGCGCTGTTCCGCGACATGAGGCAGAACGCCCACTCGCGGCCGGCGCCGTCCCGCTGCGTGGCGACGACCTCGCCGTGCGCCTCCGCGAGGTACTTGGCGAGGATGTTGCCGAACACGGCGGCGTCCATGAACCCGCTCGCGTCCTTGTCGTACGCGTCGACGACCGCGGGCTCACGCCGCAGGACGGTCTCGCCGTCGTTCGTGAAGCTCGCGCGGGTGCGGTCGGCGCCGTCCGCGGGCGCCACGAGGTCCTTCAGGATGGTGACGCTGCCGTCGTGGTACGGGTTGAAGAAGTTCCCGGCGCTGTACCTGTCCTCCGGATCCGCGCAGCAGCCGACGCTCACGGAGACGAGGCCGGGCTCCGCGCCAGGCCGGATGCGGAGCGCGAGGACGTTCTCCGCCGATGCCAGGTCGCGCTCGGAGAGCCGGAACCCCTCGGCCGTGCCGCGCCAGACGATGGTGTCGTTCCCTTCCCGGCAACCCGCCGGGCCGGAGTAAACGACGTCCCGCGTTCCGTCCGCGTCGAGGTCGATGACCCGGAAGAACGCGGGGTCCGGCGCGTCGAACAGGCGCTCCGCGAGCGCAGGCGCGCAGCCGTCGCTTTCGGCCGGGTCCGCCGCGGCGTACGCGTCGCGCAGCGGCGCGGCGAGCCGCGGATCGCGGACGTCGTACGTCGGCAGCGCGCCGAACGCCGTCCACCCGCGCGCCTGCGGGAAGAGCAGCAGCGCCCACGCGTCGTACCCGTCCGCGGTCACGTCGCCGGCGTCCGCGGCGGCAGCGGCCCCAGCGGCGGCGGCAGCGGCGGGAGCGGCGGTGACGACGAGGACGGCAGCGAGCGCGATGACCGCGCCGACGGCCATGACGGCCGCGGCGGCCGTGACCGCGGCGATGGACGACCGCGCCACGATGGCCGGTGCGATCCCGACTTTCCGGAGAAGTTTCGCGTTCAAGAGACGCCCCCCACGAGTGTATCGCCGTCGGGCGCGCGCGAGTCCGCCGACGCGCCAGGCAACCGGCTTAGCGCGTGCACCGCGAAGGTAACGGACGGTGCTCGGTCGCAGACCAGGATTTCAGCGCGGGGGGAGAGTCGGCCCGTCCCGGTTCGCGCGTCGGTCGGGGTGGAGGTGTTTGTCGTCCGGCGTGCGTCGAGCCGCCGGCTCGCCGAAGCGATCACTTTGGCCGTGCAGGTGGCTTGAAGCGCGCAATCTCCCGCGTTGCTGTGATGTACATCCGTGCATAGCACTGCGGGAGTGGATCCGGAGGGGCCCCTTTACACTACTCCTCGCCTGGTGTCCCCCTGCGCCAGTTCCGCACCGACCGGAGCATGAACTGATCGAACATGGGGACCGTAAAGGCGGTATCCCCATGCTGCGGGCTGTAGACCATGCCCTTCTTGATCAGCCCGTTCCGCAGCGGTGCTGCCGACGTGGTCCTGATTCCAAGCTCCGCCGCGATGTCCGCCGAACGATGTGGACCCGGTCCCAACTCGGCCATGGCGCGCATGTACTCACGTTCTCGAGGGGTGAGTCGGTCGAAGCGGACCCTGAAGAAGCTCCCGTCCAAGCTTCGAAGCGCGTTCTCCGTCGCCCTCTCGACATCCCCCGCCGCTATGGGAGATTGCGGTGCCGTGTTCCAGGTATGCGATCCCCACTCCTGCAGGAAGTAGGGGTAGCCGTTCGTGCGCTCGATGATCACGGCGAGCGCCTTGTCCTCGATCTCGACGGCCTGCCGACGAAGCGGTTCCCGGATCGCAGCGGCTGCGGCCTCGCGCGAGAGAGGACCAACATGCGGGAAATCAAACAGCCGCTCGGCGTACGACTTCGCCTCGCCCGCCAGCCCGGCGACCATCGGTAGCCCGGCACCGAACAGAATGAACGGGTAGCCCTGTTGCCCGATCTTGTGGTCCGAAACGATCAGCGCGCTGAAGTCGTCGGATCCCAGGTACTGAATCTCGTCGATGAACAGACCCACGGGTCTGTTCGCGGCCTTCGCCGCTTCGGCGACAGCAATCAGGAGTTCCGGAAGGTCTGCTTCGAGGTTCCCGGAATCCGCTGTTCCCTTTTCGGCCTCGATCCCGATCTCCACCTCCGCGACTTTGACCTTGAACGCGCTCGCGAAGCCTCGCAAGACGCCCAGCCCACGTCGAGCCAAGTGCTTCGCGTTCTCGACCCCGCTCAGTCGGTACAGGACTCTCCGAAGCGGCGGGAAGAGGCTCTCCGCAAGAGAGCGCCCTTCAGGCGCCTCCAGCACGACCGATTCGTATCCTTCCGTGTCCGCCAAGTCCGCAATCCTGTTCAGGAGGACAGTCTTGCCGACTCCTCGAAGGCCGAGCAGCATCTGACTTCTGGCGGGACGTCCTGCGCGAACTCGAGCTAAAGCTATCTCGGCGGCGACGATGATGTCGTCTCTGCCGGCCAGCTCGGGAGGCGGAGTGCCAGCTCCCGGGGCAAAGGGGTTCGTCCGAGGATCCATAAGAGTTTTATGACTTTATCGGCCTAGATGTAGATACGCAACAAAAAACTTGATACAGCCGGCCTGCTGACGACTTGGAGCGCTCCTAAGCGAAAGTAATACGAATCACCGGTGCTCGTGGCCAACCCATGCGCTGTGCTCGCGTCCTCGTCCCTCGTCGTATCACAGCCTTGGATCCACCGGCTCGCTTTCGAGCGCCAGCACGCCGAAGACGCACTCGTGAACCCGGGCCAGCGGCTCGCGGCGGACGAAGCGTTCGAGGCCCTCGACCCCGAGCGCAAACTCCCGCAGCGCGAGCGAGCGCTTGGCCGACAACCCGCGGGACCGCAGCCGCTCGAGGTGCTCGGGCGCGGTGTACTCGGGGCCGTAGATGATCCGCAGGTACTCGCGCCCGCGGCACTTCACCGCGGGCTGCAGCAGGCCGCGAGCTCCGCGGGCGACGAAATCGAACGGCTTGACGACCATCCCTTCGCCGCCGGCGGCCGTCAGGTCCTCCCACCACGACACGCCCCCGGCCGTGTCGGCTTCGTTGCCGACATCCACGACGCGATACGGCGTCGCGAGCAGCAGGGCCGGATCCGCGTCGCACAACCGGCGCAGGGTCTCCATGTGCCACGCGTGGTCGCGCTCGAAGAAGGTCCCGCCCTCGGCCGCGAGCAGGTGGAACGGCGCCAGCCGGTAGTCCTCGATCCCCGAGACCGGCCAGCAGTAGCGCCGGTAAGCCTCCACGTACGCGCGGGCGCTCGCGGCGCGGCCGCGGTACTGCTCGAACAGCCCCGCCCCTCCGTCGCCCGCAGAGACCGGCAGCACGCCGCGCGCCCACGCGCGTTCGAGCGCCGGCAGGACGTCCGCGAACGCCGCGCGTGCGGCGGCGCCGACGGCCGCGTACTGGCCGCGCACCAGTTCCTGGGCCTTGGCCGACCAGGGCATCAGCTCGGCATCGAGCACGAACCAGCGCGTGTCGAACTCTTCCCAGAGCCGCGCCCGGTCCAGCGCGGCGCGCACGCGGTCGAGCAGCGCCGCCTCGAGCGCGCCGTCGTCGAAGAACCGCCGCCCCGTACGCGTCGTGCAGACGCCGATCCCCTCCCCGACCACGCCGAAGCGTTCGCGCGCGGCGTCCTCGTCGCGGCAGACCACGACGACGGCGCGCGAGCCCATGTGCTTCTGCTCACAGACGACCCGGGCCACCCCGGCGCGACGGTAATACCCGAACGCGTCCGCGGGGTGCTCCAGCAGGTCCGGGCGGCGGCTCGTCTCGCACGGCGACATCGTCGGCGGGAGGTACACGAGCCACTTCGGGTTCGCGGCGAAACGGCTCATCACCTCCAGCGCGGCCGCCGCGTTCTCCTCGCGGATCGTGACGTTGTGGTGCAGCCGCGTCGAGACGATGCGCTTGCCCAGCACGTCGGCCAGGTCGAGCACGTCGTCGTGCCGCTGCTGGTCCGTCAGCCGCGCCACGCCGGGCGCGCCGCCAGCGGAAGGCGTGCCGGCCGCGCCGGGCGCCCCCGACGCGCCGCGCTCTCGTGCCTCCGGACCGTCCGGCAGGAACGGTCGCGCGGGCTCGCAGTACACCCGAGCCGCGGCGACCGAGACGAGGTCCATCTCGGGATAGCGCAGCGCGGTCAGCGAGCCGCCGAACACGCATCCGGTGTCGACGTTGATCGTGTTGTTGAGCCACTGCGCGACCGGCACCGGCGTGTGCCCGTAGACGACCGCCGCGCGGCCCCTGTACTCGGCGGCCCAGTCGTAGCGCACTGGCAGCCCGAACTCGTCCGTCTCGCCCGTCGTCTCGCCGTACAGCGCGAACTCGCGGACCTTGCCGGAGCCACGGCCCTGCATCTCCTCGCGCATCCCCGCGTGCGCGACGACGAGCCGGCCGTCGTCGAGGACGTAATGGCTGACGAGGTCGTCGAAGAACTGGGCCATGTCGCGCGCGAACGAGGGGCGGACGTCGTCCGGCAGCGCGTCGATCTCGGCCATGGTGCGCTCGAGGCCGTGCTTCAGCTGGACGTCGCGCCCGCGCAGCTTGCGCATGAGCTTCATGTCGTGGTTGCCCGGCACCGCGAGCGCGCTGCCGGCGGCCACCATGGCGCGCACGAGGCGATACGTGTCAAGGATCCGCGGGCCGCGATCGACGATGTCGCCGAGGAACACGGCCTTGCGCCCCGCCGGGTGGGTCCAGGCCGCCCCTGGACCGGGGCCGGGCGCGGCGTAGCCGAGTTCGCCGAGCAGCCGCTCCAGCTCGTCGCAGCAGCCGTGCACGTCGCCGATGACGTCGAACGGCCCGCGCTCGTGGCGCAGGTTGTTCCAGAGCGGCTGCCGTTCGAGGACCGCGGCGTCGGCGTCCTCCGGCGAGCGGAGCACGAAGACGTGCCGGAACCCCTCGCGCTGCAGCGACCGCAGCGAGCGCCGCAGCTGCTGGTACTGGTTGCGGATGACGTGCGGCCCGACCCGGCGGTCCCCGCGTTCGCGGTTGCGCTGCTGGCACGTGTCCTCGGGAACGTCGAGCACCAGCGCGATCGGCAGGCAGTGGTACTGGCGGGCGAGGTTGACCAGCGGACGCCGCGCCTCCTCCTGGACGTTCGTCGCGTCCACCACCGTGAGCCGCCCGGCCGCGAGCCGCTTGCCCGCGATGAAGTGGAGGATCTCGAACGCCGTGGTGGTCGCCGTCTGGTCGGTCTCGTCGTCGGCCGCGAGGCCGCGGCAGGAGTCCGACGACAGGACCTCCGTCGGCTTGAACAGCCGGCGGGCAAGCGTCGACTTCCCCGAGCCGGAGGCGCCGACGAGGACGACGAGCGAGAGTTCCGGGACGGTGATCTTCACCGGGCACCTCCCGCCCGTCTCCCGACGCCGTGCTCGGTCGCATCGTCGATCGACGCCGTTCTGGCCGCCGTGAACACGGCCACCTGCGTCGGGGCCCCGACCTCCGGGTCGTTCGGCCCGATGCCATCCAGTTCGATCTCGTAACGGAACCGCGCGGCGATGTCCGCCGCCCACGTCGCGAACTCTCGGCGCGTCCACTCGAACCGATGATCCCGGTGACGGAAGCGACCGGCCGGCAGGTTCTCGAATCGCACGTTGTACTCGACGTTCGGCGTCGTAAGTACGATGACACCCGGCCGCGCGAACTCAAACAGGACACGTTCGAACGCGCGGAGGCGTGCCATGTCGAGGTGCTCGATTACCTCGACCACGGCCGCACCATCGAACCCTTCCAGGCGACGGTCCCGATACATCAGCGAGCCCTGCAGGAGCCTGATCCGCTCCGCGACCTTCGGCGGCATTCGGTCGAGGTTGAGCCGGTCGCGCCCCGCCTGCAGCGCGCGAACCGATACGTCCAAGGCGACGATCTCATCGAAACCGCGATCGCGCGCGAGCAGCCGGACGAGCTTGCCGTCGCCGCAGCCGAGGTCGAGCACGCGCCGGACGCCGTGCGCTTTCAGAGCCGTGACCACGTGATCGAGCCGCTGCTCGTTGAGTCGGAGCGGCCGCTCGGCGGCGGCCTCCTCGTCAGCCTTGGCCTGCTGGTCGGCGTCAGGATCGGCCACATCCTCTTCGACCACGAGGCGCGCCAGGGCGTCGCGGGTGAGGTGCCGCTGCCGCTTGAGGTAACGGCTGACGATTGCCTCGCGCTCGGGGTGCGCGGAGAGCCAGCCCTCGCCCTTCCTGAGGAGCTTCTCGACCTCGTCGGAGCCGACCCAGTAATGCTTGCCGTCGTCGAGCACGGGCACGAGCACGTAGAGGTGTGTGAGCAGTTCGCGCAGCGTGACGTTCCCGCGAAGCTCCACGGTGTGGTACGGGCTCTGCCCCCAGTCGGGATGCTGCTCGTCGAGCAGGTGTGGCTGCGCGGCGACCTCGTAGCCCAGCGGCTCGAACAGGTTTTGCAGAAAGCGCTCGCCACCGCGGCACGGGAGCGCCGCGATCCGCGCGACCAGGGGCAGCGCTTGATCGACCAGTTCGGGCCGCTCCCTGCTGCGCCCGGACAGCGTCGTCCCGAAGCAGCGCGAGAGCGCGACACTGAGAAACGACGACGCGACGTACGGACGATCGTTGACGTACGGCTCGAGCGCGTGCCCCGCGGGGCTCGTTCCGGGACGTCCGCGCACCAGCCCGATGGGGTCGACGTCCAGCAACAGCGCGGCCGTGCAGCGTGCGTCGTCCGCCTCCGAGTAGAACACGTGTGCGCGGCCGAAGGTCAGCTCGACCGTGTGCGTGTGCGCCGGGTTCTTGTGCAGCAGGTAACCGAGATCGGTGGCCGGCCTGTGCGTGGTGGTTATCGTCAGCAGCATCGAGGGGCTCCCGCCGGTGTCTACTTCAGGTTCGCCAGGATGGCCTCGGTCGTCCGGTGCGTGTCACAGAGCCGCTGGAACGCCTCCCGGTCCAGGACCTTGCTCACGTACGCGGTGGCGACGACCGGCCGCAGCACGGACACGACCTGCGGCCGGAACCGCACCTCGTAACCGGCCGGGTCGGCCGGCTGCCCGTCCGGTCCGCGCACCGTCACGGCGGGTCGCGAACTGAAGTCGAGGATGACGCGGTGTTCGTGCCAGCCGAGGAACATCCACACGAGCGTGCGCGTGTGGAGGGCGTCGTAGAAGACGGGCACCATCGCCCGCACGTCACGCGCGACGTCGGGATCGCTTGCGCGGTCGCGGTTCCAGCGCACGAAACCCTCGATGTCCTGCTCGACCCCGGGATCGGGCACCGCGAGCCCGATCTGGCGCCTCGACAGCGCGGCCGCGCCGCGGAAAAGGGCGATCATGGACTTCAGTTCGTCGAGCAGCGGGACCGCGGCGCTGCTGCCGTCCGGCAGCACGCGGCGAAGACGCACGGCGTCGTCTCCGAAAGTCTCGCCGAGGACCCTCTCGATGAACTCGTATGCCCGGGCGCGGCGGCCGTAGAACTCGGGTAGCGGCTCGAGCGTGAGGTCCGGCGCGACCGTGAAGATGTGGATCGGCCGCAGGGGGCTGCCCTCCAGGCCGCCAGGGACGCCACCAGGGACCCCGCCCGTGAACGACTCGCGCGCCTGCACGTATGCGCCGCGGAATTGTTCGGCCAGCAGCTCCCGGTAGTCCCCGTCCATCGAGAGCTTGACCGATTCGGGCGACGACTCGGGCCGCAGCAGCGGAGCGAGCGCCCAGGACTGCCACTCGTACCAGCCGGAGTCCGCCACCGGTTCGAGGGACAGAGTTCCGGCGCGGACCCGCGCGACGATCTCGTTGAGCGGATCGAAATCCGGGGGCGGCGACGCCGCGCGGTACTTCTCGCGCGTGACCCGCACTTCCAGGCTGCGGCCGCCGGGGAACAGGCTGTACTCGGACCGCGGCGGGGCCCCCCGCGTCCTCGTCACGTCGCGCCGGTCAGGTGCGTTCCAGACCCGCGCATCCAATGCGAGCAGCGCGCGGTAGTGCGCCGCGAGCGTGCCGTCTGCATCGATCGCCGCGCCGACGTACTCGGCATCCGCCTGTTCGAGCGTCGTCTGGAGGACGCGACGGCACGAGAACACGTCCCTCAGGGCGTCGCTCCAGGTGTAATACCCGTGCGGCGGGTCGGACCATGGCGCGTGCTCGTGGAGGGTCAACCGGGACCGGGTGTCGTGTGCCCAACTCGCCGGCGGCTCGTAAGCGGGCTCCGAGAAGTGGCGTGCCGCGCCCACGATGCCGCGCACGTCGTGCGGCACTTTCCTGCTCGCCGTGAGCCGGTTCTCGAGGTCGCGCAGGAAGTCGCGGCGCCCCTGGACATTGCCGAGTCCTGTCTGCGCGGCGAGGTCGACGGCCGCGAGCAGGCCGTCGTCGAACTGCTTCGCCTTGGTAATCAGCACGCTGGCCGGGAGGAACGTCCCGCCTGCGCCGGGGAAGGCCGACGGTGGCCTCTCGTAGACCTCGGGGAGCGGCGATGCGGTGAGCTTGAGCACCTGCGGGGAGAGGTCGACCTCCGCGCGCAGGTCTCCGACGCGCAGTTCGCGGGTGACCGGCGGGTCCGCCGCGGCGCCGATTCCAGCGTGGATCGCCCAGAGGCAGAGCAGGATGGCCAAGCGAGCCGGACGACGCATCGGGCGCCCCTCCCCGCGCGAATGCTAACAGCCCACGAGGCATGGCCTCGGCCGTCGGACGCCACGCGCGGGACCCGTCGCGCGGACGACGGAGATCTGCAACGCGGGCAAACGGTGCCGGTCGGCTACCAGGCGGCTACTGAGCCCCGAGCACGAATCGAGACGTCATCGTCGTATGACTGCAAGTTTCGGACGTTCTTGACGTTGCTTGGTGGAGCCGAGGGGGATCGAACCCCTGACCTCGTGACTGCCAGAAGTACCGGAGCCCCTTGATCCGCAAGGATTTAGGGGCTCCGGCTACGCATGGGACACGGGAGAGACAAGAGACCGTGTAAGGGACCGTATCTTCGAAGGGCGCCGATCCAGCGGGACTCGGCCTAGTCCACCGCCGAGGGGCGCCCTGGCGCCGTCCCCCCGACGCGTTACCCGTCGCCCCGGAGGATGACTAGAATTGTCCTGAGGGATCCCCGAGATGGCACGAGTACGCCACCTGGCCAGAGCACCCATCAAGGAAGCCGTGATCGACTTCCGGGTGACGTCGGCCCCGGATGGGGCCGTGAGCGATTTCCGCTCGCTGGTTGACGAGCACGCGAGCGAGTTTGCCAGCGTGTCGCCAATCTGGATGACCGGATTCCAGATTCAGGTGGGCCCGCAAGCTGCAGACGATGTCAAGAAGGAGAACGTGGAGATCGGAGTCCGCCTGGGCGCCCCGGGGCAGGTCGTTCAACTGCGGCGCGACGGTTTCACTTTCAGTAAGCTCGAACCCTATACCTCCTGGGAGGATATCGCGCCGGTCGCTCTGGAGTGGTGGGATCGGTATTGCCTGGCAGCAAGGCCGCTGTCTATCGATAGGGTGGCTATGCGCTACGTCAACCACATCCCGCTGCCTGCCCCTCCTTTCGACCTGGACGAGTTTCTTACGTGTGCTCCTCGCGTGCCGGCCGAACTTCCCCAGTTCTTCGCGCAGTTCGGATCGCGGGTGGTCGTCGATGCTGGCGCGCGCGGGTTCGTTTCGGTGGTGCAGATGTTCAACTCGCCTGAATTGCCGCCCAACGCAGTGGTTCTCGACATCGATGCGTTCCGTCTGGGTAGTTTTGGGCGAGACCGCGCAGACGTATTGCCGGTCTTCGAGGACCTTCGGGAACTGCGGAACCAGGCGTTCTTCGGCAGCCTGACGGAACGCTGCTTGGAGTCGATGGAATGAGCACGGCGGTTTTGGCTCGACGGCCGATGCGCGCACTGGTCACCGACACCGGCGACAGCCGCGTGGCGCGGCTCATCACCTCGGATTGGATCGAGGCAGATCAGAGGATCGCCGGGCGGCTGCAGGCCGAACTCGATGAGCTGGCCGAAGCAGCATCTGCAAGGGGATGGGACGGCGAGGACGGCGCACCGATTGATCGAGGCTCATTGCTCTACGCGCATCGCCTGGCACGCCTGCTGCCGCTCGGGATGCGCACGCCGGAGTTGTCCGTAGATCCGGACGGTGAGGTGTCGTTCGAGTGGAGCCCCGTTCGCGGTCGTTCCGTCTCCGTCAGCGTCGCACGGGACGGGTCTCTGCGCTGGGCCGCGGTCCACGGCTCCAGTGGGAATTGCGGGCAGATTCCCTGGACCGGTAGGTTCCCCCCGGGACTCGCTCTCTTAATTCAGCGGGCCACATCCCGCAGCTGATGGGCCGACCTGTCATCGCGTCCGAATCGCTTGCGCGATTCGTGTGGCACCGGAAGCGTTTGTCCCAGGACGGACGGGTAAAGCCGTCCCAGTTCATGCCCGGACCCGACGGGTGCTTGTCCGTCTTCAGGGTGCCGGATCCCTCGACGGAAGCGGTCCGCAACGTCGGCAACGTGCACTTCAGGTCGCCGCCCCCAATCGCGCACGCATTGGTGATCGCCGAACAGGTGACAGACATGAAACTGCAGCTTGACCCTGACGATGACCCGGAAGGACACGTCGGGATCGTTGGGTGGCCTGAGCTTAAGGAAGAGCGGATGCTGCTCGCGACTCGGCTGGCCGATGCCGCCGTGGTGACCAAGTACTAGCGCCCTGCTAGGCGCCTGTCCGCGCTGAACCAGACCTCGGCCCGTGTGTCAGTCTGGCAAGGCACGGAGCAGTTCTCGTTCGATCAGCCGCCGAAAATGAGTCACGACTGACAGGGCGAGTGCCCGGTCCCGGAGCAGAAGCCCAATCTCGATGTTGCGGTCCAGCGCGGCCTCGGTCAGGTTGGCCGAGGTGATGAAGACGGCGGTCTCGTCTGCCACCACGGCCTTCGCGTGAAGCACGCTGGTCGGCCCGTCGATCTCGAGGGAGCGCGGGTCGTAAAAGACCTGGGGGCGCGCGTCACCCGGCCAGTCCACTTTCCAGAAGCGATCGGCGAACCGACGCACGACTGCGTCCGCCGTGGAGGTGTCACCGCGATGGCGTTGGATGTTCAGCAGCAGCGTGACCTTGAGCGCCGGGTGGGAGTCCATTCTGCGGGCGAGCACGTCAAAGGCCCGCGGGCCGTCGAAGAAGGCGTACGTGCTGGCCCAGATGGAGTACTCGGCGGAACCGAGCAGATCCTCGTAAACCCGGCGCGTGTCGCGAGCGTGAAGCCCCGGGACCTCGGGGCCAGACCAGACCAGGTCCGGGACCGGGGTGCGTGCCAGTGCCGCCTCGAAGCCCTCCAGCCAGGCCGCCGCTGCCGGTCCCGTCATGCCACTGCGCTGCAGGTCCGTCATTGCCGCGGCGATAGCCTCGCTGCCGTCCGCCAGCCCAAGCACGGCGCGGACCGTCGTCGCGGAGTACGGTGCGGCCAATGCGCCCGACCCGAGCGCCTTGGTCAGACGCCGCCTCACATGAGATGGCAGTTGGAGAAGCGCGTCGCTCATGCTGGCCCGAAGAACGCCGCGTCAGGGGCGCCGAGCACCGGCACGACCAGAGCGCGGTCGAGGTAGTCGTTGCGCATCTCGCACGACGTCTCGGCGACCAGCGCGCAGGCGTGGCATGCCGCACCGTGCAGCCAGCGCTGCTCCATGCTCTGGCCGGCGGCGTGATAGGCACAGATCGGGTCGTTCGAGCAGAGGCCGGCGGCCCGAAGAGCCGTGGCGAGGTGGTCCTCGATCCGGCGCCCCTCCTGTACGAGCCCGCCGAGCGTCCCCTCGGCGTCGGGGCTCCCCGTGTAGATCAGGATCCCGAAGCGGCCGGACACCGGGTCGGTGTAGATCCGCTCGCGCAGCGAACTGGCCGGATACCCGCAGCGCATCGCGAGCGACTGGATGAGGACGTGGGACAGCGTGTGCAGCAGGATGTACGGCCCGCCCGGGAAGACACGCTTGACCCTCCGGTCCTTCGCCCAGATCTCGTGCCCCTTCTCCAGTGCCTTGAGCCGCGCCATCACCGCGGGACGCGCGAGCCACGACTGAACAGCTGCTGACCGGAGCTGGACGAAGATCCCCTCCCCCCGGTTCTCGACCGCCGGGAACCACCTCGGCTCCAGCGCGATCTGCGCCCGCTCGACGTCCGACTCGAACTCCCCGTTGATGTCCGGCGTGACCGCCTCGAATCTCGTGAAGCCGATCAGCGTCAGGACCTCGCGCAGTCGGTGGACCTGCAGCACGGCCTCGACGCCGTCGAACCGCGAACCCTTCCGCCACGCGCGGTCCGGCAGGCGGCGGGCGTGGAAGTCGGGATCGACTGGGACGTCCTCGGAGAAGCCCTCCGGCGCGGCGAGCAGCGCGTCCAGCTCGACCTGTTTCACCGGCGCCTCGTTCCCCGAACCCGACTTCAGGCTCTTGATCGCGGCCAGGACCTCCTTGTCCGAGAAGGCCGCGAGCTTCTGGACGACCTTCGGCTTCTTCTTGAGGAACGCGAGGTCCGCGGCTTCATCCACGATCTGCAGGTCGTCCCACAGCTCGCGGACCACCTTCTCGACCGCGCTCCCCCGGTCCGGCAGCGAGAGGACGCTGACCACCTGGGGGAAGTACGCATTCGACGCGGTGCGGATCAGCAGCCGGCTCGGCTGATTGCAGTCTTCCCGGGCGTTGCCGAGCCAGGGGCGTTCCCCCGAGCAGGTGTCCAGCGGGTTCTCCTCGATCACCGACGCCTCGTACAGCCCGCGCGACTTCCCGCACTCGCACCGGATCACCAGGTCGATTAGGTCACCGCTCGTGCCGCGCTCGTCGAGCCACAGCTGGCGCCGGCAGCCCTCGTCCCCGCCCTTGTGCACGAACTTCCACCAGTTGATGTCGTCCACGTGCCCCCGGCGGCAGGCGCGCACGAAGCGGGTGGCCACCACCTGCAGGCCTTCGAAGCGGCCCCGCTCGTCCAGCGACTTTCGGCGGACGAGCCGCCGCGAGCGATCCCGCTCCTCCTTGCCGCCGACCTCCTGCACGACGAACCACTCCGGGAACCGCCAGGAGCCGATACCGACGGGCGTCTCGCCCGGCGCCTGCTCGCCCGCGGGCGGTGCGTACAGCTTCGGCGCAGGCACCTCAGTCATTATCTGCAGCTTGCGGGTCAGGCGGGGTTCGAGGATCTCCTGGAGGTCCCCGGTCTTGGGCCAGGACTCCAGCCCGGCGACGATCGCCGAGTGGCGCGGCAGGTCGATCAACGCCCCGGGACCGTAGGTCGTGATGACCTGTCCGCGGCGCACCTGTCCGCTGGCCTTGCGCGACGGAGTGGAGCTCATTCGTCGCCCTCCACCGAGGCGCCGCTCCTGTCCCTCAGGAACAGGTTCACCTCCGGCTCGACGTCGCGGAGCGAGCGGTTAGCCCGGAACTTGCGGTGGTGCTCGGACTCGAAGTCGGTGTCCAGGACCTCGCGCAGCAGCGGCTTCGGCTGCCGGTCCTCGTACTTCTGGTACTGCAGCGCGACGCCGTCGGCCCGGTAGTCGTCGAGGACCTTCCGCCACGAGTCGAGCAGGTCCACCACGCGGCTTTGAACGCTGCGCAGGCGCTCGGCCCGCTCGTCCTCGTCGGCGATGGGCTGCTGGCGCACGCGCTCGAGGAACGCCTCGAGCAGCCGCTTCTCGAGGTCCGCGCGGACGGCGCCGATGTTCTCGACCCCGCGCGGCGGCGTGAGCTGGGCCTCCACGTGGCGCGCAAAGCCGACCAGCGCCCCGGCAAAGCCCCGGTCGAGCGCGCGCGGAGAGAACGGCGTCACGCTGGACACCTCGACGGACCGGTAGAACGTCTCGTGGTAGTGCCGGAAGCGCTCATAGTGGGAGCGGTCGCGCGGCTTGTGGACGTTGTAGAGGGTCAGGACCAGCCCCGGGGACTGGTCCGTGCGCCCGACGCGGCTCGTCGCCTGGATGTACTCGGCGTGGGTCTTCGGCTGGCCGAGCACGACCATCAATCCCAAGCGCGGGATGTCGAGGCCGACCGAGATCATGTTGGTCGCGATGGCCCAATCGACGCGCTGGGAGATGTCGTTAAACTTGACCCCCAGTCGGCGCCGCGCCTCGGCGACCTTGTCCGTCGGAACGCGCGAGGTGAGCTCGACCACATCCTTGATCGTCGTTCGGTCCTGGAACAGCCCCGGGTTCTCGCCCAGGCGCTTTCGCATCCCGTAGGACTTGAGGGTGTTCTGGACCTCCTCCTCGAGGATCCGCCGCGCCCCGCCCAGCTCGCGCAGGCTGTTGAAGTAGCCGAGCACGGTCATGTACGGATCGGCCACGTTGTCCGGGTTGTTGTGCCCGCCGCCGTCGCGGTAGGCGCGCTCGGCGGCTCCCATCAGCGCGAGCACCGCCTTCCGCATCATCACCTTCGGGTTGCGGCCCTGGCAGGCCACGCCCACGTACAGTCGAGCCGGCGCGTCCGTCGTCGGGACCGTCCGCGCGAAGAACGAGTCCCGGCGGTCGGGCCCCGGAGGCGGGAAGACCTGCGTCAGCGGCCGCGCGAACAGCGCCTGGATCTGCTCCTGCGCGCGGCGCACCGTCGCGGTCGAAGCGACGATCTTCGGCCGCACCTCGCGCCTGTCCACCTTGCGCGTGCACAGCGCCTCGATCGCCGCCTCATAGAGTCCAGCCATCGTCCCCAGGGGCCCCGAGATCAGGTGCAGCTCGTCCTGGATCACGAGGTCGGGCGGCGGGAGCGGCTCGGTGAGGCGCTTGCCCCTCCCCGGCTCACAGGCACCGTAGAAGCCGCGCTCGTCGGCCCGGTCCACGCCGCCGAGCAACGCCCCCGACGGGCCGACCCACGGGAGCGAGGCGAACTTGTCCACCGTCGCGATGAGGAAAGCGGGGAGGCGTCGGTAGAGGGGCTCGTCCACCGCAACGATCGGAAGGGCCCGCGCGCCCCTGAATTCGCACTCGAGGTTGAGGCAGACGATGCGCAGCTCGCTGGGCGCATCGTCGTTCGGCAGCAGGGTGAACGAGTCCTGCCCGAACCGGCGCCCACACCAGGGGCAGTTCTCGAGCGGGATCGGCGAGGACTTCCCCTTCGGGTCCGCCCTGAACTGCCGGACCTTGATCCGCGCGGTGTCAGAGCGGCCATCACCCTTGCGGCCGAGGATGTTGGGCGTGGCCGCCTTCCCCACCCACAGCCCGATTTCGAACGGCCAGCTCCCGTAGCGCGCGGCGTCTTTCTCCCGCTCCAGCTCGAGCGCGCAGACCAGCCCGGCGGCCCGCGCGAGCTGGTCGAGGGTCAGCAGGCGCAGCGTGTAGCGCATGATCACGGCGATGCCGGCCCCGCACAGCCCCTTGTCGGCTGGGTGGCGCAGGCGGCGCAGCACCATCGTGAACGCGGCGAGGCCGAGGTAGGCCTCGGTCTTGCCGCCGCCGGTCGGGAAGAAGAGCAGGTCCACCGTGTCGCGGTGGGGGTCCTTCGGATCGGTGAGTCCGGGGAGGTTGAGGAGGATGAAAGCGAGCTGGAACGCGCGCCAGCGCGGCTCCTTCTCGCCGAGCCTCCTCCGCAGCGCGCGCGCCACGGCCCTGTTTGCCGTGCGGAACGCGTCCAGCGCGTCCGGGTCCGCGGCCAGGACGTCGATCCCGCGCTCGATGCGATCGGCCGCGGTCTTGGCGAGGTGCAGGAGGCCAGCGGCGGTCTCGCCGCGCGTCCCGCCCAGCCCGGCCGCATGGGTCTGGTGCTCGCCAATCCAGGCGCGGTACCTCTCGACAAGAGGGAGGAGCGCGGTCTTCGCGGCGGTGCCGTCGGCGAGCGCACCGAGCCGCTCCATCGAGAGTTCAACGCCCGGGATCTCGACGGTGGCCGCCTTCTCGACCTCGGCGCACGGGATCCACGCGGTCCGCAGCTGGTGGCAGGTCCGGCCGGGGCAGTCCCACTCGGCGGAGACGCCGTGGCCGGTCGCGTACTCGGGCGTGTCGGCGTAGTGCAGGTCCGCCACCCGCTCGTCCCACTCGTCGGCGGCGGCGCCGCGCAGGTCCGGTCGCGGTACGAACGGCAGCTCGCTCTCGACCTCCAGCTCGGGCTGGAAGACGTACGCGAGGTCAGGCTCGCCCTCGCTCGTGTCGATCGCGGGACGGTGGTTGACGAGGAAGACCGAGATGGACTTTGTGCCGGCGGGGATCTGCCCCTTCAGTTCCTCGGACGGTACCGTCCGCTCGAGGACGTGCAGCTGGAGCCCGCCGGAGTCGGGCACGTCGTGCGCCACAGCGTCCCTCGCGCCGGCGAGCCGGACGGTGACCCTGCTCTCCCGCTGCTGCCGCTCCCACGCCTGCGCCGGCTTCCCGTTCTCCTCGGCCTCGACCTGCCGGTAGTCACCCCAGCGGACAGTAACGCTGACCGATCGCGTGTCTCCCGACACGAGGAAGCTGACGCCCATGGACGACGGGAAGTGCCCCTTCTTCGCCGCCTTGCGCTCCTCGTTCGACTCCTCGGCCAGCCCGGCGACCGCGGGGACGACGTCGATGTCATCGTCCTCGTCTGCGGCGGCGCGCTTCTCGGGCGGGGTGCCGGAGGGAATGAGGAACCCGGTCAGGTACCAGTTGGACGGTCTGATCCAGCCCTGCAGGCGCTCGTTCTCGAGCGCGTGCCCAGCCCAAGGGCCGACGAGGTCGAGTTCCAGCGCCTCCACGAGCCGCGAGCGGACCCCCAGGGCGTCGGCCGGCGCAAACGGCTTGGCGTGAGTGCTCATGAGAAGAGGTCCTTCGTCCCGGAAGTGGTCAGTTCACGCTTCGACTTGCCCTTTTTGCCGGCGGTCTTGGTTAAGCCCGCGAGGGCTTCCTGCTTCGCCCGTTCCGAGTTGAGTTCGAGGAGGCGCGCCAGCACCTCGTCGCGGACCTCGTCCGGCCAACGGTAGCGGTACGGCTTCTTGCGGTCCCCCCATTCGTCTTCGTCGATGTCGTAGTCGAGGAGGAACTCGCAGCCGGTCGGGGTGTCGTTCCAGCCGTAGGCGTCGAGGACGGCGCGGTCCATCGCGGCGTGCAACTCGCGGAGCTTCAGGATGTCCGGGGCGCGCTCGTCGGGGTCGTGGAAGCGGTTGTAGGTCTTGGTCAGGCCCTCGTTGTTGCGGACCATGAGCGCGGCGCGGAACTCGTAGTACGCCTTGCCCGCGGACTCAAGGGCCGGATGGGCCTCCCACTTCTCGGGAAAGGGGAAGGTCTCGAAGCAGTCGGAGGGCGTGTAGCGGAGGTCATCCTTCATCGATGAACCGAAGAAGCGCGCCCACACCTCATGCGGGCGCGCCTGAAGAGCGCAGAAAGCAGCATGGGTATCGAAAGGGAACACGATGAGGGCTTCGGAAAAGACTATGCCTTGGGGCAGAAATGTGAAAGCGGCATGCTGGCCGACACGCGAGATCGCCAGCACGCGCTGAAGTCCGGCAATAGCTGCGTAAAGCCCCGGCCGCTTCTCTGCATAATGCCAGTACCTATGGGGAAGAGGATCCCTTAGCGCGAACTTGCCGGATTTGTCTTTCCGTTGGCGCTCGGGTCTTACTTTTGATTCGATGATGCGCCAGCACTCTGGATACTCTGACGCTCTCTCTGCTGACCAATCTCGAAAGTTGATAACATATCGGTAGTAAGCGTGTGTGGGATTCGTGTTGACTTCTTCGCCGCCAAGATACGGGAGGATCACCTCGCGGTACTTTGGATCGGCCTTGATTATTCGCACCATCTCCGAGATAGGCGTAGCGAGGCCTGTCTTGTCCGTGTCGTCGAACGTGAAGCCCTGACCGTAGAGCTTAACCCCTTCGAATTGCCTCCTGTCGTTGGCCGCGAGGCGCGCCGGGTCGCGGTGGCCTCCGCGGTGAAAGAGGAACGCGGTAATACGTTCTGTATTGCAGTCATTCAATCGGCGAGGACCATCGATCGGCCCTTTCACGGCATGAACGACACTTACGATTACGGCCGCCATACCAGGCCACTTTAGCCGCCTGTTTGCAGCGTAGATCTCACCACCATGCTGGCAGATCCAACCTAGCCCGCCGCTTCGTGTGTCGCCTTGGGCAATAGTGTTGGTGGCTATTAGGCCGAGCGCGCCACCCTCGCGGAGGAACTCGAAAGCGCGTCGGAAGAAGTAGGCTACGAGATCGCAGCGATTGTGAGCTCCTAGATATGCTGCGTATAAGTAGTCCCGATAGCAACCGGTAAGCTTGGTGCCTACGATGGTCCCCCCCATGAACGGGGGATTCCCCACGAATACATCGAACCCCGGGTTCTCCCGCTCAAACACCTCCGGCAACTCGATCTCCCAGTGAAACGGCGCGAGCGGCGGATCGGCGTGGCGGCGCTCCTCCAGCCAACAGCGGTACTGCTCGGCCTTGCCGCTGACGACCGCGTGCGCAAACTTGGCCCGCTTTGCCTCGCGCTCCTTCGGCTTCTCCGCCTCGAAATACGCCGCCACGGCGAGGTCCCCGAGCAGCCGGACCTGGCCTAGCTCGAACTGGGCCTCGTCCCAGAGGTCCCGCAACTCGCGGTCGGAAGCGCCCTCGCCGGCCTCGCGGATCCGCCGCCGCAGCTCCGTTACTCGGGCAAGGTGTTCGCGCGCCTTTACTGCTTCGAACCCCGCCTGGAACCTTGGCGCGTCCGCCTCCCAATGGAACGCCTCGATCTGCTTGCGCGAGAGCCCGACCAGCGAGTCGCCGTGGCGCAGCGCGTGATCCACGAACGTCAGCGCGTGATCTTTCGCCAGGGTCACCAGCCACAGCGACATCTTGGCGAGGTCCACGGCCACCGGGTTCCGGTCCACCCCATACAGGCAGCGCTGTGCGACCAGCCGCCGTGCGAAGACGACCTCGTCCTCGTCCGGTGGGATCGCCGGCCGCGCTCCGTGCGCGTGCCAGGCCTCGACCAGCGCGTCCCCCAGCTGCCGGCACGCCTCGACCAGGAACGCGCCCGATCCCATCGCCGGGTCGCAGACCTTTAAGTCGAGAATCTGCTGGGGTTGGGGCGGCTTCCTACCCTCACCCCGCAGCCGCTCCAGGATCGGCTCCAGCGTCGTCCGGACAATTGGCTCCGTCAGCGACCGGGGCGTGTAGTGCGACCCGGACCGCCGCCGCTCCTCGCTCGGCTGCAGCACCATTGCGCGCTTCGGCACGAGGTCCGGCGAGGCGGCGCGGTCGATGACGGGATCCAACGCCGCGTGCAGATCCTCGACCGTGTCGGCTTCCTTGACGGCCTTCTTGACCTTCTCCGTTAGCTTGCGGTCCGCACGCTCCAGCACCCACTTCTCGCGCTTCCCCGGCACCTCCTCGAGCAGTGCCTCGAGATCCAGCGCGGTCGGCGCGCCCTGCTTCTTCTGGGCCTTCACCGCCACCGAGCGGCCGGACGCCGTCTCGAGGCGGAAGCCCATCATCGTCTCGTAGACCGAGCCGATCTGCTCGACGTCGAGGGCCCGGTACGAGATCCGCTCCCCGTCCAGGACCAGCAGCTTCTCGAGCGCGCGGTAGATCGTCCCGTCCGGCACCAGCGGCGCTTCGATCCGCTCGTGGATCTGGCGCGCGCCGCCGAGGCCCCGGCCCTCGAGGAACTTGAACCGGTCCGGGTCGAACAGCACCCCGTGCCGCCGGGGGAGGCGCATCCCGTCAGCTTCCGCGCCGTCGTGGATCATCCGGAACAGGACCAGCAGCTGCGCCCACGCGCCGTAGCGGCTGTCCATCGTGTCGGGGAACAGCGCCGCATCTTCGCGCAGGCGCTCGTGCAGGCGGGACAGCGAGTAGTAGCGGTCGAATGTCTCGTCCTGCGGCAGCAGCTCCCTCTGCTCCGCGTAGAGCAGGAAGACGAGCCGGAGGACGACCGTCAGCAGGCCCCGGTAGACCTCGTCGGGATGCTCCGCGAGCTGCTCTTTCAGCAGCCTGCCCTTGGATGCGTCGTGCGCCGCCTGGAACCCGCGCAGCAATTCGTACAGCGCGTGCAGCACCTGCTCGGCCAGCCGCTCGCTGACGACGTTCTGGAACTTCCGGCTGTCCTCGAGCAGCGCGGCGAGCCGTTGGTGGCGGCTCTTGGTCAGCAGCGCCGGCTCCGACAGCAGCAGCCGCATCGCCGTGCAGATCGACCGGCCGGCGGTCTGGACCATCTCGGCGACTTTGAAGTCGAGCCAGCCCGAGCTCTCGCCGCGCGGCGCGGAGACCAGGCGCAGCGCACAGCCGTTGAAGAGCAGCCCCGCCGGAACGCCCGTCTGCCGCAGCAGGCGCTCCATCCGGCCCTGCGCCGACGCTTCCAGCTGACCGCCGTGGCGCCTGACCTCGTCGAAGGCCTCGCCGGCGTCGAGGATGCGGACCAGGAGCTGCCAGGGCGGCGCGCCGTCCTTTGGCTCCAGCTCGCGCACCGCGAGGTCCGGGCGAAGGGTCTCGCCGTACTCCGGCAGGGGCACCTCGAGTTCGGCGGGCAGAGGGCTGCCCTCGATGCCGGCGCCGGAGTAGCCCGTCGGCGAGAAGCTCCAGTCCAGGACCGACGCCGCGAAGGCGTGGAACTGCGGGATGTACGGGACCTCGCCGTTCTTCGCGTTCAGCGTTCGCCGCTCGACCCTCGCGGCGAGCAACCGCTGCCCTTCGGTGTCCCGCCGGTTGAGGATCGCGCCTGCGTGGACCAGCGCCGGAGCGGAAACGACGAGGCCCGTCGGGCGGACGAAGCCGAGCCATTCCAGGTGGGCGAGAATCTCAGGGTCGATCTTCGCCATCGTCAGTTCGTTTCCGGCCAGAGGTAGACCAGCCCGACGGGTTCAACGCGCTTCGTGCGGACCGTGTAGAACTCTCGGACGCGCGCTGGCTCGCGGTCGAGGTCGCGGTCGAACTGCTCCAGCCGCTCGCGCCACCAGCGCATGTTCAGCTCGACCTGGCGCTTGTCGTCTTCGTCGAAGGCGAGCGTGAGCTGCTTGAACTGCCCCTCGTGCGCGGCGAGTTCCTCCTTTACGCGCTCGCGCTGGTGTTCGAGCGTCGCGCGCAAGTCCTTCGCCTCCCGCTCCCCGCGGCGGGTGAGCCGATCGGCCGCGGACATGGCGAGTTCCTCGGCCCGCGGCCCCAGCTGCGGCAGCAGTTCCTCGATGTCGCGCGGCGCGGCGGCCAGCAGCTTCCGCTGGATCGTCTCGCCGGGCGCGTGCCGCCGACGGTCGTTGATCGCTTCCTCCAGCAGGTGCAGCGTGTTCGTCTCGGCGTCGCTTCCGTAGGGCGCCAGGGTGCGCTTACGCTGCGAGGGTTCGACCCAGCGGGCGGCCACCGTGACGATCTCCTCGTGCAGCCGCTCCGCGCCCCGGCCGTAGAGGGACAGGCGGCCGAGCAGGATCACGCGCGGGATCGCGTCGGCCGACTGCGCGAGGCAGGCCCGCGACAGGTCGTGGTAGATGAACCCCTGCGAGCGGAAGCGCGCGAGCAGCCTCTGGGCGACCCGCTGCTCGAGGTGCAGGTGGACGGTGTCTTCGGTGAGGACCCCCGCGTCCTCGAAGACCACCGGCCGGATTGGCGCCTCGCGCCGCCAGTCGGCCAGCTTCTGGTTCTGCTGGCGCGGCGCACGCAAGGTGTCGAGGGTGGAGGCCCAGCTCGGATCCGTGCCGGCCCGGCGGTCGAGCGGCGGAAAAGTCCAGACCGGGTTCCCCTGCTCGTCCTTTGCTTCCTTCAGCGGCTTGGCACCGAGCAGCTCCAGCGAGCAGGACAGCGCGTCGCGGAACGGGTCGGATTCGAACCGCACGTACTTGCGCGACCCGGCGAGAAGGCTACGGCAGCGCTCGATCTGGTCCTTCAGCCCTTCCTGGCGCTCGCGGGCGGCCTCGAACTCCTCCTCCGTGACCCGCTTCTTCTCGACGTCGAGGTCCGCCTTTGCGATCTCCTCGGCCAGCCGGTCGGCGTCCCGGTGCCGAATGCCCCCCTTCAGCAGCCGTTCAATGTCGCCGTCGATCACCTTGGAGAGGCTGCCCAACTCCTTCTTGATCGTCTCGGTCTTGCGGACGAGGACCTCGAGGACATGGTCCTCCACCCGCTGGGGCAGGACGAAGTAGCGGCAGTGGACTTCGGCGACCGGCTGGAGCTTGCGGTCGATCCGCCCGTTGCGCTGCTCGATCCGGCCCGGGTTCCAGGGGAGGTCAAAGTGGAAGAGGTCGGTGCAGTGGGCCTGGAAGTTGAGGCCCTCGCGCGCCGCGTCGGTCGCGAGGAGGATCCGCAGCGGGTCCTTGGCCGGGTCGGTGTTGAAGCGGCGCTGGATCTCCTTGCGACGGGCGCCGCTCGTCAGGCCGTCGATCACCTCGATCCGTTCATCGGCCCGGTCGGTGCCCTCGATCGCCTGCTCGAGGATGTCCTTCAGGTGGCGCTTCGTGCCCTCGCGGTTCTCCGTGAAGATCAGGACCCGCCGGTTGCGCCACTTCGGGGGCGCGCCCTTCACGAGGGTCCCGAACGGTGGCAGGCCGGGGCAGAGGTTCTGGCGAATCCAGTCGATGAGCTTCCGTCCCTTCGCGTCGGGCGCGTAGCGGGCCTTCTCGGCGACGTCGCCCATCTGGTCCAGCAGGACCTGTTCGCGCCGCCAGAGCGCCTCGGCTTTCGCGTCCCGCGGTGACTCGGCCTCGGCGTCCGCCGTGGCGGCTTCGACCGCCGCGGCCTCGCCGGCATACTGCTCGTCCGCCGTCCACTCCGCGCTCTCGTCGTCCGCGCCGGGTGCCGCGGTCAGCCGCTCGGCGTGCTCGTCCGTCAGCGAAGGACGGCCATGGCCCGCGGACGCGTGACCCCTCTCCCACTGCCGCGTGACGGTCTGGCGGTGGACCTTGAGGGTCCGCGCGAACGCCTCGATCGACGACAGCAGGCGCTGCTGGAGCCCTACGACGAGCAGGCCCGCCGCCGCCTGCGCCGTCCGAGAGGTCCCCGCGAAGCGCTCCTCGCGAACGGTGCGGTACTCATCGAGCACGCGCGAGAGGACCAGCTCGGGCGCGTCCTCCGGCAGCCCCTCAATCACGACCGGATCCACGTTCCGCCTCGGGAAGCCGCCCTGGATCTCCCGGATGTCCTCCTTGAGCCGGCGGACCATGACATCGTCGAGCGCCTTCTTGCCCCGGACCCTCACCCCGCGCGTGAAGCGGTACGGGTCCAGCAGCTCAAGCAAGGTCGAGAAGCTGTTCGAGTGGCCGTTGTGCGGGGTGGCCGAGAGGAACAGCCGGTGCTCGAAGCGCTGCGTCAAGTCCCGGACCGCCCGCGTGAACTTCGTCTCGATTCCGTAACGGCCGCCGCTCGCGGGCGCGGCGTGGTGGGCCTCGTCGAGGATCAATAGGCTCCCCGGAAGCAGCGACCCGAGCCACTCCTTCAGCGGGTCGGTGTAGGCCTCGTCGATCAGCAGGTTGTGGGACACGAGGAAACGGCTGTGGGTACGCCAGGGATTCACGCCGAAGCCGCGCTCCCTGCGCACCCTCGCGACGTAGGACCGGTCCAGGATCTCGAAGACAAGACCGAAGCGCTCCTCGAGTTCTGCCTTCCATTGCTCCAAGACGGAGGGTGGAACGGCGACGACGATCGTCTTCACCTTGCGGCGTAGCAGCAGCTCGCGGGCAATCAGGCCCGCCTCGATCGTCTTGCCGAGACCCGTGTCATCAGCGATGAAGAGGTTGACGCGCGGCAGCCGAAGCGCCTTGCGCAGCGGCTCCATCTGGTACGCATCGATCTTGATGCCTGCACGGAACGGTGACTGGAAGAGGTTCGGGTCCGTCGCCGTGACGCAGTTCCAGCGGAGCGTGTGCAGGAATGCCGCGAAGTGGCGCGGCGCATCGAAGCCCCTCGCCGCGAGGTCGGCCCAGCCCTCCTCCTCCATGATCTGTCGGTCGATCTCGTAGTCCCAGTAGACGTCGAGCGTCATCCCCTGCGCGTCGTCGTCCGCGCACGCGAGACGCACCAACGCCGACTGACCCGGGACCGGTGCCGGCTGGACTTCCTCGACCAGCCAGCGTCGCGAGCGGACCTGGACGAGATCACCCACATCGGGCATGCGCTCGGGTAATGTCCCTACGAGTTCAGTAATGGTCATGGAAGGCTCGTTTCTGGCTGCCGTGATTCCTGCTCTGGGCCCCTACGGACCGTGACAGCAAGCGTTCGCCTTGCTGATCCACCGCACTCCCCCTTCGGCGAACCGCGACGCACGTGCAAACGGAGACTCCCGCGCTCTGGCGGTGGGGAGATCGTACTTGGGCCTGGGGACGGCGGACAACCGGTTGGGGTGGAGTCTCGGTGCCGGTCCGGCGAACGCGACGCGGGCGCTTGCCGTAGGACTCAACCGAGGACCGTCGCTATGACACTGGCCGCTGCCTCGGCTGGCAGATGTGGATATGCCCTCAGCGTCAGGTGCTGCGGCGACCGAGCCGATGATCTGCAGAGGTAAGCAGCAATGCAGTGATGCGCGCCGCAATGCTGCCCGAACTCGTCCACCGGCGCCGTGGACAATGGAAACATGGAAAGCAAAACTGCTCTTGAACCCCGACTCTACCGCGTACGCGAGTTCGCGCTGCTGCTCGGACTCCCGCTTCCCACCGCCTACCGCATGGTCGAGCAGGAGCTGGTCCGCTCTGTCCGGCTGCCGGTCTCCACGGACTCGCGTCTCGGAGTCATCAGGATCCCCGCCGAGGAAGTCGAGCGCATTCTGCTGGAGGCGCATAGCCGGGGCCCGGAGGGGCATAGCCGGGGTCGGCTGGGCAGCGCGGGAAAGGGCAACTAGTGTCGTCCTTGCCGGAGGTGTGCCCGATCAGGCGCGAGCTCCCGCGCCCTGTCCGCGAGTTGCTGGACCTCGGCCTCGCGGTCTTCCCGCTCTCGCCGGGGTCGAAGCAGCCCTACAAGGGGACCGGCGGGTTCAAGGACGCCACCACGGACCGCACGCAGCTTGCTCGGTGGGCTGACGACGCCAACATCGGCGTGCGCTGCGGCTCGATCTCTGCAATCTGGGTCCTGGACCTGGACGTGTGTCGGGCGCAGAACATCGACGGCCGCGCAACGCTCGCGGAGCTGGAGGTGCAGCACGGCTCTGTGCCTGGCTCATGGCGCGTCTCCACCCCGCGGGGCGGACTGCACGTCTACTTCAAGCACCCCGGCCAGCGTGTTCCTCCGAGAATCAACCTCCGGCCTGGTATCGATGTGCGCGGCGACGACTCCTACGTCGTTGCACCCGACTCCCGTTGTGAGGACGGCGAGTGGCGGTGGATCGAGGGGTGCCGGCCGGGCCAGACCCAGCTGGCGGACGCGCCGCCTTGGCTGCTCGATCTCGTGATGCGCGCTGAGCCGGCCACCACGAGTCCGCCGCTCCCCGGGGCCAGCACGGGCCAGCGGTCGGCGCATGACAATCTGGTACTGCAGAGCGTCGCGCTGGCGAGGGCTGGTCAGCCGATCTCCGTCATCGTCGCCGCGCTGGAGGCTCACCTGGGTCTGTACCCCTCCACGACCGGACGCGTCGTCGCGCGGGGCGAGATCGAGCGCATCGCGCAGACGGCCGTGCAGAAGTTCGCACCCGAGTTGAAGGCCGACGTCAGCCCTTACCCCGCCATGGGGGGCGACGAGATTGAAGCGGCGGAACTGGCCCCGCCGGATGTGCTCTTCCCCGGTGTCAGCCATCCCAGCACGGTGCTCATCGTGGGGGAGCCGGGGGCGAGCAAGACGCTCACCATCGAAGCTCTGGCGCTGCAGATCGCGTCCGGGCTCCCGCTCTTCGGGCAGTGGGCGACGCCGCCCAGGCGCGTCCTGCTCCAGATCGAGGAGGATGCGACGACCTTGACCCTGCGCCGCATGAAGCGGCTGATGGTCGGCATGGGCGTGACCCCGGAGATGCTGGGCGACAGGTTGAAACTGCTGTGCCGGTCGAAGTTCTTCGCGTCGAACGACGAGGACCTCGCGCGGATCGAGGCGACCCTCAAGGCGCACGGGACGGAGCTGTGGATCCTCGACAGCATCACGCAGTGTAGCGGCATCCAGAAGCAGGCCGACGCGGTGATGGTCCGCGACTTCTTCCGCACCAAGATGGAGCCGATTGCGGAGCGCCTGAACCTGTCGCTCTGGATCACGCACCACGTGAACAAGGCAGGGTACGCGAAGGTGCAGCTGGTCGAGGACGCCGGGCTCGTTAGTGGCTCCATCCAGTTCAACGCGGCTGTGGACACCGTGCTGCTGATCCGGAAGTCGAAGCAGTCGCCGGAAACCCGCGTGCTGACGTACGCGAAGGTCCGCGATGCGGGCGATGATCTTCAGGGGATCAAGTACCGGTTCTGCGACGACAGGTGGGGGCCGCTGGTGTCCGGCCGACCGCCGCTGCAGCTCGTGTTCGAGGGCGAGGCGCAGCGGGAAGAGGTCGCACGCGCCATGCGGCACCAGACAGTGCAGGACCGTGCGTGGGACGTGCTGGAGGCCGACAAGGGCATGCGCTTCACGGTGCCCCGGATGATGGCCACGCTGGGCGCGCAGGAGCGCTCAGTCCGTGATGCGCTGCGCGCGCTCGCCGACGAGGGCAAGGTGCGTCGAACCGAGGGCGCGAAGGGCGTCCCGGCGGAGTACTGGGTCGAGGTGGAGTAGCTGGCAGGTGGCAGTGCCAAGCACTTGCCATAGTGACCTACCTGGCATTCGTGGCGGCGCGCCCTAAGGGGCGCTGCCATGAACGCCACCAACGAAGGAGACTGAGATGAAACACCCGGACAGGCGGATCGGCGGCTTCTTCCACCGGCGTGAAGGCAACCTCTCGATCCCGACGTTTGTCTGCGACTACTGCGGCAAGCGCATCATCAGCGGCGAAGAGGGGCTGCGGCTTTGGGATTGGGCGGAGAGTCTCGCCCAGCCGTTCGCGGCAACCTACATCCTCCACAAGGGGAACTGCCACGACGTGTTCGAGAAGGCGCAGGATGCATACGATGTGCTGACCGACGACCTCGTCCTGCTGCCGCTCTGCCTGAAGAACGACCTCGCCATCTCCGATGATCTGGAGAGGCGGGTCGCCGAGGCCGAGGCCATGCTGTGAAGCACGACGTCGCCATCCCCGATCTGTTTCCCTCTCGGCCGCTGGATGCCGAGGAGATCTTGAGCGCCGACCTGACCACGTGCCCCCCGGCGGGCTTTCCCGCCCTGCCTCCGCGACAGGCGGCGCTGGTCCGCCGCCGCGTGCAGAACCCCGGCGAACCGTGGACCGTGTCGCTGCGGGAGGCCGGCTACTCTGAGGGGCAGACTACTCGCGGGCGAGCGCAGATTTCCGCAGCAGGCGCGGTGTATCTCAGGGCGTTCGCCCAGTCTGTGGCAGCGCGGGCCGAGGATCCGGCTGGTATCAGGGCCGCGGCCCTCGAGCGTCTCGCGCGCGAGGTGCGCGAGGCCCCTGACGGGCGTGTTGCGGTCGCCGCAGCCAAGGTCCTGACGGACTACCTGCCGGAGGCGGCGCCCCCGACGCTCCGCACGGTGGCCGACATGAGCGACGACGAGCTGCTCGCCGCTCTGACCGCGAAACTGTCTGAGCTTCTGGAGGGGTGCGAGGGCGCGGTGCGCGCCATCTGGAAGAGCGGCCCTTCTGCCACCGCGGAGGTCAACGTCTGGAGCGCGGAGGCGGTCACCGGCATTCTCGCGACGGCGAGGCGCTTCGGCGCGTTCGCGGACGAGTGGGGCCATGTGGAGGCGATGGCCGCCGGTTGGCGCGACGTTCGTTGCCCCACGGCCAGGGACTAGCGGACGAGGCACGCTCCCGGTTGATTTCGGATCATCATGCCAGTACTGTGTGACACCGGAGGCAGTCACCGTGAGGGCCATCGGCTACATCCGGGTCAGCACCGACGGGCAGGCAACGGACGGGGTGAGCCTCGACGCGCAGCGCGCGAAGATCGCCGCGTGGTGTGGGCTGAACGCCTACGAGCTCGTGGCGGTCTACTCCGACGCGGGGATGTCGGGCAAGCGCGCCGACAACCGCCCGGAGCTGGGGCGCGCACTGGACCACGCCAAGCGGCAGCGCGGCGCGGCGCTCGTCGTCTACAGCCTGTCCCGCTTGTCTCGGTCGGTGAAGGACACGATGACCATCGCGGAGCAGCTGGACCGCGCCGGCGCCGACCTCGTCTCGCTCTCGGAGCGGATCGACACCACCTCCGCCGCTGGGAAGATGGTGTTTCGGATGCTGGCCGTCTTCGCCGAGTTCGAGCGCGACCTCGTCAGTGAGCGCACGCGCGCCGCCCTGGCGCACAAGAAGGCGAACGGCGAGGCCTACAGCCCCACCCCGTTCGGCTTCCGGCGCGAGGGCGAACGGTTGGTCGAGGAGGAGCACGGGCGCGAGGCCGTGGCCGTCATCCGCGAGCTGCGCGCGGCGGGACTGTCCTTCCGCGCCATCGCGGGCGAGCTGACGGCGCGCGGCATCCCGACCGCGAAAGGCGGGCGCTGGGCGTCGGAGACGGTGCGGAAGATCGTGGCGCGGGTCGCGGCGTGACAACGACCGCACGGTTGTTGTCACCGCGGGCCACACGCTGACGGAGGGGGCCACATGAAGCCGAAGGTGAAGGCGACCTTCTACGTCGATCCCGACCTGCTCGACTGGCTGCGCGAGCAGGCCGACGAGACAGGGCGCCCGCAGGGCGTCCTGGTCGAGACGGCGATCACGCTGCTCCGCGACAGCAGCCCGGCGCGCGGGCCGAAGAGGGTGCTGCGGTCCGGCCCTGGCGCCGCCCTGGAGGTCGCCCAGCAGCTCCGCGCCGACGGCACGGGGCTGGCTGCGATAGCCGACAAGTTGAACGACCGCGGCTTCACGACGAGCCGTGGCCGCGAGTGGTCCGTCATGGCTGTCTCGCGGCTGCTCGCCGCGGCGAAGCCCGGGACTCCCCCCACCCCCCCAAAACGCACAAGGAGGACTCGTTAAGGACCCAGCTCAATTTTTTGCAGATTTCCGCGCGAGGCCGTTGCGCCCGCGCAAGCAGGAAGGAGGTACCGCAGATGCCCGTGTGGTCATCCCATGGCGACGGGGTCCTCTCCCGCGTCACCGAGGCCGGCAAGCGCGTGTTCTACGTCCGCGTCTGGTACGAGGACCGTGAGCACCGCGTCAAGGCGGGTGGCACGGAGAAGCAGGCCACGGCGCTGCGCGGCAGGCTGCTCGCCGAGATCGAGCGTGCCCGCATCGCCGGGGAGGCGTGGATCCCGCCCGGCCAGAAGAAGAGGGCGGCGCGCGCCGCGGAGAAGCAGCGCCGCGCGCGCGACATCACGCTGGCGGAGTTCGTCCCGATCTTCATCCGCGACTGGCTCGAAGGGAAGCCCTCGAAGGACTACTACGAGTACCGCGCCAAGTGGATCGAGGATCGCCTCGGCGACGTCCGCCTCTCCGCGCTCACGCCGCAGATGGTCGAGCAGTTCTACCGGCAGCGCCGGAAGGACCGCTCGCGCGGCGAGGTGATCTCCCTCTCGACGGCCAACCACGACCTGAAGGTCCTGCGCATCATGCTGGCCCGTGCCGTCCAGTGGGGATACATCCCGTCGAACCCCGCGGCGGCGGTGAAGCCGGAGCGCGTCCCCGAGCAGAAGGTCCGCTACCTGACCAAGGAGGAGGCCGATGCCCTGACGGCCGCCTGCGAGCCCTGGCTGCGTCCGCTGGTCGAGGCGGCCCTCCACACCGGCATGCGCCGCGGCGAGCTTCTGGCGCTGCGGTGGGCCGACGTGGACCTCAAGCAGCGGCGCATCGTGCTCGGCGGCGGCGGCACCAAGTCGAAGCGCAACCGCACCATCCCGATCTCTAAGACGCTGCTCGCCACCCTTAATAAGCTGCGCGCCCTCCACACGGACCGGGTCTTCCTCCGGCCGCAGGTCGAGGGCAGGGGCGGGCAGAAGACCACCAAGCTCGTTGCGGTCACCGTGGACGTGCTGAGGAACTCCTTCGAGGAGGCCCTCGCCGCGGCGGGCATCACCGAGTTCCGGTTCCATGACCTGAGGCACACCTTCGCGTCCTGGTTGGTCATGGCCGGGCGCCCGCTGTACGAGGTTCAGAAGCTGCTGGGTCACGCGGATCAGAAGATGACCCAGCGCTACGCGCACCTCTCCCCCGAGTACCTGCGCTCGTCTGTCGCGGTGCTCGACGACCTGTACGGGACGACCGTATTAGGGACCGTATCTTCGCCCGACCACGCGGCGGAGGAGTCCGGGGACGCTACGACTGCAAGTGATGTTGTTGTAGCGGGATAGCCTTGGTGGAGCCGAGGGGGATCGAACCCCTGACCTCGTGACTGCCAGTTCGCTCACGGGGCGGCCCAAGTTGCTAAGTCGTTGATACTTCTGGGCCGCCCCAAGAAGTTTGAGACACGAAAAACACAGAAACCGGGACACGGACCGGGACATTAGGATACGTGGATCCGAATTTCCGCACTTTCCACACGGACGTGTCAACGAATTCCTGTCTAGGGCGCACGCCGGTAGGAGACAATCAGAGTGGAGGCCGAGAGAGTTTTCGACAGTTTCGGATTCCGCAGTTCGGGACGTGATTGACCTAGACGACACTCTTCGATAGGTTGCACCCGTGACCAAGAGCCGCATCCAGGCATTCCGCGCTGACTTCGAAGCCGATCATCAGCGACAGCTCGCTGAGGTTTGCGCGGCACAGGGGATCGACCCGGCCGTCCTCGACCCCATCTGGCGCGCCAGCGACCGGCGCAAGCAAGCCGAGCAGTTGGCCAAGAGCCGGGCGGGAGCATGGGTCAATCCCGCCACGGTCGCCCCCGAACACGAAGACGAGGTGATAGAGCGCAATCGGGCATGGGAACTTGCGTTCTCGGTCCGCGTGGCGCGCAACAAGGAACGGCGGGCGCGCGAGCACCGCCTCCTCGCTCTGGCGCGCGCCCGGTCCATGCGAGCGGTGCGCCTCGGTCGGCTTCCTCGCCTTAGCAGTCGAGCGCATCGTCGTCCGATCTCGCGCAGCGGCGCGACAGGGACCGACGGCCGACAATCCGACCCTGACCCGCCAGCAGTAATCGCGGCCCCCGTCTGGGGGGCCGCATGAACCTCGACCCCAAGTCGGACCTCATCCCGCCCGCGTTCATCGCGCGACGCCTCGGTGTGGCTCGGACCCTGCCGTACAAGTGGATCAAGCTGGGTCTGCTCGAGGCCGTCGAGCTTCCGAGTTGCGGGACGCGTCCGCTCATTCGCGTGCCGCGCGAGTCCTACGAGCGGTTCGTCGCGTCATTCAAGCGCTACGAGCACCGGATGCCGCGGAAACCTCGACAGGAGGGCGCCGCGTGATCCGCGCGCTCCGTCTCCTCGCGATCGAGCTGCTCGTGCGGCTGCCCTGGTCGCCGCGTCGGTCGGCACTCGTCGATCGCCTCCTCTCCGCCAACGAAAAGGCCGGCGCGCCAACGCCGGCCGAGGAGTGACGAATGCCCAAGACGAAGCGTACCACGCGCCTCACGCGGAAGGAACTGCAGCTGATGGAACACCTCACGGCCGCGCTCATGTACTCGTTCCTCGGCGAGAGCAAGTCGGCGCACGCGTCCGTCTGCCACGCGATCAACGTGATTCTCCCGCCGGCACCTCCGACAGCCGCCGCGTGCCGCAGGGCGGACAGAGCGGTCCGTGGCGCGCTCACGCGGATGCGGAGGGCGCAGCCGTGAAGCCGTGCCCGATCGTGCAGTACCTCCCCGCCGGACCTGACCTCTGGGCCGGCGAGACCGGCCAGTACGGCACGACAGTCGAGCCGATCGTCGCCTTCGCGGTCGTGCGGCACGACGGCAGCTGCGGGTTCTGCCAGGAGTCCGAGGGCGGGATCTACGACCCCGCGCTGGAGCTGGTCCCCTGCACGATGAACGACCTCGGGACCGTGGAGCCGCGGGGGCTCGACTCCGATCGGCACCTCGGCGCGTGGCGCGGCGACGAGCACGTCCCGCCCCAGCTCCGCCGGCGCGCTGAGACCCTCGCCCGGATCGCACGGGAGCGCGCCGCGGTCATCCGCAAGGCGGTCGACAAGCCGTGATCGCGACCGCCATCCCGCTCGAGGAGCGGGTCCGCGCCGTCCCCGACGAGCTGAAAGCCCGTCGGCAATGGGTCCGGTTCACCCTCGGCGACCCCGACCCGGACACCGGGAAGCGCAGCAAGTTCCCGTGGCATCCGACACTCGACTACCGCGTGTCCGTGGCCAAGCCGTGGCAATGGGGCACGTTTGACCAGGTCCTCGGGAACCTCGGCCATCACGGAACGGTCGGCGTCGGGTACGTCTTCGCGAAGGTCGGCGGGTACGGACGCCTGCAGATTCGCGACAAGTTCAGCGGCGAGATGCGCAACGAGACCGACGAGGAGTACCAGCGCCGGCTCGAGGCGCTCGCCGCGCTCGCGGACCCATACACGGGGATCGACCTCGACGACAGCGTGAGCGACGCCGGCACGCTCGCGCCGTGGGCCGCCGCGTTCGTGAAGCTCTGCGCGTCGTACACCGAGTACTCGGTCTCGTTCACCGGCGTGCACCTCATCGTCCGCGGCTGCCTCGAGGGCGCTGGTATCGCGTTCCAGAACAAGCCGAAGGGCATCAAGGTCGAGGCGTACAGCCGGGGCCGGTTCTTCACCATGTCCGGCGATCCCGTCCCCGACGCGCCCGCGGTGATCGTCGACGCGCAGAAGCACCTCGACGAGCTGGTCCGCGTGGTCCGCGCGCAGAAACCCGCGCGGGGCGCCGTGGTCAGCACGACGGCCAGCGGCAAGGTCGACAAGGGCCGTCACGACTTCCTGCTCAAGAACGCGGCCCGGCTGCTCCGCGACGGCGTCCAGCCGGCGGTCGTGCTCTCGACGCTCAAGGTCCTCCGAGACGAGGTGTGCGCGGAGGGCGGCCGTCCGGTCACGGACCCGGAGCTGGAACGGATGGTGCGCTGGAACCCGCCCCGGAGGCCGGCGTGAGCGAGCTGGCCCCCATTCTCGGAATCGACCCCGCCCCGCCGCCCCCGACCGGCGACCTCGACATGTTCACGCGCGAGCAGCTCGAGGACATCCGCGGCGCCGTCGTGGACACGCCGGCGGACCTGTCCGACTGGCGCTCCGCCGTCCCGCCGGGGGGGCCGATCCCCGGCGTGCTCCAGACCGGCGACCTGACGCTCCTCTCGGCCGGCGGCGGCACGGGAAAGTCCCTGCTAACCCTGTGGCTCCTCGCGCTCCTCGCGTGCGGCGCCGGGGGGCGCTGGCTCAACGCGTACCAGCTGCCTGGGCTCCCGGTCCGGTGTCTGCTCGTCGAGGCCGAGTGCGGCGCCGCGCGGCTCCGGCGGCGCCTGCGCGAGCTGGTGCTGGGCGGAGCGCTGTCCGAGGACCAGGCGGACCATGCCCTCGAGAACCTCGTCGTCTACTCCGCGGACCGGCTCAAGGACCGGCGGCTGATCCTGCAGTCCGTTCCGGCGCTGGTCCTCCTCGAGCGGGCCGCGATCGTGTGCATCGACCCGCTCCGGGTGCTGCTGCCCGGCACCGCGATCGACGAGAACGACAACGTCGAGGTGGGGGCGATCCTCGACCAGCTCGTCGGCGCCTCCGCCCGGTACGCGTTCGCGACCCTCGTCGTGGACCACGACTCCAAGGACGGCCGGGCGGCCCGCGGGGCATCGGCGAAGCGCGATGCCGCGCCGTTCCTGCTGCACCTCACCCGGCCGGACCAGGACTCCCCGACGTACCTCGAGCTGCGCCTGGACAAGGGCCGCGACCCCGGAGCGCCGCCGCTCGTCGCGATCGACCGGCTCGAGGGGACCCCGACCCCCGACGGACTGCGCCCCGTGTCGTTCGAGGCGACCGCCCCGCGGTCGAAGGAAAGCCGCGAGGACGAACAGCAGTCCCGCCGGGCGGAAATCGTCCGCCTGGTCCGCGAGCACTTCGGCCGGCTCCGCATGGGCATGTCCATCAAGGACCTCGAGGCGCAGACCGGCGTCACGCGGCGGACCCTGCAGCGCGACCTCGACCGCCTCGAGGCGGTCTCCGCGATCCGCACGACCGGCGGCGGCGGCCACGGTCGCGGCGCCATGGTCCTGATCTACCCGCCGGAGACCGTCGCATGACCCCGCGAGTTAATGCGCAGACCCGTGCGCATTACCGTGCGCATTGCGCATTACCGAATGCGACCGTTAATGCGCGCATCCCCCCCTTTAGGGGGGGTGCGCATTGCGCATTAACGCTGAACCCCCACGGGGCCTCCCCGGCACAGGGGCTCCAGACCCCGTGCGCATTAACTCCAGCCGAAAGGACAACCGCATGACCCCCGACCTCCGATCGGCCGGCCGGCTCGTGCTCCGTCGAACCCCCGACGGCGGCGAGGTCGAACTGGTCGAGAAACACCTGACCCTCGAGGCGTACGACCCCGAGACCCGGGGCGTGACCATCACCGCGTCCGACGAGACCGTCGATCGCTACGGCGACATCGTCCGGGCGTCCGGCTGGGACCTCCGCTCCTACCAGCGGAACCCCGTCGTCCTCACCGACCACGATTACCGGGTCGCGTCGATCGTCGGCACGGCGGACGTCGCCGTGCGCGATGGCCGGCTCGCGGCCCGCATCACCCTCGACCCACCGGAGACCAACCGGCAGGCGAGCATCGTCGCGAACCTCCTCGCGTCGGGCTCCCTCCGCTCCGTCTCCGTCGGCTTCCGACCCCTCGAGCCCCCGACCCCGATCCTCGACGAGACCGGCAAGTGGACCGGCGGATTCGAGTTCAAGCGGCAGGAGCTGCTCGAGATCAGCTGGGTCGCCGTCCCGGCCAACCCGAACGCGACCCTCTCCCAGACACCGGCCGGCGCTGACGCCGGCGCTTTCCTGACTGCCCTGCGCGAGACCGTGCAGGGACTCGTGAGGTGAACATGGATCCTGTCCTCCGTGACGCGCTCCGTGCCGAGCTGAACCCGCTCGCCACGAAGCTCGACGAGACTCGCGCCTGGATCGAGTCCGTCGAACAGAAGTTCGAGGAGGCCCGGCGCGGCTCCCTCGTCGTCGACAACCTCCGGGCCGTGCTGCCCGACGCGGAGCGCCGCAACGTCGAGCAGTTCGCGCGCACCGGCCACGCCGACCCGGTCAAGGCCGCGGCGCTCAACGCGTGGTTCAAGCTCGCCGCGCGCGCGCAGATGCCGCAGTACCAGGGCCGCTCCGTCGAGATCGCCGAGCAGCTCGCGAAGCTCTCGACCGCCCTCAACGGCGGCGTGGAGCAGCGCGCCGCGTTCTCCGAGACCGACGCGAACGGCGGGTACCTGACGCCGACGCTCGTCGAGGCGAACGTCTACCGGGTCATCGCCGACAACGGGATCGTCCGGCCGCTCGCCCGCAAGCTCACGACCTCGAGCGACAAGGTGACCGTGCCGTCGGGCAACGCGGCGGCGACGGCGTACGTCGTGAACGAGGCGACCGCGATCACCGACGGCGGCCCGACGTTCTCGGCCACCGACGTGGTCATCAAGAAGTTCGCGGGCTACACGCTCGCGAGCGCCGAGGTCCTCGACGACTCCGCCGTGGACCTGCAGCAGTACTTCGTGACCGTCATGGCCGAGCAGATCGCCCGCCTCGAGGACCAGTACTCCCTCGAGGGCACCGCGGGTGACCCCTACGCCGGCCTGTTCTCGGTCTCCGGCGTCAACGCGGTGACCAACGGCACGGACGGCGCCCTCCCGACGTACGCGAAGCTGGTCACCCAGAAGTGGGCCGGCGGCGCGTCCGACACCCGCATGGGCTCCGCGTGGGTCATGGCCCCGCAGATCGCGGCCAACCTCGAGGGCCTCGTCGACTCCAACGGGCGCCCGCTGTTCGTGGCCCCGATCGCCGGCAACAACACGTCGATCGGCGACGCCGAGGGCTCGCTCCTGGGCAAGCCGATGTACACCTCCAACGTCATCAAGGTCGACCGGACCACGGGCTCGGCCAACAACACCTCCGTCATCTACTTCGGCCCGTTCGGCAAGCACATGCTGTTCATCGACCGCACGGGTCTCGGCTTCGCGGTCTCCCCGCACGTGAAGTTCGCCGAGGTCCAGGTCGCCCTCCGGCTCATCAAGCGGACCGGCATCTACGTCGCCGTGCCCGCCGCGTTCACGAAGCAGACGGGCGTGAAGATCGCCTGACCTACCGAGGGGGCGGGTACGCCTGATGCCCGCCCCCTCACAGGACGCGCCACGATGCCCTACAAGCCCCCTCACCCCTGCGGCCACGGCGGATGCCCGGCGCTGACGCACGGGCGCTACTGCGAGGCGCACACAAAGCCCCAGCCCCGTCCGCTGGACGGCCGGCCGCGCGAGTACTTCAAGCCGTACGGCTATGCGTGGCAGCAGCTGCGCGCGAAGTACATCAAGGCGCACCCGCTGTGCGAGGTGTGCGGCGCACCGGCGAAGGACGTGGACCACATCGTCCCCGTGCAGGAAGGGGGACCGTCCGTGTGGTCCAACCTGCAGTCGCTGTGCCGCTCGTGCCACAACCGGAAGACCCAGCGCGGCCAGCGGGCCACGCGGGGTACCGGCTCCGATCGTACCGACTCCGCATATAGAACGCGCGCCAGCACATCTTCACGGCCGGCGCGGTTTGAGCGGGCGTTTACCCCTCGGAGGCCCCGGTAATGGGCCGCCGCGGACCGCTCCCCGACAAGGCGCGGCGCGCGCTGACGGGTACCGGCAAGCCGAGCACGCGCTCGCGGAAGACCATCACCGCCCCCGATGCCGGCGCGCCGCCGGCGCCCGCGTGGCTCTCGGACCAGGCGCGCGCCGAGTGGGACTCGCTCGTGCCCGTGCTCCTCGAGTTGGGCACGCTCACGGCCGCGGACGGGCACGCGCTGGCCCTGCTGGCGGACGCGCTGGCGACCTACCGCTTCCTGTCGGCCGAGCTGATGCGGACGGGCGCGACGGTCCCGACGAAGGACGGCGTCAAGGCGAACCCGGCCGGCGCGCTCGCGGGCGACGCGTGGCGCCGCGCGTGCCGGATGATGCTCGAGTTCGGGCTGACCCCCGCGGCGCGCAACCGCGTGGCGGCCCCGCCCGAGTCCCCCGAAGTCGATCCCCTCGAGCAGTTCATCGCCGATGCCCCGTCGCGCTGACCATCCGGCGGAGCGCTGGGCGCGCCGCGTCGAGGCCGGGAAGATCCCGACCGGCGACCTCGTGCGCCTCGCCTGCCGGCGGCATCTGCGCGACCTCGAGGAGGGCGCGGCCCGCGGGCTGCGGTTCGACCGCGCGCGGGCCGACTACGCGGAGCGGTTCTTCTCGTTCTTGCGGCACAGCAAGGGGGAGTTTGCCGGGCGGCAATTCGAGCTGTCGCCGTGGCAGGCGTTCAACATCCGCACGCTGTTCGGCTGGGTCCGCGAGGACGGGACCCGCCGCTACCGCGCCGCATACCAGCAACTCGCGCGGAAGAACGGCAAGTCGACCCTCGCGGCCGGCGTTGGGCTGTACCTGTTCTTCGCCGACGGCGAGCCCGGCGCCGAGGTGTACGCGGCGGCGACGAAGCGCGACCAGGCGCGGATCGTCCACGACGAGGCCGTGCGGATGGTCAAGGCGTCGCCCGGCCTGCGGAAGCACATCGGGATCACCCGCGAGAACCTGCACGTCGAGCGGACCAATTCCAAGTTCGAGCCCCTCGGCGCCGACGCCGACACGCTCGACGGGCTCAACCTGCACGGCGCGATCGTCGACGAGCTGCACGCGCACCGGACCCGCGCCGTCTGGGACGTGCTCGAGACGGCGACCGGCGCCCGCCGGCAACCCCTGCTGTTCGCGATCACGACGGCCGGGTACGACCGGGAGTCCGTCTGCTGGGAGCTGTACGACTACAGCTGCAAGGTTCTCGACGGAACGATTGAGGATGATTCGTTCTTCGCGTTCGTCGCGGCGATCGACTCGACGGACGACTGGACCGACGAGCGCTGCTGGGTCAAGGCGAACCCGAACCTCAACGTGTCCGTGAAGCTCGACGACCTCCGGCGCAAGGCTGAGAAGGCGAAGGCCCTGCCCGGCGCGCAGAACGCGTTCCGCCGGCTGCACCTGAACGAGTGGACCGAGCAGGCAGACCGCTGGCTCGACGTGGCCGCGTGGGATGCCATGCCGCCGCTCGACGAGGCGGCGCTCGCCGGGCGCGAGTGCTTCGGCGCGCTGGACCTGTCGAGCACGACGGACCTCTCGGCGTTCGTGCTCGTGTTCCCGCTCGAGGACGGCACGTTCGGCGTGCTGCCGCGGTTCTGGGTCCCGGCCGAGGGGATGCAGCGGCGCACGCGGCGCGACCGCGTTCCGTACGAGCTGTGGGTCCGGCGCGGGTTCATCCGCGCGACCGACGGCAACGTGATCGACTACGACGTGATCCGCGCCGACGTGAACGAGTTGCGGAAGCGCTACCGGATCCGCGAGGTTGCCGTCGATCGCTGGAACAGTACCCAGCTGATGACCCAGTTGCAGGGCGACGGGCTGACCGTCTTCCCGCACGGGCAGGGGTTCGTCTCCATGGCCTCGCCGACGAAGACGCTCGAGGAGGTGATCCTCGGGGAACGCCTGCGGCACGGCGGGCACCCCGTCCTCCGCTGGATGGCCGGCAACGTGGCCGTGAAACAGGACCCGGCCGGCAACCTGAAACCCGACAAGGCGAAGTCCACCGACCGGATCGACGGCATCGTCGCGCTCGTCATGGCGCTGGGGCGAGCGCAGCTGCGGCCGGCACCGCACGTCTACACACGGCGCGACGTGGTGATCCTATGAGAATCCTCGACTGGCTCCTCGGGCGCTCGACCGCGACGCCCGCTCCCGAACCCGAACGCAAGAGCATGTGGATCCCGCCGGACCTGTACGACTACGTGCCGGCGTCCTCCGGCGTTTCCGTGACACCCGAGACTGCGGTGACCTGCACGGCCGTCTGGGCGTGCGTCCGCGTGCTCTCGGAGACCGTCGCGTCGCTCCCGCTGCATGTCTACCGGCGCATGGCGAAGGGGAAGGAACGCGCGCCGGAGCACACGCTCTACGGGATCCTGCACGACGCGCCGAACCCCGACATGTCCTCGTTCACGTTCCGCGAAGCGCTGATGGCGAACGCGCTGCTGTGGGGCAACGCCTACGCCCGGATCGAGCGCGCCCGCGGGAAGGTCACGGCCCTGGTCCCGCTGATGCCGGACCGGGTCCAGCCGGAGCGCGACCAGGCCGGGAAGCTGCGGTACCGGCTCGACGGCGGGGACACGTTCCTGTCGCCGGCGAACGTGCTGCATGTCCCGGGCCTCGGATTCGACGGCGCCGCGGGCTACCCGCCGATCCGCGCCGCGCGGCAGGCCGTGGGCCTCGCGCTGGCCGCGCAGGAGTTCGGGGCGCGGTTCTTCGGCAACGGGTCCCGGCCGGGCGGCGTGATCGAGTCTCCGAAGCAACTGGACGACACGGCGGTCGAGCGGCTCCGCGCCGCGTGGCAGGCGCTGCACGGCGGCCCGGCGAACGCGCACAAGGTCGCCGTGCTCGAGGACGGCGTCACGTTCAAGCCGATCGCGGTGAACCCCGACGAGGCGCAGTTCCTCGAGACGCGGCAGTTCCAGGTCGCCGAGGTCTGCCGCGTGTTCCGCGTGCCGCCGCACCTCATCGCGGACCTGTCCCGCTCGACGTACTCCAACATCGAGCATCAGTCCCTCGAGTTCGTCGTGCACTCCGTCCGGCCGTGGCTCGTGCGCTGGGAGGCGGAGCTGAACCGGAAGCTGTTCGCCGGGACGGAGTACTTCGCCGAGTTCCTCGTCGACGGGCTGCTGCGCGGCGACGTGCGCGCGCGATACCAGGCGTACGCGATCGGCCGCCAGAACGGGTGGCTCTCCGCGAACGACATCCGCGAGATGGAGAACCTGAACCCGATCGAGGGGGGCGACGAGTACCTCACGCCGGCGAACCTGCAACAGATGCCCGTGGCGGACCCGCCGTCGGACGAGCGGAAGCCGCAGGAGGGCGCGGCCTGATGTTCGACGCCCGGCGCATCCTCATCGCCGTGCCGTGCCTCGACGCGCGGCCGAACGTGGGACTCCTGAACTGGATCGAGTACCTCGAGGCGACCCCCGGGCCGTACCAGTTCGGGCACGCGTTTTTCCCGTGCGTCAAGGGGCACGACCTGGTCCGCAACCGGATCGCCGGGTACGTGCTCCGGCAGCCGTCGATCGACGCCGTGCTGATGGTCGACGACGACATGGACCCGGCGCGCTCCGCGGTCCGGCTGTTCGAGGTTGACGCCGACGTGGTCGGCGGCCGGGCGTACATCCTCGACGCGGGGCAGGCCGACGCGCCGCCGGCCGTTCGCGTGGCAGCGTTCCTCAAGAACACGGACCGGCCGGGGTTCCATTCCGTCGTGGCCGGCCGCGGCCCCGAGGTGCAGGACGTGGACGCGCTGGGCGGCGCGTCGCTGCTCATCAAGCGGCACGTCCTCGCTGACCTGCGGATGCTGACCGCCCGGACGTGCGTGGACCTCGAGGGCCTAGAGCACGACCTCGCGACGGACGACGGCTCACCCGACTGGGCGCCGCCGCTGTTCCAGTACCACCGCTTCCCGAACGGCCGGCAGATGCGCGCGGAGGACGTGGACTTTACGTACCGCGCGAAACAGCTGGGGTACCGCGTCGCGGTCCACCTCGGCGCCGTGTTCGACCACCTCAAGCACGCCCGCGTGGGCGACTTCCTCGCGTACGCCGGCTGGGCGCTCCAGTCCGCCGGTGCCGGGAGCCCGAAATGACGAACGCGCTCGAGGCGCTGCGCCGGCTGGGCGGCGCGCGGCCGAAGGACCTGACCCAGCAGGAGCGGCGGATCGCCGATGCCGAGGCGCTCCTCGCCGAGCTGCAGCGCGACCGGGGCGCCGCCGCGCAGAAGGTCGCGGACCTCGAGGCCCGCGTCGGGGCCGCGTCCAAGGCCGCAGACGCCCGCGAGGGGCTCTCGGCGCTCGGCGAGGCCCGCTGGCACCTCGAGGTCCTCGAGGGCGCGCTGCGCGCCAAACTGGACGCGCTGGCGGCCCTCCGCGCGTCCGCCGAGGAGTCCGCGGAACAGCAGCTCGCCCGCGAGCGGCGGGCCGTCCTCGACGCGATCGACGCCGAGGCCGAGACGTACCGGCGCCTCGCGCGGGAGCTGGTCACCGGCGAGCTGATCCCCCGGGCCGAGAAGGTCCTCGGGCTCGCGCGCCGGTACCGCGAGATGGGCGGCGAGGCGCTCCCGTTCGAGACCTACCCGGCGCGATCCCTCGCGCGCGAGGTCCTCGGCGAGCTGGTCCAGGCGCTCTCGCCCGGCGCGGAGCTGTTCGGCTGGGACACCGGCGCCGCGCAGGAGGCGGCGCGTCGATTCCGGGGGCTGCCGTGATCGCGGCGGCGGACGCGCAGCGGGAGGACCGCGTGACAACGGCGGCCGAGGACCGGGCGCGGGAGAACGCGGAGCGCGACGCGCGCCACGCGGCGCTCCGGCGCCGGGGGGACCAGGCGTCCATGGACGCGCTCATCCTCGAGAACCTCGGGCTCGTCAAGCGCTGGCACGCGCGGTACGCGCGGCGTCGCGGCGGCCTGACACAGGACACGATCGAGGAGGCCCTCGCCGAGATGACGCTCGCGTTCGTCGAGGCGTGCTGGACGTGGGACCCGGACAAAGTCGCCCTCGTGCCGTACGTCTACTGGGCGTGTCGGCGCGCGTACTTCGCGACGATCTACCGCGATCGAGCTGTCCCCTTGCCCGTCGAATACTCCCGCGGTTCCGGGCGAAATGGCCGAATCGCCCGGGAGATGCCGTATTCGCAGACCGGCTTCACCGCGACGAACAGGAAGACCGGCGAGGAGTACGACCTTCCGCTGCCCGACCCTGAGACGCCGTACCTCCGACTGCATGGCCTCGAGGCGCTCGCCCTCCGACTCCTTGCCGGGGCGCTGACCGTCGACACGATGCACGCCGGGATGGCCGCCGCTGGGCTGAACATGACCCAACTTGCATTTCGGGCGGGAGTGACGCGCGGGACCCTGTACGCAATCCGTGCGGGCGCGGCCGACTTCGCGCTCGCGACGCGCATCCGTGTTCTCTCCGTGCTTTGGCCCTACGTCCGCGAGGACCTCGAGCGCGCCTCCGGTGCGTCGTGGGCGGGAGGAGAGAACCCGTTTCTGGACCTCGCCGCACAGATTCCAAAGCGCACGCATCGCACCACCGCTCCGCGGGCGAGCGACGCGGCGCTTCTCGAGGCGGGTCGACTCACGGCCGAGAAGCTCCGCGCCGCTCGCGAGCGCGCGGGTCTCAAGCTGTACGTCGCGGCGCGTCTGTTCGGGGTGAGCAAACAGACGTGGTCCGCATGGGAGACCGGGCAGAAGCCTCCGGGACGCGCGACTGCTCCGAGGCTCGTCGAGTGGATCCGCAAGCACCTCGGGCCGGAGGTCTGATGCCGTACTCCGATCACGTGTTCGACCCGATGCTCGAGGCGCTGCTCCGCGCGTGGCGGCCGGCGTCGATCGTCGACGTGGGCGTCGGGGCCGGGAAGACGGGCCAACTGGTCCGGCGCGCCCTCGGCCCCGAGGTGCATCTCGTCGGCGTCGAGGCGCACGCGCCCTACCTCGAGCAGTTCGCGGCCGAGTACCGGGCGTACGACGAGGTCGTCCGTGCCGACTTCTACAGCGTGGTCCTGCACGACGAGCGGGCCGCGGACGTGTTCGTGTTCGGCGACGTGCTCGAACACTTCCCGTGGTCGCGGGCGCTCGACTGCCTCGACTACGCGGTCCAGCGCGCGCAGCGTGTCCTCGCGGTCTCGCCGCTGGGGTACGCGCAGGGCGCGCACGGCGGCGTCGCGTCGGAGCGTCACCTCTCCGAGCTGCGGCTCGCGGACGTGGCCGCCCGGTTCGTGGTCGAGCAGTACCACCGGGCGCCGATGCGCGGGTACGAACAGCAGCTGTACGTGCTGCGCGGGGCGCGCTGATGTACGTCCGCTGGCTCAAGGACTGGGCGGACTGCCGGGCCGGCGAGGTCTACTGGTTCCCGCGGTACCTCGCCCTGGTCTACATCACGGGCGGGCTGGCCGAAGAAACAGCCGACGTGCCCCGAAAAAGTAGGCGCTTGACTGATCGGGCCGGCCGGGCCGAGACTCCCTGCGAAGTCGGGACCGCGCCGGACGGCAATCCGAACGCGGCCCCTGACCCAGCAGCGCGAGCGAACGCGCCGAGGGCTGACGTGATCGTATCCCATTCCCCCCACATCTCGGGAGCGAATGACACGGGTTCGATGCTCGTCTAGTCGGCGTGTCCTCGCGCGGAGGACACGGGAATGTCGAAGGGTAAGAACCAGCAGTCGCAGTCGGCGCCGCTCGCGATCGAGCAGCTCGTGAATCTCAACCCGCCGCAGAGCGCGGGACTGTTGACCGCAGACCCGGTCGAGGTCCTGCAGATGCTGTTCGACGACGCGGATCGCGCCGCGTTCATCCTCGAGCGCGCGGCGAACCGGCTGGAATGGGTTGCCGGCACGATCGACCCGCGCGACGGCGAGGAGGGCTACAGGGACCACCACGAGTGCCGCTCGCTGGCGGAGGCGGCGCAGGCGCGCTCCGCGGCGCTCCGCGAGATCATCAGCTCCGGGCGCGTCGTGTTCGCTCCGGCGCTGGCGGCCCGGTCGTGAGTGATCGCGCCGACCTTCTAGACGTGTGGGCCGCGAGGCAGGTTCTCTGCGCCTCGCGGCGCCGCGTCTTCCAACTGATCGACACGGGCGAGCTGCGCGCCTGGGGCGGGACCCGGAAGCACCCGCTGCTCCGGCGCGCCGAAGTCGAGGCCCTCGCCGCGAAGGACACCCGACCCGCGTGGCTCCGCGAGCGGGATCGGCCGAGACCGATGGTGGAGGACTGATGCCGAAGCCGAAGAAACAGCAGGAGGGCCACGGCGTCTACTCGCTCGCGTACGACGACGGGCACAAGGTCTACTTCGCCCGCGTCTGGTACCGGGGGCGCGAATACGTCGAGTCCTGCGGCGAGTCGTTGAAGAAGGCGAAGGACAAGGCGGGCGCGCTGCGGACTGAGATCGCCCTCGCCCGGGAGCGCAACGAGGAGTGGATCCCGCCCAACCAGCGGGTTGCAGCGGAGCGCGGGATCGAGGTCCAGACGGTCGAGCAGTTCGCCAAGTCGTTTCTCAAGGCGTTCCGCGGGAAGGACGCGACGCGCGACTTCTACACGTACCGGCTCAAGTTCGTGACGAAGCACCTCGGACGGAGGCCGCTGACCAGCCTAACCGAGGCGGATTGCGAGAAGTTCTACGCGTCCCGCCGACGCGAGGCGAAGTCAATCACGACCGCGAACCACGACATGAAGGTCCTGCGGATCCTGCTGGGCCACGCGGTGCGGAAGAAGATCATCCGCACCAACCCCGCCGCCGGCATCACCCGGGAGGCGGACCACGAGCGCCCGGAGCGGTTCCTGTACGCCGAGGAGTACCAGGCGCTGCTCGAGAAGGCGAAGACGTTCGAGGTCTGCCAAGAACCCGACGACACCATGTGGCTGCACGACCTCGTGGTCGGGGCCGTCCACAGCGGCCTACGGCAGGGCAACCTGCTCGCGCTCAGTTTCTCGCGCCACGTGGACATGTCCCGCCGGATCATCACGTTCATGGGGTCCGAGACGAAGGGCGGGAAGAAAGTCGTCATTCCCGTCAACGACGTTCTGTACGCCGTGCTCAAGCGGCGGAAGGAGGCGACGGTCCAGCACAAGGACGGGCTGGTCTTCCTCCGTCGGGGTCACGCGATCACGCCGTCTGTCGTCAAGCGGCCGTGGGGACGGCTGCTCAAGGCGGCGGGCGTGACGGGGTTCCGGTTCCATGACTTGAGGCACACGTGCGCGAGCTGGGCCGTCATGGCCGGCGTGCCGCTGTACGACGTTCAGAAGATCCTCGGACACTCGACGGTTCGGGTGACCGAGAAGTACGCGCACCTCGCGCCGGACCGGCTTCGCGAGTCCACGCGCGCCCTCGCGACGTTCGCTCCGCCGCGCCGGAACGAAGACCGGGACATCGACCGGGACATTGTGGGAGGCGGTTCCGCTAACTTGGTGGAGCCGAGGGGGATCGAACCCCTGACCTCGTGACTGCCAGTCACGCGC
>JADHED010000300.1_pt1 | contig 66922 bp, 67 predicted proteins | sample 8952041 | NCBI WGS metagenome assembly JADHED01 (sample SAMN16124423, study PRJNA663239) | bioreactor sludge metagenome | isolation source: sludge (control) | place: India:Bengaluru | collected 2018-09-08 | reverse complement strand
GTGCGGCATGAGCAAGACCCAGCCCTTCTGTGACGGCAGCCACAAGGGCTCGGGCCTGGAACCGCTCATCGTCGTCGCCGAGCAAAGCGGAACGGTCTACTTCTGCGGCTGCAAGCACACTGCTAGCAAACCGTTCTGCGACGGTTCGCACGCGACGCTGTGACGCGGGGGCGGGCCATGCGGAAGGATAAGCTGCGATTGCCGGTGCTGGCGCTGTGCGCGCTGGGCCTCGCGGCTTGCGCCGGTTCGTCCGAGCGGGCGCCGGCCTGCCCGCGTGCCGCCGTCTTGAACGATGCCGCAACGATGACGCGGTTCGCTCCGGGCGGCGGTCGCGATCCGCTCGACATCGATTTCGATGTCGAGATCGCCGACCTCGCGAGCGGCTGTCAGTTCGACAAGAAGGGCAAGAGCTTCGACCACCTGGTGGTCGCGGTGGCGCCTGTGCTCGTCACCACCCGTGGCCCTGCCAATACATCGCGCAAGGTCGAATACGTTTATTTCGTCAGCCTCATCGGCCCGGACGGCGACATCGTCAGCAAGCAGTCGTTTCCGGTCACCGTTCCGTTCAGCGGCAATCAGCGCCAACTCACCCAGCGCGACGACGATCCGCCGGTGACGATCGACATCCCGTTGACGCGGCTTGAAGATGCGGTCAATTACGAGGTCCTCATCGGCCTGCAGCTGACCGAGGACGAGCTTCAGTATAACCGCCAGCGGACCGGCGCACGCAGATAGCCCCGTTGTGGTGATTGACCGGCGGCAGATCCGCGATAAACTCGGCACCCAAACACGTCGGAGCAACAAAGCCGGCCCGATCGATGGCGCCGTCAAGCGCGGCGATCGCGGTTCGTGCGTATACGGAGACGTTAGCCAGCCTTGTCGGAGCCGATGACCGCGCCCTTGCGGCGCACACCGCTGCACGCGCTCCACGTCGAACTGGGGGCCCGGCTGGTGCCGTTTGCCGGTTACGAGATGCCTGTGCAGTACCAGGGCATCATCGCCGAGCATACCCATGCACGCACCAAGGCGGTCCTGTTCGATGTCTCGCACATGGGCCAGGCGAGTCTGCCGTTAGAGGCCGGCCCCGCTTTGGAGCGGCTGGTCGTTGCCGATCTCGCCGGGCTGCAGACCGGCAGGATCCGCTACTCGGTGCTGACCAATGCCGAGGGCGGGATCATCGACGACCTGATGATTGTTCACGGCGGCCCCTGCTTATGGTTGATTGTCAATGCGTCGCGCAAGGAAGTCGACTTCGCGCACATCGCTGACCACCTCCCCGCAAGCCAGGCGCTGACGCCGCAGCCCGATCTCGCGCTTCTGGCGCTGCAGGGGCCGGCGGCAGCCGATGTGTTGAAGCGGTTCGCGCCGGCAGCGAAATTGATGCTGTTCATGACCACCGAAACCCTGCGCATCGGTGACGTCAAGTGCGCGGTCTGCCGGTCGGGTTACACCGGTGAGGACGGCTTCGAGATTTCCGTTCCCGCCGATCAGGCGGAGGCGCTCGCACGGATGCTCCTGGATGAGCCGGAAGTGATGCCGGCTGGCCTCGGCGCGCGCGATACCTTGCGGCTCGAAGCCGGGCTATGCCTGTATGGGCACGAGATCGACGAAACGACAACACCAATCGAAGCCGGTCTCGCCTGGACGATCCAGCGACGCCGGCGCGAGGAAGGCGGCTTTCTCGGCGACGAGACGATCCTGCGCCAACTGGTCGAAGGGCCGGCGCGGCGGCGGGTCGGCATCCGCTTTGAGGGCCGTGCCGCCGCCCGCACCGACGCGCCTATCGTCGATTCTGCCGGCCGGACAATCGGGACCATTACCAGCGGCAGTTTTTCGCCGACGCTGCAAGCAGCGATCGCCATGGGCTATGTATCAACCGAATCAAGTCAACCGGGCACACCGGTCGCGGCCCTCGTGCGCGGCAAGCCGGTGCCGGGTGAAGTTGTTCCGTTGCCGTTTGTTCCGCACCGTTACGCCAAGTCGTGAGTCTGCATCCAAGATCGTCCCAAACCCTTGACGTTTTGAAGGGGGTAGTCCGATGAGCGTTCACTTCACGCGCGAGCACGAGTGGATTTCCGTCGATGGCATCGTGGGCACCATCGGCATTACCGACTACGCGCAAAAGCAGTTGGGCGACGTCGTGTTTGTCGAGCTGCCGGAGATCGGTGCCAGCGTTCGCCAGGGCGAGCAGGCCGGCGTCGTCGAGTCGGTCAAAGCCGCGAGCGAGGTCTACGCACCGGCGAGCGGCATCGTGACTGAGGTCAATGAAGGACTTGCGGACAGTCCCGGCCTCGTCAACGAGGATGCCGGGGGTGCTGGCTGGTTCTTCAAGATCACGATCGCCGATCCGGCTGAACTCGCCGCCCTGCTCGACGGAAAATCGTATCAGGACTATCTGGGCACCCTCGAATAATGCGCTATCTGCCGCTGACCGAAGCCGACCGCCGCAGCATGCTGGCTGCGATCGGTGTCCGCAGTGTGGACGAGCTGTTCGTCGATGTTCCGGCCGCTGCCCGGCTCGATGGCCCGCTGGCACTTCCCGCCCATGCCGACGAGATGAGCGTCGAGCAGGCGTTTCGTCGTTTGGCGGCGAAAAACCTGAGCCCTGCGGCGGCGCCGTTCTTCCTCGGCGGCGGAATCTATCGCCATCATGTGCCGGCGAGCCTCGACCACCTGATCCAGCGCGGCGAGTTTCTTACCGCCTACACGCCTTACCAGCCGGAAGTGGCGCAGGGCACCCTGCAGGCGCTGTTCGAGTTCCAGACCCAGGTCGCGCTTCTGACCGACATGGAGGTCGCTAACGCGTCGATGTACGACGGGGCGACCGCATGCGCCGAGGCGGTGATGATGGGGGCGCGTGTCACCCGCCGCAACCGGGTGATCCTTTCGGGTGCGCTGCATCCGCACTACCGGGACGTCAGTCGCACCTACGGTCGTTTCCTTGGCCTCGATATCGTCTCGCTGCCGGCCGCCTGGACCGGCGTCGAGGACTTGGCTGGCCAGCTCGACAAGAGCACCGCTTGCGTCGTCGTCCAGACGCCCGACTTCTTCGGCCATTTGCACGACTTCACGGCACTGGCAGATGCCTGCCACGCCGCAGGCGCGCTGCTGGTCGTCGTTTTCAGCGAAGCCGTCTCGCTTGGGCTGTTGAAGCCGCCTGGGGCGATGGGGGCGGACATCGTCGCCGGTGAAGGCCAGTCGTTCGGCAACGGCTTGTCCTTCGGCGGTCCCACCGTCGGCCTGTTCGCCGTCCGCGAGCGGCTGATACGGCAAATGCCGGGCCGGCTGGCGGGTCAAACGACCGACGTCGATGGTCGGCGCGGCTTCGTGCTCACGCTGTCTACGCGCGAACAGCACATCCGGCGCGAGAAAGCGACGAGCAACATCTGCACCAATTCCGGCCTGTGCGCGCTGGCGTTCACCATTCACCTGACGCTCCTCGGTGAGAAGGGTTTGACCGGCTTAGCCGAGCTCAACCACGCCCGGGCGGTTGCGACCGCCAACCGGCTCGCCGCCGTGGACGGCGCCGAGGTCGTCAACCGCAGCTACTTCAACGAGTTCACCGTTCGCTTGGCGAAGCCGGCGGCCGAAGTCGTTGACCGCATGGCCGGCCGCGGCGTGCTCGGCGGCATCCCCGTTTCCCGCCTGATCCCGGACGATCCTGCGCTGGCGCCGCTGATGCTGGTGGCTGCAACCGAGGTGACAAGCGACGGCGATATCGCCGCGCTGGCTGATGCTCTCGCAGAGGCACTGAGATGACCGAGACGCGCCGGACAACGAGTGGCCACGAGGGCCTCGCCTTCGAGGAGCCGCTCTCCTTCGAGATCGGCTCGCCGGACAAGACCGCGGTCGACCTGCCGCGACTGCCCGACGGCACGCGGCAGCACGCGGATGAGACGCTGGGCGGCCTGCGCCGGCAGGGCCCGGTCGGCCTGACCGGCCTCTCCGAGCCGGAGGTCGTTCGCCACTACCTGCGCTTGAGCCAGAAGAACTTCTCCATCGACAGCGGCTTCTATCCGCTCGGCTCGTGCACGATGAAGCACAATCCGCGCCTGAACGAGAAGCTGGCGCGCATGCCGGGCTTGGGCGATCTGCACCCGCTGCAGCCGGTGGCCACGGTGCAAGGTGCCCTTGAACTGATGGATCTCGTCGCCCACTGGCTGAAGACGCTGACCGGCATGCCGGCAGTCGCCCTCTCGCCGGGCGCCGGCGCGCACGGCGAGCTGGTCGGCCTGATGACCATCCGCGGCGCCTTGGAGGCGCGGGGCGATGCCAGGCGGCGGATCTTGGTGCCGGAATCAGCGCATGGCACCAACCCGGCGACGGCAGTCGCGTGCGGCTACTCGGTCGAGGCGATCCCCGCCAACGCGCGCGGCCGGGTCGATCTCAAGGCGCTCAAGGCGGCGCTCAGTGACGACGTGGCCGGCGTGATGGTAACCAACCCCAACACCTGCGGCCTGTTCGAGACGGACGTCATGGAGATCGCCGCGGCGGTGCACGCGGTGGGCGCTTTCTTCTACTGCGACGGCGCTAATTTCAACTCCATCGTCGGCCGCGTGCGGCCGGGCGACCTCGGCGTCGATTGCATGCACATCAATCTGCACAAGACCTTTTCCACCCCGCACGGCGGCGGCGGACCAGGCAGCGGGCCGGTGGTGCTCTCAGCCGCGCTGGCCCCCTTCGCGCCGCTGCCCTGGGTCGTGCACGGTCCGGATGGGTTCATGCTGGCCGAACATGCCGACGACACCGGCGGCGATCCGGTCGGGCGCGTGAAAGGCTTCCACGGTCAATTCGGGATGTTCATCCGCGCGCTTGGCTACATGATGAGTATGGGCGCCGACGGCCTGCACCAAGCCTCGGCCGATGCGGTCTTGAACGCCAACTACCTGCTGGCGCGGCTCAAGGACGTCATGACTGCATCCTTCGATGGTCCGTGCATGCACGAGGTCCTGTTCGATGACCGGTTCCTGAAGAACACCGGCGTATCGACGCTCGACTTCGCCAAGGCGCTGTTGGACGAAGGCTTTCACCCCATGACGGTGTACTTCCCGCTCGTCGTCCACGGCGCGATGCTGATCGAGCCGACCGAGTCCGAGAGCAAGGAGACGCTCGACTCCTTCATCGCGACGATGCGCGCACTGGCGGAGCGCGCCGGCAAGGGCGACGTCGACTTCTTCCACGAAGCACCGCGGCTCACGCCGCGGCGGCGCTTAGATGAGACTAAGGCTGCGCGCAGCCCGGTCTTGCGCTGGCGGCCCCCCGCCGTTGATCAGGCAGCCGAATAAGTGGGCGTCAGGGCCGCCGCAAGGACAGATCCGTCCGCCAGCGGTGCACCCGTTCGTTTCCGCGCATGACCGTCCACACCGATAGCCGCATCATCGCCGCACCGCTCGATGAGGTGTTCGCCCTGGTCGCCGATGTCGAACGATACCCGGACTTCCTGCCGCTGTGGCGGGAAGCGGAGATCGTGCGGCGCTGGGATGGCGGCTACGAGACGCAGCAGGTGATCGGCCTCGGGCCCATTCGCGAACGCTTCAACACCCACACGGTTCTGCTGCCGCCCAGCCGGATCGAGGTCACCTCGGACGACCGGTTGTTCCGCACCTTCTTCATTCGCTGGGACTTCGCCGTCGTGCCGCGTGGATGCCGCACTGGCATCGCCTTGCAGTGGGAAGTGGGATCGCCGCGGCTGCAGCGGGCCATATCGTTTCTGCTGCCGGGCGTCGCCCGCAGCATGGTCGATGCCTTCGAGCGCCGGGCCGGCCGCGGCGGGCCGCTGCAGGTCGTGTAGCGCGGCTACGTTCGGGCTAGCGGCCCTCCCGCCACCAGGCCGCCGCGAGCAAGGCCAAGCCTAAGCCCAGGACCGCGAACGGGGGCAGGAGTGGCACCTCGGTGACGCCGCGGACGACTTCGGCCCCGGTGCGGCGCAGGCCAATCCAACCCTTGCCGTGCGTGTCGCGGCCGATCGCCGTGCGGCGAACATCCGGCAGGCCGTCAACAAGCCAGCCGAGCCAACCGCCGCTGGCCGCTTCCGTTGCCTGCAGGCGCTCCGCAGTCGCGCGCAGGTCGATCGTCTCGTCGGCATTGGTGCGGCCGGCAACGGCGATGGCCTCGTGGGTCCCATCGCTGACGTGATAGAGACCAGGCTCTTCAGCCACCATGTTGCCGCGGGCGAGACCGTCCGCACTCTCCGCCAGCGCGAGCGGGAGCCGTCGTTCGTCCGGCAGGGTGACTTCGACCGTAGCCGCGGCGGTGGCTTCGAGGCTGTGGCGTTCGACGACCAGGCGGCCATCGCTGATGGCCGCACTCAAGCGCTCCTCCTCCAGCGCCGGTTCGCGCATCAGCCAGTGCACGAGCCTACGGGTCAGTTCGGCATGCGGACCGCCGCCTTCGAAGCCGCGCGCCCACAACCAAATCTGATCGCTCAGCACCTGGGCAATCCGGCCCTCGCCGACCCGCCCGAGCACCAGCAGCGGTGCCGCGTCAGGTCCGGTCATCAGGGTAGCGCCGGCCGGCGCATTTGCCTCGATCAGGCGAAACCAGCGTCCCCAGGCGGGCGCAGATGCCGCTGCCGTCCCGGCTCCCACTCCCGCCGCTGCAGTCGGGGCGAGGGGCTGCGTTACCGGGTGGCGGCGGCCCGCTTCGCTTATCTGCGGCGTGAACGGCCGCTCGACGATCCGGCCGGTGGGGAGTCCCGGCAGGATGTCCTTGAGGCTGGTGTCGGCGAAGCCGTGCGCGTCGGCGAACTCCGGCCCGGCCGCAATCAGCATCGCGCCGCCGTTGCGGACATACTCTGCCATCATGTCGAAGTAGGCGGCTGGCAGGAGGTCGCGCTGCCCGAAGCGGTCAAAGACGATCAGATCAAAGTCCTTGAGCCTGTCCTCAAACAGTTCCTGGACCGGGAAAGCGATCAGCGCCAGCTCCTTTAGCGGCGTGCCCTCATCCTTCTCGGCCGACCGCAGGATGGTGAAGTGGACGAGATCGACCGCCGGATCCGACTTGAGCAGGTTGCGCCAGGCACGCGCGCCCGGATGCGGCTGGCCGGACACCAGCAGCACCTTGAGCCGCTCGCGCACGGCGTTGACAACAATGGCCGCCCGGTTGTTGCGCAGGGAGACCTCGTCTTCAGCCGCTGCGGCGCTCAGTTCAACCGCAACCGGCCCGGCGTGGTCGAGCGTGATTGGCAGCACCTGGCTTTGGCCTGGCATGACGCTGACGGATCCGGCCGGTACGCCGTCGCTGCGCACGCTTACCGTAACCGGCGCAGCCGCCACCGCTGGCGACCGCGGTCCCAGATCGTCGACGCGAAAGGCAACTTCGACCGTGCGGCTGACCAGCCCATAGGCCGGTGCGTGTTCGATGACCAATCTGCGGTCGCGCTCGCCGGGCGCTCCGGTCAGCAGCACATGGACAGGTGCCTGCAGCCAGCGCGGCAGATCCGCCCCCGGCGCATCATGGACCTGGCCGTCGGTCAGCAGCACGAGGCCGGCCAAGCGGCGCGCGTCGTCCTGGAGCCCCTCCTTCTCAAGTGCTGCGAACAGCCGCGTCGCAGCCTCGGCCGGGGCGCCGCCGACGGTGATGACGCGGGTTTCGAGATCTGGCAGCGCGGCCAACTTGTCCCGCAGCCGCGCGAGGGCTTCCGCCGTCGCGGCAGTCCGGTTGCCGACGCTCTGGCTGGGCGTTGCATCGACCACCACCACGGCGAGATCGGGCTGAGCCTCGCGCTTCTCGCGGATCAGGTGCGGCTCGAGAAGGGCCGCGAGGAGAAGGGCTAGCGCCAGCGCCCGCAGCAGCGCGCCACGCGAGCGCCGCAGGAGGGCGAATCCGGCAAGCAGCGCCGCGCTCGCCGCCAGTGCCGCGATCACTGGCCAAGCGACGAGCGGCGCCAGCGTGATCGCCTCGCTCACCGTCCCAAGCGCTCCAGGATTGCCGGCAGATGAATCTGGTCCGCCTTGTAACTGCCGGTCAGCACGTACATGACGAGATTGATGCCGAACCGATAGGCCAGCTCGCGCTGGCGCTCGCCGCCGGGGACAACGGGAAGGATCGGCTTCAGCGTCGTCTCGTCGATCGCCCAAGCGCCGGCCCAGCCGTTGCTGCCGGCAACCACCCGGCTGACGCCGTCGTTGACGCGCTCGTCCACGGGCTCGACCCAGACCGTCTCGCCGGTCCAGCGGCCGGGCAGATCGTGCAGCAAATAGTACGCGCGGTGCAGGAGGTGGTCGTCGGATGCCGGCTCTAGCGGCGGCAGATCGAGGATCTGGGCTAGCCGGCGCAGCTCGCCCTGCGGCACGCCGGGGCCGACATCAAAGACGATCGTGCCGCCGGTCTCGAGGTAGGCCTTGAGGCGCTGCCGCCCCGGTGCCCCTAAGGCACTGCGTCCTGCTTCGAGCGGCCAGTAGAGGAACGGGTAGAAGGCGAGCTCATCGGTTTCCGGATTGACGCCCTCCGGGGCCGCGAGTGCTGCGGCCGTGCGCAGGTTGACGACGCGGGTCAGCCCGATCAGGCCGTCGCGGCTGACCTGATCGGTGCGTGCATCGCCGGTGCGCACGAACGCCAGCCGGGTTTCCAGCGCCGCCGGCGGTACCTCCACTGCGGCGGCGACCCCCGGCAGCACCGCCAGCGCGAGCGCAGCCGTGGCGGCAATCCGCAGCATCCCCAGCAGCCGCAGGCTGACGGCAAGATCGACGATCGCGAGGCTTGCGGCCGCCAGCAGCAGCCACGGCCGCAGCGCCAGCACCGGCGACGCCGCGTAGGTGGTACGGCTGACCGCCACGGGCAGGTCGCCGAGCGGCTGCGGATCGCCCAAGCTCGGCGCAAGATTGAACGCCAATCGCCGGCCGCCGCTGCCCCACACGCCCGGCGGATGGCTGGGGCCGGGGGCGAGGTGTTCGAAGGCGTCTGCCGCCATAACCTCGGCGTATGCAGGCGGCGGACCCAGCCGGCCGAAACCGTCGAGCGTGGCGATGGGGATCAGCGGCGCCACCAGTTCTCCCGGCCCGGTGCCGCGGCCGAGCTGCACGATCCGCTCCAGCATGGCGACGAACAGACCTGAAAGCGGCAGGTTGGTCCATTCCGCATTCGCCGTACTGTGGACCAGGATCGTTCGTCCCTGGCCCAGCGCGCGGGCGGTAATGAACGGCGTACCATCCGTCAGCCGGGCCCAGGCGGCACCCTCGCCAGAGTTCCCGACAGCGCCGCCGCCGTCGCTCCCCGGCTCGGCCAAGACCTGGCGGCGGATCACGACATCGTCCGGCACGGAAAGGCCGTAGAACGGACTCTCGGCCTCGAACGGCGCCAGCCGTCCGGCCCGGTCCCACGCCAGCGCACCGCCAATCGCACGCTCGCCGGCGCGCACCGGCACCGGCAGCAGTGCGTCCTTGCCGCCGGCGTGCGCGAGCGCCGGTCCCGCGAACCGCAGGAGGTGGCCGCCAGCCTCGACCCAGGCCCGCACGGTGGCCTCGGCCGCCGCATCGAGGCTGCCGGCGTCGACCAGGATCATGAGCGTCAATTCGCGCTGCAACAGCGCTTCGATCGTTCCACGCCGGACCTCGGCTACCGGTTCAAGCGCGCGCTCGAGAAAGTAGGCGCCGGCGAGCAACGGTTGATCCGCATCCGCAGGCGCGACGATGCCGACCGGCGGCCGCTGCCAGCGCTGATCGGCGAGCAGGACGGCGCCGGCGTGCCCTTCGCCGGCCACCTCGATCCGGTTGAGCCGGGCCCGCCATTCGGCGGCAAGCCGCGGCTTCTCGCTGACGGACCGTGCATCCGCCGGAAATGCGAGATCGACGCTCGCGAGCAGGCGGCCCTCGTCGTCGACAAGCCGCACGCGCGCTGGGGCCGGTCCCAGAGCCTGCGGCCGGCTCACCGTAAAGGTGTCCGGTCCGCCGTCGCGGGCTGGCACCCTGGCGAGCGTGAGCGGCAGGGCTGCCGGCTCCGGCAGGTAGACCGTGACCGGCCCCAGCCGTTGCAGCTCTGCCAGGAACGCCCGGTCGGCGCTCGCGGTGTCCGCCCGCTTTTGGCCCGGCTCCATTGGCGTTGTGGTCGCCAGGCCATCAGCAAGCCAGATGACCGCGAGTCCCGCCGCCTGGGCTTGGCGCAGCGCTTCTCCTCCCGCAGCCTTCAGCGCAGCGAGCGCGCCCACGCGGTCGGCCGCCCACGGTTTGGGTTCCAGGCTCTCGGTCAGCGCGCGCAGGCGGCCGGCAGGAACAAAGGCAGGCGCCGCCGCAGCCGGTTCGGCCGTACCAGCGCGCGCGGTCGTCGGCAGCAGGAGCGCCGGCTGGCCACTGCGCTCTGCCTCGTCGCTCAGCCGGGCCAGGGCAGCACGAACCAGGGGCCAGTTCTTGGCCGAAGCCCAGCCATCGTCGACGACGATGAGGAGGGGACTCTCCAGGGGCCTGTCCTTGCCTTCGCTCAGCAAAGGTTCGGCCGCGGCCAGGATCAACGCGCCAGCGAGCGAGAGGCGGAGCACGATCAGCCACCAAGGCGTGCGCACCGCCACCCGGTCCCGATCGACGAGGCCGGCGAGGATCTGGAGCGGCGGGAAGACGATCCGGCGCGGCTTCGGCGGCGTCGCGCGAAGGAGGTACCACAGCACCGGCAGGGCTCCGAGAGCGACCAGCGCTCCCGGGACCGCGAACGACAACGCTCCGAGCGTCAACACGGCCGGCCCATGCGCTGCGCGCCGTCGGCAAGCGCAAGGTAGAGCGCGAGCAGCGCCATCTGCGGCGGCTGGTCGGTGCGATGGACAAGGTGCGTCCAGCCGGCGCTGCGGGCGAGCGACCGCAAAGCCTCCCGGTGCGCAGCGAAACGGGTCCGGTACGCGGCGCGGACCGCCTCGACGCGACCGAACAGCGCTTCCCCGTCCGCCTCACAAGCGGAAAACAGGACCCGGCCGGTGAAGGGCAGCGCTTCCTCCGCCGGATCGATGATCTGGACCAGTGCCCCGCGGACTCCTGAGCGGACGAACGCCTGGACGACGGCCTCGATGTGCTCCGGTGGTGCCAGGAAATCGCCGAACAGGACAAGCCGCGCGTAGCGCGGCAGCGGCTCGGCCGGCGGCAGGCTGGGTGGCGAGAGAGCCGGCGCCGGGGCGCTTGCGCAGTCGCGCGCGTCAAGCGCAAGGGCGAGGCGGGCCAGGGCGGCACGGCCGCTCGCAGGCTGCAGTCCCTCGCCGAGCAGGGCGACCCGTTCGCCGCTGCGGACGAGCAGCGCCGCCAGCGCCAGCAGCAACAGCCGGGCGGAATCGATTTTCGTCGGCCACGCGGCTGCCGATCGATAGCGCATCGAGGCCGAGCCGTCGCACCACAGCCACACACTCTGCGCCGCTGCCCACTCGGTTTCGCGGACGTAGAGCCGATCGGTTTTCGCCGACTGGCGCCAGTCGATGCGGGCGGCGGCGTCGCCCGGCTGGTAGCGGCGGAACTGCCAGAACGACTCGCCGCTGCCGACCCGCCTGCGGCCATGCACACCCTGGGCAACGGTCGCCGCCACCCGCTCCGCCGCCACCAGGAGCGGCGGCAGGTTCTGCACCAGCGCTTCCGCCTCCAGAAGGTGGCGGCCGGCTGGGCTGGCCGTGGTCAGCCGATGCGCTGGCACAGCTGCTCGATCACGGCGCCGAGGGTGACGCCCTCGACCCGGGCGGTAAAGGTGAGCGCCATCCGGTGGCGCAGGACCGGCGGCGCCAGTGCCAGGACATCGTCGATCGAAGGCGCCAACCGCCCCTCGATCACGGCGCGCGCCCGCACCGCTTGCATCAGCGCCTGCGAAGCCCGTGGCCCCGGCCCCCAGGAGACATGCTCGCGCACGGCCGCCACCGGTGAGCCTTCCGGCCGGCCCGATCGCACCAGTTCCAGGATTGCTTCCACCACGCTCTCGCCGACCGGGACGTGACGGATCAGGCGCTGGGCAGCCAGCAGCTCATCGGCGCTCAAAACCCGCGCCGGCTGGGCGTCACTGGGTCCGGTCGTTGCGAGCAGGATCTCGCGCTCCGCCGCGCGGTCCGGGTAATCGACATCGACCTGCATGAAGAAGCGATCGAGCTGCGCCTCCGGCAGCGGGTAAGTCCCCTCCTGCTCGAGCGGATTCTGCGTCGCCAGGACATGAAACGGCGTTGGCAGGGCGTGATAGTGGCCGGCGATCGAGACCCTGCGCTCCTGCATCGCCTGCAGCAGCGCTGACTGGGTGCGGGGGCTGGCGCGGTTGACCTCGTCCGCCATCAAGAGTTGGCAGAACACTGGCCCCTTGATGAAGCGGAACGCACGTTCGCCGCGCTCGGACTCCTCCAGAACCTCTGAGCCCAGGATGTCGGCCGGCATCAGGTCGGGCGTGAACTGCACCCGCCGCTCGTCGAGGCCGAATACGGCGCCCAGCGTCTCGACGAGCCGTGTCTTGCCCAGGCCAGGCACACCGATTAGAAGCAGATGGCCGCCCGAGAGGAGCGTGATCAGTGTTTCGTCGACGACGCGCGTCTGGCCGAAGACGACGCGGGCAATAGCGGCCCGGGCGGCGGTGATTCGCGCGCTCAGTTGATCTATGCTGTCCACCAGCCCACCTTCTGGGAGTGGATCAACGACCCGCTCGGTTGCCTCCGTTACCATTGGCCGTCCCTCACCGCCCTGCCGGACCATGACAAGAACGCCGCCGCCACCACCGCCTGCCGCACCTGACGGCTCTGCCGCGTCTGGCCCGGCTTCCGGCCCGGCTGGCGTCAGGATCATCGAAGATCTTGACATGCGCATCGATCGCGATGGCCGCTGGTACTATCACGGTTCGCCGATCGATCGCAAAGAGCTGGTCTGCCTGTTTGCGCAGACATTGCGACGCGCCGGCGACGGCAGCTACTGGCTGGTGACGCCGGTGGAGGCCGCGCGCATCGTCGTCGAAGATGCACCGTTCGTCGCTGTTGAAGCCTTTCTCGGCGGCGAGGGACGCAAGCGCACCGTCAGCCTGCGGACCAACATCGATGAGATCATCACGGTCAATGCCGAGCACCCCCTGTATGTGGTATTGGACGCGGCGACTGGCGAGCCCTCGCCATACGTGCAACTCGACGCAGGTCTGATCGCGCGGCTCAGCCGGTCGGTGTACTACGAACTTGTCAATGCCGGCGGCGAGGAAGCGGTCGCAGGCAAGCGGCAATATGGAGTGTGGAGTTGCGGCCAGTTCTTCTGTCTCGGCAGTCTGGACGAGGCGACGTAACGGTCGGCAACGGCCGGGCTTGGCTTGAGTCCTGTTTCAGCGATCGCCGGCAGGTGCCGGTCACGTCGCCGACGGCGGTCGACGTCCACGCTGAGCGTGGCGACCACAGTCTGAATGCCGGCCTCGATCCGCTGCCGCCGCTCAAGCTGGCCGCGGTGCTGCTGCCGTTCGTCGATCGCGACGGGGAGTTGAGCCTGATCTTCACCCAGCGCACTGCGCACCTGGCCCATCATGCCGGCCAGATCAGCTTTCCCGGCGGCCATATCGAACCCGACGACGGCGGGCCGGTCGAGACCGCGCTGCGTGAGACGGAGGAGGAGATCGGCCTCGATCGCCGGCACATCACGATCATCGGCCGGCTCGAGACCTACGTCACCCGCACGGGCTTCATCGTCACGCCGGTGGCAGGCGTGGTGACGCCGCCGTTTGAGCTCGCGCCCGACGAACACGAGGTGGCGGAGGTGTTCGAGGTGCCGCTCAGCCATTTTCTCGATCCCGCCAATCATCACCACTGCTCGGCGGAGTTCGAAGGGGTCGTCCGCTACTTCTATGCGATGCCCTATCAGGATTATTTCATCTGGGGCGCCACTGCCGGGATGTTGATGAATCTGTACGAGATCCTCACCCGTCGATGACGCGGATCCTCCTGCAGTACCTGTTGCCGCTGATCCTGCCGACGCTTGTCTATCTGCTCTGGGTCAGGATCGCTGGCCGGGCAAGGACCGTCGAAGGTGTCAACCGGCTGGCCAGCGAAGGGCCGTGGTTGTGGCTGATCGTGGCCGGTGTCGTGCTCATGGGCGCCGTCCTGGCAGCGTCGGCGTGGACCGGCGGCAGCGGCCCCACCGGCACCTATGTCGCGCCGCGTTGGGAAGGGGGGCGCGTCGTGCCCGGCCACGTCGTGCCGCCGCCAGGCAAGGGGGCCGACCCGCGGTGAGCGGCGACAAGGAGAGGCCGCCAGCACCGCGGTGGATCGAGACTGAAGCCCTGATTCTCAACGTCTCCGGACCGGTCGGCGCGCTGCATCCGCAACCCTGGATGACGAAGCCGGAGACAACGCGGGTGATCGCGGCGCTTCGGGCCGGGGGCGATGAGGTGCGCTTTATCGGCGGCTGCGTGCGCGATGCGCTGATCAAGCGGCCGGTGCAGGACATCGACATCGCGCTCTCGGCCCCGCCCGACCGCGTGAGCGAACTTCTGACTTCGGCTGGCGTGCGCGTCGTGCCGACCGGGATCGCGCATGGCACCGTCACCGCCGTCATCGGCCATGTCCACTTCGAGATCACGTCGCTGCGGGTCGATGTCGAGACCTTCGGCCGCCATGCCCGGGTCGAATTCACCGACGACTGGAGCCAGGATGCGGCGCGCCGCGATTTCACCATCAACGCCATGTCGTGCACCCCTGACGGCACCATCTACGACTACTTCGGCGGTTTGGACGATCTCGCTGCCGGGCGAGTCCGGTTTGTCGGTGATGCCACCCAGCGCATTGAGGAGGATGCGCTCAGGCTGTTGCGCTTCTTCCGCTTTTACGCCGTCTACGGCGAGCCGCCCGCCGACGAACACGCGCTGGCGGCCTGTCGGGCCCGGGCTGCGGACGTGGCACGACTGTCGGTGGAGCGTGTGCGCGGTGAGCTGCTCCGCTTGCTGATGGCGCCGGAACCGGCGGACGTGCTGCAGTTGATGCGCGACAACGGCGTGCTGGCGCACGTGCTGCCGGAGGCCGGTCGTCTGGAGCGCTTGAAACGCCTGTGTTGGCTTGAAAGCCATGCCCTGGTGCGGCCGTCGGTGAAGCCCGACCCGACCCGGCGCTTGGCCGCGCTGTTCGATGCCGACGGCGGCATCGCCCTGCGCCTGGCCCATCGGCTCAAGTTCTCGCTCCGCGAGCGCAAGCGCCTGGTAACGGCGGCGGCGCGGCCTTGGCCGCGTGCCTTGGCAGACGATCCGCGAGCGCTCGCGAAAGCTCTGCATCATGAAGGCGTGCGCGCGGTCCGCGACGTGGCGCTGATCGAGTGGGCCGATGAGCTGATCGGCCAGGCGAAGCTGCCGCGCGCACGCACGGAGGCTTGGTATCGGGTGCTGGATACCATTGACAACTGGCGCGAAGTGACATTTCCGCTCAAGGGTCGCGATGCCATCGCGCTGGGCGTGCCGCACGGCCGAAGCATCGGGCGGCTGTTGCGCGAAGTCGAGGACTGGTGGGAAGAGGGCGGCTACGTCGCCGGCCGCGCCGATTGCCTTGAAAAGCTCAAGGCCGTACTGGAAGAGGACGGGCGATAGGGCCGCGCGGCAAACCACTGCAATGACCGTTTCACGGGAGAGAGGAAGGGGACGATGGACTGGAAGTTTATTTTTCTCTCGTTTCAGGGCCGGCTGAACCGCAAGCCGTACTGGCTCGGCACGATCGCGCTCTTGAGCCTCGTCGTCATCGGCGTGTTTGGCGTGATGTTCCTTACCGGAGGCGGCGGCGGCGTTGCCGCGATCGGTGTCATCTACCTGCTCTTGCTTTGGCCGACGCTTGCGATGGGCGTCAAGCGCCTGCACGATCGCAACAAGTCCGCCTGGTGGCTGGTCGTATTCTATGTCGTTCCGACTCTGCTCAACGTCTTGGTCGAGGGCGGGGACGGAGAGGGGGTCGGCGCCATGATCTTTGGCCTTGCCAGCCTCGCGATCAGCATCTGGGCGCTGGTCGAGCTCGGCTTCCTGCGCGGCACCGTCGGCGCCAACCGCTACGGTCCTGATCCGCTCGCATCACCGGCCGGGTGAACAACGAAAGCGACGACGCTGAGCTGCGCCATGCACCTGTGGGCCCAGGCGTAAAACGCCCGGGGGTTTGCCGGCGGCCCCTTTTCCGGCAGTGGCGGCCCCCCACATCTCCTCTGGCGGACACCAATCGCGTAAGCGACGGAGGCAAGCGATGGATGCGAGTTCGGGCTGGGGCGGCAGGGGTGAAGCGGCCCGCAACGTCCTCGGAGAACCGCTTAAGGTTTGCTGCACGCAGCCAATGACCGGCTACTACCGGACGGGAAGCTGCGAGACGGGGCCGTCGGATACCGGCCTGCACGCGATCTGTGCCGAGATGACGGCAGAGTTCCTGGCATTCAGCCGCGCCGCCGGCAACGATCTCAGCACACCGCGGCCCGAGTTCGGCTTCCCCGGCCTGAAGCCCGGCGATCGCTGGTGCCTGTGTGCCGCGCGTTGGCGGGAGGCGCTCGACGCCGGCATGGCGCCACGGGTCGTCCTCGCTGCCACTCACGAACGCGCGCTTGCCGTCGTCACGCTCGACGATCTGAAACGCCACGCGCTCGACCTGACCTGACGGCCTGCCATCGTCGGGCATCCCGGCAACACAAGCCGTTATCCAGTGTACTGGCGGTAGGAACGGTAACGCGGTCGACGTTTCACCGAGCAAGACTTCATCGTGGTAGCCCCACAGTTTACCCAGGCAACGCGTTGAATTGAATCAACGCACCTGTCAGCGATCCGTCGCCCAGTCCCGGCCGAAAAGCCCAGCGGTCAAACGAGAAGGTCTCGACATTCGGGAACAGCCGTTTGTCATGAGCCGGAACGTCTTTCCCGAACGCGGATTCGACGAAAGTCTCGATCTCATCGCCAAGGCTCGGCCCTCCCTTGAGATCGAACGCGGGCATCTCCTCAGGTCCGGCGACGTGCGTGTGGTAAATGGCGATGCCGGCCCATTGCACGTGTCCCCGTCCGGCATCCGAACCATGGTGGCTTGGAAGGAGGCGGGCCAGTCGGCCGAGCGCCGCCAAGCACAAGGAGCGCTCCCAGCGGCCATAGACTTCAAGCACATGCAGGAGCCGGTTTCCTCCGCGGTCGAAGGTCACGAGCGATGCTGTCGGCTGGGATAAGCCGGACTCATCGGACATCGCCTCGGCCAGCGAAGGACCAGCGGCGAACAAGTGAACTTGGCTGTACGGCATATCCCGACGAATGCTCAGGTCGAGATATTCGCGATCTGCCACTGCTTCGAACTTCGCGCTGATTTCTTCTGCGACGCGTCGGGCGGCGCACGCGGAATCGGGCACGGCGCCGTCCATGTGCAGGGCATCGAACAGCGATTCCGACCACAGGGCATCGAGGATCGCATCATTGAGTGCTGCATGCGTTATCGGTCGCAAGCGAACATAGTGGCCCACGATCTCAGCGGCCACAGCGTCCCTCAAGCTGTACAAGCCACCCACGTAGCGGCTCTTCCGCGCGACGTGCGGTCTGATTGCCGGGCCGAAAAGGTTCCGCCCCTCAGAGAACGGGTGCGCGTGGATCGCCGCCTCGGCCTGGGTAATCTCTTGCCAGGCATCGTAGACCGGTCCAGGTCGAAGGTGCTGGACCAGCGTATCGATGCGACCCTGCATCAGGTCGGCTGGCAAGTATCGGTCAAGCGCTGGCAATTCTGCCAGCAGGCCTTCAAGATGCAGCCATGCCTCGGCAATGCGTGCGATGGCCTGCCTTCCTGACCAGAAGCCGCGTTCCGTTTCCCGCCAAAGCTTGCGATCAGCCGCATTGATGTGTCCCTCAGCCCTGGAGAAACGCTCCTTGAAGGCCTGAGAAACGTCATCACTCCGGTGGAGCCTGTCGAGGATGTGCACGCGCGATTGGACGCTCATTGCTGACGACCCAGGCGCACTCGTTTGGCCACGGAACACGATGCGGCTGTGGCGGATGGGGAGGGATTCGAACCCTCGATGGACCTTTAGGGCCCATACTCGCTTAGCAGGCGAGTGCCTTCAGCCACTCGGCCACCCATCCGTCTTTGCCACCGGCCCCAGGCGCAAGGCGCCCCGGCCCGATTGCTACAGCGTCGGCATTTGAACGCGAATGCGGGGCGTAAATCAAGGATCCCGCAACGGTCCCGACCGTGCCGGCTGAATTTCCTCGTGGCGCGCGGCATCGATCGGCGGAATAGCGTGCAGGCTCTGGCGTTAAGCGGCGGTCTGGTTGTATTATCCGCATCCCCGGGGGGCCGGGCTTCAGGGAACCGCTGTGCTCGATGCCTACGCCGACGCGGCGTCTGTTCAGGAGCAACTGAGGGAAATCCACCTAACCCTCAGGGGCGAACTGCCAGGGGTCGTCCGGGTCGCCGTTGCACTTTACGATCGTCGCACGGACGTCATTAAGACCTTCGTTCACAGCACCGAAGGCGCAGCGCAACCATTCCTGCACTACGAAGCACGCCTGCACGACGTGCCGTCGCTCGCGGAGCTGGCGGCGCACGGCCAGCCACGTGTTCTCGACGATTTCGCCGCGCACGGCGGAGCCTTATGCGGCCGGCACACCGAGGTCCTCTTGGACTGCGGCTATCGCTCCAGCTTCACCCTTCCGATCATTGACCAAGGCAAGCTGTTTGGCTTTCTGTTCTTCGATGCGGCGGCGGCGAACTTCTTCACCAGCGCCGCTGTGCAGCATCTGGCCATCTACGGGCGGCTGATCTCGCTCCTCATCATCAACGCGCTGACGCCGGCGAACACCTTGCGCTCGCTGGTCGAGGTCACCAAGGCGTTGAGCCACCTCCGCAATGGTGAGACCGGCTTGCACCTGGAGCGGATGGCCCGCTATGCACGGCTGATCGCCCGCACGCTCGCCGATCGAAGCGGTGATAATGCCATCGACGACGAGTTCGTCGAGTTCGTCTTCCGCTTCGCGCCGTTGCACGACGTCGGCAAGATCGGCATTCCCGATTCCATCTTGCTGAAGCCGGGCCGTCTCGACGAGGCGGAATTCGCGGTGATGAAAACGCACGTCACCAAGGGCGTCGCGCTGATCGAGAAGATCGCCCAATCGTTCGGCGTCGGCCGGCCGCAGCATATCGACGTTTTGCGCAACATCGTCCATTTCCATCACGAAGCCTGCGATGGCAGCGGCTATGCCGAAGGCTTGAAGGGCGATGCCATCCCGCTTGAGGCCCGCGTGGTCGCCGTTGCTGATGTCTTCGATGCACTGACCTCAAAGCGCTCGTACAAGCCGGCCTGGTCGAGTGCAGCGGCTCTTGCCTATCTCAACCGGCACGCCGGCATCATCTTCGACCCGCTGTGCGTGGCGGCATTGGCCGAGAACAAAGAGGCTGTCGCCGCACTGCAGCGCCAGTTCCGCTCCGACGACGATTCGCCGGAAGGCTTCCACGAAGCCTATACTCTTGATATTTAAGCAACACTCCGGGCCGAACAACAGCACACTCGCTTTTCGGTTGTTGACCAGTCCGGATCAAGAGACGAAGGTCCAATAGTCTTTCTTGGACCAGGAAACGGACAGCCAAAGACTCATGGTGGGGCGATTTACTGCCGGTTCGGTTTCCCGTAACGCGCGCATTCTTCCGACCCGGTGGGCGATGATTGGCCGCGCGGCTGCGATGAGCGCGCTGTTGGCCGGCTGCACTGCAGTCGGACCGGATTATCAGCCGCCGCAGACAGCCATGCCCGACCAATGGCAGCAGGATTTGGTGCGCGGGCTGCCGGCCGGCCAGGTCGACCTGCGCAGCTGGTGGACGAGCTTCAACGATCCGCTGCTGACGGAACTGATCACAACCGCCAACAGCGACAATCTCGGCGTCAAGGAAGCTGTTGCGCGCATCCTCGAGGCGCGGGCGCGGGTCGGCATCGCCTCGGGCGAGCAACTACCGGGGGTGGATGCGGGCGGTGAAATCACGCGCGACCGCCTGAGCAAGGGCGTTGCCGAGGGGTTTGATCAGTCGCGACAGCGGACCAGCACGCTCTACAACACAGGCCTGGATGCCTCGTGGGAGCTTGACCTGTGGGGCCGGATCAGCCGGTCCGTTGAATCGGCGGACGCCAGTTACCAGGCGGTGCTGGAGGACTATCGCGATGTCGTCATCTCGCTCTCGGCGCAGGTGGCGCGCACCTATGTCGAGATCCGCACCCTGCAGGCGCGCATTGCCGCCGCACAGGCCAATGCCGGGACGCAGCGCAAAACCCTGAAGCTGGTCCGCGACCGCAAGGCAACCGGCCTTGCATCTGACCTTGAGGTCGCCCAGGCCGAGCTCAACCTCGCAACGACCGAGTCGCTGGTGCCCGCCCTGCAGGCCGCCTTGCAACGCAGCATCCATGCCTTGGGTGTCTTGACGGGGCGCAGGCCGCAGGCGCTCTACCCGCGCTTTGCAGCGAGCGCTCCGATTCCGCAGCCGGCCGCCGCCATCACCGCCGGCGCTCCTGCCGACCTGTTGCGGAGGCGGCCCGATATCCGCGCCGCCGAACGCCAGCTTGCGGCGCAGACGGCGCAAATCGGCGTCGCCACCGCCGATCTCTATCCGCGCTTTACGCTCAGCGGCTTCCTTGCCTTGCAGAAGTTCGGCGCCCGCAATTTCTTTGAGAGCGGAAACATCGCCTATCAGTTCGGCCCGTCGATGGTCTGGAACGTCTTTGACGGCGGCCGTATCCGCAGCAACATCAAGGCCCAAGATGCCCTGACGGAGCAGGCCCTGCTGCGCTACGAACAAGCCGTGCTGAGGGCGCTGCAGGAGGTCGAAGATGCGCTGGTCGATTATGCCCGCGAGATCGAGCGCCGCGACCTGCTGGCGCGATCGGTGACGGCGGCGCGCCGCTCGGTGCAGCTGGTGCAAAACCTCTACGTCACCGGCTTGACCGACTTCCAGAACGTGCAGGATCAGGAGCGCTCCCTGTTCCAGCAGGAGGACGCACTGGCGCAGAGCGCCGGCCTCGTCACCCAGAACCTGATCCGGATCTACCGCGCGCTCGGCGGTGGCTGGTCGCCCGAGCCGGACAAGAAGCGCCAGCCGAGCAACCTCCCGGCCTCGCAGACCGTAGCTGCACGCGCGCCGCTGCCCACCGCGGTGGTGCCGCGGCCGGCGCCGGCGCCCCGGCGCAAGCCTTAGGCGGCGAGCCAGCCCGGTCGCCCCGGCACCTTGGCTACAGCAGCAGCCACGTACCAAGGCCGAGGAAGGCGAAGAAGCCGATCACGTCTGTGAGCGTGGTCAGGAACACGCTGGACGCCACGGCCGGGTCGATGCCGCGCCAGTCGAGAACGAGCGGAATGACGACACCGCTCAAGCCGGCGACCAGCAGATTGACCACCATCGCCAAGCCGATCACGACGCCAAGGCCCAGATTGTCGAACCACAGCCAGGCCACGGTCCCGGTGATGACGGCAAAGATGATGCCGTTCACAAAGCCGACCATCGTCTCCTTGCTGATGACGCGGAGCGCATTGGTCGGCGTCAACTGCTTGGTGGCGAGCGCGCGCACGGCGACCGTCAGTGTCTGCGTACCGGCATTGCCGCCCATGGAGGCGACAATCGGCATCAGCACGGCGAGCGCGACCATCTGCTCGATGGTGGCGTCGAACAGGCCGATCACGGCGGAGGCCAGAACAGCGGTCCCAAGGTTGACGAGCAGCCAGGTGAACCGTGCCCGCGCGGTGGCGAACGAGGCGCGGTAGAAGTCATCCTCGCTGACGCCGCCCAAGTGCATGATGTCGTCCTCATGCTCCTCGTCGATGACGTCGACCACGTCATCGATCGTGACGACGCCGACCAGCCGGCCGCCTTCGTCTACCACCGGTGCCGAGGTCAGGTCCCGCTGCCGGAATAAGAAGGCGACATCCTCCTGGTCCGTTGTCGTCCGCAAGACCTTGAGGTCGGTCTGCATGAGGGCGCTGAGCGGCACCTGGCGGCGGGCGCGGATCAGCCGGCTGAGCGAAAGTGAGCCGACCGGGCGATGCTTCGGATCGACCACGAACACGTCATAGAAGGCGGTCGGCAGCAGGTCGGCGTCGTGCTCTGCGGTCTGCCGCAGGTGGTCGATCGTTTCGCCGACGGTCCAGAACAGCGGCAAGGCGACCAGTTCACGCTGCATCAGCCGGCCGGCACTGTACTCAGGGTAGGCGAGCGCCTGGGCAATCAGCGCCCGGTCGGGAGGCGGCATCGCCGCAAGGACGCGTTTCTGATCCTCGGCGTCGAGATCGGAGATGACGAGGAGCGCGTCGTCGGTTTCAAGGTCGGCGACCGCGGCTGCCGTTTCTGCCAGTCCCAGCTCGGCGATGATGTCGTCGCGAACGGTATCGTCGAGCTCAGGCAGGACGGCCGGCAACAACTCCTTGCTTATGACACCCAGGAGGAGGCGGCGCTGGTCGTTGTCGAGACCCTGGAGCAGATCGGCCGTATCGGCCGCGTGCAACGGCTCGATCAGCCGGGCGGCAGCTTCCGCATCGCCTGCGGCCAGGGCAGCGACGACCGCCTCGACCAGGGAGGTGTCGAGGCCGACGGCAACCTCCGGCGTTTCCGCCGGCTTGGTCTCGGGCGCGAGATCGGACACCGGGGCCAGCCTCCCGTCTGCGGCCCCACAGCAGGGCCGCACCTGAACCGGCGAACCCCGCCACGGCAATCGCCCGCGGCCGGTCCTGCCGGCACCTGAAAAGGAAAAGAGATCCGTCGGCGCAACCGGCGGACCTCATGACACTGGTGCGGTCGAGAAGACTCGAACTTCCACGGGGTTTCCCCCACAGCGCCCTCAACGCTGCGCGTCTACCAATTCCGCCACGACCGCTAAAACGCCGTTCGCTCTCAAATAGAGCAACTGCTATGCTCCGGCCGGAGTTAGCAGAATGAACGCCCCTGATCAAGGCACGCAACAATCGCCGGGCGCAGCCCACACCCATCCGCCCGCCACAGGGTGGACACTAGCGCAGCACCCTGCCGGTGTCGAGTGGATCCGGAGCGCGCGGCCGGTCCCCTATCTTGAGGCCGTCGCCAGTATGGAGGCGCGCGTCGCGGCGATTCGGCAGGGCAGCGCCGCGGAAGCGGTCTGGCTCCTGGAGCATCCCTCGCTGTACACCGGCGGGACGAGTGCCGCCGACGAAGAATTGCTCGATCGATCCACGTTGCCGGTGTTCCGCACGGGGCGCGGCGGTCGCTTCACCTACCACGGCCCAGGCCAGCGGGTCGCGTACGTCATGCTGGATCTGAAGCGGCGCGGCATCGACATCCGGGCTTTCGTCCACGGTGTCGAGGAATGGATCATCCGCACGCTCGCCGTCTTTGCCATCGCAGCTGAACGCCGGCAAGGCCGGGTCGGCGTCTGGGTGGCGACGGGCGGCCAGTCCGAAGCCAAGATTGCCGCGATCGGCGTGCGAGTCCGCCAGGGCGTGACGTACCACGGCTGCGCGATCAACCTCGATCCAAACCTGGATTTCTATAGCGGGATCGTTCCGTGTGGCCTGGCCGGCTTCGCGGTGACTTCCATGGCGGCCCAAGGCGTTAGTGCCACCATGGTGGACCTTGATGCTGCCTTGGTCGCACAGTTCGCATCGGCCCTGAGTTTAGCGTAATTGGTTCTTTGCGCCGGCAACCGGTTCGTATACGATGGTTCGCGGTTGAATGTTTAGTCACATTTCCCTTTTAAAGTGTGCAAGAACGTATCACTGCGCGGAATATTCGGGTTTGCCCCATGAGGGATTTCTTTACGGCCTTGGGACGACGGCGTCCGCCAGATATTCCCGCCCCTAGCATGGTCCGACAAGGCGCCTGCGCAGCGCTGCCAGCGATCGCATGGCGTGCCGCATGCCGCGAGGGGCAATAGATGGCGCCGTCATCGACCAAAGCGGACGGCGTGCGACCCCGCTCCGACCCGGAATGGCACTCCGTCGCCGCGCCGGGAGCGGACCTGCCCGCTGCACTGAGAGGAACCGTCGGGCCTGAACGGGTGCTGCAAGCACTCCAAGACCTGGAGCGGATCAAGAGCCGGCATGCGGGCTGGATGCGCGACGTGCATGTCGACTTGGTGCGGCGCCTTAACCGCGACGCAGGCTCCGGGCAAGCGCCGGAACCATTCGATGAAGACATGTGGCATCGGGGTGCCCATCTTGACGTCCTCCGGGGCAACCCCCTTGTCGAGCGCATCGGTACCGGCTTGACGACGCTCGCCGCGGCAGCAACGGATCTCGCTGCCAGCGCCGATACGAGCGGCAAACTGCCGACCGAAGCGTTTACCCGCTGCCTTGACGAGGCGGTGGAGATTGCCGCCGGCCTGCAGCAACTGATCAGCGAGACCTGGAACCTCCTCGCCAGCATTGACCCGCTGACCGGGCTCGGCAACCGGCCGGCGATGCTGCGCCGGCTTGCGATCGAGAGCGACCGTCATGCGCGGGAGAACCAGCCATGCTGCGTGGCGATGCTCGATCTCGATCACTTCAAGACGGTCAACGATACGCACGGCCACGTGGTGGGCGACACGGTGCTGAGAAGCGTGGCCTCGCTCCTGGCTGCGAGCGTGCGGCCCTATGATGCCGTGTTTCGCTACGGCGGCGAGGAGTTCTTGCTGTGCTTGCCGAACGCCGATCTGCGCACCGCGTGGGCGATTGCCGAGCGCTTGCGCCTCAAGGTTGCCGGCTGGTCGATCCCGATCGCCAAGGGCGCCCAGCTGCGCACCAGCGTCTCCACTGGCATCGCGCCGTTGTGTTCGGCGCAAAGCGTCGAAGCCACGCTTGAGCGTGCCGATGCCGCGCTTTATGCCGCCAAGAGCCGCGGTCGCAATTGCGTGGTGGTCCGCAACGCATGAACCGGCCGAAGGCGCGGCCGCGCACCCGGGCGGACGATCCCCGTGGCGACGGCGTGCGCGCTCAGGACCTGCTGAGCGAGCTTGATCTCGCCGTCCAGGAGCACTTTGCCTGGCTCAAGGCATGGCATCGGGCGCTCCTGTGTGGCCCGCCGGAAGGCGTTGTCAGCCTGTCGTCGGCAGCGAGCGATCTCGGCCGCTTCGGCACCTGGTTCCTGCGCAATCAGCATTCCGGCTTGGTGAACCAGCCGGCTGTGCGCTCGATCGCTCGCCTGCATGAAGAACTGCGTGAGCGCGCCCGCGCGCTGGCAGCCCGCGCGGTTGATGGCGCAAGCCTGCCGGATGCGGAGTACGACGCGTTCATGGATGCAGCGAGCGGCTTCGTCATGCAGGTCCGCCGGCTGGAGCGTGCGTTTACGGCCGCCTTCTCCGATGTCGATCCGCTGACGGGTGTGTTGAACCGCCACGCCATGTGCCGCGAACTGGAACGCGAGCGCGCCCGGGCGGTGCGGATGGGCCGTCCGTGTGCGCTGGCGATTGCCGATCTCGACCATTTCAAGGCGGTCAACGACTGCCATGGCCATGCGGCCGGCGATCGTGTGCTGGCAGCCGCAGCGGAGCTGTTCGCCAGCGGTTTGCGCGCCTACGACTCCGTTTACCGCTATGGCGGCGAGGAATTCCTGTTCTGCCTGCCGGAGGCACCGCTCGACGTCGCTCGCCAGATCCTGGAGCGGATCCTCAGCTCCTTGTCGGCGCGCGCGATCCCGCTCGCTGAAGGCGCGGAGCTCACTATCACCTGCTCCTTCGGTGTTGCCGAAATCACGCCTGATGCCACTCTCGAGGAAACGCTCGCTCGCGCCGATCAGGCCCTCTATGCCGCCAAGAGGGAGGGACGCGCGCGGGTGTGCACGTGGCCGATGACCGGCGAACAGCGTACCGCCGCGAGCTGAGCGGTCCGCAACGCGCGCGAGCGCGGATCAGTACGTTGGATGCTCCATAAAATGGGTGCCGCCGGGATCCTCGGCCGGCTTGCGCGTCACCGCCGTCACTCTGGCCGATGGCGGTCCCTTCCAGAACAGCTCCAGCATCGCATCCACGTTCGCTTCCGGGCCGGCGACCAGCGCTTCGACCGATCCATCCGAGCAGTTGCGGACCCAACCACGCAAACGGCGCCGGTTCGCCTCGACGACCGTCCAGCCGCGATACCAGACTCCCTGCACCCGTCCCTCGATCCGCGCCAGGACAGCCTTCGTCTTGACCTCGTCGGCCATTCGGTTCTCCGTTCGCCGCGTCTCGTCTTCAGGTCGGCCGTGCCAGAGCCAGGAACCGCGCCGCAGCCACGAGTTCGGTCCGCAGCCCCGCCGCCCGGGCACTGGCCCAGGCATCCTCGCCCCAGCGCTCGGCCTGATACTTCTCGTCCAGCATCGCGGCGTTGAAGGCGGCCTCGGCATCAAGGCGGCCCTTGACCAGAGCAAGCCCGATCACGAGCGAGGCCGAGATCTGCACGATACAGCTCAGCGCGGCCAATTCGAACGTGCCAAGGGCGGCGACGGCGCCGCGCAACGCTTCGGTTGCCGCGGCCGGTTGCGGCAGCGGGAAGACGTCGCGGGTTACGTCCAAGCGCGCACCGAGCGCGGTTGCCGCCCACTTGAGGAGCGGCTCCCACTGCGCCTCTTGCCGCGCCGCCAGGTCGGCCGGACGCTCGCTGCGATAGCACACGAGATCACTGGCACCATAGGCGGCGAGGGCCTCGATCACGCGCGTACGCTCGGCCTCGATGCGGTCGATCGCGGTCGCCGCCAGCTGGGTGAGCGGCATCGTTTCCGGCTGGACGGTCTCGCCCTGGCCCTGCCATTCGGCAGCGACTGCCTCGGCGAGCGCCGCCGTCGGCAGCACGAGTCCCTGGCCGGCGGGTGTGCGCGCCACCCTGTTGTCGAGCCGGACCGCATGGCCACCGGCTTCCGCCGCGGTCGTAACCGATTGGTAGATCCGTTTGCGCCCGCGCACCGCCGGCGCGGCTCCTTCGCTCACGGCCTCTGCCCCGCCGCTGCCGTCCGCCGCAACCAGCATCGGAAGTGAACCGCAGACGGCATGAGCGTTGCTCCAAGCGAACCCGGCGGCGGATCAGGCCTTGGCGACCACGATCCGTTTGACGGCTGTCGCGTCGGGCACCGCCTTGGCAACCGTGACGGTCAGGATGCCGTTCTTCAGCTTGGCTTCGGCGCTGTCGTCATCGCACGGAACGGGCAACGCAATCACCCGCCTCAGGGCGCCGCGCGTCCGCTCGGTGATCAGATAGCGACGCCCCTTGTCGCTCACCTCTTCCTCACCGCTGCCGCCGCCCTCGCCTCCCGGCTTGTGCTCGGCAATGATGGTCAAGGAATCGGGCGCGACGCCGATTTCAATCTCGTCCTCGACGAAGCCGGGCAGGTCGGCAATCACTTCGATCGCGTTATCGGACTCGATCACGTCGATGCGGGGCTCGATGTTGTCGAACGATACCTTCCAATCCGCCTTGAAGCGGCGGGGAAGCCCCTGCCAGAAGTTCTCAAAGGCGCGGTTGATGTCCGATTGCAGGGCCCGCATTGGCTCCTCCCCACCTTGCGCCGGTTCGGACGACGGCCATGACCAGGGCATCCAGCGTTTGATATCCACGTGCGTGTTCCCTCCCAGGGATTTGCTCAACCGAGTTTGACGCCGATCTTCTTGGCCGGCGCCGGTTGAGTCTTTGGCAGCTTTAGATCGAGAATGCCGTCCTTGAACGAGGCCTCGATCCGATCGCCATCGATTGCCTCTGACAAAGTGAACGAGCGCTCGTAATCGCCCTCGCGGTACTCGGCGTGCACCGGCGAAAAGCCAGCCGGCCGCTTCTGCACACTACGGCCGCGAACCGCGAGCACGCGCTTGTCGAGCGTGATGCTGATCGCGTCAGGGTTGGCGCCGGGCATTTCCAAGCTTACGAACAAGGCGTCCTTGGTCTCGTAGATATCCGCTTGCGGGATGTAGACCGGCTGTGCACGGGTGCTCTCGGCCCTGCGTTCGGTCGTTCCTTTCCCGGTTCCGCTGACGTCTGTCATGAAACGGCCTCCTCTCGCCGTCAGGACCGTTCAGGCCTTGGAAATCTGGATCTTGCGCGGCCGTTCGGCCTCCGGACGCGGCAGCGTGATGGTCAAAACGCCGTTCTCGGCGCAGGCCTGCACCCGATCGGGATCGACATTGAACGGCAAAGCAATGGTGCGCGCAAAAGACCCGAACGTGCGTTCGCGTCGGTGGAAGCTGACGTCCGGCTCCGTTGCCACCGGCGCGCGCTTGCCTTTGATGGTCAGGGTGTTCTGATGCACCGTCAGTTCCATGTCCTCCATTCGGACACCGGGAACCGCGGCGGTCACGAGCACCGCGTCCTCGCCGCGCCAGATGTTGAGTGCCGGGTATTCCGCTGCCGGCGCTTGCGGCTCGTTAAAGGTGCGATTGATCTCGTCCTGGATCCGCCGCAGCGTCGCCAGCGGCTCGCCCCACAGATCGACACCAGGGGTGTAGCGAATCATGAGGTTTTTCTCCTCTCGTCCGCACGCGTTCATGCCGCCCAGCGCGCCCACGCTAGGCGGCTCCCATGCATGGGATGTATTCTGGTTCTCCGCCGTGCTCAAGTCCGGTGTCGCGTGATGCGCGCGCCACGGCCGGCGGTCTCGCTTATTTCGTCTGCTTGCGCCCATTTCTGCGGGAGATCCGAATGCGATCGCGATGGCTTGAGAAGCGGCACCTTAAGCGGGCCGCCGTCGCGGCGATTGTGCTCACGGCAGCCCTGCCGCTGAACGGGACAAGCCTCGAAGCGGCAGACCTCACGCTCACCGAGATCGGCCGGACGCTCGCTATCGATCCGGCTCAGGTCTCGGTTTCCGGCGTCTCCTCGGGCGGCTTCATGGCGCATCAGTTCCATGTCGCCTACTCTGCCAGCGTCATCGGTGCCGGCGTCATCGCCGGCGGACCGTACGCTTGCGCTGGCGAGCGGTCCATCTTGTCCCGGTTCGACCCTACCGGCTTGTTCGCCTCGCTCTTTATCTGTTCGGGACTGAACCCATTTGGCCTTTTCCTTGGTCCGCCAGACGTCAAACAGGCGCTCGATCGCGTGCGGAGTGAAGCCGAGGCCGGCCGCATCGATGATCCGGCCCACCTCGCCCGCGCCCGAGCCTACCTTTTCAGCGGCGCCAATGATCGCGGCGTTCCCGGTTCCGTGGTTGGAAGTCTCGAGCAGTTCTACCGCGCCTTCGCGGCACCGGGCGCCGTCTATTTTGAGCAGCATCCAGTCGCAAACCACGCGATGATCACCGAGGACTTTGGTAATCCCTGCGCTTCTTCTGGCCCGCCCTTCATCAACGACTGCGATCTCAGTGCCGCCGCCGCCTTGTTGCAGCAGATCTATGGCCCGGCGCCGCTGCAGCCACCGGCGAAGGCGACCGAGCCGCTGCGCCGCTTCGACCAGCGCCCGTTCTTTGACCCGAACGATGCCAGCGCCAGCATGCACGCCAGCGGCCACGTGTACGTGCCCGCGGCGTGCCAGCAAGGCGCCCGCTGCCGGCTGCATGTCGCCTTTCATGGCTGCCTCCAGAGCGAGGATGAGATCGGCGACGCCTTCTACGGCCGTGGCGGATACAACGAAGTTGCGGAAAGCAACGCGATTGTCATTCTCTATCCCCAGGTCAAGGCCTGGGCGGACGGCTGGCTGTTTCAGTATCGCCAGAATCCGCTCGGCTGTTGGGACTGGTGGGGCTATTCCGGCGCCGACTACGCGCGCAAGTCGGGCAAGCAGATGCGGGCGGTGGCGCAGATGATCGCGGCGCTGACAGGCTCGCCGTGACGGCTGCCGGGCGCGGATCGCGAGGGAACGGGACGATGGCAGCCCTGAAGCGCCTTCACTACGGCTGGGTTGTCGTCGTCGCGGGCATGCTCACCGTGTTCGCCTCGATCGGCTTCGGCCGTTTCGCGCTCGGCATGCTGCTGCCGTCAATGGGCGTATCCTTGAGCCTGACCTACGCCGAGATGGGGCTGATCAGCACCGGCAATCTGGTCGGCTATCTGGTCGCGGTGTACGGCGTCCGTTTCCTTGTCCGCCGCATTGGTGCACGCTGGACGGTGACCGGTGGGCTGCTCCTTGTCGGCGTGTCGATGATCGTGGTCGGCCGGGCGATCGGTTTTGCCGACAGTCTGGTGCTCTATACGCTGACCGGATTGGGCAGCGGCATCGCCAATGTGCCGGTCATGGGCTTGGTTTCGCTCTGGTTCGCGCGCCAGCAGCGCGGCAAGGCTGCCGGCCTGATGGTGATCGGCAACGGCCTTGCGATTGCCGCAGCCGGTCTCCTGGTGCCGGCGGTGAGTGCCGCACTGGGCGCAGAAGGCTGGCGGACGAGCTGGCTGATCTTAGCCCTTGCCGTCTTGGCGGTCGCGCTGGTGTGCGGAGTGATCCTGCGCAACCACCCGGCCGAGCTGAACCTGGTGCCGGTCGGGACCGCACCGGCGGCCGATACGCACGGCGCTGGCAAGGCCGCCCTCGATCAGCACGCACCCCTCGACAGCCGCAAGACCCGTCTGCTGCTCGCCCACCTCGGCACCATCTACGCCCTCTTCGGCGGCTCTTACGTGATCTATGCGACCTTCATCGTCACCAGCCTGGTCGCCGATCACGGCTACACGGAGATGACGGCCGGCACCTTCTGGGTTTGGATCGGCGCCTTGAGCGTCTTCTCCGGTCCTGTCTTCGGCAGCCTGTCGGACCGCATTGGCCGCCGCGCCGGTCTTGCCGTCGTCTTTTCCTTTCAGGCGACATCCTATGCGCTTGCTGCCGCTGCCGGCAGCCCCGCCGCGCTGTGGCTCTCGGTCGTCCTGTTCGGTGTCGTTGCCTGGAGCACGCCCTCGATCATGGCGGCTGCCGTCGGTGACTACATGGGCGCGGCGCACGCAGCCGACGCGTTCGGCACGGTGACGGTCATCTTCGGCATCGGCCAGATCATCGGCCCGGCGCTCGCCGGCGTCGCCGCCGATCACTTCGGTGGCTTTGCTGCGAGCTTCTGGCTGGCAAGCGTGCTTGCAATGGCAGCGTTCTGTCTCGCCCTCCTGTTGCGTCCACCGCTGGCCGCCACCCCGGCGGCATGCTAAGATTCCGAGCAAATGCACCTGCCGGTCGCAGGCAGGGCAAACTTGGCGTCGAGAGGAGGAACCCATGGCCGCCAAGAGGATCCTCATGCTGGTCGGCGACTTCGGCGAGGACTATGAGATCATGGTCCCGTTCCAAGCGCTGCAGATGGTGGGTCACAGCGTGCACGCAGTCTGTCCCGGCAAGAGCGCCGGTGAGAAGATCCGCACCGCGGTGCACGATTTCGAGGGCGATCAAACCTATTCGGAAAAGCCAGGCCACGCGTTTACGTTGAACGCAACCTTCTCCGAAATCGATGCGCAGGATTACAACGCTTTGGTCATCCCCGGTGGTCGAGCGCCCGAATACTTGCGCCTTGATGACCGGGTCGTCGATATCGTGCGCCACTTCGCGAAAGCCGGCAAGCCGATCGCCGCGATCTGCCACGGTGCCCAGCTGCTCGCTGCGGCCGACGTCCTCGCCGGCCGCAGGCTCTCGGCCTATCCGGCGTGCGCGCCAGAAGTGCGCAGTGCCGGCGGCCAGTACGCCGAGATCGATGTCGATCAGGCCTATACGGACGCAAACCTGGTTACGGCGCCGGCATGGCCTGCGCACCCGGCCTGGCTGAGCCAATTCCTGCGCCTTCTCGGCACGCGGATCACGCACGACGATCTGCTGGTGGCGGCGACCGCAGCCGAATGACGCGCCGCATCGCGCCGGCCGATATCCCCGGCCTGCTCCGGCCGGGCATGACGGTGTTTGCGCCCGGCGTCGGTGGTGAATCGGCGGCGATTGTGGAGGCGCTGAGCCGGACGCCGGAAGCCTGCCGCGGCGTCCACTTCGCAGGCGTCTGGCTGCCCGGCATCAACCGCGTCGACTACGCCGGCTTGCATGCGGACGCCCGATCAACGGCCTTTTTTGTCGGCCGGGAGCTGCACGCGTCCTTCGCGGCCGGCCGCATCGCGCTGATGCCGCTATCCTATTTCGAGATCTATCGTTACCTGCGCGACGTGCTGCCGATCGACCTCGCCTTCGTGCAGGTGGCGCCGCCGGACAAGGACGGCCGCTTGAGTTTAGGCGTCGCGCATGACTTCACGCCGGCAATATTGAACAAGGCCAAGTGCACGGTCGTGCACATCAACCCGCGGATGCCGGCCACGCGTGGCACCGCCAGCCTTGCGCTTGCGGACGCCGATTTCATCGTCGAGGCGGAAAGCCCGCTGTTGGCGGACGACCCGATCGTCGATCCCGTGTGGGATGCGATCGCGCGCAATGTCGCCACGCTGGTGCGCGATGGCGACACGCTCGAACTCGGCATCGGTCGCGTGCAGAACGTGTTCAGCGCATTGACCGGGGCAAGGCGGCTCAAGATTCACTCCGGTGCCATCACCGCACCGCTGCTGGCACTCGTCGAGAACGGTGCGATTGAGAGTGGCCCCGGCGCAATCACGGCCGGGATGGCGCTTGGCGATGCGCGCTTCTATGCGTTCTGCAATACCAGCGATGCGGTTCGCTTTGCCGCCGTCGGTGAAACCCATGCGATCGCGACGCTCGCCCGCATTCCCCGCTTCCTCGCCATCAATTCGGTGGTCGAGGTCGATCTCCTCGGCCAGGCGAACGCCGAAATGGTGGGCGCGCGGCAAGTCAGCGGCACCGGCGGTATCGTCGATTTCATGCGCGGCGCGCGACTGTCGCCGGGCGGTCTCGGCATCGTCGCCTTGCCGGCCACGAGCGGTGAAGGCGGCGTCTCGCGCATCGTTGCCGCACTCGCTGCCGGCACGGCCGTCAGCATCACGCGCGCGGACATTGACATCGTGGTGACCGAATATGGCGTTGCCGATCTCAGGCTGAAAGCGATCGATGCGCGCGCCGATGCCTTGATCGGCGTCGCCGCCCCTGCCTATCGCGATCAGCTTGCGAATGCGTGGGACGCGCGCCGGCGGCGCATGTAGGGCGGCCGTTCACCTTCTCAAGGCGCGCGCGCCCGCAGCCGTTTCAGCAGGTCTTCGATCTGGTCACGGCCCGATGCCGGCGCGGCTGCGGAGAGGTAGGCTTCGAGTGTGCTGATCGCGGTGCTGACATTCCCTAAGCGACTCAACAGCACCCCTGTCTCCCACCACAGCTCGCTGCGTGCGGGGACCAAAACCCGCAGCGCCTCCAGAATGTCGAGCGCGCGGGGGAGCGTGCCCGCCGCAATCGCGGAAATTTTCAACCCGTTATAAAGGCGAAACAGCGCCTCGCGATCGCTGATCGCCTCGTAGTGGGCGGCGTTGACCTCCGCTGCCTGGCCTTGCAACAGTTTGAGCCGCCTGCGGAGGTCACCGGCATCGAGCGTCCGGCGGACGTCAGCGGGATCGATGATCACCCGCTGGCCACGTGCGGTCAGCCTGACGAGAAAGCTCTGCGGAAAGTTCAGGACCTCGATCGCCGCCCCGTAGGCGCGGGCCGCATGCACATAGAGGATGCCCAAAACTGCCGCCTGGCCCTGGCGCCGATCGATGGCATCGATCAGATCGACATCGCCCCAGGATGCCGGGTCCGCCTCGCCGGCGCTGTAGCCATGCCGGGTCAGCAGCACCCGCTGCAGCGCCATCACCTGCACGCCGACACTGGCCAGCCGCGTCGTCGCGTGCCGCGCGTCGTCGGCCAATACTGACAGGTGCGTCCTGTAAGGAGCCAGGGCCGTGCCCGGATGGTCAAAGGCAGCCAGCAGCAGCGCCGCTTCGCCGATATCGAACGAAGCGTCGTCGGTCAGGCTCACCGCCTGCAGCTGCTCCAAGATGACGGCCCGTTTGGATCGCATGGTGTCGTCTAGCAAAGCGGCGCTGCGTTGCGCGTCAGGTCGATGACAAACACGTCACGAAAAGGTGTCGCTTCGCGCGATCAAGCGCAAGAGCTTCTTACGGAACGCGTCTCGCTAGATCTCGTTGCCACGAGAGCGCGAGATTATTGTCTCGAATTACGCCTATCGCGCAACGAAGAGTCGCATTGCGCGTCCGATTAGCCCGGTAGCGACCCGGCGCGGCAGCACCACGGGCGCCAGCGCTGCCTGGCTCAGGCTCCCGGCCACGTGGACGGTTTGGCATCCCAGCGCCGAAAGAGCGCCTCGCGCAACGCTTCTGGGATCAGCAGCGCCGGGAAAGCGGGCTGATCGGTATCCGGCGCGCGGCCCGAACGCGGTCTGCGTTGCACCGGGGCAAAGTGCCAGCACATCGACCGGCTGCCCACGCAGCTCTTCGGCCAAAGCTTCGGCGAAATGCAGATCGAAGCTCTTGCTCGCCGCATAGGTCGCGAAGTACGGCACCGGGGCGAAGGCCGCCGTACTCGAGACGATGATCAGCCCGGCGCGCCGGCCTGCCCGCGCAGCGCGCTCGATCATCCCCGGCAACAACCTTCGTGTCAGCGCGACAACGGCAACCACGTTCAGCTGCACGGTCGCGAGTTCGTCTTCGACGGCGTTGTCGATTACCGCGCCCAGGCGACCGCTGCCGGCGTTGTTGATAAGGAGATCGATCTCGAAGTCCTCGGCCGCTGCGACCAGCCGCTCGATCGCTTCTGCCTGTGTCAGGTCGGCGGCGATGGTCGCGACGGGCCGATCCGGCCGTGCCAATTCTTGCGCTTGTGCATCGAGCCGCGTTTCATCCCGTCCTGTCAGCAGGAGCAACGTGTCTCCCGGCAGCTCGGACGCAAAACCGGCGCCGATGCCGCTCGTCGCGCCGGTGATCAGCGCCCGCTGATAGTGCCGCATGACGCTACTCCGCTGCTTGGCCCCATGGACCGCAGCTCGGTTGACTGCAGGCCCTCGCTCATCACGTAGCGCGTACGGCGGCCCCTTGCGAGCACTGAACCGTGCTGCCGCCCGCGATCGTCCGCTTACGCAGGCGGCCAGCGGCCAAGCAGACGATCGGGCCGGTCCGTGAACACGCTCTCGACGCCGCACGCGAACAAGCGTTCGGCGGTGGCCGGATCGTTGACCGTATAGACCCGCAAGGCCACGCCGGCGCCGACGACGGCAGCCGCTGTCTTCTCATCGAGTGGCGTGAGAGCCGCATGCAGCGCCCGCGAGCCGAGGCGGTCCAGGTGCAGGGCCCAGTCTGACGGCACAGCACCGACGATCAGAGCCCGATCGAGGGCCGGCGCCGTCTCGGCCGCCGCAGCCAGCGCATCCGCATCGAAGCTGGAGAGCAGCGGCGCCGGCAGGTCCGCGGGCCACCGGCTGGCGACCGTGGCGGCAATCCGAGCGCCCGCTTGGCCGCCGCGACCGCTTTCGGCCTTGATCTCGATGTTCGCGGCGAGGCCGAGATCGGCAAGGCACGCGAGCGCCTGCGCCAAAGTCGGCACGGGTTCGCCCGCAAACTCCGGCCCGAACCAGCCGCCGGCATCGACACCATGGAGTGCGTGGGCGGCCACGCGATCGATCGGTCCGCTCGCATCCGTGGTCCGATCGAGGTTGGGGTCGTGGAGCAGGACCGGAACACCATCGGCGGTCAGGCGGGCATCGAATTCAACCCAGTTGAGCCCCATGCTGGCGGCGGCGCGCAAGGAAGCCAGCGTGTTCTCGGGCGCGAGCTTGCCAGCGCCGCGGTGGCCGACGACAGAGGCGAGCCGCATGGGTTGAGGCCCGCCGCGATCGGGGTCGCGTGGCGTCTTGGCGCGCTCAGACAAAGCGCACCGACATGCCGCCGTCGACCACCAACTCGGTACCGGTGACGTATCGCGCCTCGTCTGAAGCCAGGTACAAGGCGCCGTACGCGGTGTCCCAGGCGTCGCCCATGTGTCCCATCGGGCACTGAGAATTCCGCACCTCGATCAGCTTTTCGATATCGCCCTCCTGCCCGTACACCGTCGTCAACGCCTTATGCACGAGCGGCGTATTCATCAGCCCCGGCAGTACGCAGTTGGCGCGGATCCCGCGCGGCGCGAACTGGACTGCAATCGAGCGTGTCATCGAAACCATCGCCCCCTTTGTTGCTGCGTAAAGACCGTAATTGACACCGCACCAGCCGAGCGCTGCAATCGACGCATTGTTGACGATGGCGCCGCTGCCTGCGCCTTCCATAACAGGAAGGACATGCCGGCAGGTGAGGTAGGCGCTCTTGAGGTTAACACCCATCACCCGGTCCCAGGTCGCCTCGTCGAGCTCCTTCGGTCCGCCGACGACGGCAATGCCGACGTTGTTGACGAGGATGTCGATGCGGCCATGCGCCTGCAGGCAGGCAGCGACGGCTCCTGCAACCGCATCGTCCTTGCTCACGTCGGCGGTGAAGGCTTGGAAGGTGCCGCCTTCGGCCGCGATCAGCCGGCCGGTCTCGGCCGCCGCCGTCGCATCGATATCGATGCCGAAAACGAGCGCCCCTTCGCGCGCGAACAGCACCGCCATCGCCTTGCCGTTGCCCCAGCCAGGGCCGACCGAACCGACACCGGTGATGAGCGCAACCTTGTCTCGCAGTCGATCGGCCATGTTGCCCTCGCTTCAGGTTTCGCTCAGAAGTCGGCGCAGCTCCGTTTTCAGGACCTTGCCGGTGTTGTTTTTCGGCAGCGCGGCGACGAAATGGTACGCCTTGGGTTTCTTGAACCGCGCGAGGTGATCGAGGCACAGCCGCTCCAGCGCGTCCGGCGTGACCGTCGCGTCTGGCTGCGTGACGACGAACGCGACCACCGTCTCCCCCCATTCCGGATCGGGCTGACCGATCACCGAAGCTTCGGCGATGCCCTCATGCTGCAACAGGATCTCCTCGACCTCGCGCGGGTAGATGTTGGCACCGCCGGAGATGATGACGTCCTTGGAACGATCCTTGAGCGTGAGGAAACCGTCACCGTCGAGCGCGCCAACGTCGCCGGTGTGCAGCCAGCCGCCGCGCAGCGCCTCCGCTGTTGCGTCCGGGTTGCGCCAGTAGCCGGTCATGACCGTCTCGCCGCGCACCAGTACCTCGCCTGTCTCGCCGCAGGAAAGTGGCTGGTCGTCCGCATCGGCCACCATGACCTCGACGACCGTGTGCGCCACTCCGACCGACGCCAGCCGCGCCTCGTGGCGCGGGTGGCTGCGGTCCGTGTGATGGCGCCTGGAGAGGCAGGTGATCGTCATCGGGCTCTCGCCCTGGCCATAGATCTGGACCAGCTTCGGGCCCAACAGCTCCATCGCCCGCTTGCAGTCGGCGACGTACATCGGCCCGCCGCCGTAAACGATCGTCTTCAGGTTGGCAGTATCGGCACGGCCGGCTTGAGGGCTGTCGATCAGGCGGCGGACCATCGTTGGTGCCGCGAAAAAGCTCACGCCGCGATGGCACGTGAGCAGCGCAAAAACCTCGTCCGGATCGAAGCCGCGCGACTCCGGCACCACCTGCGCCGCTGCCGCCGCGACGTGCGGCAGGATGTACATGCCGGAGCCGTGCGACATCGGCGCATGGTGGACGATGCAGTCGTCGGCCGTGATCGCATCGACATCGGCGAAGTAGCTGAGCGTCATAGCGAGCAGGTTGCGGTGGCTCAGCATCGCGCCCTTCGGCCGGCCGGTAGTGCCGCTGGTGTAGAACAGCCAGGCCGTGTCGTCCGGCCGGCACGGCTCAATGGGCGCCGGGGTGCCATCGGCCATGAGCGCGCCGTATTCGCGGCTGTCGACGTCGATGACGGTCTCCAACGCGGGCGCGCTTAAGCCCGGCGCCAGATCGGCACTCGCGAAAGCGACCCGTGCCGCAGTATGGTCGAGGATGAAGGTGAGTTCCTTGGGATGCAGTTTGGCGTTGATTGGCACGGCAACGAGGCCCGCATGCCAAGTGGCAAACAGCACCTCGACATACTGCCAGCAGTTGGCCATCACCAACGCGACCCGGTCGCCCGGATCGAGGCCGAGGCGCCTCCGCATCTGCCCTGCAAGCGTGGCCACCCGTTCCGCGAGGGAGCCATACGTCGCACGCAGCGCGGCTCCTTCGTACAATGCGGGGCGATCAGCCGCCGCGCCTCCCGCTCGCACCAGAAGGCGGGCCACGTTCATCCCCCCGCCCCTCCTTTCGTTCAGCCGGCGATTTGCTCATTGCGCGCTTTCCGCCCGCAGTCAAGCGGTTTGGGCCGCGTTAGCGGTCGATCGGGGCTTCCCGCAGCGCTGGCTCCTCACTATTTTCAAGGAGCAGCGAGCGGCGGGCTCGTCAGTGTCCGCCGGCGTGGCGGCAGTACACCATCTCGTTGCCTGCAATAATCGAGGAGACCAGCGGTGACCCAAACGCTCGATGAAACGGCGCTCGATCTGATTTTTCGCGAGGCGCGCACCCACAATGGCTGGCAGGACAAACCGATCAGCCCGGAACTCCTGCGCCAAGTCTGGGACCTCGCCCGGATGGGGCCGACGAGCGCCAACTGCAGCCCGGCGCGGATCGTCTTTGTCGTCACCGCGCAGGGCAAGGAACGGCTCAAGTCCTGCCTCGCCGAGGGCAACGTGGCGAAAACCATGGCGGCACCGGCCACGGCCGTCATCGGCCACGACATGACTTTCTATGACCGGCTGCCGCAGCTGTTTCCGCATGCGGACGCGCGGGCGTGGTTTGTCGGCAACCAGGACCTGATCGACAAGACGGCGTTTCGCAACGGCACGCTGCAGGGCGCCTACCTGATGCTGGCCGCGCGCGCGCTGGGCCTCGACTGTGGCCCGATGTCCGGCTTCGATAACGCCAAGGTCGATGCCGCCTTCTTTGCCGGCACGACTGTGAAGTCGAATTTCCTCTGTAACTTGGGCTACGGCGATCCGGCCAAGCTCTATCCGCGCAACATCCGTCTGTCCTTCGAGGAGGCCTGCCAGATCGTCTGACCCTTCACGGCCGGCGCGTCAGGGCCGGGCGCATCAGGGCCGGCGCATGAGGCCCCGCTGCAGGACACTGTCGGAGAGCAGCGGATAGCGGCCGTGCGGCCGGAACAGCTGGTAATGCCACCACTCCTGGCGATAGAAGTCGAAGCCGGCGGCCGTCATCAGGCCCAACAGTAGCGCGCGGTTGCGCTGCGCCGCGACGGAGATGCTGGTGTCGGCGTGCCAGGAGGCAGGCCGCATGTCATCGAACCCGGTGCCGAAGTCGAGCGCCGCACCGCTCGCGGCATCGACCAGCGTCACGTCGACGGCAGCGCCCATGCTGTGGGCTGAGCCGCGCCGTGGGTCGGCAATGTATGCGGGATCAGGCAGATGCGACCACAGGAGCCACTGCGCCTCGGCCGGCCGGAAGGCATCGAGGATCTTGATTCGCAGGCCCTGCGCCGCCGCCAGGACGATCGCGCGGCGGAGCAGCGCGGCCGCATCCGCATGCAGATAGCACGCCGCACGTTGATAGATCGGCCGGCCGGTCAGATTGTTGGCCGTGGCATAAACGAGATCGATCGCGCAGCCGTCGCGATCCGCGGTAAGTTCGACGAGCGGCATGGCGGTCTCCCCAAGACGTGGTGGCCCTACATGCGTCGGCTAGACGCATGGGCTGCGCGGACGAACCTGCGGAGAGTGCCCGCGCCGATGTGCGAAACGCAACCATGATCGTTCTTGCCTTTGATACCTCTGGCACCGCCTGTTCGGTCGCTGTTGCGGACGTTGGACAGGGCGAGCCTGGCGCCCCCCCTGGCATTGCACAGTCGCGCGAGGTCGTCCGCGGCCACGCCGAAGCACTGATGCCGATGGTAGCCGATGTGATGGCGGAAGCCGGCCTGGGTTTCGATGCGCTCGATTTGATTGCCGTGACCGTCGGCCCGGGCCTGTTCACCGGCCTCCGAGCCGGCATCGCGGCGGCGCGCGGCCTCGCGCTGGCAACTGGCCTGCCGTGCGTCGGCGTCTCAGCGTTTGCAGCGCTCGCAGCAACCTGCCGGCGCGACGGTCCGAGCGCAGATGTCGAAACGCTCGCGGTCTGCATCGATTCACGCCGTGCCGATATCTTCGTGCAGGCGTTCGACCGGGCCGGGACAGCCATCGACGCAGCCGCGGCCGTTCTGCCTTCAGCCCTGGCGCAGCGTTTGCCGGCCGGACCCGTGGCGGTTGCTGGCAGCGCTGCCGATCCGGCCCAACACGCGCTCATTGCGGCCGGGCGCGCGGTGCGCCTGCTGCCCGTGCGCTCGGTCTGTCCGCGGGCGCTGATCCGCTTCGCCGCGGCAGCCTGGCAGAACGATTCCGTTCTGCCACCGCAACCGCTCTACCTGCGCGAACCGGATACCGGACCGAGCGCCGATGTGGCGCCCACGCGCCGCCCCCTATGATTGCGGTGCTGCCGGTCGGAGGCGAGGCGGCAGCCGGTCTTGCCCTCATGCACGCCCACTGTTTTGACGAGGCGTGGGACGCGAAGACGTTCCAGACGCTCTTGCGGATGCCGGGCGCGTTCGCGCATGTCGCTTGGACGCGCGCGGAGCCAGCCGAGCCGGTCGGCTTCGTTATCTGGCGGCGGGCTGGTGATGACGCGGAGGTCATGTCCATCGGCGTCCTGCCCGGACAGCGCGGCCGCCGCCTCGGCCGGCGGCTGTTGCGCACCGTGATCCTGGCCGCGACCCGCGAAGGCGCACGGCGCCTGGTCCTGGAGGTCGCCGAAGGCAACGCAGCAGCGCGCACGCTTTACGCTCAGATGCGGTTGACGGAAGTCGGTCGGCGGCGTGGCTACTACCGCAAAACGCACGGCGCGGCCGAAGATGCGCTGATCATGGCCCGCGATCTGTAAGCGTGTGCGTGAACCTGGGGTAATCGCAAAGGCGTTATGATTCTCAACGCTTGCGGATGCGGAGACGGTGCAGGCCGGCCGGTCCTTCGGCTGCGCTTTCCGGCTCAAGCGAGATCACTTCCACTCCTTGGCGGAGCACCGCCTGCGGCACATTATTGAGCGGTTCCAATCCAGCAAGTCGCACCGTCGCAGTCTCGCCCGGAGACATTCGCTCGATAAGCAGCTTGGTTCGCACGAACGTCATTGGGCAGACGTCTCCAGATATATCGAGAAAGAGCGCATCACGCAATTCAACCGTTTTTTTGCTTGTATTGAGCATAAGGAGCGCTTGCTTGATGTGGGACTATTCACTATATAGCCGGCAAACCCTAAGCAAGTGCAGGGAAAAAACAGGTCATGAGCGAGAAAGAGAGTTTTACTGAGATGCTGGAGTTGACGACGGAGATCGTCGCCGCCCACGTCGCAAACAACCCGGTTCCGGTGGCGGACCTCCCCAACCTCATCCAGGATGTTTACAGGACCCTGACCGCGATCGGCGTGCCGGCGGAGGAGCCGGAACGGCCAAAGCCGGCTGTCCCGGTCAAGAAATCAGTCTTCCCAGACTACATCGTTTGTCTGGAAGACGGAAAGAAACTGAAGATGCTCAAGCGCCATCTCAAGACAGCCTACAACATGACGCCGGAAGAGTACCGCGAGCGCTGGGGTTTGCAGTCCGACTATCCCATGGTCGCGCCGAACTATGCCGAGCGGCGCAGTCATTTGGCCAAAGAGATCGGACTCGGGACGCAACGGCGGAACCGGCGCCGGCAAGCTGGCTGATCCGGGTGCTGGGCATCGATTGGGCGATCTGGCAAGGATAGGGAAGGCGGAGGCATGCCAGATCGCGTGAGCCGCGCCGGCGCGCAGGCAACTCCATGAAGTAGCGAGCAATGATGGCAACACCGTCGCGCATCGAAGAGCTATGCCTCGAAAAAGGCATGAAGATGACCGGTCAACGGCGGGTGATTGCCCGCGTCCTGTCGGAAGCGCAAGATCACCCCGATGTCGAGGAAGTCTACCGGCGGGCCGTGCAGGTTGACCCCCACATCAGCATCGCCACCGTCTACCGCACGGTGCGGCTCCTGGAGGAAGCGAACATCCTCGAGCGGCATGACTTTGGTGACGGCCGCTCGCGCTACGAAGAAGCAAGCGACGAGCATCACGATCACCTGATCGACATCCAGTCCGGCCGGGTCGTCGAGTTCCGCAGCCCGGAGATCGAAGCCCTGCAGCGCGAGATTGCGGAGCGGTTCGGCTTTCGCTTGATGGGTCATCGCTTAGAGCTTTTTGGTGTGCCGCTCGACCGCCCAAACAAGGATGAGGGGTAATCGGGGCCGGACCGGCGCCACCGCCGATCCGGTTCCGGCGCGCACCGGCGCGACGGCGGGGGCCCGTCAAGCGCATAACGACAGTACTTGCGCTTGACAGGTGGGGCGCGCTGATTACCCTCAAGCCGCATGCACTGCCAGTTGCGCCCATTCAGGGCCCGCGGGGAAGTGCATACGAGGCCGATGGCCGATCATCAAGCTGACGACAGGCGCGGTTGTCCAAGAAAGTCTGCATAAAAACCTACGGTTGCCAGATGAACGTTTACGATTCCCAGCGCATGACGGGAATCCTGGCACCGCTCGGGTACGAGTTGACGGCCGAACCGGCGGAAGCCGCGCTGATCATCCTCAACACCTGCCACATCCGCGATAAGGCAGCCGAGAAGGTCTACTCGGAGCTGGGTCGGATCCGCATGCTGAAGAACGATAGCAGCGCAACCAGGCCGTTGATTGCAGTTGCCGGCTGCGTGGCGCAGGCTGAAGGCGAAGAGATCCTGGCGCGGGCGCCAGGCGTCGACATTGTGGTCGGTCCGCAGGCATACCATCGGCTGCCGGAATTGATCGCGCGCGCGACGAGAACCCAGCGCGCCGCCGTCGACACCGAATTTCCCGCGATCGCCAAGTTCGACCAGTTGCCGCAGGCAGACGCCACCCCTTCGCCGGGTGCGGCCTTTCTCACCGTTCAAGAAGGCTGTGATCGCTTCTGTACGTTCTGCGTCGTCCCCTACACCCGCGGCCCGGAGTATTCCCGGCCGGTCGCGAGCGTTGTCGCCGAAGCAGAGCGGTTTGCCGCGCTTGGTGCCCGCGAGATCACGCTTCTTGGCCAGAACGTGAATGCGTATCACGGCGCGGATGAAGCGGGTGGGAGCATCGGCTTGGGCGCCCTGATCGCGCGCGTGGCGGCGATTGCCGGTATCGAACGCGTGCGCTACACGACATCCCATCCGGCCGACATGACCGCCGAGCTGATCGCGGCGCACGGCGCGATCCCGGCACTGATGCCGTTCGTCCACCTGCCGGTGCAATCGGGGTCCGATCGCGTGCTGAAAGCGATGAACCGCCGGCACACGGCCGATGATTATCGCCGCATCGTCGAGCGCCTGCGGGGGGCGCGGGCGGACCTGGCGCTGAGTTCGGACTTTATCGTCGGCTTCCCCGGTGAGAGCGACGACGACTTCGAAGCGACGTTGGCTCTCGTCGCCGACATTGGCTTTGCCCAGGCGTATTCCTTCAAGTACAGCGCCCGGCCCGGTACGCCGGCGGCCGATCAGCCGCAGGTTCCCGATACGGTCAAGAGCGAACGGCTCGCGGCCTTGCAGGGGCTTCTGGATCGTCAGCAGAGCGCGTTCAATGGCGCGAGCGTCGACAGCACGATCGACGTGCTGTTCGAGCGCGCGGGCCGCCGGCCGGGGCAGGTGATCGGCCGCAGTCCGCACATGCAGGCTGTTCACGCCGATGGACCCGCGACACTGATCGGCCGGATTGCCCGCGTGCGTGTCGTCGAAGGCGGCGCGAACAGCATCGGCGGTCGTTTGCTGGACGAGGTTCCGGCTTGAAAGCGGGCGCACCGCCATCGGCCCGCCGCCGCCGGACGCCGCAGTCACCGCACCGCGCGGGCACGAAAACGATCGTCATGCATCGCGAGTATGCGGACAACCGCTTGGCGCTGCAACTCTTCGGCGCCCATCATGGCAACCTTGCCCGCATCGAACAGGCGCTCGACGTCGCCATCCATGCGCGCGGCAACCAGCTGGCGATCGAAGGCCAGCATCCCGAAGCCGAGACGGCCTGCCTCGTACTGGACCGGCTGTATGACCTGCTCGAGGCGGGCCGGGTGGTGGAGCCGCGCGACGTCGACGACATGCTCCGCCTCACGCATAACGGCGGCGGCACACAGGCGGCGCCCGAGAGCGGGACCAGCGCTCAAGACAGCGCCGACGACAGACCTCGCCCGCCCGGCCAGGCCGCCATCAACATCCGCCAGCGCCAGGTGCTGACGCGGTCACCAACCCAGCTTGCCTACGTCGATGCGATCGACCGCCACGATCTCGTCTTCGGCTTAGGGCCGGCCGGCACCGGCAAGACCTACCTCGCCGTTGCAAAGGCGGTCGAGCGGCTGGTGAACGGCGAGGTCGACCGCATCATTCTGTCGCGCCCGGCCGTCGAGGCTGGCGAGCAATTGGGGTTCCTGCCCGGCAACATGCGCGAGAAGGTCGATCCCTACCTGCGGCCGTTGTACGACGCGCTCTACGACATGCTGCCGGCGCCGCAAGTCATCAAACGGCTGGAAAGCGGCGAGATCGAGGTCGCGCCGCTCGCCTTCATGCGTGGCCGAACGCTTGCAAACGCGTTCGTCATTCTCGACGAGGCGCAGAACACGACCGCCGTGCAGATGAAGATGTTCCTCACCCGCCTGGGCGAGAACGCGCGGATGGTGATCACCGGCGATTTGAGCCAGGTCGACCTGCCGAAGGGAACGCGCTCCGGCCTCCGTCAAGCACTCGAGATCCTTGAGGACGTGCCCGGGATCGCGTTCGTCCAGTTCACCGATGCCGATGTCATCCGCCACCCGCTGGTTTCACATATCGTGCGTGCCTACGATCGGGCGGAAGCAAAATTGCATGTGGGTGCCGAGTATGAAGGTGAACCCACCGAGCGGGACCGTGGCAGCCGATAGACCCAAGACTTCCGTTGCCGCTGCGGAGGGCGCGAAGCTCAAGATCGATGTCATTGTGCGATCGCGACGATGGCGACAGGGCGTTGCACAAGTGACCCGTCTATGCGCAGAGACGGCGCGGCGTGCCTACGTTGTCGCCGTCGGCGATGACCCGGACGCTCAGAGCCGGGACGCGCAGGTGAGCATCGTCTTGACCTCTGACCGTGCCGTGCAGGCGCTGAACCGTACCTTCCGCGGCCATGACCAGGCGACCAACGTGCTGTCCTTTCCGGTCGCCCAGGCACCAGCGGCAACGCCGGCGGGCTGCCCGCCGCCGCCCCGGCTGTTGGGCGATGTCGTTATCGCCTTTGGCACCACCGCAGCCGAAGCAGCGGCCGCCGGCAAGGATCTCGGCGATCACCTTCGGCATCTGATCGTCCATGGCATTCTCCACGTTCTCGGCTATGATCATCAGACCGAAGGGGACGCGGCGGCGATGGAGCGGTTGGAGGCAACGATCCTCGCCTGCTTCGGTGTGAGCGATCCTTATGCCTCCGCGGCCGAACACCCGGCATGAACGACCAGGCCCCGGACGCGAAACAGGACACGGCGCACGCCGAGGACACGCTTGCGCTCGATGCTGACGAGCGGACGGCGGACGAGCGCGGTTGGCTCGGCAAGGCATTCAGGCGCTTGAAGCGGGGGCGGCGAAGCGAGAGCCACGCCCCGCTGCCGTTGAGCGAACTGTTCGACGACAAGCAAGAAACCCCGGCAAGTCTCCGCGAGGATGAGCGGGTGCTGGTTCATAACGTGCTCCGGCTGCGCCACCGCTCGGCCGAGGATGCGATGGTTCCGCGCGCCGATATCGTCGCCATCGAGGCGCAAGCCTCGCTTTCCGACGTCATCGAACGGATGACGGAATGTGGTCATGCCCGCCTGCCCGTTTACCGCGATACGCTCGACGATGTCGTCGGCATGGTGCACATCAAGGACGTGCTGGCGTGGCGAAGCCGGGACAATCTCTTCCAGCTGTCGAAGATCCTGCGCGAGGTGCTGTTCGTGGCGCCGTCGATGGAGGTCCTGCAGCTGTTGCTGGAGATGCGGGTCAAGCGCTCGCACATGGCGCTCGTGGTCGACGAGTACGGCGGCATCGATGGGCTGCTGACGATCGAAGACGTCGTCGAGGAGATCGTGGGCGAGATCGCCGACGAGCATGACCGGGAAGCCGAGCCGGTGGTCACCGTCCGCGCCGACGGCAGCCTCGACGTCGATGCTCGTGCCGAGGTGGAAGTCCTCGATGAGCATTTCGGCGCTGTCTTGAGCGAGGATGAACGCGACGACATCGATACCGTCGGCGGCCTCGTCGTCTCCCTGGCCGGGCGCGTGCCGATCCGCGGCGAGCTCCTCGTCCATCCGGCCGGCCTTGAGTTCGAGGTGATTGATGCCGACCCTCGGCGGATCAAGCGGCTGCGCGTTTCCCGCAGCGCCGCCGCCGAGAACGATGAGCCGCTGCCGCACGGCCGCGCGGCGGGCTTCCCATGACCCGCGCCGCCACCTTGCGGGTTGGCGGCCTGGGCGATCATCAGCTCTCAGCGTGGCCGGCACTGGCGCCGGTCTGGGCGGCAATCGTGGGCATGAGCGGCGGCTGGCGCCTGCTCGCAGCGGCGGTGCTGGGCGCGGTCGGTGTGCTCGCCATGCCGCCGGTCCATTTCGTTCCAGCGCTGATCCCCTCGCTCGCAGGCTTCCTGTGGCTGCTGCAGGGCGTGCGCGGACGCTGGGCGCTGGTCGCAACCGCCCTTGCGTTCGGGATCGGCCATTTCACTGCCGGCCTTTACTGGGTCGCATACGCGCTCCTGACACGGCCGGAGGAGTTCGGCTGGCTGGCGCCGTTAGCACCGGTCGGGCTTTCTCTCATCCTGGCGCCATTCGTGATCGTGCCGGCCGCCGCCACCCGACTGGCGCGGCGCGGCAGCATCGGCGAGGTGATCGTCTTCGCCGCGGCCTGGGCCTTTGCCGAATGGCTGCGCAGCTGGGTCGGCACCGGCTTCCCCTGGAACCTGATCGGCACGGTATGGACCTTTTCGCCGCCGATGCTGCAGATCAGCGCCGTCACCGGCGTCTACGGCCTCAGCCTCATCACCGTCCTCGCGGCGGCGATGCCGGCGGTGCTCGGCGGCCCGTGCCTCGATCGCAGGCGCGCTTGGGCTGCGGTCGGGCTGATGTTCGCGCTTCTCGCGAGCTGCGGCATCGGTGGTGCCGTCCGGCTGGCAGGTGCCGGCGATGGCGCCACGGTCGAAGGGGTCCGTCTGCGCCTGGTCCAGCCCAACATCTCGCAAGCGATCAAGTGGCGCGCAGACCTCGTTGACCGGCACCTCCTTGATCAGGCCGAACTCGGCGCGCTTGATACCGGAACCGCCCCAACGCACGTCGTTTGGTCGGAGGCCGCCGCGCCTTTGTTGCTGGCCGATGACGCTGCCCGCCGTGCGGTGGTGGCGGAACGGACGCCGGTCGACGGCCTGAGCCTGATCGGCACGCTCCGGCGTACGGGCAGCGCCGACGCGCCGGAGATCCGCAACAGCCTGATTGCAATCGACGATACCGGCGCCGTGGTGGCGAGCTACGACAAGGCGCACCTGGTGCCGTTCGGTGAGTATATGCCGCTCGGGCGCGCGCTCGGCCTCTCCGGCGTGGTCGGGCTTGCCGATCTGACGGCGGGACCGGGCGTCCGCACCTTGTCGCTGCCCGGCCTGCCGCCGGTAAGCCCGCTCATTTGCTACGAGGTGATCTTTCCAGGCGAGGTCGTCGATCGCTGGGCGCGCCCGGCCTGGCTCCTCAACATCACCAACGACGGCTGGTACGGCCTCTCCGCCGGGCCCTATCAGCACCTGGCGGCCGCCCAGATGCGCGCAGTCGAGGAAGGCCTTCCTCTTGTCAGGGTTGCAAACACCGGTATATCCGCAGTTGTCGATCCCTACGGCAGGGTGCTGCGCTCGCTGGCTTTAGGCACTCGCGGTATCCTTGATACACCGCTGCCGATGGCTGTTGCCGCGCCGCCACCTTTCGCGCGTACAGGAACTATCCCCATACTGGCCATTATTTTGGCGCTAATCCCCTTTGGTGCGTATGTTATCCGCCGCACTTAGCCCCTACTTGGGGAAATCTATCACAAAAGAACAGATTAAACGCGAACAAATGTTGCGGAATCGCCCACAGTTTGCATATTATCGTACCCACGAACTCGACGGGAACGCGCATACCGCTCGCGTCGAGGGTGTAACCTGACGATCAACGACCCCGAGCAACGTGATCGGTTCATGAGTTGAACACATGGTAGAAGCAAAAGTTATGGGGAGACGGCGCGGACGCGCAGGGCTGAATTCGGCCAGGGCCGAACGCCTGCCGCCCGGGACACCCAATCCAATTGATGTACATGTGGGCTCCCGCGTTCGGTTGCGGCGGACCTTGCTGGGGCTGAGTCAGGAAAGGCTTGGCGAAGCCGTCGGGCTGACCTTTCAACAGATCCAGAAATACGAGCGCGGTGCCAACAGGATCGGCGCCTCGCGCCTGTTCGAATTCAGCCGCATCCTTGATGTTCCTGTCTCGTTCTTTTTTGACGACATGAGCGAGAAGTTCCGCGGCATGGAGCCGGTGGCGGCGGGCGGGATGGCTGATCAACCCCAGGCTACCCTCGAGCCGGATCCGCTGACGCGGCGGGAGACACTCGAACTGGTCCGCGCATACTATCGTATCCACGATCCCCACGTCCGCAAACGTCTGTTTGAGTTGACCAAATCGCTTGGAGCCACGGACGAGGGCGAGCCTCGGCGCGACGCGTAAAAGGTTCGGCCGTTGCAATTCGCTTGACGGTCGGGAGCCTGCTTGTCAGAAGGACGAGCTACGAGGCTGTCAGCTGCGAATTTGCCCGAGCTACTCTTCTGACCCTCGGCCTTGAGAACTGGGCCGCCGGCACCGCCTTTGAGCGGTGTCTGCGCTTGACTGACAGCCTGGCGCCGTTTTCTCGATATTTTTGCACGAGGTGCTGACCGTGTGGAAAAAAGACTATGTCTTCACCAGTGAATCCGTGTCCGAAGGACATCCTGACAAGGTCTGCGACCGCATTTCCGATGCGGTGGTTGACGCATTCCTGACCGAGGACAACCGGGCGCGGGTCGCGGTTGAGACCCTTTGCACCACCAACTACATCGTCCTCGCGGGTGAAGTGCGGGGTCCGGACCATCTGACCCACGAACGCCTGATCGAAGCCGCCCGCCACTGCGTCCGCGAGATCGGCTACGAGCAGCGCGGGTTCCACTGGAAGGACGCAGACGTCGTTTGCCGCGTGCACTCCCAGTCGGCGGACATTGCGGTCGGCGTCGACGCCCGAGACAACAAAGACGAGGGCGCGGGCGACCAGGGCATCATGTTCGGTTATGCCTGCCGGGAGACGGACGTGTTGATGCCGGCTCCCATCTTTTACGCGCATGGCATCTTGCGTTCGCTCGCAGAGGCCCGCCACTCGGGCGCGGAGCCAGGCCTCGGCCCGGATGCGAAGAGCCAGGTCACCTTGCGCTATGTCAACGGCAAGCCGGTCGGCGCGACCGCCATCGTCGTCTCGACGCAGCACGCCGAGCACCTCACTGCTGACGACGTCCGCGATATCGTGCGTCCGCACGTCCTCAACGTCCTTCCCGAAGGATGGATGTGCGACGAGAAGCATTTCTACGTCAATCCGACCGGCCGCTTCGTCATCGGCGGCCCCGATGGCGACAGCGGACTGACAGGCCGCAAGATCATCGTCGACACCTACGGTGGTGCGGCCCCCCATGGCGGCGGTGCCTTCTCCGGCAAGGACCCGACCAAGGTCGACCGCTCCGCCGCTTACGCCGCGCGCTACTTGGCGAAAAACGTCGTTGCGGCCAATCTCGCCGAACGGTGCACCATCCAGCTTTCGTACGCGATCGGCATCTCACACCCGCTTTCCGTGTATGTCGACACGCACGGCACCGGGGTCGTTGACGAGGAACAGCTTTCTCTTGCCCTGCAGCGGGCGATGGATCTTTCGCCGCGCGGCATCCGCGAGCATCTCCACCTCGACCGGCCGATCTATGCACGTACGGCCGCGTACGGCCATTTCGGCCGCGAGCCGGAGCCGGACGGCGGATTCAGCTGGGAAAAGACCGATCTTGTTGGCGAACTCCGGAGCCGATTTGGCGCCGGATGAGGGGGCGCTTCTCCCGCCAGAGCATGTGAACCGCGAGCGAACGGCAGCAGCCGGCCGGCTGCTGCCGTCCTTCGGCCGTCGGCGCGGCCGTCGCTTGAGCGACCACAAGAAGGCGCTGCTAACGCGCGTTCTCCCGCGGTTCGCACTCCCGTCGCCGCAGGAAGGTGTCTGCTTCGATCCCCGCACCGCGTTTGATCGCCCGGTCAACGATATCTGGCTCGAGATCGGCTTCGGTGCCGGCGAGCACCTGGCCGGCCAAGCGCTCAAGCACCGCGATATCGGCTTCATCGGCTGCGAGCCCTACATCAACGGTGTTGCCGCGCTGATCGCCCGCATCGAGGGCCTCGGCCTCGACAACATCCGCCTCCTTGCCGACGATGCCCGTCCCTTGCTGCCGCATCTCGCCGATGCCTGCCTGGGCCGGATCTTTCTTCTGTTTGCCGATCCGTGGCCAAAGCTGCGGCATGCGAACCGGCGTTTCATCACGCGCCCGACCCTCGATGCGCTGGCGCGCCTCCTGCGCCCCGGCGGTACCTTCTTGTTCGCGTCCGATCATCCGGGCTATGTGCGCTGGACCCTGTGGCACGTCTCGCACCACCCGGCGTTCGTGTGGCCTGCCCGAGGGCCGCAGGATTGGCGGCAGCCGCCACCGGGCTGGATCGAAACCCGCTACGAGGCGAAGGCGAAAGCCGCCGGGACTGTCTGCACCTACCTTGAGTTTGTGCGCACGAATACTGCCGCAGCTGTGGCTTGATCGGGCTGAAAACCTCTTGTGCAGGTGACGAGTGCGGCTATATAGGAAGCAAGAGGGTGCGGATCTGCTTGTGAACCCGATGTGACGTCCCGCCTCAGGGTTGGGACAAACGCGGTGGGCCGCGCGCTCACCTTTTTTTTGTTTGTATGCAGCCGCGTGTGCATACGGCGGAGAGGATCGGATAAGCAGGTATGGACTTGGCCGGCCGCGTCGCCGACCTGATCCGGCCGACGGTGGAAGGCATGGGCTATTCCTTGGTGCGGGTTCAGGTTCTCGGCCAACAGAGAGTACGTTTGCAAGTGATGGCCGAACGCGCCGATGGCGAACCGATGCAGATTGACGATTGCGCCGATGTGAGCCGGGCCATCTCGGCGGTGCTCGATGTGGAGGACCCGGTTTCGGCGTCTTACACCCTCGAAGTCAGCTCGCCGGGCATTGATCGCCCGCTGGTGCGGCTTGCCGACTACGAGCGCTTCGCCGGCTTCGAGGCGCGCATCGAGCTCCGCCAGATGCTTGCCGGGCGGCGGCGGTATCAGGGCCGGCTGCTCGGCGTGAACGGCGATGCGGTCCGTCTGGCTGCGGGCGGAGGCACGGTTGAGTTGCCATTTGCCGACATCGCACGGGCAAAGCTGGTTTTGACAGACGATCTTTTGGCGTCGAGGGGACAGTGAACACCAACAGGAAGCAACGCTGATCCATGGCCCGCACCGCTTCCGAAACGAGCGCCGTGCACGCGCGTCCGGAGTTGCTGCAGGTCGCAGAGACCGTGGCCAGGGACAAGAACATCGACCGCGATGAGGTCCTGGAAGCGATGGAGCAGGCGATCCAGAAGGCTGGCCGCTCCAAGTACGGACACGAGCACGACATCCGCGCGAGCATTGACCGTGCGAGCGGTGAGATCATGCTTGCCCGCTATCGGCTGGTCGTCGATGCGGTCGAGGACGAGGCGACCCAGATCAGCGCGGCTGTGGCGCAGCAGCAAGATGATGCGCTCACGGTCGGTGATTTCCTGATCGAGACACTGCCGCCGATCGATTTCGGCCGCATTGCGGCGCAGACGGCGAAACAGGTTATCGTCCACAAGGTGCGTGAGGCGGAGCGCCGGCGCCAGTACGAGGAATTCAAGGACCGCGTCAACGAGGTCGTCAATGGCGTTGTCAAGCGTGTCGAGTTCGGCAACGTGATCGTTGATCTCGGGCGCGCAGAGGCTTTGTTGCGACGGGAAGAGACGATCCCGCGCGAACACTTCAACGTCGGCGACCGCGTGCGCGCCTACATTATGGATGTGCGCGAGGAGGTCCGTGGGCCACAGATCTTCTTGTCCCGTTCGCATCCCCAGTTCATGGCGCGCCTGTTCGCGCAGGAAGTCCCGGAGATCTACGAGGGCATCATCGAGATCAAGGCGGTTGCGCGCGATCCCGGCTCGCGGGCCAAGCTCGCCGTTCATTCGCGCGATACCAGCATCGATCCGGTCGGCCCCTGCATCGGCATGCGCGGCTCGCGGGTGCAGGCGGTGGTCGGCGAACTCCAGGGCGAGAAAATCGACATCATCCAATGGTCGGCCGATCCGGCGACGTTTATCGTCAACGCACTTGCCCCGGCGGAAGTCTCGAAGGTTGTTCTGGACGAGGAGAGCAACCGCATCGAGGTCGTGGTTCCCGACGATCAGCTGAGCCTCGCGATTGGCCGGCGCGGCCAGAACGTCCGGCTCGCGTCGCAACTGACCGGCTGGGATATCGACATCCTGACCGAGGACGAGGAGTCGCAGCGCCGCAACGAGGAGGTCACCGCACGCTCAAAGACCTTCATCGATGCGCTCAACGTCGACGACGTGATGGCGCACCTCTTGGTGGCGGAAGGGTTCTCGACGGTCGAGGATGTCGCGTTCGTTCCGCTCCATGAACTCGCCGAGATCGAGGGGCTTGGTGAAGACGTCGCGGCCGAGCTGGTCCACCGGGCGCAGTCTTACATTGAAGCCCGCGATGCCGAGCACGAACGCCAGAGGCTCGATCTCGGCGTTTCCGACGAGATTGCAGCAATCGAAGGCTTGCGGCCGTCGGTGTTGGCGGCGCTTGGCGAGAAGGGTGTCAAGTCCCTGGATGATTTGGCCGATCTCGCCGCCGACGAACTGCTCGAGATCGCACCGCGCGGCACGCTCACGCTCGAGCGCGCGAACGAGATCATCATGGCCGCGCGCGAACACTGGTTCGCGGAGGAAGATGCGGCAGCTTCGGCTGGCGGCGGTGAGACGCAGTAAAAGGACGAATGTGGGAGCGATTGTGGCTGAAGTGGCACTGGCCGAAAGCGGGTGCGGCGAGAGGGATGGGCACCGACGTTGTATCGGTACCGGCGTCGTCAAGCCGGTGGCGAAGCTCGTCCGCTTTGTCGTCGGCCCGGACGGCACGGTCGTAGCCGATGTCGGCGGCCGGCTGCCGGGTCGCGGCCTGTGGCTCAGCGCCGAGCGCGGCGCGGTTGAGGCCGCCTGCCGCCGACGGGCATTCGCGCGGGCTGCGCGGGCTCAGGTGCGCGTGCCGGCCGATCTGACGGAATGCATCGAGCGCCAGCTGGCGCGCCGCTGTCTCGATCTCATCGCGCTGGCGCGGCGGGCTCATCAGGCGGTCGGCGGATGCGAGAAGACGCGGTCATGGCTCGCTGACGGCAAAGCCGGGTTGATCTTGGCTGCTGTCGACGGCGCACCGTCCGAACTCGCCCGGATGCGCGGCCTCGCGGCCGGGCGGCCCGTTGTTGCCGTCCTGACGGGCGCGGAATTGGGCGCTGTTTTCGCCCGCGCGCGAACGGTACATGTCGCTGTCGCTCCGGGCCGGCTGGCCGGGCGCATTCGCGACGAGGCTGAGCGGCTGGCGGGTTTTCGCCTGAAGCCGGCGCAGCCTGACGTTTCACCGATCTGCACGAACGACCCCGAGACGAAACACTGATGACGGAAACGGACGAAAAGAACGCGGACGAAGGGCGCCTGAATCGGCCCCGGCGTTTGGAGCTGAAGAAGACCGTCGAGACGGGTCAGGTGCGGCAGAGTTTTGCCCATGGGCGCTCGAAGATGGTGACGGTCGAGGTCCGCAAGAAGCGCACCTTCGCGTCCGACGGACGCGGTGGGCGGGCCGGCGATCAGCGCGGTGAGGGCGGACGTGGCCGCGGTGACGCGCATGGCCGCGATGCTGCCTCGACCGGCTTGACCACGCAGGAAAAGGCGGCGCGCGCCCGCGCACTCGAAGGAGCGCGGCGGGCGGAAGAGGACCGCGTTGCACTGCCGGCGGCCGAGCTGGAGCCGGTTGCGGCAGAGATCCCTGGCACCGAGGCGGTGCAGCCGGAAGCCGACTCTGCAGCGTCAGAGCTGGCAGCGGTGGAACTGGAATCAGCGGCGGAGCTGGCATCAGCGGAGGAAGTGGCAGCGCAGGAAGCCGCGCCGGCCGCGACAGCCGAGCCGGCCGTCGAAGCGGCCGAGGCGCAAGCGATTGCGCCCACGGCCGAAACGGAGCCGCCTGTCCAGCCGGGCGGCGGGGAAGCAGCAGAAGCCAGCGAAGAAGCGTCGGCGGCTGCCGCCGAGGCTGTCGAGCCTGGGCAGGTGGGCGCAGAATCGTCCGCGCCGCTGGCCGCTGCGGGCGAAACCGCGGCCGGGGCGGCCGAGGCGGCAGCGGAAACGCCGGCGCAGTCCTCACAGGCCGCAGCGGTCGGACCGAGCGATGCCTTTGCGCCACGCGGAGCCGGGCGCAGCGGCGGCGAAAGCAGGTTCCCGGCAGGTCGCCCTGCCGGGCCGGTCGGGCGGAGCGGCGGTGCCCCGGGGGCACGGCCGCCACGGACGGATGAGCGTCAGGGCCGGCCTGCTGGTGATCGTGGTCCCAGCCGGGCTGACGCCGGCCGCAAGCCGGAAGCGCCCGCAGGCGCCGGCCGTGGTGTTGCGAAACCGCGATCTCCGGCTGCACCAGAGGACACCGCTGCTCGCGCTGGCCGCGCCAAGCGCGTCGTCCGCACCGAGGTGCGGCGGACCGAGGAAACGGGGCTGCGCGCCGATGAAGGCCGGCGCGGCGGCAAAATCAGCGTCACCCACGCGCTTGACGAAGCCGAGCGGGTGCGGTCGCTGGCCTCGGTACGGCGTGCCCGCCAGAAAGAGCGGATGAAGCAGATCCAGGCCCTCGGGGCGGACAGCCAGAAGATCATCCGCGACGTCATCATTCCGGAAACGATCACCGTTCAGGAACTCGCCAACCGCATGGCCGCGCGCAGCACCGACGTCATCAAGGTGCTGATGCGGATGGGCATGATGGCGACCATCAACCACAGCATCGACGGCGACACCGCGGAGCTGGTTGCAACCGAATTTGGCCACAACATCAAACGGGTCAGCGATGCCGATGTCGAGCTTGGCCTGCGCGGCGAGGCCGACCCGGCTGACCATTTGCTGCCGCGGCCGCCGGTCGTAACCGTGATGGGGCACGTCGACCACGGCAAGACCTCGCTCCTCGACGCCTTGCGCAAGAGCGATGTCGCGGCGCACGAAGCGGGCGGCATCACCCAGCACATCGGCGCCTATCAGGTCACCCTGGCAGGCGGACAAAAGATTACATTTATCGACACTCCCGGACATGAGGCGTTCACGCAGATGCGGGCCCGCGGCGCGCGGGTGACCGACATCGTCGTCCTCGTGGTCGCCGCCGACGATGGCGTCATGCCGCAGACCGTCGAGGCCATCGCGCACGCGAAAGCGGCCGGTGTCCCGCTCATCGTCGCCGTCAACAAGTGCGACCGTCCGGACGCCGACCCGCGCCGGGTCCGTACCGAGCTGATGCAGCACAGTGTTTTCGTCGAAGACATGGGCGGTGACACCTTGTCCGTCGACGTCTCGGCGAAGACCGGCGCCAACCTCGACAAGCTCGCCGAAGCGATCCTGCTGCAGGCGGAAGTGCTCGATCTCCATGCAAATCCCGACCGCTCTGCCGAGGGTGTGGTGATCGAGGCGCGGATGGAGCGCGGCCGCGGGACGGTGGCGACGGTGCTTGTGCAGAGGGGCACGCTCCGTCCGGGCGATGTCTTTGTTGCCGGCAGCGAGTGGGGACGCGTGCGCACGCTGGCCGATGCGAACGGCGCCACGGTTGAGCGAGCCGGCCCCGGCATGCCGGTCGAGATCCTGGGCCTTAACAGCACGCCCGCCGCAGGCGATGACGTGATCGTCGTCGACAGCGAGGCGCGTGCGCGGGAAGTGAGCGAATTCCGCCAGCGCCGCAGCCGCGATGCCCGGACGACAACGACCCGCGGCACGCTCGAGCAGATGCTGAACCGGATCCAGGAGGGCGAGGCGCGCGAGCTGGCGGTGGTCGTCAAGGCCGACGTGCACGGCTCCGTCGAGGCAATCGCGGGCGCTTTGCAAAAGATCGGCGGCGAGCACATCAAGGTCAACGTGCTCCACTCGGGCGTCGGCGGCATCAACGAAACCGATATCGGCCTCGCGCGCGCATCGGGAGCGCTTGTCATCGGCTTCAACGTGCGGGCGAATCCGCAGGCGCGCGAGATGGCTAAGCGGGACGGCGTCGAGATCCGTTACTACTCGATCATCTACGACCTGACTGACGACATTCGCACCGTGCTGACCGGCATGCTGAAGCCGACGGTGAAGGAGAACATCCTCGGTTACGCCCAGATCCGCCAGGTGTTTAACATCTCCAAGGTCGGCAAGGTGGCGGGCTGCATGATTACCGAAGGTGTCGTCCGCCGCGGCGCGAAAGTGCGCCTCCTGCGTGACGATGTCGTCATTCACACCGGCGACCTCGGACAGCTGAAGCGGTTCAAGGAGGACGTCCGCGAGGTCAAGGATGGCTACGATTGCGGCATCTCGCTGCTCAACTACCACGATATCCAGGTCGGCGACACGATCGAGTGCTACGAGCTGGAAGAAGTGGCCCGCGAGCTTTAGCGGTGCATTTTGTCTTCCGATGATCGTGAGCAGCGGCCAGGGATCGCATGACCCGCACGACCTCCAAACCGTTCAGCCAACGCCAGCTCCGTGTCGGCGCCGAGATCCAGCATGCGCTCGCGTGGATTCTTGAGCGTGGCGAGGTGCACGATCCAGGCCTCATGGAGCGCAGTGTGACGGTGACCGAGGTGCAGATGTCGCCGGACCTGCGGCACGCGCGCGTCTTTGTCGTGCCCCAGGGCGGTGGCGACTCGCGCGCGGTGATTGCGGCGCTCAACCATGCACGCACATTCCTGCGCCGGCGGCTGGGCGAGGAAGTGCGCCTGCGATTCAGCCCCGCGCTGGACTTCGCGCCCGACCGTTCGTTCGAAACGGCCGATCGGATTGAACACTTGTTGCGCGAACCGGCAGTGGCGCGCGATCTTGCAATGCAGCAGGAGAAGGCAGACGGACATAACGATGATCGCTAAAGCCGGCCGCCCGGTCCTGCACGGCTGGCTGGTCATCGACAAGCCGGCTGCAATGACGTCCGCGGCCGTCGTCGGAACCGTTCGCCGCGCCGCGCGCGGCGTCAAGGCGGGCCACGCCGGCACCCTCGACCCGCTCGCCACCGGGGTGTTGCCGATCGCGCTCGGCGAAGCGACCAAGACCATGAGCTACGCCATGGAAGGCCGCAAGACGTACCGCTTCTGCGTGCGCTGGGGCGAGCAGCGCGATACCGACGACAGCGAAGGGGCGGTCGTCGCGACGAGCGCGGTCCGGCCCAGCGCGGACGCGATCGCGGCCGTGCTGCCGCAATTTCAGGGCGACATCGAGCAGGTGCCGCCGACCTACTCGGCGATCAAGGTGGCCGGCCGGCGGGCGTATGCCCTGGCGCGCGCCAACGAGCCGATCACGCTAGCCGCCCGAACCGTTACGGTCGAAGCCATCGAACTGATCTCGATCCCCGATCCCGATCATGCGGTGTTCGCCGTTGTGGCCGGCAAGGGCGTCTACATGCGGGCGCTCGCCCGCGATCTCGCCCAGCTCCTCGGCACGGTCGGGCACATCGCCTGGCTGCGCCGGCTGACCGTCGGCCCCTTTACCGAACAGCGGTCGATCCCGCTTGACGGGATCGAGGCGGCGGCGGAGGAGGGCAGACTGGCTGACCTCGTGCTTCCTGTGCAAGCGGCGCTGGCCGACATCCCGGCGCTGCCGCTGACGGAAGTGGAGGCTCGGCAATTGCGGCAAGGCCGGCCGGTTGCCGCCCTGCCGGTTGCCCGGCGCTCTTCCTTCAAGGGAATTGGCCGGGATTCAATGTTGTGCGCCATGGCTGAAGGCAAACTGGTCGCACTTGTCCAGATCAAGGGCGGCGAGATCCGCCCTGTGCGTGTCTTGAACATTTGATGGTCTTTGGGGAGTAACGATGTCGATTACGGCAGAGCGTAAACAGGAATTGATCAAGGACTATGCGCTGCACGAGGGTGACACGGGGTCGCCTGAGGTTCAGGTCGCCGTGTTGAGCGAGCGGATCGCCAACCTTACAGAGCACCTGAAAGCCCACAAGAAGGACTTTCACTCGCGCCGTGGTCTCTTGATGATGGTGGGACAGCGGCGGCGTCTTCTTGACTATGTCAAACGCGCCGAGGTGAAGCGCTACGAGCGTCTCGTCGAGCGTCTCGGGCTTCGCCGTTAGTTCCGCAAGAGGGTAGCGCGCCGGCAGCAATCTCGCTGTGCCGCCTTGAAGGGCAGGCGCTTGCCGGCATGAAAGGGTGATGGATGTTTCAAGAATACAGAAAAAGTCTTGACTGGGGTGGCCGTCCGCTCGTGCTCGAGACTGGCAAAATTGCTCGCCAGGCCGACGGGGCTGTCCTTGCCAGCCTTGGTGAGACGAAGGTTCTTTGCACGGTCGTTTATGAGCGGTCGGCGAAACCAGGTATCGACTTCTTTCCTTTGTCGGTCCATTACCAAGAAAAGGCGTACGCTGCTGGCAAGATCCCGGGCGGATTCTTCAAGCGCGAGGGCCGGCCGTCGGAGCACGAGGTCCTGAGTTCGCGCCTGATCGACCGGCCGATCCGGCCCCTGTTTGCGAAGGGGTTCCGCAACGAGACGCAGGTCATCTGCACGGTGTTGAGCCACGATCTGCAGAACGATCCCGACATCGTGGCGATGATCGGTACGTCGGCGGCGCTGACGCTCTCCGGTGTGCCCTTCCTGGGGCCGATTGCCGGCTGCCGGGTCGGCTTCATCTCCGGCGATTATGTGCTCAATCCCCGCCTTGACGAGATGATGAACAGCGATCTCGACCTCGTTGTCGCCGGCACCCGGGACGGCGTGCTGATGGTCGAATCGGAGGCCAACGAACTCTCCGAAGAGGTGATGCTGGGCGCGGTCATGTTCGGTCACCGCAGCCTCCAGCCGGTGATCGACGCCATCATCGAACTCGCCGAGGCCTGTGCCAAAGAACCGATGGAGCTTCAGGGCGCCTCGGACGGCAAGGCCGCTTTCGCGGAGCGTTTGCGCGCCCTTGCCGAAGACGATCTGCGCGAGGCTTACACCGAGACGGCGAAGGCCGCCCGCCGGCAGCGGGTCGCGGCCACCAAGGAGTTGGCTGCAGCCAGCCTGGCCGCTGAGGGCAACACGGACGCGGCACTGTTGGCAGACTCCTTCGATGAGATCTTCCAGGACCTGGAAAAGGACGTCGTCCGCAACCGGATGATCGCCACCCGAACGCGTATCGACGGCCGCGGCCCTGCCGACATCCGGCCGATCGCGGTTGAGGTCGGGCTGTTGCCGCGGGCGCACGGCAGCGCGCTGTTTACGCGCGGCGAAACGCAGGCGCTGGTCGTCGCCACCCTCGGCACCGGCCAGGATGAGCAAATCATCGATGCGCTCGCCGGGGAATCGCGCGAGCACTTCATGTTGCATTACAACTTTCCGCCGTACTCCGTCGGCGAAACGGGGCGGCCCGGTTTTACCGGCCGGCGCGAGATCGGCCACGGCAAGCTGGCGTGGCGGTCCATGCATCCGCTGATGCCGCTCAAGACCGACTTTCCCTACACCATCCGCGTCGTTTCCGAGGTCACCGAGTCGAACGGTTCCTCCTCAATGGCAACGGTTTGCGGCTCGTCACTGGCGCTGATGGATGCCGGTGTGCCGCTGCCGCGCCCGGTGGCCGGCATCGCCATGGGCCTGATCAAGGAAGAGGAGTCGTTCGTCGTTCTCTCGGACATCCTGGGCGATGAGGACCATTTGGGCGACATGGACTTCAAGGTCGCGGGAACATCGATCGGCGTCACCGCGTTGCAGATGGACATCAAGATCACGTCGATCACCGAAGCGATCATGCGTCAGGCGCTCGACCAGGCCCGTGACGGCCGCATTCATATCCTGGGCGAGATGGCCCGGGGCATTACGTCGGCGCGCGAGGCGATCAGCAAGATGGCGCCACGCATTACAGTGCTGAACATCAACAAGGAGAAGATCCGCGAGGTCATCGGCCCCGGCGGCAAGGTCATCCGCGAAATCTGCGAGGTTACCGGCGCCCGCGTCGACATCGAGGACGACGGCACCGTCAAGGTGGCTGCGGTCGATCAGCACTCGGCGGACGCGGCGATTGAGTGGATCCGCTCGATCGCGGCCGAGCCGGAGATCGGCGTCATCTATACCGGCAAGGTCGTCAAGGTGGTGGATTTCGGCGCCTTCGTGAACTTCCTCGGCAATCGCGACGGCCTTGTGCACATCAGCGAACTGGCGCCAGCCAGGGTCAACAAGGTCGGTGATGTGGTGCAGGTCGGCGATATGGTGAAAGTGAAGGTGATCGGCATCGACGACCGCGGCAAGATCAAGCTCTCGATGCGTGCGGTCGATCAGGCGACAGGCGAAGATATCGGTGACGGCCGCGGCGCGGCAAAGGCCGCTCCGTGAACAGTGGCTCGGGATCGCCTTCCCGCAGCCGGGTAGCCCGCAGCAAGGCGGCCACGCGAGGCGGCACGCTGTCGCGCGGCCGGGGATGCAAGCCATGGCCATGCTGACGCCACTGATCATCTCCGGCCGTGAGGTCCTGCCGATCGTCGAAGGCGGCAAAGGGGTTTCCGTCTCGAACGGGCGCAGCGCCGGTGCCTTTGCCGCAGCCGACTGCGTCGGCACGTTCTCGGGTGTCAACGCCGATACGTTGGACGCCCTGGGCCGGGTCATTCCGCAGACCTACCATGGCCGGACCCGGCGCGAACGCTACGAGGAACTGGTGGCCTACGCCATCCGCGGCGGCATTGCCCAAGCGCAAATCGCCTACGAGAACTCATCGGGGCGCGGACGCCTGCACATGAACATGCTGTGGGAGGCCGCCGCGACGCAGCGGGTCCTGCAAGGCATTCTCGAGGGCGCGCGCGGACTGATCCACGGCGTGACGTGCGGTGCCGGCATGCCGTACCGGCTGGCCGAGATCGCGGCCCGCTTTCGCGTTCAGTGCTATCCGATCGTGTCCTCCGGGCGGGCCTTCCGCGCGCTGTGGAAACGCGCCTTCTTTCGTTTCCGGGAAGCCTTGGGCGGCGTTGTCTACGAGGATCCCTGGCTTGCCGGCGGCCACAACGGAATCAGCAACTCCGAAGATCCTGCCGAGCCACAGGCGCCGCTGCCGCGGGTGATCGCGCTGCGCAAGGAGATGCGGGAATTCGGCCTTGACCAGGTGCCGATCTTCATGGCTGGTGGGGTCTGGCGGCTCGACGAATGGGTGGATTGGATCGACAATCCAGAAGTCGGCCCCATAGCGTTCCAATTCGGCACGCGCCCCCTCGTGACCGAAGAGAGCCCGATTTCGGCCGAATGGAAAGCGCGCTTGTTGACGCTGAAGAGCGGCGATGTCGCGCTCAACAGGTTCAGTCCGACTGGCTTCTATTCGTCTGCGGTTCGCAACGCCTTTCTCAACGAACTGATCGAGCGCAACACCCGCGAGATTGCGTACACGCGGGAGCCGCTGGGTGAGCAAAGCGAGCCGTTTGCCGTCGGCGGTCGTGGGCGTTTGGTCTACATGACGCCTTCGGACCGGACACGGGCCGAATCCTACGTGGCGCAGGGCTTCAGCGAGGCGATGCGCACGCCGGACGGGACGCTCGTCTTCGTGACGCCGGAGAAGTCACGCGAGATCCGCATCGACCAGCAGGCGTGCATGGGCTGCCTGAGCGCGTGCCGGTTCAGCAACTGGGCCGAGAACGGCGAGGGGACGACCGGCAAGCTGGCCGATCCGCGCTCCTATTGCATTCAAAAGACGCTGCAATCGATCGCCCACGGCGGCGCCGTTGACGGCAACTTGATGTTTGCCGGCCATAACGCGTTCCGCTTTGCCAGCGATCCCTTCTATGCCGGCGGCTTTGTTCCGACGGTTCGGCAGCTGGTCGACCGTATCGTGACCGGTGCATAGCGCGCCCTCCATCCGTCCAGAGCATTTTTCTTTGTTTGCCGCTGGCCGCTGTTGTAGGGTCGCACCATCGTGATTATGTGCTGCCGTAATGACAGAAACCCGCCCCTACGCGCGCATTCTTGATCTCCTTCGTGCCGCCGATCTGCGTCCGACGCGGCAGCGCTTGGCGCTGGCGCGGCTGTTGTTCGAGAAGGGGGATCGCCACATCACAGCCGAGATGCTGCATGAAGAAGCGATGGCTGCTGCTGTGCGCGTGTCGCTTGCAACCGTTTACAACGCCTTGCATCAGTTCACAGCGGCAGGGTTGTTGCGCGAGATCGTGGTCGACGCGACCCGCTCCTACTTCGATACCAACACGAGCGAGCATCACCACTTCTTCTTCGAGCAGGCAGGCCACGTAGAGGACATCCCCGGCAGCGAGGTTGTTGTTCCGGCGCTGCCGCCGCCCCCGCACGGAACCGAGATCGATCGCGTCGACGTCATCGTTCGGCTCAAAACTCGCAAATAAAAATCATTTTATATTAATAGGTTACCACCTCTCTCTGGAACCGTTAAAAAGAGTTGACTCGGATCCGGCGGCGATTCATAGTCGCGTTGCGGTCAGGGTTACGGGCATCGCTGGCTTGACCGTTGTTGGTATTTGAACGGGTAAGGGAGAGTGGGAATGTCCGAACTCCGTGGAAGCAAGACCGAGCAGAATCTCAAGGATGCGTTCGCTGGCGAGTCACAGGCCAACCGGCGCTATCTCTATTTCGCTCAAAAGGCTGACGTCGAGGGCTACAACGATGTTGCAGCCGTCTTTCGTTCGACGGCGGAAGGCGAGACCGGCCATGCACATGGCCATCTGGAGTTCCTCGAGAAGGTGGGCGATCCCGCAACCGGACTGCCGATCGGCGGTACGCGGGACAACCTGAAGGCTTCGGTCGCCGGGGAAACGCACGAATACACCGACATGTATCCCGGTATGGCAAAGTCGGCACGCGAGGAAGGCTTCGACGAGATCGCGGACTGGTTCGAGACGCTCGCCAAGGCCGAGAAATCGCACGCCGGCCGCTTCAAGAAGGCTCTCGATACGCTGGACTAAGCTTCAGCGCCCACGGCTGCTTGCCGGCTGAGCGCCGATAGTGATGCGGGACGGGGGTGCTCCCTCCTGAGCCACCCCCGTTGACGCGTTCGTCGCTCGCTGCCGTGGCGAGCACGTGAGCGCGACACTCGCAGTCTTCTTGAAGGGAGTCGCCGGCAATGCGCGAAGGCAGCTTAGAGGCGCCGACCCGCCACCCGTTGGCGTGGCGCGATGAGGAATTCTATGACTCGGACAAGCTCGATCACGAGCTGCGCCGGGTGTTCGACATCTGCCACGGCTGCCGGCGCTGTTTCAACCTCTGTGACAGTTTTCCCCGGCTTTTCGATCTGATCGATGCGACCGAGAGCGGAGAGGTCGAGGCCGTCGCCAGTGCCGATTTCGCCGGCGTCGTCGATGCCTGCACGCTCTGCGACATGTGCTTCCTCACCAAGTGCCCGTACGTGCCGCCGCACGAGTTCGGGCTCGACTTTCCGCACCTGATGCTGCGCTATCGCGCGGCCGAGTTCCGTAAGGGCGAGGTCGGCTTCGCCAAGCGGCAGCTGTCGGAGACCGATCGCAATGGCCGCCTGGCAGCGCCGGTCGCGCCGCTCGCAAACTGGGCCAGCCGCTGCGGCAACAAGCTGACGCGTCCGCTGATGGAGAAGGCGGCGGGGATCCATCGCGACGCCTATCTGCCAAAGTTCGTCGGCAAGACCCTGACCGCATCGGCCAAGGCCGACCCGCCGGCGATCAACCGTGAAGCGCCCGCATTCGGCCGTAAGGCCGTCCTCTATGCCACCTGCTTCATGAATTACAACAACCCGGACGTCGGCCGCGCTGCCCGCGCGGTGCTGGCCCGGAACGGCGTCGAAACCGAGGTCGTGTACCCGGCCTGCTGCGGGATGCCGCAGCTGGAGCACGGGGATATTGCGCGGGTCGCCGGAAAGGCACGCACGGTCGCGGCCGAGCTCCGCCCCTGGATCGACAAGGGATACGACATCGTAGGCCTGGTGCCGTCGTGCTCGCTCATGCTCAAGTTCGAGTGGCCGCTGCTTGAGCCCGGCGACGAGAATGTCGCACGGCTTTCCCGGGCCACCTTCGATGTGACCGAGTACCTCGTCGACATCGCCCGCAAGGAAGGGCTGGCACCCGGCATGACGCCGATCGAGGGCGGCATCACTGTCCATATCGCCTGCCACGCGCGGGCGCAGAACATGGGCCAGAAGGCAGCCGACATGCTGCGGCTGCTGCCGGACACCGAGATCAAGACGATCGAGCGCTGTTCCGGACACGGCGGTTCCTGGGGGATCATGAAGGAGAACTTCGAGGTGGCGCTGAAGGTGGGCCGGCCGGTCGCGCGCGAAGCCACTGCCAACAAGACCCGCTATGTCGTCTCCGAGTGCCCGCTTGCCCGCGAGCACATCATCCAGGGCATGGAGCGGCTCAGTGACGGCCGTCCGCCGGCTGTCGAAACCTTGCAGCACCCAATCGAGCTGATGGCTCGCGCGTATTCGTTCTGAGTTGGCTTCGGGAGTGCAGCCGTTGCGACAGATTACCCGCGCCGACATTCTGCCGATGCCGGTCTACGCCAAGGAACGAGCCGACCGGCGCCGGCAGATGACTGAACTGAAGCGGAACCGCCGCCTTGCCGTGGGGCCGCATGTGACGCTCCTGTTCGAAAGTTTCGAGACGATGCTGCATCAGGTCCACGAGATGCTGCACATCGAGAAGGGCGGCGAGGCCCAGATCGAGGACGAACTCGCGGCCTACAATCCGCTGATCCCGGACGGGCGGTCGCTGGTTGCGACCATGCTGATCGAGATCGAGGATCCCGAGCGGCGGGCACGTCTCCTCGCCACCTTCGGCGGGATCGAGGAGACGGTCGGCATCAACTTCAATGGCGACGTGGTGAAGGCGTCGCCGGAGCTCGACGTCGAGCGCACGACCCCCGACGGCAAGACCTCGTCGGTCCATTTCCTCAAGTTCTTCTTCACGCCGGCGCAGATCGAGGTGTTTCGCAAGCCGGGCACGCGGGTCGTGATCGGCATTCGCCATGCCAATTACGACCACATGGCCGCGCTGCCGGAAGCGGTCCGAAGCGAGCTCGCCCGCGACTTTGCGTGACCCGGGCCGCCGTTCCCGGAACCAGGCGACGGCCGGCTACTCGATCACCTCGTTCGGATAGACGCCCCACATCCGGGAACGTTCGACCCAGCCGCGAAAGTCGTCGGTCGCCACTTGGCACCAGACCGAGGCCGGTGGGCATTTCAGAACCACGAGCACAACCAGCGGATCCAAGCGCGCCACCGGCCGGGCGTTGCCCGATGGCGAATCGTAAAGGACCGAGGGGCCGGTGAGCATCACCGCCCGCCGCCCGCTCAGCATCCGCTTGTGCATCCAGCCGTCGTTCCCCTGGATGTCGCGCACGCGCCGCCAGTGGTGATGTTCGGCAATCACCTCGAGCGGCAGGCCCGGCCGCTGGTAGACCCACTTGATGGGAAACTTCGTATCCGGACCGGTCCGCATGTTCGCCTCCGGCGCGCGCAACGTGACGAAACGCGGCACCGGCAGGCCCTCGACTTGCGCCGGCCGATCGGCCGCCTCGGGCGTCTCCGTCGCTTGTGGGTCATCGGCCATCGCGCCGCCTTGCTCGGTCACGCCGCCGCTGCCGCGCCACAAGCGAAGGCTGCCGCTCACACCGAGACCGGCAACCGCCAACAAACCCAGAAGGAGGAGGAGCCGGCTCCGCCTGATCATCGCCCTCGGCACCGATGGGATATGAACGCTCTCTTTCTTACAACCGAGACCTTCCGGCAGGTCAAGGGCTGAGGCGCGCTGGACAGCGGCGCAATCGCCTGCTATCGCCGAAACAGACCGTGTTGCCCGTATGCCGCAGGAGAGGTGCCAGATGGCGAAGCCAAAGCCGCTCGTCGTCGTTACGCGCAAACTTCCGGACATCGTCGAGACCCGGATGATGGAGCTGTTCGATGTCCGCCTCAATCTTGCCGATCAGCCGCTTGGCAAGGCGGGTCTGCTCGAGGCGGTCAAGGATGCGGACGTGCTGGTGCCGACAGTCACCGACCGGATCACCGCCGCCATCATTGAGGCCGCGGGCGACAGATTGCGCCTGATCGCGAACTACGGCGCCGGCGTTGATCACATCGACCTCAAAGCCGCACGCGCTCGCGGCGTCACCGTGACGAACACGCCCGATGTCCTCACCGAGGATACCGCCGACATGACGATGGCGCTGATCCTCGCCGTGCCACGGCGTCTCACCGAGGGCGAGCGCATCATCCGTGCCGGCAAGTGGGGCGGCTGGTCGCCGACGTGGATGCTGGGGCATCGTGTCTCCGGCAAACGGCTCGGCATCGTCGGCATGGGGCGCATTGGCCAAGCGGTGGCGCGCCGTGCCCGCGCGTTCAACATGAGCATCCACTACCACAACCGGCGGCGTGTCGATCCCGATATTGAGGCAGAACTGGAGGCGACCTATCACCAAAGCCTCGACCAGATGCTGGCGCGCATGGACTTCATCACCGTGCACTGTCCGCATACGCCCGCGACCTATCACCTGCTCTCGGCCCGTCGGATGAAGCTTCTGCCGCCGCACGCCTACATCGTCAACACAGCACGCGGCGAGATCATCGACGAACTGGCGCTGGTCCGCATGCTCAGGGCGGGAGAAATTGCGGGCGCTGCACTCGACGTGTACGAAAATGAACCGGCCGTGAACCCGAAGCTACTCGGTCTCGATAACGTTGTCCTGCTGCCGCACATGGGCTCGGCGACCCTGGAGGGGCGAATCGGCATGGGTGAGTGCGTCCTCATCAACATTCGTTCCCACATCGACGGCCACACGCCGCCCAATCGTGTCCTGCCGGAGGATATGGGCTTTTAGTCACCTGCGGGGCCACCTCGCGGTAGGCGGCGGCGGGCCCCCGCTCGTGCAGCGACCCAATCGGGCGATTCGCGCCCGAGCAAGGTTGTCGCTGCACAACC
>JADHED010000299.1_pt1 | contig 66959 bp, 53 predicted proteins | sample 8952041 | NCBI WGS metagenome assembly JADHED01 (sample SAMN16124423, study PRJNA663239) | bioreactor sludge metagenome | isolation source: sludge (control) | place: India:Bengaluru | collected 2018-09-08 | reverse complement strand
CGCCGGAGGATACTTCCTGAGAAAGGGATGGAGTCAAGTATGTGTAAAGGTCAGATACCTTTGGCTGAAGCGATATTACTTATTTAGCGTGATCCCTATAGCCATAAGCATGGCATTTCATCCCTTGATGACTGCCGCGGCGATGTTAATTTTATACTTTACTTATCTGCTCATTCATCGTACAAAAACTTTATTAATTACAACAGCACTAATTACACTTATTGGCTATTTCGTAGTGATTGACATTCCTCCTTTCAACCGAATATTACTCAGAATGTCCGATACATGGTACACGCTTGTTGATCAACGCTCACCACATGTTTTCCTGCACAATTGGGAAACGGCCAGCTTCAACCGAATGATCATAAGTTTCTCGATTTTAGTTTGCGCATCACGGCTTGCCATCGAACCCCTGAGATCGCTCTGCATTGGCGCGGCGCTGGCCACTGTCGCCGGAATGGCATTCGCATACTTTGGTGGAGAAATACTCCATAACGTGCTTGTCATACAAATACAACCTTGGCGTGTACTCTGGCTCACGACGCTGTTATCCGCCTTGGCGGCGGCGCTACTTGTCAGTCACTATTCTAACGTGAAGAATTGGATACCAATTTTTGGATACTTATCTGCGTGGCTATTACGTGACAGTACGGGTGGGTTTATTGCTTTACTATCCTTGATGTACTGCGTCTATGAAATAAAATTATTGCCGTATTATAGAATTATTTTATTGTTATTTTTCGGAATATTTTCAATTGCCACGTTATCACAGCTCGCAGTGTTCATATTCGTTCCATTAGCCGACCTAACCGAGCCATCAAGTATTATTTTCTATTTAAAAATTCCGATGATTGCATTTATCGTATCTCTCGCCACTTTCAGCTTGACGTTCTATTGGCAACGTTCTTCAAGATATCAAACATCAATTTTGGCCTTGAGTCTTTTTGGCCTTGCATTGTCCGTTATTGCGTGGAATCGAACCATAAGCGCTTCATCAAACATCTCCATTTCAAATATTGACCTCCTGAGAAACATGATCAAAGCTGACGACGTGGTATATTGGGTAAACAATCCAGAAGATACCTGGTTCGCTTTGCTCCGATCAAGCTATTACTCACGCACTCAGCTTGCTGGAATATTATTCAATGAAGAGACCGCTCTCGAAGGTCAGCGGCGTAGCCAACTATTGGGGGAGCTTGGGGCACCAGATACACTTTTAAGCTCCAAGGATCTATTTCCGGGAAATAACACAAAAACTTTCAATGGGTCAAGTTTACATTTTCCAAACTTAATTCTGGCATGCAAGGATCAAAATCTAGACTGGATCATATCGAATGAAATATTGAAAAATGGCAATGTGGCGTCAAGCTTTTCAAATAACGGCTGGTTCGTTTATCGATGCAGCGAGCACAGAGAATAATAAAGCAACAATACAGGTACATAGCGATAATCAAAATGGATTTTTATAAATGAGACCGAATCAAAGTATCTACTTACCTAACATACCATATCACCAGAAGATTTAAAAATTAAGATCAATCCAGTTCGTCGAAAATCCCCCGCGCCATCATCCAGCGCGGGGGTGATGATTAAATAGGGCGTGACCTAGGATAGCGTCAAACCTCAAGAGTCAGAGCAAGTACCCGGCTTACAGGTCGCAGAAGTACTACATTTCCATTTCATAGGATCAGAGACAGCAGTACCCGGCACGGGTGTCAAGGTCACGGTAGCGCCACTGACACAACTGGCAACACCAGATGTTTTCATCGTTGCCGTAATTACACCATTCGCAACCGCGAGTGAGTTTACATACTTACCTGCATCTGAGGCAGTGTCAGCCGGAATGCCTTTTGCACCACCGGTAAGCCCAGTCAAACTACCTTCTTGTGCATACGCTTCGGCTACAATAACCTTTCTACCACCCGCGACCGATATGGCATCGCCCAATTGGGCTTTACCGGTATAGTCTTGGTAGGCGGGAATAGCTATAGCGGCCAGAATACCAATGATCGCGATGACGATCATCAGTTCGATCAACGTGAAGCCTTGCTGTTTGTTCATGTCAGTTCACCTGCAATATGCTGAGTTGGATGGATTGACGGCATCTAAGCCGATGGAACCGGGTTTAGCGCCCGGCACGCTTGCTGTATGGTTAACAAAAAACATGCCAGGACTTCGCGTCCAATCTAATCAGAGGGTTACAAGCCATAAAACAGGATGCTAACCTTTGTCACAATCAAATCCATGACAGTGATGTAAAATCGCTCATCTGTCACTCTGACATCCCCCGCTTTCGTCGGTACCTTGACTCTCTGACGTAAAACCCTATACGGGGCGGCAATAATTCATAACTTATTGATATTCATTAACATAGCAACCTTTGCCACCATCACCTCACACTGACCCGCCCGCGCAACCTTCCCAAGTCTCTTTTTTGGCAACAGTGACATGCCTTCGATCAGTCTGAAGACAGCGGCCCAACTTACGGGAGTCAGCAAGCGGACCCTTTGGAGGCGGATTGCAGCCGGGAGTCTCTCTGTCGCGCGATCCGCAGATCCCCACAGGAGGACACTCCTTTCCTTGGATGACATCTCTAAGGATATGGTCTTGCCGCTAAACGCTGAAGTTATCGCAGTTATCCTCGGTGCCGACGCCGGTCTGGCACGGGAACAACTGGAACTAGCCCTGCTCTTTTTAGAGAAGGGCCAGGTTGATAAGGCTTTGCCTTGGCTGGAGTTAGCGGCTCAGCAGGGGGATGCCGACGCCATGCTGACTCTGGGTGAAAGCCGACTGGCTGATACGGAAGCGGATCCCCAGGCCGGCATAAACTGGATACGCCGTGCGGCCATCGCTGGACATCCCCTTGCCATGGCGATCATAGAGGCTTTGCTGGGTGAGCTTACGAAGTGGAATCATCCACATTCATGAGTACCTCTACCCAGCGCCATCTCTGAGGCCTACCCTAGTTCTGAGGCCTACTCTAGTAAGGTCGGGGAGGGATGAGGTCATGGGCCAGCAACCCAGAGGTGGCTTGTCAAACGGCCGCTGCCATCTTGAAGATGGGCAGGTACATCGCAACGACCAGACCTCCGACCAGTCCACCGATGATCACCATGATCAAAGGCTCCAGTAGGCTGCTGAGGGCATCGACTGCGTTATCCACCTCCTCTTCGTAAAAATCCGCCACCTTGGAGAGCATGGCGTCGAGAGAACCAGCCTCCTCGCCAATGGCGGTCATCTGGATGACCAGATGGGGAAAGAGTTCGGCCTGACGCATGGAAAGTTGTAGAGACTGTCCAGTGGCAACCTTTTCCCGCATGCCAAGCACCGCATCAGAATAGACCACGCTGCCGGTAGCGCCAGCGACCGAGTTGAGGGCTTCCACCAAAGGCACGCCGGCGGCAAACATGGTGGATAGAGTGCGGGCGAAGCGCGCGACGGCCGCCTTGTGGAGGATGGGCCCGATGATGGGAAATCTGAGCATGGTACGGTCGATCCCCTCTCGTAACGTGGCTGAACGCTTATAGCTTTGGGCGAAGCTATAGCCAGCAGCACCAAGAGCGAGACCGATGCCCCACCACCACTCGACCATGAAATCGGAAATACTCATCACCAACAGGGTGAAAGCCGGCAGATCGGCCCCAAAGCTAGTGAAGAGATCTTTGAACTGGGGAATGACGAAGATCATGATCACGGCAGTGACCACGATGGCGACGATGATGACCGCCGCGGGGTAGAAGAGGGCCTTTTTGATCTTGCCCTTGATGCTCTCCGTCTTCTCCAGGTAGGTGGCCAGCTTGTCCAGCATGGTATCGAGCACGCCGGCCTGCTCCCCGGCCTGGACCAGGTTGCAGAAGAGCTGGTTGAAGTAGAGGGGATGCTTGGCCAGGGCCAGGGTAAGGGCAGTGCCGCCTTGGAGGTCATTTTTGACCGAGAGGATGAGGTCCGCCATGGCCGGGTTTTCATGCCCCCGACCGACGATGTCGAAGGCTTGTACCAGGGGTACGCCGGCCTGCATCATGGTGGCCAATTGGCGGCTGAAGACGGCGATATCCTTGGGGACGATCTTTTTCTTGCCGCTTCTAACCTGGGTCTTTTTGCGGATCTTGGCGGGGGTGATGCCCAGGCGGCGCAGTTCGGCTCGCACCGCTGCCTCGTCGGAGGCCGGGATTTCGCCCTTGACCCGTTTGCCGGAGCGGTCCATGCCTTCCCAGGCGAAGAGGAGGTTTTTGTCTGCCTCGGGCTTAGTGGCGGGATCGGTTTTTTTGGCGGGAACCAGGGCCATGGTTAGCGTCCTTCATTCAAGGTGACAAGCTTATGAACCAACCTTCTTGCCCGCTAGAAGTGTCCATGCCTATCAACTGGATCTCTTAAAGTAAAAGAAGCGAAGCGGTGGCAGGATGTCACAGATAGCGCTCAGCAAAGCGATTAACCTCTTCAAGAATCCGCATCATCTCCTCAGCCAGATTGAAGGCGCGATTGAGGAGACTGGCTTGTATTTCAGGATCCTCAGGGTAATCGTGGGCAAACTGATTACGCATTTCACGCAGGGTAAGCCATTGTTGCGCCGAGCCAATGGCACCGATTTTCTCCAAACGATTCAGCTTGTCGATGAAAGCGGACAGATCACCCGACTCACGGGTCAATTCCAGAACAGCGGGGAACAGCTTGGTCCCCATTGTGTCCTGAAGCTTGGAGAACCGGGTAATAAACTGATCACAGACAGCGAGGTCCATCGGCCTCAGGGTGGTAAGTTTTTCCGCGGTCAGTGGTCGCAGTAGCCGCAAGGTATCCAGCGACCAACGTAGCCGCTCGGCATGGATGCGGCAGATGTCCCTCGCGCCTAGGTAAGCCATGGGCGTCATAGGGACACCCCGGTCTCTTGGGCATGGCGATGGATGGGGAGTTCTGGCCCCTGTTGACGGCGCACCAGCAGATCGATCTTCTGTTCGCCAAGGGCCAAGTGCAAGTCGGCCAGTGCGTTCAGCCGCGCCTCAACGATCTGGTCGGGTGACTGGATGTCTGGCTCGATGTACAAATCAATATCTCCACCCTTAGCCGTGTCATCAATGCGCGAGCCAAATAGCCGAATCTGGCTGGTGGAACCAAAGTGCCGGCAGAGAACCGCCCGGATCGTCGCTTGTTGCTGTTGAGTCAGGCGCATGGAAGGTCAATGGCTTTCGCCTGGGATCAGGACTTGGTCCAGGGTTGTTGCTGTGAGTATTCGCTCAGCCCAGCGCAGTAAGGTATCGGTATCAGCAGTTTCGATGCGGTGGAGGATGCTAGGGTCAGGTTGGCCAAATTTGAGAGTGATAAGGCGCTGAAGCATTGCGGATTCGCCTTCTTGCCGGCCCTCTTCGATCCCTTCCGCCAGGACATCCTGGTAAAAACGGGTTTGTTTCAGGTCAATGTCAGTCAAGGCCAACATAGCTTGAATCTCCTCTCGGCTGCATTGGGGCAGTTTGTAGATCAGGATCGTCTCGATAAAGTTCAGCAGGTCCAGCCGTTCTGGATCGAGGGAGGCGCGGCCAAGCAGGCGCTGGGCGCGTTGGAGCGCCATATCGGTTTCGTCCACGATTAGGCGCAGCAGTTCCCAGCCTGGCGTCTGCCGCTCTTGGCCACTCAAGGCTGTCAGGTCTATCCGCTGGATCTCAGGCAAGGAGAGAAGCGAAGCGTAGCCAATTGGGACACGCTCAACGCTGGCGTGAGGATAGATGACCAATGCCCGCCAGGGACGTGGTTTGGGCGCGCGATGGAGAAAAAGGAAGATCTCAGCAAAAAGCCGCCGGTAAAGGGTGTCGTCAGGTTGGAACTGGACCTCGACAAATACCCAAGGTTCATCACTGTCCTCGGGGGGTGCAAGAACTCCGTCCAGTCGGAATGCAGTCTGCTTGATTTCTTCCGAGCGAAAGGTGTAGCGCGGCCCGGCGGTTGGTTCAAGTCCCGCTAGATCCAGTGCCAGGGCAGGCCAGCGCCGGAAGAGTTCGTAGAAGAGGCTATCGGTCTTCACTGGAAGGACTTTCAGCTACGCTTGATTCAAGGTCTCATCCAGCTTGGCCAGATTGAAATCCCCGGTGACCAGGCTGGAGCCGATGCCTTGGAGCAGGACCAGGCGCAAGCGTCCATCCTGGACCTTTTTGTCCACGGCCATCAGGTCACGGAAGGTCGCGGGGCTGAGTTCTCGGGGTGGGGCGGTGGGGAGGCCGGCGGCGGCAATGAGAGCACGAGCGCGCTCCAGGTCGGCGGCGCTCAGCCAGCCGAGGCGATGGGAGAGGTCGGCGGCCTGGCACATGCCGGCGCCGACGGCCTCGCCATGAAGCCAGGCGCCATAGCCCATGCCGGTCTCGATGGCATGGCCAAAGGTGTGGCCCAGGTTGAGCAGGGCGCGTTGGCCGGATTCGCGCTCATCCGCCGCCACCACCTCTGCCTTGTTGCGGCAAGAGCGCTCGATGGCCTCGGCCAGGGCGATGCCATCACGGGCGCGCAGGGCAGGCATCCGCGCCTCCAGCCAGGTGAAGAAGTCGGGATCGCAGATCAGGCCGTACTTGATGACCTCCGCCAGGCCGGCCGAAACCTCTCGGTCCGGTAGGGTGTTGAGGGTATCGGTGTCGATGATGACGGCGCGGGGCTGGTGAAAGGCGCCGATCATGTTCTTGCCCAGGGGATGGTTGACGCCGGTCTTGCCGCCCACGGAGGAGTCCACCTGGGCCAGCAGGGTGGTGGGCACCTGGATAAAGTCCACGCCACGCTGGTAGCAGGCGGCGGCGAAGCCGGCCATGTCCCCCACCACGCCGCCGCCGAGGGCGACCAGGGTGCAGTCGCGGCTGAAACGGTTGCACAGCAGGCTGTCGAAGATGCGGTGCCAGATCTCCAGGGTCTTGTACTCTTCGCCATCGGGGAGGATGACCCGCGCCAACTGGTAGCCGGCCAGGGCCTGTTCCACCTGGGCCAGATAGAGGGGGGCGACCGTCTCGTTGCTGACGATCATCACTTGGCGGCCGCGGATGTGGGGCTGGTACCAGCGGGGATCGGCGAGCAGTTGCCTGCCTATATAAATCGGATAAGAGCGGTCGCCGAGGGCGACCTCAAGGGTTCTGGTCATCAGACTAATTCCGTCTCCAGGCGCCGACGGATCTCCTTGACCACGGCGACGGTGCCGCGCTTCTCGGTGGAGACGACCAGGTCGGCCACCTGGCGGTAGAGGGGCTCGCGGATCTCCATGATGTCGCGCAGGCTCTGCAGGGGGTCCGCCGTCTGGATCAGCGGCCGGTTGCGATCGCGGTTGGTGCGGGCGAACTGCTGCTCCGGGCTGCAGTGGAGGTAGATCACCACGCCCCGGGCGGTGAGGCGCTGGCGGTTGGCCTCGCGCAGCACGGCGCCGCCACCGGTGGCGAGGACGATGCCGTCCTGTTCGGTCAGGTCGGCGATGACCTGCTCCTCACGCTTGCGGAAGCCCTCCTCGCCCTCGTACTCGAAGATGGTGGGGATATCGACGCCGGTCCGGCGCTGGATTTCATGATCGCTGTCCTCGAAGTGGAAGGACAGGGCCTCGGCCAACTGACGGCCGATGGTGGATTTGCCGGCGCCCATGGGGCCGACGAGAAAGATGTTGTTTAACCGCTTCATGGACAGATACTTTCTCGTTAAGGAGCTTGGCGTTCAAGCGCTTGGGGCCATTAGGCCCGGGTATCAACGCGCTTTCATCTCTTGTTGCAAAATGCGGGGGGTGACGAAGATGAGCAGTTCTTGATTGGTTTCCTGACGGGAATCGTTCTTGAAGAGATTGCCCAGGATCGGTAAATCGCCCAGCCAGGGCACCTGATCCTTGTTGGTGAACCGGGAACGCTCGAACACTCCACCCAGGACCACGGTTTCCCCATTGTCCACCAGGACGTTGGTCTCCACGGTCCGCTTATTGATATAGGGGTTGCCATCGACATTCAGGGCGGCATCCGGCTCATCCTTGGACACCTTCAGGCCCATGATGATGCGATTGTCCGGGGTGATGTGGGGAGTGACATCCAATTTCAGTGTCGCATCCTCGTATTTCACGGTAGGTGGTTGATCAACGGTACCCGGGGTGACGACCGGGACCCGCTGTCCCACTTCGATCAAGGCGGCCTGTTTATCGGAGGTGATGACCCGGGGATTAGCCACGATTTCCCCGCGCCCTTCCTCCTGCATCGCCGTCAGTTCCAGTTGTAGCAGGTAGCTGCCAATCTTGCCGACCAGAAAGTTGATACCACTCGTGGCGTTGACGGCAGGCAGGTCGACCATCAGGGGAACGGTGTCGTCGATAGTGGTGCCCCAGTAATCCTCGCCTTTCAAGGTACCACGTTGCGACCCGAAAATTTCGTTGAAGTCGCCTGTATTCTCGTTGACCTGTAGGCGGTTATAGCCAAAGCGGACCCCTAGTTCCCGGGCGAAGTTGTCCGTGGCGATGACCACCCGCGATTCGATCATGACCTGACGCACGGGGACATCCAGACGGGCTACTAACTGGCGAATCTCTTCGAGCTTTTCTGCTGTTTCCTGCACCAGCAGGGTATTGGTGCGTTCATCGGCGGTGACGCTGCCACGGCTGGAAAGGAGCCCCTTGACCTCCGCCTGCTCCTTTTCGGCCTTGGCCTTGCCATTGACCTGGCCAAGATTGCCGCTTGCCTGGCCAGTGGTGATCTGGCGGGTTTCCAAGAGCTTGGCGATATCCGCGGCCTTGGCGTAATTGATCTGGATATACTCGGTGCGCAGTGGCGCCAATTCCTCGATCTTCCGCGTAGCCTCCAGTTCCTTTTCCTCCCGCGCCATGACCTCCTCGGTCGGGCCCACCATGATAACGGTGCCCTTCTGGCGCATGGTCAGCCCCTTGGCCTTGAGGATGATATCCAGGGCCTGGTCCCAAGGAACGTTTTTCAGGCGGAGGGTCACGTTACCAGCCACGGTGTCGCTGGCGACCAGGTTGAGGCCAGTGAAATCCGCGAGAAGTTGGAGCACGGCGCGGACCTCGATATCCTGAAAATTGAGGCTTAGTCGGTCGCCGCTGAAGGTCACCTGCTCCCGCTGACGCTGCTCGCGCTGTTCCGGGCTCATGGCGCGAAATTCGATCGTAAACAGCTCGTTGACCTGATAGGCCAGATATTCGTAATCCTTGGTGGTTGTAACGGCGATCTCGACATCACGACCTTGGGCACGGGATTCGATCGCCACGACCGGGGTACCGAAGTCCACCACATCTAGGCGGCGGCGCAGGCGTTCGGGCAGGGAGGTATCGAGCACCTCCGCCACCACCTTGCCGGCCTTTTCCGTGACCGTAACCCGGGTGTTTTCCGTCGGCAGCTTGACAAGCACACGCCCCTCGCCACCCGGACCGCGTTGGAAATCGATGGCGCGCAGACCCGGGCCGGCACCCGCGGGAGAGGGTTCAGCCCGACCCGCCTCGGCCGGATGCGCGGGGGGGGTCTCTGGCGCCGCGGCGGGAGGCTGATTGATGGCGATGCTCACCCGCTCACCCACGCTCTGAACTTGGTAGGGCACCAGGTTGTTGAGATTGATCACAATCCGGGTCCGGCCCTCGGCATCCAGGGCCATGAGACTCTGCACCGGTCCCACATCGATGGGCACAGTCTTGCGGGGGAGTTCGCTGGTGACCGCGGGGAGATCGATGACGATCCGGGCTGGCGAATCGGTCGCGAAATCCCGTGGGGCGCTCACCGGCCCGGTGAGCACCAGATCGAGGCGAACCTGATTGCCGGGGAGCGTGGCGAACTCCACGTCCTTGAGGGCGACCGCCAGGACCAGAGAGGGAAGAACCATCAGGACCAGCGCAAGCCAGATCAGGACCAGGGCCCCAAGGCGCATGGCTCCCCCCGGCGCACGCCGGTTACCTTGCCCGATTAAAAAAGACGATAGAAGCTGCATGGGCTCTGCGTCCACGGGTTACTTTTTTTTCTCGTCCGCGACCAAGGCGAGGGAGGCCTCCCGCTCCAGCCAGCGACCGGCGCTATCCTGGACGAGTTCGATGAGGTCGATGCGTTGTTCCGAGATCCGGATGATGCGGCCATGGTTCAGCCCCAGGTAGTTGCCGACCGCAACCCGGTGGAGGCTCTTGTCCTCCTTGGCCCGGATCAGGCCCCACATCTGGTTATCCTGTTCCAGGATGCCCTGCATGAGCAGACTATCCAGGGCAAAGCGCTCCAATGCCTCCTTGGGGCGATAAAGATCCGGGGCGATACCGCTTGGATCAGGCGGAACGGGAATGATAGCCGCCGTCTCCCGATCCATGACAAATGGATCACGACGCTTGGCGGAAGCGAACAGGAAGCCTTCGGCCAGGGTGAATTCGGGTAAGGGGTCGATGGGCGGCGGGCGACGTAACTTGACCTGAGTGACATAGTCCTGCAGGTCGCTGTTGTCATGATTAGCGCAGCCAGCGAGGCTAAGAGTGGCCAGGCTCAGGACCAGGGTGAGGCTGGACGGAAAACCGAACAGATCTGTCATGGCTTGGCGGGTTCCTGCTTCACCGCCTGTTTGCCTGTGGTGGCGGACTGACTCTTATCGCCCTTGACGCCTTTCTTGGCCCCTTGCTCCTGAGCCATCTCGCTGTCCTCCAGGTAGCGATAGGTCTTGACCGTGGCGCGCATGCTCAGCTTGCCGGCGATGGGAGCGGGGTTGCGGGGATCCTTCTGGTCGGGGGCGGTGATGGCCACATCATGCACGGTGACTATCCGCGGCAGGGCGGCGAGGCCACTGACGAAGGTCGCCAATTCGTGATAGTCACCCGTAACCTGCACCTGGATGGGTAATTCGGCGTAGAAACTCTTGGAGATTTCGGCCATGGGCTGGAAAAGCTCGAAGGTCAGGCCCGTGGCAAGGCCAGTCTGGGAGACGTCCACCAACAGGGCGGCGATTTCCGCGCTGCCAGGCAGTTGCCTTAACAAGTCCTGGAGGAACTCCTCCATCTGGGCGAGCTGTTCGCGATGGGTCTCCAGGTTGGCCGCCAGACGTTGTTTGGTCTCGAAGGTGGCGCGTAATTCGGTTTCCTGGGCCTGGGCACGGTCAAAGCGGTCGAGTTGGTCCAGGGTAAAAAACCAGTACCAACCGCCCGCGATCACGCCACACAAAAAGAAGACCAGGATGCCCTTGGCCAGCGGTGGCCAGTCGCCGATGGCGTTGAGATCGAGATTATTGAGTTCCTTCAGATCCATGACGTACCAGGGCAGGCGGCGGCCTCAGCCGGTGGCCTGCCCTTCCTCCGGTTTATCCGGCCGCTGCTGCTGCAATTGCAGCTCGAAATGACTGAGCCCGGTGTTGGTCTTGTCCGGCTCCTTGATGATCTTGAGGTTGGGATTGGCGATCCAGGCGGAGGCGTTGATGTTGCGCATCAGATCGGAAATACGCCCGTAGGATTGGGCGCGGCCTTCCAGCACCACGGTCGTCCCCGTCTGTTTCATACCGGTGAGATAGAGGCCATTGGGGACAACGGTCACAATCTCGTCAAAGAGGTGTACGATCTCGGGACGCAGCCGTTGTAGTTCCTGGATGATCTCCATCCGCGCCAGCAGATCCAGCTTCTTTTTCTCGATTTCCTTGATCTCTTTTATCTTCCGGTCAAGGGTGGCGATTTCGGCGGTGAGCACGGAGTTGCGCGCCTCCTGGGCGACAATCCAGTCCTCGATGAGGAAATAACTGGCGAGGGTACCCGCGAAGGTGAGGACGACGGCGATGAGGGCCCCCGCGGTGATGAGGCGTTTCTGGCGCTGGCGCTCCTTCTCGCGCCAGGGGAGCAGATTGATGCGGGCCATTCAGTCGAATCCGCGCAGGGCCAGGCCGACCGCCAGGGCCAGGGCCGCTCCATGGCGTTGGATTAGCTGGCCCGGAACCCGGGGGCCCAGGGTCATGTGGGCGAAGGGATTGGCGACATAGGCCAGGATGCCCAGGCGGTTGCTGACCAGGCGCTCCAGTTCGGGCAGGACGGCGACTCCTCCCGCCAGGAGGATTTGGTCAGCGGGTTTGGAATAGGTGGAAGAGTAGTAGAACTGCAAGGCGCGCCCGATCTGCTGGGTTAGGGCCTCGGCGAAGGGTCGCGCCACTTCCGCGACATAGTTGTCGGGCAGTTCACCCGCTTCGAGGCGCCGCCGGGCCTCGTCGGCCTTGAGGTTATAACGATGTTGGATCTCTTCGAGCAGTTGGGCGGCGGCGAAATTCTGCTCGCGGCTGAAGAGCCCACGGCCATTGCGGACCACCTGGATGCGGGTGGCCTGGGCACCGATATCGGCGATGGCGATGGTCTGGCCTTCGGCCTGGGCGCCCATGGCGAGGGTGGCGGCATTTTCCAGGGCATAGGGCTCGGCATCGACCACTTCCGCTTCCAGTTTGGCGATCGCCAGGGCGGCTAGCAGGTTGTCGACGACCTCGTGGCGGGTGGCTACCAGGAGGACATCGACCTCTCCCTGAGTAACGGCAGGACCCAGCACCGTGAAATCGAGATTGACCTCGTCGAGGGGGTAGGGGATGTAATGGTCCGCGTCGAGCTGAATCAGCCCTTCCATCTCGGCATCTTTCATGCCGGCGGCCATGGGGATGACCTTAGTGATGGTCGCGGAACCGGGCACGGCCACGGCGGCGGCCTTGGCCTTGGTCCCACAACGGGTGACCGCCTGGCGAATGGCCTCGCCCACGGCCTGAACGTCAGCGATCTTTTTTTCCACCACCGCCGCAGCTGGCAATGGCTCCAGGGCGCAGCTTGCCACCTGGAAGGTATGGGCGGAGGCGGCACCAACCCGGGCGAGTTCCACCACCTTGACCGCGGTCGAGCCAATGTCGATCCCCAGGAGCGGTGCCTGCTTGCGGCCAAGACCAAGACTGAACATGGCGGGTTAGGGTGGTGGAGGGCGGTAGGGGGGCGGGCGGGGGGCGTGCCGGGTTGCGGAAACGGGAGCATCAGGTCTTTAATGCGATTCACTATATCGCATTTCCCGGCTTCTTACCCGCGGGAGGACCCTGAGCATGCAACATCGCGAGCGCACGGAGACCCAGCGCCGCTGGCTGGCGGAGGAGGCGGCGCGCCTCATGGCGGAGCAGGGGATCGCCGAGCCGGAACGGGCGCGGCGCAAGGTGGCGGAGCGGGCGGGGGTCACCGACAAGCGCCGCTGGCCGAGCAATGAGGAGATTCAGGAGGCGCTCCTGGCCTACCGGCGGCTGTTCTGGCGCCCGGACCAGGCCGCCGCGGTGGACCGGCAGCGCCAGCAGGCCCTGGCGGCCATGCGCCACTTTCACCGTTTCCACCCCCGGCTGATTGGCAGCCTGGCGACCGACTACCCGGACCCCAGCCAACCGGTGCGCCTGTTGCTCAGCGCCGAGACGGTGGACGAGGTTGTCCTGGAACTGCTCAATCAGGGCATCCGCTGGCGGGAGCGTCAGGAGGCGCGGCGCTTCGCGGATGGCAGCCGGGGCTTCCTGCCCGTGCTGAGCTTTATGGCAGGCGATACCCCAGTCGAGTTGCTGGTGCTACCGCGCACGGCACGAAGCAATCCCCCGCTGGACCCGCTGGATGAACGACCCGAAAAGGGCCTGGATGAGGCGGCGGTAGGGCGGCTGCTGGTAACTACGGGAATCGCTCAGGCGTAACCTTAAACTGGAGGATATTCTCTGGGATTGGTCGCCAAGATCCCCCAAAACGAAAGCGCCGGGGATGCCGCTGGACACCGCCAGCGTTCACGCGGCGCCTGATGGCAGCAAAAAGCCTCAGCGGCCGTACTTACGGCGGAACTTGTCGACGCGACCACCCGTGTCGACGATCTTCTGCTTGCCGGTGTAGAAGGGGTGGCAGGCGGAGCAGACTTCCACGTGCAGGTCTTTGCCCAGGGTGGAACGGGTGTTGAACTGGTTGCCGCAGCTACAAACGACCTTGGTGTCGCGATACGCGGGGTGGATGCCTTCTTTCATGGTGACTCTGCCTGGCCCCGGGGGCTTGATCTTGGAAAACGCGCGAATTTATCACCGACCGGGGCGGGCGGCAATCCTCACGCAAAAAATCGGGGCCGCACCCTAAGGCGCGGCCCCGTTGTATGGTACCGAGGGCCGGACTCGAACCGGCACGGTATCGCTACCGTCAGATTTTGAGTCTGATGCGTCTACCAGTTTCGCCACCCCGGCGTTGCCGCTTTGGCAGGCCGCAAGTATAGCCTTTCGCGCCCACGGGGCAAGCGCCGTCTGTTGGGGTTGTACAATTCGGTATCATCCCGATGATGAAACGCTCCGACTTCCACTTCGACCTCCCCCCCGAACTCATCGCCCAGCGGCCCCTGGCGCGCCGGGGGGCAAGCCGGTTGCTGTGCCTGGATGGGCCGACCGGCGCGGTAACGGATCGCCATTTCGCCGATCTGCCCGCCTTGCTGCGCCCCGGCGACCTGCTGGTCTTCAACGATACCCGGGTCATGCGCGCCCGGCTGTTCGGCCACAAGGCGAGCGGCGGGCGGGTGGAGATCCTGGTCGAACGGCTGCTGGATCCGGACCGGGTCCTGGCCCAGGTGCGGGCAAGCAAGTCGCCCAAGGTGGGTGGCCGGCTGGTGCTGGAGTCCGGGGCGGCCTTGGAGTGCCTGGGACGCGAGGGTGAGTTCTTCCATCTGCGCGCACTGGACGGCGACTTTCCGACCCTGATGGAACGGCATGGCCACATGCCCTTGCCCCCCTACATTCAGCGCCCCGACGAGGATACGGATCTGGAGCGCTACCAGACCATCTACTCCCGCCGTCCCGGGGCGGTAGCGGCGCCGACCGCCGGGCTGCACTTCGACGTCGACATGCTCCAGCGGCTGGCGGACCTGGGGGTCGCCTCCGCCCATGTCACCCTCCATGTCGGCGCGGGCACCTTCCAGCCGGTGCGGGTGGAGAACCTGGACGAGCACCCCATGCACGCGGAATGGCTGGAGGTGAACGCCGAGGTCTGTGCCCAGGTCGCGGCCACCCGCGCCCGGGGTGGCCGGGTGGTGGCGGTGGGAACAACCAGCGTGCGCAGCCTGGAGACCGCCGCCGCGACCGGCGACGGTGACCTGGCGCCCTTCCAAGGGGAGACGCGCCTGTTCATTCGCCCCGGTTACCGCTTCCGCGTGGTGGATGCCCTGATCACCAATTTCCACCTGCCGGAATCCACGCTGCTGATGCTGGTCTCCGCCTTCAGCGGTTACGAGGCCATCATGGCCGCCTACCGCCACGCCGTGGCGGCGGGTTATCGCTTCTTCAGCTACGGTGACGCCATGTTCCTGACCCGGCGGGATGCTGACGAAGCCAAGTCCCCGTTCGTCAGCCCCAAGGCTCCAGGCAACCGAGAAAATCGACGGTGATCCAGGCGGTGACCCCCCAGAGGCGCCGGCCGTCCCGTTCCTGATAAAAGATGACCTCCCGCTCCTGGGGGTGGCCGGGATGGGGCCAGCGGCGGGTGTGGCGATGGCCGGGTTCCCGCAGCCAGTCCAGGGGCAGGGTGAAGACCTCCGCCACCTCGGTGGGATCAGGCCGCAGGGTCAGGGGCCAGGGGATCAAGCCCACCACCGGCGTCACCCGGTAACCGCTGACGGTATGGAAGGCCGGCAACTGGCCCAGAACCTCGACCTGCCCTGGGTCCAGACCGATCTCCTCCTCGGCCTCGCGCAGGGCGGTGGCCACCGGGTCCGGGTCGAGGGGGTCCACGCGACCGCCGGGAAAGGCCACCTCCCCACTATGGCGATCATGGGGGTGCTCGGCGCGGCGAATGAACAGCAGATGCCAGGGGGACGTTGGAACAGCCAACGCCTGATCAGCGCCGGGGTCGTGCACCGGCCAGGCGCCAGAACGGAGCAAGGGCAGGAGCACGGCCGCCGGTCGGGGCCGTTCGGTGCCCGCGAACGCATGCTCCCGCCGCGCCCCCTCCGCCCATTCCTCCCGCCCCGTGGCGGCATGGGCTAGGCGCGCGGCGATGGTGGCGGCATCGAACCGGCTGGACCACATGGCGACGTTCCAAGGTTGAGTAGTACGAGGCACCGGCCCCTGATCGTCGGTCTATGATAGCCTTTTCCTCCCAAGCAGTACCTCGACCCCACGCCCATGACGCCCTTCCTGCCTGGCCAACGCTGGCTCAGCGAGACCCAAACCGAACTTGGCCTCGGCCTGGTCACCGCCTGCGAGGGCCGCCGGGTGAGCATCCTCTTCCCCGCCACCGGCGAGACCCGCCTCTACGCCCAGGACAACGCCCCGCTGAGCCGGGTGCGATTCCAACCGGGGGAGCGGGTGCGGGTGCCGGGGGGTGAGGACCTGCTGGTGACGGCCATCGAGGAGCGGGAGGGGATCTACTTCTACCTCTGCGAGGACGCGACCGGACAGCCCAGCCGCCTGGCGGAGACCCGTCTCGACCCGCAACTGCCCCTCAACCGGCCGCGCCAGCGTCTGTTGGCCGGGCGCTTCGACCGGGATGTCTGGTTCGAGCTACGTTATGAGACCTGGCGGCGCGGCGTGGCGGCCGCGGCCTCGCCGGTCCTGGGGCTGGTCGGTCCCCGGATCAGCCCCATCCCCCATCAACTCTACATCGCCACCGAGGTCGCGGGTCGCACGGCGCCCCGGGTCCTGCTGGCGGATGAGGTGGGACTCGGCAAGACCATTGAGGCCGGCCTCATCCTCCACCGGCTGCTCGCCGCCGGCCGGGTGGCCCGGGCCCTGATCCTGGTCCCGGAACCCCTGCTTCATCAGTGGCTGGTGGAGATGCGGCGGCGTTTCAACCTGCGCTTCGCCCTGTTCGACTGGGAGCGATTGGGGGACATCCAGGACCCGACCGCTGACAACCCTTTCCTGATCGAGCCCCTGACCCTCTGCCCCCTGGCGGGCCTGCTGGCCGCCCCCGCGGCCGCGCGGGCCCTGCTGGCGGCGGACTGGGACCTGCTGATCGTCGACGAGGCCCATCACCTGCGCTGGTCGGAGATCGCCACCAGCCCGGAATACGATCTGGTGGCGGCCCTGGCGGCGCGGACCCCCGGGGTCCTGCTGCTGACCGCGACCCCGGAGCAACTGGGCCGCGCCGGGCACTTCGGTCGACTGCGCCTGCTTGACCCCCACCGGTGGCACGACTACACCGCCTTCCTCGCCGAGGAGGCCGATTACATCCCCATCGCCCGCCTGGCGGGACGCCTGCTGGACGGCCAGGAGCTAACGGCGGAGGATCGCGCCCGGCTGCAAGACCGGGGGCTGGACCCGGACCAACCCGCAACGGCCCTGGTCAGCGCCCTGATCGACCGCCATGGCACCAGCCGGGTGCTGTTTCGCAACACCCGCGCCGCCATCCATGGCTTCCCGGCGCGGCTTCCGGTGCCCCATCCCCTGCCGCGGGCCGATGACCGAATCGCCTGGCTGGCGGGGCTGATCCGCCAGTTGCGGCCGGAGAAGCTGGTGGTGATCTGCGCCCAGGCCGAGACCGCCATGAGCCTGCGCCGCGCCCTGCTGGAACGGGAGGGCCTCCACGCCGCCCTCTTCCACGAGGGCATGGACATCGTGGAACGTGACCGGGCGGCGGCCTTCTTCGCCGACGCCGAGGACGGCGCCCAGGCCCTCATCTGCTCCGAGATCGGCGGCGAGGGCCGCAACTTCCAGTTCGCCCATCACCTAGTCCTCTTCGACCTGCCCCTGGACCCCGAGGTGTTGGAGCAGCGCATCGGTCGCCTGGACCGCATCGGCCAGACCGAGACCATCCGCATCCACATCCCCTATGAGGCAGGCGGTCCGGAGGAGCTACTGTATCGCTGGTACCAGGAAGGGCTGGACGCCTTCGCCGCCATCTGCCCGGCGGCCGGGGCAGTCGACGACCTGCTCGGCGCGCGCCTGCGGGCCCTGTTGGGCGCCACCATGGCTAGTCCAATTCTGACCGCAATCGCCGCACCCGATTCGTCTGCATCGGGCCAAACGCTAACAGCGCTGCCCATGGCCGAAGCCGAACGTGCCACAACCGCCAACGCCACCCCAGCAGGGGCAACTGTTACCATTCAGCCCCCCTCTCCCCAACCCTCCCCCGCCAGGGGGGAGGGGGGAAGAGAATCAGCGGTTTGTGCTAACCATGCTAGCCAGGGCGGCAGGGGATGTGAACGATTGCGGGCAACTCAGGAATCCGACAAAAACATCCATTCGCTGACGGACGCCCTGATCGCCGAGGCCCGCCGCGAGCGGGAGCGCCTCAACGCCGAACTGGCCGCCGGTCGGGACCGGCTGTTGGAGCTCCACTCTTACCGCCCCGGGTACTCGACCGCCCTGGCCACCGCCATCCTCGACCAGGACGCGGACCCGGCCCTGCGCGACTACCTGACCCGGGTCTGGGACAGTTTTGGCATCGACATTGAGCCCGGGAGCGGCGCGACCCTGATCCTCAAACCCGGCGTGCACCGCCTGCACGAGCACTTCCCCGAGTTGCCTGAGGACGGCCTGACGGTCACCTTCGACCGCGGCCTGGCCCTGGCACGTGAGGACCGTGAGTTCCTCACCTGGGAGCATCCCATGACGCGGGGCGCCATGGCCATGATCCTGGATTCGGACCTGGGTTCCTGCGCCCTGACCATCCTGCGCGACCCGGAACTACCGACCGGCAGCCTGCTGCTGGAGATGATCCACGTCGCCCAGTGTCCGGCCCCGCCGGCGCTGGAGATCGGCCGCTTCCTGCCGCCGACGGCCCTGCGCCTGGTGCTGGACGCCCAGGGCCAGGACCGCGCGGCCGCCTTCCCCCCGGAGCGCCTGCGCGGCCAGTGCCTGACCCGCAACCGCAAACTGGCGCAGGCCATCCTTCAGGCCAAGGCCACGACCCTGGAGACCATGCTCGACCAGGGGGAGCGACTGGCCGCGGCGGCGGCCGCGGACTTGGAAGCCCGGGCCCGCGCCCGCATGAGTGCGGAGATGGCCGAGGAGATCGAGCGTCTGCGGGCCCTGGCCCGGGTCAATCCCAACGTCCGCCCGGCGGAAATCGGAGCCCTGGAGGAACGGCGCGACCGGCTGGCCCAGCACCTGGGCCGGGTCCGGCTGCATCTCGATGCCCTGCGGCTGGTCGTCGCGGCCTGAGCGGCAACTTCTTACCCACCCCACCCACGGGAGCCAACCCCATGATCGAACTCAAAGTCGAAGGCATGACCTGCGGTCACTGCGAACAGGCCGTGCGCCGGGCCCTGACCCAAGTGCCCGGGGTGACCGCCGTCCTGGAAGTGGACCGTGCCCAGCAGCGCGCCACCGTCGAGGGGGACGCCGACCTGGCGGCCCTGATCGCCGCCATCAAGGACGAGGGGTTTCAGGCCAGCGCCGCCTGATGCCGCCTGAATCCATTTCGCCCCAGCCGGGCGAATCCGCTTGTTGGCCGAGGGACGTCTCCGCCAGCATTCCTTGCCGGGTCTCGTCACCCTCCGGATGGTGAGATAGTCACTCATGTCTTTCACGCTCACCGCAACCCTGACTGGGCCCCCAGTGGGCAACCATGAGCACTGAGATCCGTTTTGGCGTCGGCGGCATGACCTGCGCCAATTGCAGTGCCCGGATCGAGAGGCTGCTCCTGCGCCAGCCCGGGGTGACGGCGGCCACCGTCAATCTGGCTACCGAGACGGCAATCGTCCGCTACGACCAGACCGAGGTCCCGTCCTTGCTGCGCGTCGTTAAAGACGCCGGCTACCAACCTGAGGAGGCGGCCCTGAGCTTGGGCATCGGAGGCATGACCTGCGCCAATTGCAGCGCCCGGGTCGAGCGGGTACTGCGCCGCCTGCCTGGCGTCGTCGAGGCCTCGGTCAACCTGGTCACGGAAGAGGCCAGGGTGAGCTATCTGCCTGCCATGCTGGAACCAGCGGCCATAGCGGCGGCTATCCAGGAGGCGGGTTATGAGCCCCGTCTCCGCGTGGAAGAGGCGGAGAATGCCACCGCGGTCACGACGGGCGGCGGGGCTGAAGCACCCTCAGGCACCACGGCGACAGACCCCGGAGACCAGGCGTCCGGGGCCGAACTGGAGGCCAGGGCCAGGACGATCGGCGATCCCAGCCTCGCCCGTGACCTGCGCCTGGCCGCCGCCTTCACCCTCCCCCTGCTGCTCCTGGCCATGGGACCTATGCTCTGGCCACCCTGGCACCACTGGCTGGAGGCCCATCTCGACGGGCGCCTTCAGGGGCTGCTGCAATTAGCGCTGGCGGCCCCAGTCTATTTCTGGGCGGGCCGTCGCTTCCTGCGCCACGGCTGGGCGGAATTGCGTTCCCTGAGCCCAGGCATGAGCAGCCTGGTCATGCTTGGCGGAGGCGCCGCCTTCGCCTATTCCACCCTGGCCCTGGTGGCACCGGGCCTCTTCCCCCCCGGCACCGCCCACTTCTACTTCGAGGCCGCGGCGGTAATCGTCAGCCTCATCCTGCTGGGCAAATGGCTGGAGGCCCGGGCCAAGGGGCGCACCTCGGCGGCGATCCGACGCCTGGTGGAGCTGCGGCCCCAGACGGCGCGGGTGGTCCGGGAGGGTCGGGAGCTGGATATCCCCACCCAGGCCATCGTCCTGGGCGACCTGGTCATTGCCCGCCCCGGGGAGCGCATCGCCACCGATGGCGAGGTGGAGCGCGGCGAGAGCTGGGTCGACGAGTCCATGCTCACCGGCGAGCCCCTGCCGGTGGCCCGGGGGCCGGGGGGCAAGGTGGTGGGCGGCACCCTTAATCAGACCGGGGTGCTGCACTTTCGCGCCACCCGCCTGGGCGCCGACACGGTGCTGGCCCAGATCATCCGCCTGGTCCAGGAGGCCCAGGCGGAGAAGCCGCCCATCCAGGCCCTGGCGGACCGCATCGCCGCCGTCTTCGTGCCGGGGGTGATGGCCCTGGCCCTGGTGACCTTCGCCATCTGGCTGCTGGTCGGGCCCGCGCCGGCGCTGAACTATGCCTTCGTCGCGGCGGTGAGCGTGCTGGTGGTGGCCTGTCCCTGTGCCATGGGCCTGGCGACGCCGACCGCCATCCTGGTCGGGACCGGCCGCGCGGCGGAGATGGGCCTGCTGTTTCGCAGCGGCCCGGCCCTAGAACGACTGGCGGGCGTGGACACCCTGGTCTTCGACAAGACCGGCACCCTGACCCTGGGTCACCCCACCGTGACCGACGTCGTCGCCCTGGACGGCGACCGGGAGGGCCTGCTGGCCCAGGCGGCCGCCTTGGAGCGGTACAGCCAGCACCCCCTGGCGCGGGCGGTGGTCGCGGCGGCAGAGGAATCGGCGAAGGTACAGGCAGAGGTGAGCCAGGATGCCCTGGCCGTCACGGAGATCGTCAGCGCCGCCGGTTTGGGGCTGAGCGGTCGCCTCGGGGGCGCTGCAATGGCCATCGGCTCGGCGCGCTATCTGCGGGACCTGGGCATCGACCCTTCCCCCCTGGCGACCGCGGCGGCCGCGCTGGAGGCCCAGGGGCGCTCCCTGATCTATGTCGCCCGCGACGCTCAGGCCCTGGGACTCATCGGGGTCACCGACCCCCTTCGGGAGGGCAGTATCGAGGCCATCGCCGGGCTCAAGGCCCTGGGACTCAACACCGTGCTGCTTAGCGGCGACCGGGCGGCGACGGTGGCGCTGACGGCGCGGCACCTGGGCATCGACGAGGCCCTGGGCGAGGTCCTGCCCGGCGGCAAGGCGGAGGCGGTGAAGGCCCTCCAGGCCCAGGGCCGCCGGGTGGCCTTCGTCGGCGACGGCATCAACGACGCCCCGGCCCTGGCCCAGGCCGACGTCGGCATCGCCATCGGCACCGGGACGGATATCGCTGTGGAGGCGGGTGACCTGGTCCTCATGTCCCATGACCCCCGCACCCTGCTGAGCGCCATCCCCCTGGCGCGGCGGACCCTGGCGACCATCCGCGGGAATTTCTTCTGGGCCTTCGCCTACAATCTGCTCCTCATTCCCCTGGCGGCAGGGGTCCTCTATCCGCTGAGCGGCTGGCTGCTCAACCCCATGATCGCGGCGGCGGCCATGAGCCTGTCGAGCCTCTTCGTCGTCGGCAACAGCCTGCGGCTGCGGCACTTCCGGCGTTTACCGCGATGAACATCTCCTTACGCCAGTTACGGGTCTTCGCCGCCGTGGTACGCCACATGAGCTACACCCGCGCCGCCGAGGAGTTGCACCTGACCCAACCGGCGGTCTCCATGCAGGTGCGCCAGCTTGAGGAGGAGCTGGGCCTGCCCCTGTTCGAGAAACTGGGCCGCGGCATCGCCCTCACCGAGGCCGGGCGGGAGCTTTATCCCTACAGCCAGGGCATCGACCGCTCCCTGCGGGAGTTGCAGGATGTGATGGAGTCCCTCAAGGGGGTTAGCCGTGGCCGCCTGTCGGTGGCGGTGGCCAGCACCGTGAATTACTTCGCCCCCAAACTGCTGGCGGCCTTCCATCACCGTTATCCGGGCATCGCCCTGGCCCTGGACGTGACCAACCGCGAGCAACTGGTGCGCCTGCTGGAGGCCAATGCCGTGGATCTGGTCCTCATGGGCCAGCCCCCGGCGGGCGTCGAGGTGGAGGCCGAGGTCTTCATGGACAATCCCCTGGTGGTGGTGGCGCCCCCGGACCACCCGCTGGCCGGGGCGCGGGATATCCCCCTGACGCGACTGGCGGACGAGGTCTTCGTCATGCGCGAGCCGGGCTCGGGGACGCGCCAGGCGATGGAGCGCTTCCTGAGCGACCGCGGGGTCAGCTTCCGGACCGGCATGCAGATGACCCGCAACGAGGCCATCAAGCAGTCGGTGCGCGCCGGCCTGGGGCTGAGCGTGGTCTCCATCCACACCATTGAACTGGAACTACTCACCCAGAAACTGGTGATCCTGGATGTGAGCGGCTTCCCCATTCAGCGCCAGTGGTACCTGGTCTATCGCCAGGGCAAGCGTCTCTCACCCTCGGCCCGGGCCTTTCGCCAGTTCGTGCTGAGCGAGGCGCGCCAGTTGGCGGCGGAGACCCCCGGCTGGATGCCCGCCGCATCCCCGACGCCGGTGGTCTCCTGAGCCAGCCGCCGCTTACCATCCGCCGGCCTGCCGCAATCGCCCGTATCCGCCAATCATCCAATTCCGGCAGGCTTGGGGTAGACTTATTCCCCTTTCGCGATCGCCCTTGTCGTTCTCAGGAAGGACCGCCTAAATCATGCCTCACGCCAACCCGAGCCATCCCCAGGGGGGCGGGCGTTATCCGCTGCTCGCCACCGTCGACTTCCCCACCGATCTGCGCCGCTTGTCCGAGGATAAGCTCCCCGCCCTGGCGGCGGAATTGCGCGCCTTTCTGGTGGATAGCGTGTCGCGCACCGGCGGCCACCTGGCGGCCAGCCTGGGGGTGGTGGAACTGACCATCGCCCTGCACTATGTCTTCGACACTCCGGCGGATCGGCTGATCTGGGACGTGGGCCACCAGGCCTACCCGCACAAGATCCTCACCGGCCGCCGGGAGCGCATGGCCAGCCTGCGCCAGGGTGGCGGCCTGTCGGGCTTTCCCAAACGGGCGGAAAGCGTCTACGACACCTTCGGCGTCGGCCATTCCAGCACCTCCATCGGCGCCGCCATGGGCATGGCGGTGGCGGCGCGGCTCAAGGGCGAGCCGCGGCACGTGGTGGCGGTGATCGGCGATGGCGCCCTAGGGGCTGGGATGGCCTTCGAGGCCCTCAACCATGCCGGCGCCACCGACACCGACATGATGGTCATCCTCAACGACAACGAGATGTCCATCTCGCCGCCGGTGGGGGCCATCAGCAACCACCTGGCGCGCCTCCTGTCCGGCAAGCTTTATACCAGCGTGCGCGAGGGCGGCAAGACGGCCCTCAAGGGCCTGCCCAGCCTGCGGGAGCTGGTGGGGCGCTGGGAGGAGCACATGAAGGGCATGGTCATGCCCAGCACCCTGTTCGAGGAACTGGGCTTCAACTACATCGGCCCCATCGATGGCCATGACCTGGGCAGCCTGGTGGCCACCCTGCGCAACATGAAGACCATGACCGGGCCGCGCCTGCTGCACGTGGTGACACGCAAGGGCCGGGGCTACGAGCCGGCGGAGGAAAAACCCGTGGCCTTTCACGGCGTCTCGCCCTTCGACCGCGCCACCGGCGCCCCGGCGGGCAAGAGCGGCACGGCCGGTGGGCGCTCCTACACCCAGGTCTTTGGCGACTGGCTATGCGACGCGGCGGCCGGGGACGAGCGCCTCGTCGGCATCACCCCGGCGATGTGCGAGGGCTCGGGCCTGACGCGCTTTTCGCAACTTTACCCGGAGCGTTATTTCGATGTCGGCATCGCCGAGCAGCACGCCCTGACCCTGGCGGCGGGCCTGGCCTGCGAGGGCTTCAAGCCGGTGGTGGCCATCTATTCCACCTTCCTGCAGCGCGCCTACGATCAACTGGTCCATGACATCTGCCTCCAGGGCCTGGACGTGACCCTGGCGGTGGACCGTGCCGGCCTGGTGGGCCCGGACGGGGCCACCCACGCCGGCAGCTTCGATCTCAGCTTCGGCCGCTGCCTGCCGGACCTGGTGATCGCCGCCCCGGCGGACGAGAACGAGTGCCGGCGCCTGTTGCAAACCGCCTACGAACACCCGGGACCGGCCCTGGTGCGCTATCCTCGCGGCACCGGGCCCGGGGCCCCGATCGCCCCCGGCCTGGAGCCCCTGCCCCTGGGCCAGGGCGAGCTGCGGCGCGAAGGGCGCGAGGTCGCCCTCCTCGCCTTCGGCAGTCGCCTGGCCCCGGCCCTGGTGGCGGCGGAGGCCCTGGACGCCAGCGTCGCCAACATGCGCTTCGTCAAACCCCTGGACGAGGGGCTGATCCTGGACCTGGCCGCCCGCCACCCCCTGCTGGTGACGGTGGAAGAGAACGCCATCGCCGGCGGCGCCGGGTCCGCCGTGGCCGAGTTCCTCGCCAGCCGCGGCCTGGCGCCGCGTCTCCTGCACCTGGGCCTGCCCGATCGCTATATCGAGCAGGACGGTCACGAGTCCCAACTGGCCGCCTGCGGCCTGGACGCGGCGGGCATCGAGCGCTCGGTCCGGGAAGCCCTGGGTCAATTGGACACTGGCGCTTAGTCAGGGGTTGCTGGCCGGAGACCAGGGTATTTGCTCGCGGCTAGGGGTGCCGCCCGGAGACCAGGTCATTCGCATGCAGCCGGGGATTGCCCCAGCCGAAACCAGAACGCTGATGCGCCACCCACGAGAATGGCCAGCCTCTCGGCAGTTCCGGCACCGATTCTCCACCCGAACCACAAACCGTAGCCCGTCATGCTGAACATAAGCCCCATCCCCGCCTTCGACGACAATTACATCTGGCTGCTGCGCCAGGAGGGGCGCGATCTGGCCACGGTGGTGGACCCGGGCGACGAAGAGCCAGTGATCGCGCGCCTGGCGGCGGAAGGCCTGACACTGGGCGCCATCCTCCTCACCCATCATCACGGCGACCATATCGGCGGGGTGGCCGACCTCCTGGCCCGCTGGCCCCAGGCGCGGGTCTACGGGCCCCGCGACCGGCGCATCCGGCTGGTGACGGACTCGGTGGGGGAAGGAGATCGGATCGCGCCCCCCGGCCTGGCGACCTCCTTCCAGGTGCTGGCGGTACACGGCCACACCGCGACCCACATCGCCTACCTGGCCGACCACCCGGACGCGGCCGGTGATGTGGCGGCTGGTAACGCGGCGAACCGCTCTCCCGCAGCGGGGGGGAGGCCACCCAGCGCCGGAACGGGCGGTGAGATCAGCGGCGCCATCGGTGCCAGTGCTGCCAGCGGTACCAGCCGTAACAGCGGTGCCAACGGTGCCGCCAGCGCCCTTGGCGAGGGGGCCGGCGCCCTCTTCTGCGGCGACACCCTCTTCGCCGCCGGCTGCGGCCGGGTCTTCGACGGCACCTTCGACCAGCTCGCCGCCTCCCTGGCGCGCATCGCCGCCCTGCCCCCGGACACACTGCTCTACTGCGCCCACGAATACACCCTCGCCAACCTGGGCTTCGCCGCCTGGGTGGAGCCGGACAGCCCGGCCCTGGCCGCGCGCCGGGCGCGGGTTGAAGCGGAACGCGCCGTTGGGCAGCCGACGGTCCCCTCCAGCCTGGCCGAGGAACTGGCCACCAATCCCTTCCTGCGCACGACGGTCCCCGGGGTGCGAGCGGCGGCGGAGGCCTTCGCCGGCCAGTCGCTGTCCACGGCGGCCCAGGTCTTCACCGCCCTGCGCCAGTGGAAGGACAGCCGCTATGACTAAACCGGCGTCGCGTGAACGGCTGGGGGCGGCTTCCTGATCGAGGTAACGGCCAGCGCCACGACGCGCGCCACGTCTCTGGCGAGCCGCCACCGGAGCACCGCGACCGGTGGGTCGCGGGATCAGGCCACTCAGCCTTAGCCGCGGCCGGTCAAGCGCTCTTCCGCCTCGCGATACTTGGCCGCCGTCTTGGCGATGATCTCCTGGGGCAGCTCGGGGCCGGGCGGGGTCTTGTCCCAGTCCAGGGTCTCCAGGTAATCGCGCACGAACTGCTTGTCGAAGCTGGGGGGGCTGCTGCCGGGCTGGTACTGGTCCGCCGGCCAGAAGCGGGAGGAGTCGGGGGTCAGGACCTCGTCGATCAGGTAGAGTCGGCCGGTCTCGTCCTGGCCGAACTCGAACTTGGTGTCGGCGATAATGATGCCCCGGGTACGGGCATAGTCGGCGCACTGGGTGTAGATGGCCAGGGCGGCGTCGCGCACCTGGTGGGCCAGGTCGCGGCCCAGGAGGGCGATAGTCTGGTCGAAGTCGATATTCTCGTCGTGGGCGCCCAGGGCGGCCTTGGTGGAGGGGGTGAAGATGGCCTCCGGCAGCTTGTCCGCCTGGCGCAGGCCCGCCGGCAGGGGGACACCGCAGACGGCACCGGTCCGCTGGTAGTCCTTCCAGCCGGAACCGATGATGTAGCCACGGACGATGGCCTCCACCGGCAGGGGCTTCAGACGACGCACCACCAGGGCGCGATCGCCAAGCTGGGCGCGCTCCGCGGGGTCGGTTACCACCGCTTCCACGGGGATGTCGGTGAGCTGGTTGGGCAGGATGTGGCCGATGCGGCCAAACCAGAAGCGCGAGACCCGGGTCAGCACCTCGCCCTTGCCGGGGATGGGCTGGGGCAGGACCACGTCGAAGGCCGAGAGGCGGTCGCTGGCAATGATCAGCAGGTGATCGTCATCGACCTCGTAAATATCGCGGACCTTGCCGCGATGGAGGAGTTGGAGTTGGCTCAATTGGGATTCGTAGAGGGCTGACATCGTGCGCTCGCTTCCGCCGGGGTAAAATGGCAAATATATACCAGACGCGCTTTGGAGCATCGCTTGACCTCTGACATGGCTTCTGACCCGTACCCAGATCAGATCGCGTCCGCCGATGATTTTCTGACCACTTTTCGCGGCAGCTTCACCTCCGCCCTGCGCTGGCACCACCTGGACGCCCTATGGGAACGTCTACGGGAGCGGGCCGACGCCGGCTGGTACCTCTACGCCGTCGGCGAGCCGCCGCCAGCGACGCCCACGGACGCCGGCGGCGTCCTCACCTTTATCCTTGAGATCGACCGACTCCTGCGCGCGGAGCACAAGGAGGATTATTGCGGCATCGTCTACGCCGACGATCTGGCGCGGCCGACCTTCATCAAGATCTATGACCCCCACAACCTGGGCGTCTCCTGCGGCTACAGCGATAACCCGCCCCTGCCAGGCTGGGTGATGAGTCTGGTCCCGCCGGTGGACCTGCCGGCGACCCGCATCCTGCCCCAGAATCGCCGCCGCTGGTGGCGGCGGTTGTTCGGCTGACTGCCAGCCGTCTTCATCTCCGTGGCCACCCGCTCGCCGCCATGTCCAGAACCCGTCTCAACACCAGTCCCCACCAGAAATTCTTCCAAAGATCCTGCCAGCGACTCCTCACGAGATCCTTCCTGATCCAAGCTGTCCTGGCGATCAGCCTCTTCACCCCTGCCCTACCCTGCCTGCCCATGACGAGGGACGACATGACCAAGATCATCATCCAGACCGACCAGGCCCCTCAAGCCATCGGCACCTATTCCCAGGCCGTCAAGGTTGGCAATACGGTCTATCTCTCCGGCCAGATCCCCCTGGTGCCCGAGACCATGGAGCTGGAGGCGGGGGACATGGAGGCGCAGATCCGGCGCGTCTTCGACAACCTGGCGGCGGTGGCGGCAGCGGCCGGCGGCAGCCTGGCGGATTTAGTCAAACTCAATATCTATCTCACCGATCTCGGTCACTTCCCCTTGGTCAACCAGGTGATGGCCACCTATTTCCAGGCACCCTACCCGGCACGGGCCGCTGTGGGGGTCGCGGCGCTCCCCAAGGGGGCGGCGGTGGAGATGGACGGGGTCCTGGTCCTGCCGTGATGCTGAACGCCCCCTTGACGGGCGTTCCGGCAGACGATCTCGCCGACATCGCCCTCAAGCTGGCGGAAACCGGGTTGGTCATCCGCGACGACTTACTGCCCACGGAACTGATCGAGCAGCTGGCCAGCGAGGGCCGGGCGCTGCGGGACAGTGGCGGGCTGCGCGCGGCCGGCATCGGCCGCGGCCAGCAATTCCAGGCCAACAGCGCAATAAGGAGCGACCACATCCAGTGGCTGGACCCTGAAACGGCCACCCCCGCCCAGCGCCACTACCTGGGGCTCCTGGAGGAACTGCGCCTGGCCATCAACCGCACCCTCTTTCTGGGCCTGTTCGAGTTCGAGGGCCACCTGGCCGTCTATCCCCCTGGGGCCTACTACCGCCGGCACCTGGACCAGTTTCAGGGCACCCAGCACCGGCTAGTCACCGTCATCCTCTATCTCAACCCGGAGTGGCGGGAAGCGGATGGCGGACAACTGCGCCTCTATCCCGATCCCGCCGACGATGGCCGCTTCCAGGACCTGCTCCCTATTGCTGGCCGCCTGGTCTGTTTTCTGAGCGGCGACTTTCCCCACGAGGTCCTGCCCGCCCGGCGCGAACGCTTGAGCATCACCGGATGGTTCAGAAAACGGGATTGATCAGCCGCCCCCTAGTAGTTCGTTTCACCAATATCCTTACGGATGTACTATGCATAATATTTTATTTTATATGATTTTATTTCCTTTCTGCACTAAAGCAGATTAGCGGATCGATCTACTAGTAGCCCCCTGATTCCGCGAGCTGGTCAGTCGCCCGGCGGCATTGGGATCTCTTCCGCCGCGACGAGCAGATTCGTGAGTTTTACCGCCTGCGCCTCACCCGCTGTCAGCCAATACACCTGGTTAGCGGCGAGGTCCCCCTCCCAGGTCACCAGGTTCGCGTCGACCCCCATCTCCTCCAGGTATTCGTAGCGCAGGAGGGCAATCTGTTCATCCTCGGCGACGGTGCCACCGCGACCATCCGCCCGACGCGCCGGATGCAGGCCAAAGCGGCTGTCGGGCGTGCCGACGCGCCGGGTTCCCCCGGCGAAGGCGTAGATGCAGGCACTGGCACAGGTATCGGTGGCCGCCGTGTTGGCGCCCAGTTGGCGAATCAGCCGCCCCATGCGTATCGCCGCGCCGAGGTGCCCCCCCTCGTTGGCCAGAAAAACAACCAGGGCGGGCGCCATGCCCCCACGCCCCATGACCAGGGCCATCTCCCGCAAACGGGCATCCTGATTCGGCTCGATTTTCCCGGCGACATAGACCACGTCATCCACCGCCCGCATGTTGGCACCGCTCTCCAGGATCTGCCGGACCGTGACCGGCCTGACCGGGGTGACGACCGCCCGATCAGGGCCGGATGTGGTCAGCCCACCCGCGACCACCATCACCGGCCGAGAAACCTGATCCACCGGGACGGGGGGCGCGGCGACGGACTGGCCGGGCAGGCCAAGGGCGGCGGCAAAGGCGCCGAGGCACAGACAACGGAGGAAGCTCACCTGGCTCAGGGTTGACAGGAACGGAAGCGGCGAATATGCTGCACTGCAACATTCAATGCCTTTATGGAGTTTCATCATGTCCGTGAACGATACCCTCAACGCGGTTAACCACTTTTCCGACCACAGCCTGGCGCGCATGGCGAGCCTGACCGACCTGAGCCTGGGCATTTTCGACCGCCTGGCCGCCAAGCAGATCGCGGCCATGGACCTGCTGGTGGAGCATGGTAACGATATCCTTGCCCACGCGGTCGGCGCCAAGGACATCCAGACCCTCCTGAAAGGCCAGTTCGAGGCCACGCAGGATCTTACCAGGCTCATCATGGCCGAGTCCCGCACCACCCTGGCCATGGCCAGCCAGGCTAACCACGAGTTTCAGTCCTGGTTCAAAAACAACCTGGCCGAGGTGACCACCGACCTGCAACAGGCCGTTCCCGCAGTTTAAGCGGCGCAGGACGCGCCGGTACGGTCCAGGGAGGGACCGGTTCCGACGAGAGACCTATCCAAGGGGGCAAGAGGAACCAGGCCAAAAATTCGGAGTAGGATTTTTTCCCCCCTCCCCCGCACCCCGGTTCAAGTAGACATTAGCCCAATCCCAAGGATGATCATGGCGTACAGAATAATGCAAAACGGAATAGACGCTTATAGATAACCCTCGATTTCGGCGCCCAGGTCCAAGCGTGCCCGGAGCCGCCGGCACAGCATGAAGGTACCCACGAATTTGCGGTGCAGGAAAATCGTGGCGGGATCGGGGCGGTGCCCGAAGGCATCCTCAAAATAGAGGTCACGACCACGGACGAAGGTCCGCTCGAAGAGATCGGAGGCCCCGAAGTCATAAATCCCCTGGTGGCGTAGGGGCTCGGCGGTGAGCCGCATCAACTCGATCAGACCCGCCGCCTGCTCCGCGGACGCCTCCGCGTCCAGATAACCCAGGGCCACGGAAGAGTCACGCATGCCGGCGGCATCCCCGGCAATCGCCGCCCGGGCCAGCGCCTGATAATGACCGACCAGGACCGGCGGCACCGGTTGGGTGGCGCCGAAATCCAGCAGCACTAGGCGCCCCATCTCGGGCTGATACAAATAATTCCCAAAATTCGGGTCGGTCTGGACCAGGCCGAAGTCGAACAACTCCCGCAACGAGAGCCGCGCCAGCAGTCCCGCGGCCCGATCGCGTTGGGCATGCCGATATAGGGGATCGGCCAGCCGGTCGATCGGGATGCCCGTCACGTAGTCCATCGCGAGCACCCGGGTGGTGGAGAGGTCGTGATGGACCCGCGGGATCAGGAAGTCGGGGTCGCCGTCGAGCCGCGCGGCATAGCGCTCCAGGGAGGCGGCCTCGGCCTGGTAGTCCGCCTCGCGGTGAAGCTGACGCCGCGCCTCCTCCAGGATGGGACCGATGTCGAGTCCCTTGGGGACCAGGCCCAGCGTCCTGCCGAGGAAGGACAGATTGTCGAGGTCACTGTCGATACTTTCCCGCACGCCGGGGAACTGGATCTTGATCGCCAGGTGCCGGCCATCCCGGGTCTCGGCCCGATGGACCTGCCCGATCGAGGCCGCGGCCAGGGGGGTGAACTCAAAGCGCCGGAAGCGGCGATCCCAGTCGTTGCCCAGCTCAGCGGACAGGACCTGATTCAACTGCCCGATCGGCATGGGCTGGGCGCGATCGCGCAGGCTGGCCATGATCTCCGCCGCCTCCGGGGTGAAGAGGTCGGTACCGTCCATGGACATGAGCTGACCCATCTTCATCACCGCCCCCCGCATGGTGGCCAGCCGCTCGGTGAAGCGTTGGGTATGGACGGGTGAGAGCCGGATGCGGCTGATCTGATCCCCGTTGCGGTTGCGCGCCAATTCCATCAGCCCGCTGATACCGACCCCGACCGCCAGATCAGTCGTCGCGCGGCCGAGATGCCAGAGTCGGCTCAAGCGCTTGCCGGGGACCGGGAGGCCGGTGGTCGTTGCAAAATCACCCATGATCGAATGCCCTTTGGTTAAATCCCGTCCGCGGTCAGGTGCGGACCCAAAATCCACACATAAGTCTCGCCGCCTTGCTACCCTACTATCTGAATTAAATGCCGTCTGAATAGTCTCAATCTAGCAATTGCCGCAGACCATTCAGCAATGTTGCGGAGCTTCTCAGGACCCTAGCCCGTGCCTCATTGCAACAGAACCGCTACAAAAAGGCTTTAAAACACAAAAGGGCTAGGCCTTTCGACCTAACCCTTTGATTTTTGGCTCCCCGGCGTGGACTCGAACCACGGACCTAATGATTAACAGTCATCCGCTCTACCGACTGAGCTACCGGGGATCTGTTTAAGCCCGCAAGTCTAGTCACCCCGGCTTGTCGCGTCAAGCCTAAGGTCTCGCCTAAGGTCTCGTTTCGCGCGCCCAAGGCCCAGATCGAGGCCAGGGGAAGATCCAAGCCACGTGCCCAAGGTATGGAGCTAAAGAGAGCGCGGCGCTGGCTCCAGGCAATCTCCGGGGCGACCATCCGCGCTCTCCCTGGCTCACCCTGTCTCTCCTAATCTTTCCCTGTCTCTTACTACCTCCGGATCAACCGGCGACGCCGGCGATACGGTCCAGGGCCTTTTCCAGGTTGGCCATGCTGGTGGCGATGGAGATGCGGACGTGGCCGCCGAGGCCAAAGGCGGAGCCGGGGACCAGGGCGACGCCGGCCTGCTCGATCAGGTATTCCGCCAGTTCCAGGTCGTCCTTGACGCCGTCGATGGCGTCGATCAGACCCTGGACCTTGGGGAAGACGTAGAAGGTGCCGTCGGTGGGCAGGCACTCGATGCCGGCCATGCCGTTGAGGCGGTTCACGACATAGTCATGGCGCTCCTTGAAGGCGGCGCCCATGATGGCGATGCAGTCCTGGGGGCCTTCCAGGGCGGCCTGGGCGGCGACCTGGGAGATAGAGGTGGGGTTAGAGGTGCTCTGGCCCTGGATCTTCTTCATGGCCTTGATGATATCGGCGGGGCCGGCGGCATAGCCAATACGCCACCCGGTCATGGAGTAGGCCTTGGAGACGCCATTGAGCACCAGGGTGCGGGGGGCCAGGTCCGGGCAGACGTTGAGGATGTTGACGAAGGGCTCGCTGCTCCAGCGGATGTGCTCGTACATGTCGTCGGTGGCGATGACCACCTGGGGATGACGGCGCAGCACCTCGCCGAGGGCGGCCAGTTCCTCGCCGCTGTAGGACATGCCGGTGGGGTTGGAGGGGCTGTTGATGACGAAGAGCCCGGTGCGTGGGGTGATGGCCGCCTCAAGCTGGGCGGGGGTGATCTTGAAGCTCTGGTCCGCCCCGGCGTCGACGATGACCGGCACGCCGCCGGCGAGGATGGACATGTCCGGATAGGACACCCAGTAGGGGGCGGGGATGATGACCTCGTCGCCCGGGTCGAGGATGGCCTGGGCCAGGTTGTAGAAGCTCTGTTTGCCGCCGCAGGAGACCAGGATCTGCTCGGCGGTATAGTCGAAGCCGTTCTCGCGCTTGAACTTATCGACGATGGCGCGGCGCAGTTCCGGGGTACCTTCCACGGCGGTGTACTTGGTGAAGCCATCGTTGATGGCCTTGATGGCCGCATCCTTGATGTGGTCAGGGGTGTCGAAGTCCGGTTCGCCGGCGCCCAGGCCGACCACGTCCTTGCCGGCAGCGCGCAGGGCCTTGGCGCGGGCGGTGATGGCGAGGGTCGCCGAAGGCTTGACGGCTAGTACGCGGGCGGAAAGTTTGCTGCTCATCGGTCCTGTTCTCGGGGCTGTAGTCGGTTCTATGATCGGCGTCGTGGTCGGCGGACGTGATCGGCGGTTGTGCCAGTGGTGAAGAGGCGACGCCCTGGCAATCGCGGGCGGGGCTCCCAATAATAGCCAATTGCGCCTTTTCCGGCATAGGTGGATTGCTGATAGGGGGGATTGCTGATACCGGGATTGCAGTCTCAGGAATGTCATTGGCCGGTTCCCTCTTGAGTTCATGGCCTTATCCTGGGCGTTAGCGCACCATGGTCCCGCCCCGGCACGCCGGCTGGCACCCAGGGCCTTGGGGCCAGCTCGACCTCTTATCCGTTGGGCCCGCGGCTCGCGCCTCATCCTACGCTGAGCCAGGCGTCGTCCTAATCCAACCATACCACCCCGAACCCTCCTGTCCTCCTGCCCCCCCCATGAACCGCACCGCCGACAAGCCCTTTGAACTGGTTTCCCCCTTCAGCCCCGCTGGCGATCAGCCGGCGGCCATCCGCCGCCTGGTGGAGGGGCTGCGGGACAGTGAGGCGGGCATGACCCTGCTGGGAGTGACGGGCTCGGGCAAGACCTTCACCGTCGCCAACGTCATCCAGGAGCTGCAACGCCCGGCCCTGATCCTGGCCCCGAACAAGACTTTGGCCGCCCAGCTCTACGGTGAAATGCGCGACTTCTTTCCGCGCAACGCGGTGGAGTACTTCGTCTCCTATTACGATTACTACCAGCCGGAGGCCTATGTCCCCGCCTCGGACACCTACATTGAGAAGGACGCCTCCATCAACGAGCACATCGAGCAGATGCGCCTCTCCGCCACCAAGGCCATCCTGGAGCGGTCCGACGTCATCATCGTCGCCACCGTCTCCTCCATCTATGGCCTGGGTGACCCGGACGCCTATATGAGCATGGTCCTGCACCTGAGCCGTGGCGAGCCGGTGGACCAGCGCGCCATCCTGCGCCGCCTGGCGGACCTGCAATACAAGCGCAACGAGGTGGAGCTGTACCGCGGCACCTTCCGCGTGCGCGGTGACGTCATCGACATCCACCCGGCGGAGTCGGACGAGGAGGCCCTGCGCGTCACCCTGTTCGACGACGAGATCGAGTCCCTGGCGGTCTTCGACCCCCTCACCGGCGAGGTCCTGCGCAAGGTCGCCCGCTACACCGTTTACCCCAAGACCCACTACGCCACCCCGCGGGAGGTGGTGCTGGCGGCGGTGGACCAGATCAAGGTCGAACTCAAGGACCGGCTGGCCTGGCTGCGGGCGAACGACAAGCTGGTGGAGGCCCAGCGCCTGGAGCAGCGCACCCTCTTCGACCTGGAGATGATGGTGGAGGTGGGCTACTGCTCCGGCATCGAGAACTACTCCCGCTACCTCTCCGGGCGCAACGCGGGCGAACCGCCCCCGACCCTCTACGACTACCTGCCCGACGATGCCCTGGTCATCATCGACGAGAGCCATGTCACCGTGCCCCAGCTCGGCGGCATGTACAAGGGCGACCGCTCGCGCAAGGAGAACCTGGTGGAGTACGGTTTCCGCCTGCCCTCGGCCCTGGACAACCGGCCCCTGCGCTTCGAGGAGTTCCAGGCGCGCCAGCCCCAGACCATCTACGTCTCCGCCACCCCCCGTGACTACGAGATCCGCCACTCCGGCGCCATCGTCGAGCAGGTGGTGCGCCCCACCGGCCTGGTGGACCCGGCGGTGGAGGTGCGCCCGGCCCTGCACCAGGTCGATGACCTGATGTCGGAGATCCGCCTGCGGGTGCAGCGCGAGGAGCGTGTCCTGGTCACCACCCTGACCAAGCGCATGGCGGAGGACCTGACGGACTATTTCCGCGATCACGGGGTGCGGGTGCGTTACCTGCACTCGGACATCGATACCGTCGAGCGGGTGGAGATCATCCGCGACCTGCGCCTGGGGGAGTTCGATGTCCTGGTGGGCATCAACCTGCTGCGCGAGGGCCTGGACATGCCCGAGGTCTCCCTGGTGGCCATCCTCGACGCCGACAAGGAGGGCTTCCTGCGCTCCGAGGGCTCCTTGATCCAGACCATCGGCCGCGCCGCCCGCAACGCCAACGGCAAGGCCATCCTCTACGCCGACACCATCACCGGCTCCATGGAACGGGCCATCGGCGAGACCGAGCGCCGCCGCGCCAAGCAGGTCCAGTTCAACGCCGACCACGGCATCACCCCCCAGACCATCCGCAAGGCCATCGCCGACATCATGGAGGCCAGTATCCCCGGCGGGCCCAAGTCGGCCAAGGAATACGCCCGGGTGGCGGAGCAGACCGCCGAGTACGCCGGCCTGACCCCCGCGCAGATGGCGCGCAAGATCAAGGCCCTGGAGAAGGAGATGTACCAGTACGCCAAGGACCTGGAGTTCGAGAAGGCGGCGGCGGTGCGGGATAAGATCAAAGAGTTACAAACCAAGGGACTTGCGGCCTGAAACCAAGACGACCACGGCTGTTAACAGGCGCAAGGACATTTGACTCGGCGCTACCGACCCCTAGGAACAGTCACCTCAAGGTGATTGGCGTCGATTGCGCACCCCGGCAGGCATCCCGCCCCACCGCTGGGTTAAGATGCGCGCCATGCTGACCTACCCCGACATCGACCCCGTCGCCCTGGCCCTGGGCCCCCTCAAGATCCACTGGTACGGGCTCATGTACCTGGTGGGCTTCGCCGCTTTCTGGGCCCTGGGCCGCTACCGCGCCAGCCGCCCTGGCTCGGGCTGGACCGCCCCGCAGGTCGACGACCTGCTTTTCCATGGGGTGATCGGCGTCATCATCGGCGGGCGCCTGGGCTACATGCTGTTCTACGGCTTCAATCAGATCCTCGCCAATCCCCTCAACCTGTTCCGGGTCTGGGAGGGCGGCATGTCCTTCCACGGCGGCCTCATCGGTGTCCTGCTTGCCATGGCCTGGTTTGGCCACAAGCACGGCCGAACCTTCTTCCAGGTCACCGACTTCATTGCCCCTCTTGTGCCTCTGGGACTGCTGGCCGGGCGCATCGGCAACTTCATCAATGGGGAGCTCTGGGGCCGGGCCACGGAGGTCGCCTGGGGCCTGCGCCTGTCCTGTGAACGCTTTCCCCAGTATTGCCGGGACCTGCCGCCAGGCAGCGAGTGGAGTCTTCCCCTGCACCCCTCCCAACTCTACGAGGCGGCCTTAGAGGGACTAGCTCTTTTTGTCATCCTCTGGCTCTTCTCCCGCCGCCCCCGGCCGACCATGGCCGTTTCCGGGCTCTTCCTGGTCAGCTACGGGATCTTCCGCAGCCTGGTGGAACTGGTGCGGGTGCCGGACAGCCATCTCGGCTACCTGGCCTTCGACTGGCTGACCATGGGCCAGTTGCTCAGCCTGCCCATGATCCTGGCGGGCGGCCTGCTGCTCATCCTGGCATATCGCCGCCATCACGCCGCCTGAAGCCCGGCCTGACCAAGATTACACTCCCATGGGTTGATAAATTAGTAAACGCTTATATAATGAAAAACACAAAACAGATGTTTCGGGAGGAAGCCCGTATGTTCAGTGTACTTACAGCCATCACCATCACCGTGGGTAGCGTCTCATCCACCATGGTCCTGAACGAGCAGGAACGCCTGGCCGCAGAGGCAGCCCGTCCTGCCACCGTGGAGTTGGCCGAACCACGGCTTCATCAGCCCTCCAACTCCGACCCTGTTTCATCCCTGCGTTATCTCTGAATTGAAGGCCCCGGGGTAGTCCCACACCTGATCCCGGCTTAGGCATTCACACCCCCTGTCGCCCGGGCTGGCACGGGTAGCACAAGCCGCTGATCCTCCTGCCCCCTCCCCTCTCGTGGGGGAGGATTGGGGAGAGGGGGTCGGCATGGTGACATGCCTGGCAAAGGATTAGGCCGCGCCAGGCCCCCTCCCCTCCCCTCCCCAATCCCTCGCCAGCGTTGCCATACCACCCCCGCCCAAACGGAACCTGGAATACTTCCTTTTGAACAACAAGCTGGAAACCTCACCCCCCAGCACCCGTATCAAGCTAGTCGCAACCACTTGACGAGGATAGGCTCCCGTCGTTTACTTTGAGTGTTGTTGCTAGTTGCTGGGTTGAATGACGGCATGATTCCACTTAGTTCGCCTGATCCCTTTTCTACCGCCCAGGTCAAAGTCGTGGCCAGAGCCAAGGCCAGCACCAGGACAGGCGCCTTGGTCTGCGCCGCCCTCTGTCTGACCGGTTGGCTGGCGGGTTGCTCCACGACCAAGGATACCTCCTCCCCCAAACTGGCCACCGCCGACGAGGTCGTCGTCGACAAATCGGACCGCAAGCTGCGGCTGATCAGGGATGGCAAGGTGATGCGCGAGTATCGGGTTGCCTTGGGCAAGGACCCCATCGGCCACAAGTTTCGCGAGGGTGACCAACGGACCCCGGAAGGTAAGTATGTGCTGAACTGGCGCAATCCCCGCAGCCAGTTCTACAAGTCGATCCATGTCTCCTATCCCAACGTCGACGACCGGCTGCGCGCGCAAGAGGCCGGTTACAATCCCGGCGGCATGATCATGATCCATGGCCGACCGAACTACATCAAATCACCGGCCGTACAAGCGGAATACGATCGCATCGACTGGACCAACGGCTGCATCGCCGTCAAGAATCACGAGATGGACGAAATCTGGCAGGCCGTCAAGGACGGAACGCCAATCCACATTCAGCCCTGAGGGACATCACAGAGCCAGGTCGATCCCGCTGACCAGCAGCCCGGGCAGGAGGGCGCTGGCGCGTGAGCGTCCCTCGTAAGTCTCGGGCGAGACGATCAGTTCCCGCTCCCGGGTCAGGCCCTCCAGGCGGTCACCCCAGAGGTGGTAGAGGGAGTCGTCGAAGCGCATGACCTCCACCGGGGCCACCGGCTCGCCGTTCTCGACCCAGAAGGTGGCGAAACGGGTCATGCCGGTAATCCGGCAGTCGTTGCGGTCGGCATAGTTGAGGTACCAGAGGTTGCCGATCGCCAGCCCGGTATCCAGCCGCCGCCACATTTCGGCGGCGGAGAGGTCGCCCGGCGCCAGGGCCAGGGATTCCGGCGCCTCCCCGGCGGCATTGACCGTCTGGCCATATTCGCGGGCGCTCCGGCTGTCCACCAGGCAATCCTGGTAGCGGCCGGCGGCGATGAGGGAGACCGACTCAGGCTTGACGAAGCCTTCGGCGGTAAAGCCCGGCACCAGCCCACGGCCATGCTCCTCGCGCAGGCTGATCCGCGGATCCAACCGCCGCTCCCCCCGCGCCAGCCGCAGCAAGGGCGTCTGCGCGGTGCGGTGATCCTTGAGGCCAAAACCGCCCCAGGCCAGGAGTTCCAGGAGTTCGGCCACCGCCGCCGGGGCCAGCCAGGCGCGATAACGCCCCGGCGGGATGACCAGCGGCGGGCGGGCCAGAAGCTCCAGGTCGCGCCGCATTCCCGCGAGCTTGGCCATGAGCGCCCGGGGTTCCCAGGCCTGGCCGCTGAGGTTGGCCTTGACCGCCTTGTCTCCGGCCAGATAGCAACTGAAGTCCAGATTGAAGCTGCGGCTGGCGTGCCAATGGCGATGGCCGAGGGAACTGGCCAGCCCGGCGCTCAGTTCACCACTGGCCCAGATGCCGACCAGATCCAGCCCCACGGCCGCCTGGGTGAGATCGGCGATGACGCCCGCGCTGTCCCAATCTCCACCCGCCGACGCCGTCCCCGATTCCTGTAGCGGGGAACCAATTCGTTCAGCCCCCTCGCGCGCTGGGAGGGCTTCGGTAGCGCCAGCCGCGGGTGCTCTTGCTCCCTCCCCCCCGGCGGGGGAGGGTGGGGGAGAGGGGGTCTGAACGGCTGGCCGGTAACTCTCTGTAGGGGTGGTGGCGTAATTGAGATAAGGGTCCTCGGGGACATGGGGCAACCGTTCCCGCAGGCGCTGGAGCAGGGATCGGGCCCGGGCCAGGTCCTCGTCCCGATCGCCGCAGAGGTCACAGCTCGCCTGGGCCTGGCGCTGGCCGACGATGAGATCCAGGCTCAGGCCCCAGGCGCTGACGCCCCCGGCCTGACGGATGCGATTGCCGTTGAGGCGGACGAAATCCGAATCCTCGCCCTCCAGGTTGCAGAACAGGACCTCCTCCCCGCGCAGTTCCTGGCACAGGCGGTCGCTGAGGGTGAAAAAAGCCGCGTCCCTCATTCCCCACCCCCGAAGACCTCGACCGCCCGGAACAGGGCCGGCGGCGAGGCGTGGCCGACCTGGATGGACTGATTGGGCTCGCCCTTGCCGCAGGTGTAGACGCCCCGGACCTCCCGGGTGGAGGCGTCGCCGACCCCGGCCAGGGAGCGCCAGAAGTTGGCGGAAATGCCCCGATAACCGGGATTGCGCACCAGGCCCTTGAGCTCCCCCTCCTCGATCAGCCGGCCCAGCTCGCAGCCGAACTGGAACTTGTTGCGGCTGTCGTCGATGGACCAGGAGCGATTGGTGTCCATGAGGACGCCGCGCTCCACCCGGGCGATGAGGTCCGTCAGGCTGTCCCGCCCCGGCTCCAGGTTGAGGTTAGCCATGCGGTCGATGGGTGGCCGGTCCCAGGCGCTGGCGCGGGCGCTGGCGACCCCGGGGAGCCCGGCCCGGGCCTGGGACAGACGCCCGCCCAGGGGCCGCTCCAGGATGCCGTTTCGGATCAGATACTGGCGTTCCGCCGGCGTGCCCTCGTCGTCGGCGGCGGCGCTGGCCAGCTCTCCGGGGACCCCGGGGTCAAAGGTGACGTTGAGTAACTCAGAGCCATAGCAATAGGACCCGAACATATCCGGGGTGACGAAACTGGTGCCAGCATAATTACGCTCGTCGCCCAGGATGCGGTCCAATTCCAGGGGATGACCGATGCTCTCGTGGATCTGCAGGATCATCTGACTGGGCATCAGGAGCAGGTCGCGGGTGCCCGCCGGGCACTCGGGCGCATCAAGCAGGGCGAGGGCCTCCGTGGCGACCCGTTGGGCATCCGCGCGGAAGCCGACCTGGGCCAGCCGCTCCAGCCCACCCTGGCCGCCCCAGTCCGCCCCGCCGCCGGTGCGGGTCTGGGTCTGGCTGCCGGCATTGGCCACCGCCATCAACCCGGAAGAGACCTGATCGCTCAGGTGGCTCACCTCCCCGCCGTCGCTGGTGACCAGCAGTTGCCGCACCAGGCGCCGGCCCAGCCAGGCAGAGCTGTCGACGATGCGCGGGTCGATCTCCAGGGCCGCGCAGGCCTCATGCAGCAGGTCGAGCTTGTCCACCAGGCTCAAGGTCTCCCAGGGCTCCGCCACCGGGCTGGCATAGTCCGCGCGGAGGCTGGAGCGAGGGTAGCGATCGGCGCCGAAGAGCCCGAGGCGGGCATGCCGCTCCGCCCAGCACGCCGCCCGCGCCCAGGCGGCTGCCAGACCGGCGGGGCTGAGATCTGAGGTGGCGCCATAACCGATGCCACCCCCCTGGACCAGGGTCAGCATGGCGCCCAGGCTGGAGCCGAGGGCGCTGGGTTCCGTCACCCCCTGGCGGACCGCCAGGTGCTCCGTCTCCTCGCTGACCAGGCGCAGGGACCAGTAATCCGCGCCCGGGGCGGTGGCGCGGAAGCGGTTGGCGATGGCGTGCAGGTATTCCATGGGCGTCAAGGAGGGCGGCTTTCCGGTCTGGGGTCGATGTTCAGGCGATTGCTCATGCGGCAGCTCACCACAACCCCGGTGATGAGATATAACCAACACAGTTCAGTTTTTAGTCGGGCGGTCAAGGGAGGGTCGGGTGGCCTCTGGCGGGGGTGTCGACCGCAAGGATGCGGTCGTCAAGCCTCCAGGGATGGATTCACGGCGTCCCCCGCCAGAGGTCACCCGACCCAGGAAAGCGTGCCCCAAGTTGTGATGGGTTTGGACGGGCGGTCAATCCCCGGCGATGGTCATCTCCCGGATCAGCCAGGAGCCAGTGCGGGTGCTGCCGGGAAAATCGCAATCGTTACCGACGGCTAGCAGGCCCAGGAACATGTCCTTGAGGTTGCCGGCGATGGTGATTTCCTCCACGGGGAAGGCGATCTCCCCCCGCTCGACCCAGAAGCCGGCGGCGCCCCGGGAGTAGTCGCCGGTGACGGGGTTGGTGCCATGGCCGAGCAGTTCGGTGACCAGCAGGCCGGTATCCAGGGCCTGGAGCATGCCGGCGCGGTCCAGGGGACCACTGCCCAGGGAGCCGGGCTCGATATGGAGGTTATGAACCCCGCCAGCGTTGCCGGTGGTCCTGAGCCCCAGCCGTCGGGCGGAGTAGGCGTCGAGCAGGTAGGTGCGCAGGATGCCCTGGCTGACCAGGTCCTTGGCCTGGGTGGCGACGCCGTCACCATCGAAGGGGGCGCTGCCCAGGCCCCGCCGCAGATGGGGCATCTCGTGGATGCGCACGAAGTCGGGAAAGATCTGCGTCTCCAGGCGATCGAGGAGGAAACTGGAGCGGCGGTAGAGGCTGGAACCGCTGATGGCGCCGGTCAGGGAGCGCAACAGGCCGGCGGCGGCCAGGGGGCTGAAGAGTACCGGGGCCTTTTGGGTAGGGAGTTGGCGGGCCCCGAGCCGGGCCACCGTGCGCTCACCGGCCCGGCGGCCCACGGCCGCGGGCGTCTCCAGTTCGGCGGCGGCGCGGGCCGTGGTCCACCAGTAATCGCGCTGCATGCTCTCGCCTTCCTGGGCCACCACCGCGCAGCTCAGGCCATGGCGGGTGCTGGGATAGCCGGCGACGAAGCCGTGGCTGTTGCCATAGATGTGGAGACTCGTTTGGGTCGAGATACTGGCACCCTCGGAGTTGACGATGCGCGGGTCGAACCCCCGGGCGGCGTCCTCGCAGGCGATGGCCAGTTCGATGGCCGCGTCCGGCTCCAGGTCCCAGGGATGGTAAAGATCCAGTTCTGGCAGATCCCGGGCCATCAGGTCCGCGTCCGCCAGGCCGGCATAGGAGTCCTCCTGGGTACGACTGGCGATGGCGCAGGCGGCCTTGACGGCGTCGCGCACCGCCTCTGGGCTCAGGTCGGAGGTACTGGCGGAACCCTTGCGCTGGCCGAAATACACCGTGATACCCAGGCCATTGTCCCGGGTGTGCTCGACCGTCTCCACTTCACCCAGGCGAACGCTGATCTCCAGCCCGGCCTCGGAACTGGCGGCCGCCTCGGCCGCAGTCGCGCCCTGGCGTTGGGCCTCCGCCAGCAGATCGCGGACAACTCGTTCCAGACGATCCAGTCGCGCCTTGGTGTCATCGGTGGAAATCGTGGTCATAACCCAAATCCAGTTAGAGCAGGATGCAAACCCGGCAGCACCTTCCGGCGCTGCCGGGAGACGTCCATCCGGGACTACTTGTAGGCCCCAACGCCGCAGAAGAAGCCTTCCTTGTTGGTCATGATGTAGCTGGTCTTATCCTTGATCTCCTCGGTGCCGGGGTAGGGCCACTTGTAGTCCACCCAGCCCTCGCCCGAGGACTTGGCCTTGGCGATCATATTCTTGAACAGCTCGTCACCATACTTGTTGAAGGTGAGCAGGTTCTTGCCCACCAGTTCGGGCTTGACCGCGTGGGAGAGCATGACGCCCTCCATGTCCATGCAGAAGACATAGAGATCCTTGACCTTGAAGCCACCATCGGCGGCGGCGAAGGTGGCGAAGGCCTTGTCCTTGCCCATCTGGTTGACGGCCGCCTGGGCCTTCTGCGACATGGCCTTGGCCTCATCCGGGGTGGCCAGATCGGCCGCCAGGGCGGCGGTCGAGCACAGGAGGCCAGCGGCCAGGGCGATCAGGGTCTTTTTCATGGAGTTGTTCCTCGTCTCTCGTTGTTTGGAAGGGCGGAAAATAGCCCAAGGACGCTGACTTCGCCAGCCCTTTATGCCTTTTATGCTCAAAGTCGAGGCATGTTGTGCCCAAAGTCGGGGCATGCCGAGAGACGAGGCCTGATCGGCCTGAGATGACATGGCCCAAGCGGGCCATGAAGCAAACTAGTTTGTGGTCAGTCCCCACGCCAGACGGTGGAAGACCCCTCTGGTGTCTTTCGCGATAACCGCTGACCGCCACTCACTACCCGAAACGCAACCTGTAGCGCTTCCGCCACACTCAGCCGAGCCGTTCAGCCCAGCCTGGTTGGCAGGCTCTTCAGGGGGAGACAGGAACGGTCGAATTCGTCGATCCAGTCGCGGAGGTAATCAGGGATGAAGGTATAGCGTTCCCGCGATTGGGTGGTCAGGGTCATGTTGAGCGCCAGCCCGTGCTCCTGGATCGAAATACTATGGATATCGTCATGATAGGCATGGAAGTGGAGCACGCCGTCCCGGCGCCGGGGCTCTCTGCCAGGATGGGCCTTGCAGCGCGTCCCGGTCTCCGCCATGAACAAAATCCTGCGGCTGGTCAGGTAGAGACTGCCCACCAGGGCGTGAATCGAATCAATCAGGAAGATGGCCTTGCCGGCCTTGAGCATGATTTCCCGCGACAAGGCGGTCACCCCTTCACCTTGCTGCTCATGGGGCGATTTTTCCGACATCTTGTTTCCCGGCCCCACCGCCGGGCCTCCACGCATTCCCACTGCCTGCGAGTCAGGCGTCATGGATTCAGCGGTGGTCCCGTTTAACCTGGTAACGGGGCGTCTGAATCCGGGTCGCAGCCAGCCGTCAGGGCCGGCTGTTACCAAAACATATAGACAGGAACGAGCGAAAGCGTAAGGGGACCAGGCAACGGATGGTTGACATGGATCACAATCACAACATATTGCAAATATGCAACAAGATTGACTTGACCTGTAGATGCTTGGGGTCGGGCCGGAGAGGAAGTGGGATATTCGGGGAGATAGCGGGAGGGTCAAGGGTAAGCGAGGCGTTTGCGACGGCGATGTCCCACCCTTAGGTCCTTCTTATGGGTTCTAACCTTGGGTACCCCCCACCGTCAGTCCATCCACCCGCAGGGTGGGCTGACCGACGCCAACCGGGACGGACTGACCCTCCTTGCCGCAGGTCCCGACCCCCTGATCCAGGGCCAGGTCGTTGCCGATCATGCTGACCCGGGTGAGCACGTCCGGGCCATTGCCGATGAGGGTGGCGCCCTTGACCGCCGGGCCGATACGGCCCTTTTCGATCAGGTAGGCCTCGCTGGCGGAAAAGACAAACTTGCCCGAGGTGATATCGACCTGGCCACCACCGAAGTTGACGGCATAGAGGCCCTTGTCCACCGAGGCGATGATCTCCGCCGGGTCCCGATCCCCGGCTAGCATGTAGGTGTTGGTCATGCGCGGCATGGGCAGGTGGGCATAGGACTCGCGGCGGCCGTTGCCAGTGCTGGCCACGCCCATAAGGCGAGCGTTGAGCCGATCCTGGAGAAAACCGCGCAGGATGCCATCCTCGATAAGGACCGTGTTCTGGGTCGGGGTGCCCTCGTCATCCAGATTCAGGGAGCCGCGCCGCCCGGCCAGGGTGCCGTCGTCGACCACGGTGACCCCCGGGGCGGCGACCCGCTCGCCGAGCCGCCCGGCAAAGGCCGAGGTGCCCTTGCGATTGAAGTCCCCTTCCAACCCGTGGCCCACCGCCTCGTGGAGCAGGATTCCGGGCCAGCCGGGGCCGAGGACCACGGTCATGGCCCCGGCGGGGGCGGGGATGGCCTCCAGATTGATCAGGGCCTGGTGGACGGCCTGGCGGGCAAAGCCCAGGGCACGGTCCTCGGCCAGGAAGTAGCCCAGGTCGGCGCGGGCACCGCCACCGCTGGCGCCCTGCTCCCGACGGTCACCGTCCTCGACGATGACGCTGACGCTGAGGCGGACCAGGGGCCGGACGTCGGCGCTCAGGCGTCCGTCATCACTGGCGATGAGCACCAGATCACGCACCGCCACCAGGCTGGCGATGACCTGCCGGACCCGCGGGTCCTGGCGCCGGGCCTCGGCGTCGACCCGGTGCAGCAGGGCGACCTTGTCCTCGTCCGAGAGGCTGTCCAGGGGATCGAGGGGGGCATAAAGATTGCGACCGGCCCCAATGCCGTCGATCCGCACCCGGGTCTCGCTGCCACCCCGGGCGATGGCCCGGGCTGCCTGGGCAGCCTGGAGCAGGGTCTCGAACTGGACCTCGTCGGCATAGGCGAAGCCAGTCTTCTCCCCGCTCAGGGCCCGCAGGCCGGCGCCCTGCTCGATATTGAAGTTGCCCTCCTTGATGATGCCGTCCTCCAGCACCCAGGATTGCAGCCGGCTGTGCTGAAAATAGATATCCGCGGCATCGATGGCGCTGGTCTTGAGCTGGCCGAGGAGACGTTCGAGGTGGCCGGTATCGAGGCCCGCCGGGCTCAGGATCTGGTCGCGGGCGATGGCGATGGGGTCAGTCATGGTCATGGGTCCGGGACCTGGGCAGATTGGCGGCCGGGGCGGCCAGCGGAAAATGAGTCTGAATGCGGTCAGGACCCGGATTGTGAGGGAAAAACACCGAATTTCAACCTTACAGACCCGGCGGGTCAGCCGGGAGCAGCCAATGCAGACGCGACCGATCAGGCGTCGATGGCCGATTCAGATGCCGATTCAAACGCGGCAGGTGAGGCGACGGTGGTCAAGGACCGGAAAATTGAGACGCACCGAGTGCAGATATTCTAGGTCCAGGGGGCAGCAGACGTGCCCGGCACCCCGGGGAACCTGGGCGAGGACCGAGCCCCAGGGATCCACGACCATGCTGTGGCCATGGGTGCGGCGGCCGTTGCGGTGATAACCGCCCTGGGCCGCCGCGACCACGTAGCAGAGATTCTCGATGGCCCGGGCGCGCACCAGCACCTCCCAGTGGGCCTTGCCGGTGATCGCCGTGAAGCAGGCCGGCAGAGCCATGATCTCCATGCCGGCGTCCAGCATCTCCCGGTAGAGTTCAGGAAAGCGCAGGTCGTAGCAGACCGCCAGCCCCAACCGGCCGAAGGGGGTATCCAGGACCACCGAGGCGTTGCCGGGTTCGATGGTGGCGGATTCCTCGTAACGCTCGCCCGTCTCCAGCAGTTTGACATCGAAGAGGTGGATCTTGTCGTAGCGTGCCACCCGCTCGCCGCGATCGTTGAAGACCAGGCAGGCGGCCCGGACCCGGTCGGGGTGGGTGGCGGTCAGGGGGACGGTGCCGCCGACCAGCCAGATGCGGTGGCGGGAGGCCATCTCGGCGAGAAAGTCCTGCAAGGGCCCCCGCCCCTCCGTCTCGCGCAGGTCGAGCAGGTCGCGATCCTGATCCCCCATGAAGGCAAAATTCTCCGGCAGCACCACCAGGTTGGCCCCGGACTCATCCACGGCCTCCTGGATCAGACGCCGGGCCTCCAGGAGGTTGGCGCTGACATTAGGGCTGCTGGCCATCTGGATGGCGGCGACGCGGGATTTTTTCGGCATGGCGGTGGCGGTAGCTCCATTGTTCGGAGTGGCGGTCCCTGGGCTGGGGGCCGATGGATTGCAGATCTGAGGTTAGCTAGCGTGTAACCGTTCCAACCCCCTCTCCCCAACCCTCCCCCGCCAGGGGGAGGGAGCAAGAGAATCAGTACTTTGTGCCGCCGAAGCCCTCTTGGGGCGCCAGGGTCTGAACGATTACGAAAAAGATACCATCAGCCCCACGCGATCCCAAGGCTTTCCCCCTCGGTGTTTCCCACCCGGCCACCTCCTTGCCCTCCAACCCGGCCACCTCCGCTCCCTCCCACCGGCTCAGCCACACAAACGACCGGCGAACGGCGCGCGGCGCCTGATGCCGACGCAGACATCGGATACCTCGTAACTGAGACCTAGTGCCTAATGGCTGATGGCTAATGGCTAATGGCTAATGCCTGATGCCTGATGCCTGATGCCTGATGCCTGATGCCTGATGCCTGATGCCTGGCGATCATGGCTGATCGAGAAAGGCATTGCCCTTCAGTGGAGAGACGGATGGCAGCAAAGGGGCGGGCGAAATTGAAGGGGACTCTGAGTTGGGGTTGGGGTTGGGGTTTGATTTTGATTGGGACTTCAGAGTCGTTTCGCCGCTCGTGGTCAGGCTGCCACCACCATCCTCGGAGGTGGGCGTAACGGCTGGAGACGCCGAACCGCTGGCGATACTGCGGCCCTCCGCGGCCCGGCTATCCCGCGGCACGATCTCGGGATTGGCCCAGGGTCCGCGGATGTCATAGGCATGGCGACCAATCGCGTCCAGCGCCCCGCCGCTAGCCTGGTCGGCGAGGAGGACCGCCGCCCCCACCAGGGGGCCGGCAGCGAGGGCGCTGGCCAGGGCGACGCCCCCGCCGAGGCTGGGGGTCACCGTGGCGACCTGCTCCAGGGACTGGTCGAGAAGATTGGCGTACCCCTCGATTCGTACATCCGCCGCGGTGCCCTCGATCAGCAAGGGCTCGACCAATTCCACCCGCCCTCCTTGCAGGCCCAGCTTCCCCTTGATGTCCTGGAACACGAAGCCGCGATCCTGGAGGTCGGTGAAATCCAGGGCCAGGCGCCGCCCCAGGGCCCCCAGATTCAGCACCCCCAGCACTCGGCCCATGCCGGGGTCGACCTCCAGCAGGCTGCCCTTGCCGATGGCCAGGTCGATTTCCCCTTCCAGGGTGGCGGGACTGAGATCACCCGGCCCGCCGGGCCAGGTAAGACGGGCCTCGACCTCGGCGGGGGCCTCCGCCAAGGGACTGGCATAGCCGAGATGCTGGAGCAGGTCGCCGAAATCCCCCGTCCTGGCCGCCAGATCGAGAACCGTCCGCGCCCCGCCCGCCTCCGCCTCCCCGACGACCCATTCACCTTGCCCCTTGAGATCGAGCTGACCCGGCTGGATGAGCCGGAGCTCGCTGATCCGCAGACCGTCGGCCTGGGGTGCGGCACGGAGGCTGAGCCGGCCGAGTTCGGTGTCCAGCCAGCGCAGCCGCTCGACGGCCAGGTCCAGGCCCCAGGCCCGGCGCGGATCGACCGGCCCCGGCCCCGGGTCCTGGCGGTCGCGCCCCGGCTCGCCCCCGGCCACCGGTGGCGCTTCAGTGAGGAAGGGCCGCAGGTCGAGGCGCGCGAAATCCGCCCGCAGGGTCAGAGGCTCGGCACGGGGCTCTGAACCGGGGTCGGCGGGCGACGTAGCACGAGACTCAGTACGGGATGCGGCGCGAGACTCGGTACGAGGTTCGTTACGGGACTCGGCGCGCGACGTGGTAAGGGGCCCGAGTCGCGACGTGGCACGGGGCCCGGGTCGCGACTGGCGGGGAATCTCCAGGTGGCCGGCCAACTCCCGGGACTCGATCTGGACCTCCCAGGTCCTGGTGCCCTGCTCCAGGTCCAGCACCACGTCCCGCAGGCGCCAGTCCCCGAGCTGGAGCTGGTCGATGCGCAGCCCGTCCAGGGACCAGGAGGGGCCTCCGGAGGCCGCCGCTGCCGGAAGGCTGGCGGCCCAGTCCAGCCAGCGTGTCACGTCCAGTTGGCCCAGGTGGCCGGTGATCCGCAACCCCTCCGTCGAAGGTAACTCGGTTTGCTCCTGGCCGGCGGCGAGACCGCCCCGCCGGAGTTCCCGACCGCCCCGACCATTGGCGGCGAACAAGAGGTCGAGGGCCAGATCGTCATAATGGCCACGGACCCGCAGGTCCTCGCCCGGAGCCACCGCCCAGGCCAGGCGCAGGGGCCGCGCCGCCTCGCGCGGCTTGCCCAGCGGGGCGGGCAGCTTGACCGCAAGCCCCCGCAGGCTGGAGGTCAGGAGAAAATCCGCCGCCAGGGTGCTGGCCTCCGCCTGGGGCGGTGGATCGGGAATCCTGACCGCCAGTTCCCAGGGGGCCTCACCCTCCAGATGGCGCCAGAAGGGGGCGGGCAGGTGTCCGGACAGCTCGCTGACCGCGGACCGGCCCTCTATCCGCAGCCCCGTCAAGCCCTCGGGGTACTTGGGATCCCGGATGCGCGCCAGGTCCAGCGTCAGGGGGCGACCGATAAAACGACCCAGAACCCGGGAACGGGTCACTCCCTCGGCCGTGAAGCTCACGGCACCCGCCAGGTCCGTGAGGGCCAGGCTCGTCCCCTTCAGCGCAAGAAGGGCCGGGGGTTGATCCCTATCCACCCCGTCAACCCCTTCATCTCCTTCGTCTCCTTCGTCTCCTTCATCTCCTTCATCTCCTTCATATCCTTTATCTCCTTTATCTCCTTTATCTCCTTTATCGCCTATATCACCTTTATAACCTTTATCCCCCTCATCTCCGGCTTCGCTGGCTTCCCCGGCTTCCCCGGCTTCACCATCATTTCCGACATCCCCGGCACCACCGGCGTCGGCTCGGGCGGGCCAGGACAGGGCGCCGTCCAGGCGCAGGTGATCCTCGGGATGGTCCTCGGGATCGAGGGGGAGGTCCATGTCCAAATCGACCCGGGCCAACCCCTCGGCGGTGAAGAGATTGGGGAGCGCGCCCAGGACGCGCTTCAAGGGCGTGGCGCCCAAGAAGGCCAGGGCGGCGGCGAAAGGACCCTGCGCCGTCCCCTTGACCCCCAAGAACCGAGTCTCCGCCAGATCCGGGATGCTGGCCTGGACCTCCAGCAGCGGGACCTCCTGGATGCGACCGCCCTGGGTCGCGATGGCGAGGCCTTGATTGTGGAAGTGCACGATACCCTCAAGTCCGTTCAGCCGCGGCCAGTCGGGATCGAAGTCCAGGGCCATGTCCTCGACCCGCAACAGGATCTGAAAGTCTCCCAGCCCTTGGCGGAAGGGAAAATCCCCCAGCCGCCCCTGGAACAGGACCAGGCCCCAGGGCACCCGGCCAGCGGGAAAGGCACGATCCAGCCAGGCCCGCGCCCGAGGCCGGAGATGGGGGTCCGGCAAATAATCGCGGATGCGCGCCGCCGTGGCGTTCAGGATCTCGCCGCGCAGATCCAACTCCGCCGCGGCCGGCGCCAGAGCGCTTAGTGCCGGCAGGTCCCCGCCACCGCCCGGCGTCGTCCAGGGGACCCGAGAACTGAAGGCCAGCCGCACGCCCAGATCGGGGTTGGAGGCGGACAGGCCTTTGCCGCTGAGGCTCAGGCCCGTCACGGGATCGAGCGCCCAGTCGAGGGGACCGGCCAGATGATCGACCCGCAGGGGGGGACGCGCACCAAAGACCGCTGGCAGCCCCAGGATCAGGTCCGTACCCGCCACCTGAAGGCGGCCGGCCCCGGGATCCGCCGTGACCTGGAATTCGAGCCGCGACGCCTCCAGCGCCAGCGGCCCATGAGCAGCAACCTCCCCCGCCAGGGACAGCTCCTGGACACTGAGTTGCGCCTGAAGCGCCTGGAACCGGCCTGCCTCAATATCCAGTCGGCCGCTGAGGTCCAAAGCCCCAACCGCCACCTCGAAGGCCGGGGGCAGCTCGCCCAACGCCGGCCAGTCCAGGTAATGAGGCAGGACCTGGACCAGGTTGTGTGCCAGTTCCCGTGTCTTTCCCTGGGCCTTTACCCGGGCATTTTCCTGGGCCCTCTCCTGGGTACTTTCCTGGCCCCCTTGCTGGTCCGTTTCCAGGGCCGTCTCCTGGCCTTTTTCATGGCCCTGTTCCTGAAGGATCTCCTGGAGCATCTCCTGGCTCATTTCCTGGACCAAGTCCTGAACTAGTTGGGTGTGGAGGGCAAACTCGACCTGGCCAGACCAGTCCGACGGGGTATCACCCCCACCACGCGGATCGGCGGTCAGGTGCAGCCTGCCCCCGTGGCGAGGATCGGCCAAGGCCGCCTGGATTTCCAGACGCGGGGTCCCCCCCTGGTTATCCAGGGAGAGCCTTAGCCCGGACAGGAGGCGGCGCGGAAGGGCGGCGGAATCCTCCCGCCAATCGATCTCACCAGCCATCACCTCCAAGCGCCCCAGATCAAGGAAATGCCTCAGTGCGGATCCAATATCACCCCCGCCACCGACCGGAATACCGCTGACGACCAGTTGACCATCGGCGTCTCGCTCCAGTTGCAGGCGCGGCCCCTCGATCACCAGGGCCTTGAGCCGGGGTTCGCGGGACGCCAGGCTCGCCGGGAGATCGACATCCAGATGCAGGCGCGGCAACCGGGTCTGCGTGGCGGCGTCCGCCGAGTTCCCCAGGACCACCTGCTCCAAGGTGAGGCGCGGGGTCAGGCCCGCCAGTCCCAGGTGCAGGCGTTCGCTGGCCACCTCTGTGCCCAGCGCCGCCGACAAGGACGCCATCAGTGGGGGACGCAGCCGGTCGACGTACCCCAATCCCCAGACCACCCCCAAGGCCAGCCCCGCCACTAGCAAGGGCACCAGCAGGGCCGGCAGCAGATACCGAAAGAGACGCCAGCGGCGCCAGGCGCTTGACCGCCGGGGGGGAGACATGGGCAAGGGAGCTGAAAGGAGAATGTGGCGGCAGGGAAGGAACGGGGAAGAAACTGTGCTGTAAGGGGTACCAAGAACCCTAAAAAGTGCAGTTGTCGCGCGAAGCCGCGACTTCGCCAAGATCCAGCAATTGGTAAAAGCACCAGGCCGTTCGCCTGGACGGCGAGTTAGCTCCCTTACTCAACATTATGTTTTCTTTCTGTTCTGGCGCCTAGGCGCAAGTCAAATGCCAGATTCAGGATAACCGTTGGGGCCCGGAACCCGGGACGTGGGGCCCAGGACGTTGGGCCCAATTCGGCCCGGGTCGCGGCGCGAGGCGGCGCGGCGCGAAGAACTCAGATCAGCACCACGTCATACTGTTCCTGGGTATAAAGGGCCTCGGCCTGGAGCTTGATGGGCTTGCCGATGAATTCCTCCAGCTCCGCCAGGTGACCGGACTCCTCGTCCAGCAGCCGGTCTATGACCTCCTGGGAGGCCAGGACCAGCAGGGTCTCGACCTCGAACTGGCGGGCCTCGCGCATGATCTCGCGGAAGATCTCGTTGCAGGTGGTCTCCGCCGTCTTGACCGTGCCGCGACCGCCACAGCAAGGGCAGGGCTCGCAGAGGACGTGCTCCAGGGACTCCCGGGTGCGCTTGCGGGTCATCTCCACCAGCCCCAGGGAGGAGACCTCGCTGATGTGGGTCTTGGCGTGATCCCGGGAGAGGCACTTCTCCAGGGCGCGCAGGACCTGCCGCTTGTGGTCCTCGTCGGTCATGTCGATGAAATCGATGATGATGATGCCGCCCAGGTTGCGCAGCCGCAGTTGGCGGCAGATGGCCTGGGCCGCCTCCAGGTTGGTCTTGAAGATGGTCTCCTCGAGGTTGCGGTGACCGACGAAGGCCCCGGTGTTGACGTCGATGGTGGTCATGGCCTCGGTCTGATCGATGACCAGATGGCCGCCGGACTTGAGTTGGACCTTGCGCTGCAGGGCCTTCTGGATCTCCTCCTCCACCCCGTAGAGGTCGAAGAGGGGTCGCTCGCCCTGGTAATACTCCACCCGCTCGCGGATGTCGGGGATGTACTGCTCGGCGAAGGACAGGGCCTTGTCCATGGTCAGGCGGGAGTCGAAGCGCACCCGCTCCACCTCGGGCCCCACCAGGTCGCGCAGGGCACGCAGGGCCAGGGGCAGATCCTCGTGGATGAGACCGATATGGTTGCCACCGCGACAGCGCTCCTTGATGTCCGCCCAGAGTTTCGCGAGAAAGCTCATGTCGTTGACCAAGGCCTCCTCGCTGATCCCGTCCGCGGCGGTCCTGGCGATGAAGCCCCCCTCCCCGGGCTGGGAGGCGACGAAACGCTGGAGGATGTCGCGCAGGCGGCGGCGCTCATCCTCGTCCTCGATCTTCTGCGACACCCCCGTGTTCTGCAGGGTGGGCATGAAGACCAGGTAGCGGGAGGGGATGGAGATATTGGTGGTGAGCCGGGCCCCCTTGGTGCCCAGGGGGTCCTTGACCACCTGCACCACCAGGGTGTCGCCCTCGCTCACCAGGTCGTGGATCTGATCGCCCCGGGGTTCGCCCTCCACGCCAACGATGTCGGAGGTGTGGAGGAAGGCGGCGCGCTCCAGGCCGATATCGACGAAGGCCGCCTGCATGCCCGGCAGGACCCGGCAGATGCGCCCCTTGTAGATGTTGCCCACCAGGCCGCAGCGCTCCAGGCGCTCGATGATGATCTCCTGCACCACGCCGTTCTCGACCACCGCAACCCGGGTCTCCGGCGGCGTGATATTGACCAGGATTTCCTCACTCATGATGGTCCGCGGCGTCAGGGTTGGTGGTTGTCAGGTCAGAAAGGGGCAAAGCGGAAGGTAACACGAAAGTACTCACTACCCGCATCCCTGGGGGGTGTCTGAGTTTCTCTTACACCCTTCCCCCTGGTGGGGGAGGGTAGGGGAGAGGGGGTCCGGATGATTGCGTCATCAGCGGGTCGGTAGCTAGTCGCAAGTCGTCAAATGGGGGCTGGGTTGAATTTTGGCCAGCATCCAGCAAAAGAATTCCCTCGGCGGCGAGCAATTCGGCGGTCTCGAAAAGCGGCAGCCCCATGACCCCGGAGTAACTGCCGCGCAACTTCCGGACGAACAGGGCCCCCAGGCCCTGGATGGCATAACCGCCGGCCTTGTCGGCGGGTTCGCCGCTGGCCCAGTAGGCCCTGGCCTCCCCCTCGCTGATGGCGCGGAAGCTGACCTCGCTTTCGCTCAGGGCCAGGCGCTCCTCCCGACCGCTCAAGGCCACCGCGCTCAGCACCCGGTGGGTGCGGCCCGACAGAAGGCGCAGCATGGCGACGGCCTCCGCCGCATCCCGGGGCTTGCCCAGGATGCGCCCGTCGATGGTCACCAGGGTGTCCGCCCCCAGGACCGAGACCGCGCAACCCGCGGGCAGCAGGGCCCGCCCGGCGCGGGCCTTGTCGAGGGCCACCCGACGGGCATAGTCCTCAGGTGCCTCCCCAGGCAAGGGTGCCTCATCCAGTTCCAACGCGATAACGGCGGGGGTGACGCCGATCTGCGCCAACAGTTCACGCCGGCGCGGGGACTTGGAGGCCAGATAGAGGGTAGGGGGCGTCATGGATGGGCGGTAAGCGCGATCAGGTCTGAAGTGGGGATCCCTGGTTTGAGGACCGGGGAATGGGGCACGAGGGTCGACCTTCAAACTCCCCGGTCAGGGAGCGATCGCAGAGGTCAGGAGCCAGGATCAGGGGGCAGCGGTCAGGCACGGTGATAGGGATGCCCCGTCAGCAAACTCCAAGCCCGGTATAACTGCTCGGCGAGGATGACCCGCACCAGGGGGTGGGGGAAGGTCAGGGGCGAGAGGGACCAGAGCCGGTCGGCGCGCGCGCGACAGGTCGGGTCCAGGCCCTCGGGGCCTCCGACCAGCAGGGCCAGGTCGCGCCCCTCCGCCAGCCAGACCGCCAGTTGCCGGGACAACTCCGCCGTGCTCCAGGCGCGGCCCCGCTCGTCGAGGGCGATCACCTGGACTCCCTTGGGCAGGGCGGCCAGGAGGCGGCCGCCCTCCTCCCGCCGGGCGATTTCGACGCTGGCCCCCTTGCCCCGGTGGCCGGGCTCGATCTCCACCAAGTGCAGGGCGCACTCCGGCGGCAGGCGCTTGGCGTATTCCTGGTAGCCCGATTCCACCCAACCCGGCATGCGCCGGCCAACGCTCAGCAGATGAATGCGCAAGCGCGAACCCTAGCCCCCGGAAAACCTCAGTCCAGGGCCGGGCCCAATAGGAAGTCCACCCGCTGGAAACCCTTGTCCTCCAGGGTATCCATCACCGCGTCCAGCCACAGATCCTCATCCTCCCGCGGGACCTCGCTCACCAGTCCGGTGACATAGCGATAGGCCTCGTGGGGAGAGATATCCTCGGGGATGCTGACCAGGCGCACCCGGGCGGGGTCGTTGCTCGGCAGGATCATGAGTCGATCGGTCATGGTTCGGCTACCTCGTTATGACGATGGCATCATGGGCATGGCCCCCGAAGGGCCAGATGGGGACATGATATAGGGGCGGGGCGGGTTTTTCCCCTACCGGAGGGGGCCTACGGAGGAGGCGGACGCTGGGTCAGCCGGGTACCGCTCCGCGGGTCCTCGTCCAGACCACTGCAACCATGAAATGGGCCCCAGGCCCATTTCTCGCCAACCCCGGGAACTGAAAATGAGTGGGCGATGGGTATAATCCCGGGCTTAGCATCAGGCCCCGCACCCCGCCCTCACCGGTCAGGACAACGACATGAAAGACTTGGCTTCCCGCTTCCCGGCCCTGCTGGCGGAACGTATCCTTATCCTCGACGGCGCCATGGGCACCATGATCCAGCGTCATGGCCTGGGGGAGGCGGACTACCGCGGCGAGCGCTTCGCGGACTGGCCGCGGGACCTCAAGGGCAACAACGACCTGCTGACCCTGACCAAGCCCGAGGTCATCGCCGGCATCCACCAGGCCTACCTGGACGCCGGGGCCGACATCCTCGAAACCAACACCTTCAACGCCAACCGCGTCTCCATGGCCGACTACGGCATGGAGGACCTGAGCCGGGAGTTGAACGTTGCCGCCGCCCGCCTGGCCCGGGGACTGGCGGACGCGGCCACCGCCGCCGACCCGGCCAAGCCGCGCTTCGTCGCCGGGGTCCTGGGGCCCACCAACCGCACCCTCTCCATCTCCCCGGACGTCAACGACCCTGGCTTCCGCAACCTGGACTTCCCCAGCCTGGTGGCGGCCTACGTCGAGGCGGCCGAGGGCCTGATCGAGGGCGGGGCGGACCTGCTGCTGATCGAGACCATCTTCGACACCCTCAACGCCAAGGCGGCTATCGTCGCCTGCGAGGAGGTCTTTGACCGCCAGGGCTGGCGCTTGCCGGTGATGATCTCCGGCACCATCACCGACCAATCCGGGCGCACCCTCACCGGCCAGACCACCGAGGCCTTCTACAACAGCCTGCGCCATGTCCGTCCCATCGCCATCGGCCTCAACTGCGCCCTGGGGCCCTTCGAGCTGCGCCAGTACGTGGCCGAGATGGCGCGCATCAGCGAGACCCACGTCTCCGCCCACCCCAACGCTGGCCTGCCTAACGAGATGGGCGGCTACGATCTGGGGCCCGCCCAGATGGCGCGGGAGATCGCCGAGTGGGCCGAGGCCGGTCTGCTCAACATCGTCGGCGGCTGCTGCGGCACCACCCCGGATCACATCCGCGCCATCGCCCAGGCCGTGGCCGGCAAGGCCCCGCGCCGCCCGCCCCGCATCCCCCCGGCCTGCCGGCTATCGGGGCTGGAGCCCCTCAACATCGACAAGGCCCTCAACTTCGTCAACGTCGGCGAGCGCGCCAACGTCACCGGCTCGGCCAAGTTCAAGCGCCTGATCCTGGAGGGTCAGTTCGAGGAGGCCCTGGACGTCTGCCGCGTCCAGGTGGAGAACGGCGCCCAGATCATCGACATCAACATGGACGAGGCCATGCTCGACGGCGTCGCCGCCATGCGCCGCTTCCTCAACCTCTGCGCCAGCGAGCCGGATATCGCCCGGGTGCCCTTCATGATCGATTCCTCCAAGTGGGAGATCATCGCCACCGGCCTCCAGTGCGTCCAGGGCAAGCCCATCGTCAACTCCATCTCCCTGAAAGAGGGTGAGGCGGCCTTCCTGGAGCACGCCCGCCTCTGCCGCCGCCATGGCGCCGCTGTCATCGTCATGGCCTTCGACGAGCAGGGCCAGGCCGACACCCAGGCGCGCAAGGTGGCCATCTGCACCCGTGCCTACCGGCTCCTCACCGAGACCCTCGACTTCCCGGCCGAGGACATCATCTTCGACCCCAACATCTTCGCCATCGCCACCGGCATCGAGGAGCACGCCAACTACGGCGTGGACTTCATCGAGGCCACCCGGGAGATCAAGGCCACCCTGCCCCACGCCCTGGTCTCCGGTGGCGTCTCCAATGTCTCCTTCTCCTTCCGCGGCAACGACCCGGTGCGGGAGGCCATCCATGCCGTCTTCCTCTACCATGCCGTGCGCGCCGGCATGGACATGGGCATCGTCAACGCCGGCCAGCTCGCCATCTACGACGAGATCGACCCGGAGTTGCGCGAGGCGGTGGAGGACGTGGTCCTCAACCGGGCGCCCAAGGCCGGCGGCGACGCCACCGAGCGCCTCATCGAGCTGGCCGGCCGCTTCAAGGGCGGGGTCGTCGGCGGGGCGGCGGGGCCGGACCTGGCCTGGCGCGACTGGCCGGTGGAGCAGCGCCTGGCCCAGGCCCTGATCAAGGGCAACGCCGAATTCGTGGAGGCCGACACCGAGGAGGCCCGCCAGGCCCTGGGTGCCCCCCTCAAGGTCATCGAGGGTCCCCTGATGGCGGGCATGAACCAGGTCGGCGACCTCTTCGGCGCCGGCAAGATGTTCCTGCCCCAGGTGGTCAAGTCCGCCCGCGTCATGAAGAAGGCGGTGGCCTACCTCCAGCCCTTCCTGGAGGCGGAGAAGGCCGGGGGCGAGCACCAGGCCGCCGGCAAGGTGCTGATGGCCACGGTCAAGGGCGACGTCCACGACATCGGCAAGAACATCGTCGGCGTCGTCCTCCAGTGCAACAACTACGAGGTCATCGACCTGGGGGTCATGGTCCCCACCGAGACCATCCTGCGCGCGGCCCGCGACCACCAGGTGGACGTCATCGGCCTCTCCGGCCTCATCACCCCCTCCCTGGAGGAAATGGTCCTGGTGGCGGCGGAGATGCAGCGCCAGGGCTTCACCATCCCCCTGCTCATCGGCGGCGCCACCACCTCCAAGGCCCACACGGCGGTGAAGATCGCCCCCAAATACGATCAGCCCGTCATCTACGTCCCCGACGCCTCCCGCGCCGTGGGGGTGGTGAGCAACCTGCTCTCCGCCGAGCTCAAGGGGCCCTACGTCCAGGCCATCGCCGCAGACTACGTCGGGGTGCGGGAGCGCCGCGCCGCCGCCGGCGAGGCCAAGGACCTCATTGCCATTGCCGAGGCCCGAAGCAACCCGGTAGCCATCGACTGGGATCACTACCAGCCCCCCGCCCCCCGGGAGCCGGGCCTCCAGGTCTTTGCCGACATCCCCCTGAGCGAGATCACCCCCTACATCGACTGGACCTTCTTCTTCCACGCCTGGGAACTGAAGGGGCGCTTCCCCCAGATCCTCGACGACCCGGAGAAGGGCGAGGAGGCCCGCAAGCTCTATGACGACGCCCATGAGATGCTGGAGCGCATCGTCCACGAGCGCTGGCTGCGCGCCGCCGCCGTCATCGGCCTCTTCCCCGCCAACGCCGTCGGCGACGACATCCAGGTCTTCGCCACGGAAGAGCGCTTCGAGCCCTGGATCAGCTTCCACAACCTGCGCAAGCAGGGCCGCCAGCCAGCGGGCAAGGCCAACGACTGCCTGAGCGACTTCATCGCCCCCTTCCATACCGGCCTCAACGACTACCTGGGTGCCTTCGCCTGCACCGCCGGCATCGGCATCGACGAACGGGTGGCGGCCTTCGAGGCCGACCACGACGACTACTCCGCCCTCATGCTCAAGGCCCTGGCCGACCGCCTGGCGGAGGCCCTGGCGGAGCTGCTCCACCTGCGGGTGCGCCAGCGCCACTGGGGCTATGCCGCCGACGAAGACCTGAGCAACCAGGAACTGATCGCCGAGGGCTATCAGGGCATCCGCCCGGCCCTGGGCTACCCCGCCTGCCCGGACCACACCGAGAAGGACCTTTTGTGGCAACTCCTCGACGTGGAAAGGCACACCGGCATCTGGCTCACCGAGTCCAAGGCCATGGTCCCCACCGCGGCGGTGAGCGGCCTCTACTTCTCCCACCCCGAGGCCCGCTACTTCACCGTCGGCAAGATCGGCCGCGACCAGGTGGCGGACTACGCCGAGCGCAAGGGCCTGCCCCTGGCGGAGATGGAGCGCTGGCTGGCGCCCAATCTGGCCTATGAGCCCGAGGCCAACTAACCATGCCATGCGCTTTGAACCTATGCAGGGAGGTTCGGGTGGTGCCTGGCGGGGGTGTCGACCGCAGGGATGCGGTCGTCAAGCCTCCAGGGACGGATTTACGGCGTCCCCCGCCAGGCATTACCCGACCCGGAGAAACCATGAATGATTGCGCAGGGGTAGGACCTGAACACGGGACACCGCTGGCTGACGGCCCGACACCATGAGCAGCATCGCCATCTTCCCCTGGAACGACAACTTCGCCACGGGCATCGAGCGCATCGACGAGCAACACCGGCGTCTGGTCGAGATCCTCAACGACCTTGCCACCCACGTTGCCTTCCCCTCCCAGGAACTGGGCCTGGATGTCATCCTCGCTGGTCTGATCGATTACACCCTCTACCACTTCGCGACCGAGGAGGGTTTCTGGGGAGAATACCTGGCCGAAGATCCGGCGGAGGCCGCCCATCGCGCCGAACACCAGGCCTTCATCGCCAGCGTCCTCAAGGCCAAGAAAGATGCCGGCGACCGGCCCGTGGAGGAACTGGTCCAGGAATTGCTTTCCCTGCTCACCCGTTGGCTGGCCTCCCATATCCTGGAGAAGGACCGCTACCTGGCCAAGGTGGTGCTGGGATGCCAGGCCGGTCTGGACCTCGAGACCGCCAAGACCCGGGCCGCCGAGGAGATGCGGGGCTCCGCCAGCGTCCTCGTCAGCCTGGTCCTGGCGATTTACAGCTCCCTGACCGCCAACACCACCCACCTGATCCGCGAGATCGCCGAGCGTCGGCGGATCGAGCTGGAGTTGCGAACGGCGGACGAGTGCCTCAAGGAACACCTGGAGCGGATCAAGATGCTGGTCGACGCCTCGCCGGATGGGGTCATCGAGCTGGACAGCAACGGCCGGATCACGGGCTGGAATGCCCAGGCGGAACGGATCTTCGGCTGGCGCATCGATCAGATCCTGGAAGAGGATTTCGCCGAGAAGCTGCTGCCGACCCTGTTCCGGGAGGCTCACCGTCAGTGGCTGGCGCGGGCGCTGGCCACCCACCCCCCGCCACGGATGGGCAAGACCCAGGAGATGGCCGGCCTGCGCGCCGATGGCAGCGAGTTTCCCCTGGAGCTCACCCTGGCCGCCCGGAAGCGACGCGATGAGTGCGTCTTCGTCGCCTATGCCCGCGACATCACCGAGCGCCAGGAGACCCTGGAGCGTATCGCCCACCTCAGCTCCCATGACAGCCTGACCAAGCTGCCCAACCGCCAATTGCTGGCGGACCGCCTCACCCTGGCCCTGGCCGCCAGCGCCCGCCATCTGCACCTGGGGGCCCTGCTGCTCATCGACCTGGACAACTTCCGTACCCTCAACGAGACCCTGGGCCATGGCATCGGCGACCTGCTCCTGCAGGAAGTGGCGCGGCGCCTCCAGGACGAGGCGGCACCCAAGGGTACCGTGGCCCGCCTGGGCGGCGACGAATTCGTGGTCCTGCTCGAAGAGCTCAGCCCCGATGCGGATGAGGCGCAAAGCCAGGCCGAGGAGGCTGGCGAGCGGCTCCTCGCCGCCCTCAACGCCACCTACCAACTCGCCGGCCACGACTACCTCAGCACCCCCAGCATCGGCCTGGTCCTTTTCGGTCAGGACCCCGGGGCCACCCCCGGCGAGCTGCTGAAGAAGGCCGACATCGCCATGTACCAGGCCAAGAACCAGGGCCGCAACCGGCTCTGCGTCTTCGATCCGGAGATGGAGTCGCTGGTTTCCCAGCGCGCCTTCCTGGAGACCGACCTGCGTCGCGCCCTGGCCAACGACGAATTCGTCCTCCACTACCAGGTGCAGGTCGCCACCGACGGCCGGCCCCTGGGGGCCGAGGCCCTGCTGCGCTGGCGGCATCCGGAACGGGGCATGGTCTCGCCCATGACCTTCATCCCCCTGGCGGAGGAGACGGGACTCATCGTCCCCATCGGCCAATGGATTCTGGATCAGGTCTGCGCCCAACTAAAGGACTGGGAGGATGACCCCTACCTCGGCGACCTCCAGCTCGCCGTCAATGTCAGCGCCCGCCAGTTGCGCGACCTGGATTTCGTCGACGCGGTCCGGCGCACCTTGCGGCGCCAGGCCATCGCGCCCGACCGCCTCAAGCTGGAGCTGACCGAAGGCGCCATCCTCGACGACGTCGGCGACAGCGTGCGCAAGATGAAGGTCCTGAATTCCCTGGGGGTCAGCTTCTCCCTAGACGACTTCGGCACCGGCTACTCCTCCCTGGCCTACCTGACCCAGTTGCCCCTGTCCCAGCTCAAGATCGACCAGGCCTTCGTCCACAACATCGGCATCAAGGCCACGGACGACATCATCGTGCGGACCATCATCGGCATGGCCGGCAGCCTGGGCATCGAGGTGGTGGCCGAGGGGGTGGAGACCCAGGCCCAGCGGGACTTTCTGGAGGCCGAGGGCTGCGGCATCTATCAGGGTTATCTCTATGGCAAGCCCCTGCCGGCGGAGGATTTCCAGAAGCTGGTGATGGAGGCGCATCCGGTTGCCAGGAAAGGCGCAATCCGCGGAACGTCTGACACGCCTTCCAACTGACGCCAACTCATTCCGGATGACTCCATCCCCTCGCTAATCCAGGCTACCCTGCTCCCCCATTTTCCGTACCGAAATCGAGGCCTACGCGGCGCTTTTCCCTGTCCGCCCAGCCCGCATCGAGGGCTTAGGAAGCGATCAAGATGTCAGACCCCATCACCCCCGGCCCACTCACCACGGAAGTCGCGACGGCCCTCGCCCCCGCGGTGCCGGCTCAGGTCATCGACAACCTCAGCGCCATCGCCATCGGCTATGACCTCCCCGACTTCGTGGTGGGGGGCGTGGGGCTCATGATCATCCTCGGCTTTCACGGCCTGTCCATCGCCCAGATCTACTCCAGGTTCGAGCGGCACAGTCGCGCCCTCCTCCACCGCCGCGCTTACTGGCGGGTGGAATTTCTCTTTTATTTCAGTATCTTTATTTTGACCCTGACCCATATCGGGGAGATCGTCATCTGGGCACTGATGATCTTCACCCTGGGCCTGATACCGAATTTGCGGGACGCGATCACCTTTTGCGGCAGTACCTACACCACCGTGGGCTTCAGTACGGACCTGATGCCGGAGGGGTGGAAAATGATGAACATGATCATCGCTTTGTCCGGCATGTTCACCTTCGCCTGGACCACGGGGATCGTCATGCTGATGGTGAAGGTCTTCCACCTGGCCCAGCATGCCCGTATCAGCGGCGTGGAACCGAAGGTCTCCTCCGCCTACATCGACTCCCTGGGTTGAGCATTTTCCCCGCGCGGCCCTCGGGCTGGTTTTTCCAACGGAAGCTCAATCGTGCGTGCCGTTGCCGTGGTCAAGAATGATCCCCGAGCCCTGGCTCCAGATCAGCCAGACCCGCTCGTTCAGTTCATAGGGCATGGCCATGCCTTCGATAAACAGATAGTTCAGAATCCGCACTTCCAGGAGCCGGCCCCCCTCCAGACGGATGGCATACTGGGTGGCATCGCCGAGAAACAGCCGCTTCTCAATGACCCCCTGGATACCGTTTTCATGCGCCAAGGGTTCCAGCAGACTGACCCGGATCTGCTCGGGACGGATGCCGTAGAGGACCGGCGATCCCGGCGCGTAAGGATAGGCGCCACGCCGCCGCACCCGGCCGCCGATGGCCAGTTCGATCTCACACAGATCGGGGCCACTGGCGAAGACCTGCCCTTCCATGAAGTTGATATCCCCGACAAAATCGGCCGTGAACCGGGTGACGGGGGTATAGTAGACCTCGCTGGACAGGTCGCACTGCTCGATGCGTCCCCGGTTGACCACCGCGATGCGGTCCGCCAACTCGAACGCCTCTTCCTGGTCGTGGGTCACCATGAGGGTCGTCACCCCCATCTCCTTGACGATGCCCTTCAACGACTTGCGGAGCTGGATGCGCGTCTTGGCGTCCACCGCGCCGAAAGGCTCGTCCAGCAGCAGCACCTTGGGATCGTAGGCCAGCGCACGGGCCAGGGCCACGCGCTGTAGTTGTCCGCCCGATAGCTGGTGCGCGTAGCGTGCCCCCAATCCCGCCAATCCCACCATCTCCAGCAGGCGCTCCGTTCGCCGCCGGCGTTCGGCCGGGGGCGTTTTGCGGATTTTCAGACCGAAGCCGATGTTCTCCGCGACGTTCATGTAGGGAAAGATGGAGTAGTTCTGAAAGACAAAACCGAAACCCCGTTGTTGCGGCGCCAGCCGGGTGATATCCGCCGCGTTGAGCAGGATTCGCCCCTCATCCGGCATGGTCAGGCCGGCCACCATGCGCAGAATGGTGCTCTTGCCGCTGCCGCTAGGGCCCAGCAGGACGACGAACTCGGCCTCGTTCACTTCCAGCGAGACCCCTGCCACCACCCACAAGTCGCCGTATTTTTTGCCGATGTTCTCGATGCGGATCATCCCTTGCCTCTCCTGACGTGGCGGTGAGTGGCGCGAACCCGGATCACGACCGGGCTCTCCTGGCGCGGGACCTGCTGGCCATGCCAATGATGATGGAAAACAGCAGGAAGGACAGGATCGCCAGCACGGCGGCCACCGCGTTGGCGGTGGCGATATTGCCACTCTCGAATTGCGTGTAGATATACAGTGGCGCGGTCTGGGTGCGCAGCCGCAGATTACCCGACACCATCACCGTAGCCCCGAACTCGCCGAGGGAGTGAGCGAAGGTGAGCAGGGCGCCGGTGATCAGGCCGCCCCGCATGGCGGGGAACACGACGTGGAGGAAGGTCTGCCAGCGGCTGGCGCCCAGGGTGTAAGCGGCCTCCTCGTAGCTGGTCTCCAGGTCGTCCAGCACCGGTCTGACCGCGCCCACCATGTAGGGTAGGGTGACAAAGATGTGGGCCAGCAGGACCGCGATGGGGGTGAACATGGGCTGAATCCCGAGAGGCGCCAGCAGTTCCCCGAACAGGCCGATGGGGCCCCACAAGAGGAGCAGGGAGGTGCCGACCACCACATTGGGGATGGCGACCGGGAGGTTGAGGACAATCCCGAGTTGTTCACGGCCGGGAAAACGGGTCTTGCTGAGGACATAGGCCGCGTAGGCGCCGAGGACGGTGTTTACCGCGGCCGTGGCCAAGGCGATCAGCAGGCTAAAACGGAGGGCAAACAGGGCATCCTTGGTGATCAGGGCGGCCGCGAAATCACCGAGCCCCCCCTTCAGGGCATAGATGAACACGGAAGCCAGCGGCAACAGCAGGAGGGGCAGCATGACCAGCACCAGAAAACCGGCGGGCAACAGCTGTGACATCCCTTTGCCATACGTCAGTTCGGCATTCATCGGTTTATCTCCTTCAGGACCTTATTTTTCCATACCTCGTCGATAATCTCCCGTTTGGCCCGGTTCCAACCGCCAAAGTCCGACACCAGTAATGGCACCTGGATTTCGCCGAATTCCGGGTTGTACCCGTTCAACGACTCATTCACGCTGCGAAATCCGCACTCGACGAAGAGCCGCTGCCCTTCCTCGCTCCAGATGAAATCGATGAATGCCTGGATCAGCGCCTGCTGTTCCTCGGTGATGTTGCGGTCGATGACCACCAGGGTGTGCTCGCTCATGATAGTGGAGCGGGGGTAGATGAGCTCATGGGCGGGCCCCTCTCGGGAGCCCTGCGCCAGGCCATCCTGTTCGTAGGTGATCAGCACGTCGCCAAAGCCGCTGTCGAACTGGGTTCTGGCGGCCCGGCCGCTACCCGCCAGGGACACCACGTTGCGCCAGATGCCCAGGAGCAGCGCCTGGCCATCGGCAGGCGTCGCGCCAGGCCGGGTCATGGCCGCCCCGTATTCCGCCAGGATGGACCAGTTGGCGGCGCCCGAGGTGAGGGGATCGGGGTGAATGATGCCGACCCCCGGTTTAGTCAGGTCGGAGAAATCATGGATCCCCTTGGGGTTTCCCGGCCGGGTCACAATCACGAAGGGGGTGCGGTTGATGACCCCGCCATGGGGCAGGCGTTTCCAGGTTTCGCCGCTCACCACCCCCGCCTCCAGCAAACGCTGGGCGTCCAGTTCGGTGGAGAAGATGGCGATTTCCGCCGGCACGCCCATGATCAACTGGTTCGTAACCGTCCCGGAACCGGCGAAGGAACTGATCAGTTCCACCTCCTCCCCGGTTTCCGCCCGCCACTTTTCCCGGAAGGCGGGAAACAGGGTTTTGGTGATGGTCGGCTCCAGGATGCTGAAACCGTAAAGGACAAGGGTGCGCGGACGGCTGTCTTTCCCCATGGGCAGCCAGGGCCAGAGGGTCCAGATCACTACCGCCGCTCCCAGACAGGCCGCGACGCTTACCGCCAAGAAGCGGCGACTTCGATGTGAGAAGAGAAACGGGGGCATTGACTTATCCCCAAGCGGGCGTGTTAGACGTTGTCACCAACCTCGTCAACGGAATTGGGTGCCTCTAGCATCCCCCTGAAGCGGGCACGTTGGACGATCTAATAGTACGTTTCATTAAAATGATTACAAAAATATATTATCATTATTGCCATCACTACTCCAGATTCATTCACGGTGAGGTCTATGGCAAGAACGACGCAGCGAGCCCCGTTGGTGTTAACTGAAGAACAGCGGGCGTTGTTGACGGAACGGGCGGCCTCGCGCACAGCGCCGGTGCGCGAGGTCGAGCGCGCGCGGATTCTGCTGCACTATGCTGGAGGGTTGTCGATCAGCGCCATTCAGCGCGAACTGGGTCTCAGTCGGCCCACGATCTACAAGTGTATCGACAAAGCCTTGGCGGCCGGGGTGCCGATGGGGCTGAAAGACGCCTACCATCGCCCGCGTGCGCCGGAGATTACCGAGCCGGCCAAGGCCTGGGTCGTCAGTCTGGCCTGCGCCAAGCCCAAGGACCTGGGCAAAGCGGCGGAGTTGTGGACGCTGTCGGCTTTGGCTGGCTATGTGCGCGCGCACGCCGAAGCGGCCGGTTTCCCGCGCCTGGCTCAGGCGGGGAAGACGACGATCTGGCGCATTCTCGACGAGAACCAGCTGAAGCCCCATAAGATCACCTACTATCTGGAGAAACGCGACCTCGCCTTCGAACGGAAAATGCAAGAAGTGCTGATGGTTTACCAAGATGTGGCCTGGTATAGCGCGGGGGCGGTGCATGATCAGCGGCCGCAGCCCATCTATACCGTCAGTGTCGATGAGAAGCCGGGCATCCAGGCCCTCGGCTTGACGGCACCCGACCTGCCGCCCCAGCCGGGGAAGGCGGCGACGGTCGGCCGTGATTATGAATACGAACGCTTGGGCACCGTCTCGCTCCTGGCGGGGATCGACCTGCACACGGGGCAGATCTTCGAACGGGTGGAGGATCGCCACCGCAGTAGTGAGTTTATTGGCTTGCTGCAGGTCCTGGATGATCACTATCCGCCAGACGCCATGATCCGTCTGGTGCTGGATAATCATTCGTCCCACATCTCGAAGGAAACCCGGGCGTATCTGGCCACGCGGCCGGGACGCTTCGAGTATGTGCATACCCCCAAACATGGCTCGTGGCTCAATCTGATCGAATGCACCTTCTCGAAAATGGCGCGGACCTTTCTGCGACACATCCGCGTTTCTTCGGTAGAGGAACTCAAAGCGCGTATCCATCAAGGCATCGCAGAAATGAACGCCGCCCCCGTCGTTTTCCGCTGGAAAAAGTTTGATCTGGGTATTGCATGATATGTAAACTGTCGGCGCCGGCGTGAAACCGGCGCGAATCTGCCGACATAAAATTGGCGCATT
>JADHED010000298.1_pt1 | contig 67314 bp, 100 predicted proteins | sample 8952041 | NCBI WGS metagenome assembly JADHED01 (sample SAMN16124423, study PRJNA663239) | bioreactor sludge metagenome | isolation source: sludge (control) | place: India:Bengaluru | collected 2018-09-08 | reverse complement strand
AGCAACCCGGAGAACACGTTGCCCGACAGACCGCCGCCGCCGATGCGGGAGAACAACGACCCGAGAGTCGCGCCCGCCGCGGCCGCCGCCCGGCCGATGCCCTCCTCCATCGACCGGACGCCCGTGCCGATCGCTCCGATGACTCGCGCCGGCTGGTTCGCCAGAGAGTTGAACGCCATGCCAAGCGCGTTCACGTAGGAGACCGACTTCTTCGCCGACTCCCCCACCATGTCAAGGCCCGCGCCCGCCTTGTCCGCGGCCTGCTTCGCCGTCGAAAGCGTCTGCGACAGCGCGTTCAACGCCTGCGTCAGCGAAGAGAACGCCGCCGTCACCTGACCCGTCATCCGGTCGAGGCCCTGAAAGGTCTTCGCCAGCGAGTCGTTGATCTGCTTGAACGGGTCGAGCCGGCCGATCCGGGTGAAGGCGTCCTCGAGCCGGCGCAGCGCCGTGTCGTACTCGCCGATCGCCTCGAAGATGATCCTGAAGCGTTCGTCGGCAGCCACGGCCTACCTCCCTCCGAGGATCGCGTTCGCGCCCTCGTAGATCCCGCGCAGGTGCCGCTCGCCAGCCTGCAACGCCGACCGCGAGGAGTCGAGCAAGCCAAGGTCCATCAGGCCCGTCACGAGCGCCACGAAGACCTCGCTCTGGTCTCGCCAACCGCCGGGGCGGGGATACTGCCCCCACAGCAGGCTCGCCTTGACTTCCCGCAGTGCGTCAGCAAGCAGCGGCTCCTCCTGCGACAACTCGTGCCAGGCGTCCGCCGCATCCTCTCCCGGCAACCCGCCGAAGAGGTAGCCGACGCCCTCTATCCGTTTCCCAGGAGCGCCCCGAGACCCTGCGCCGCGAGGAAGCCGGTCGCGTCGTACACCCGCCGGCACACGAACTCCGGCAGCGCCTCCGAGATCACCCTCCGACGCAGCGCCTCGTCCGAGACGTCCCGCGGAGCCGGGATCTTGTCGCCGACCTTGAACTTCCCGACCTCGGCACGGAACTTCACCCCGTCGCCGACTTCGATGATCGCCGCCGACAGGTACTCCGCCTCCGCCGCGTCCAGCGCATCGGCGAGCTTCTCCAGTTCGCCCGACACGTCCTGCCCGTCCTTGGCCTTCCCCGCGAGGCGGGTGAACTGGCTCTGGAGACTCCTGAACTTCGACGCCGCGCTCTTGGGCGGCGAGCAGACCACCACGTACTCCCCGTCTCGCGGGCCGAGGATCACCTTCGCCGTGTCGAAGGTCTGCGCCTCCATCCACGACGGCAGCTTCCCCGTCTCGATCATCCGCTCCGCGCCCTCGGCGATCCGCTCGTCGATCGGTTTCCTCGTCTCGTCGTTCATTCCACGGCTCCTGTTGCCCACGGCTCCTGTGTCCCTCTATCGAAGAGGCGCGGGCCGGAGCCGTGGAGCCCCGCCCGCGCCCCGTGCAACCCCGTCGCACCATGCGTCGGGGAGAGACTCTCTCGACTACGCGCCTTCCGCCGTGTACGTCCAGAGCGTCTGGCTCGGGTCCGCGAACGCCCGGAAGTTCAGCGTCACCCGGACGAGCTGCGAGCGGCCGCGCCGCTTCGGGACGCCGTCCACGTAGATGTAGGGCACGTAGAAGCCGAGCGACTTCCCGTACACCAGGTCGCCCTCGACCAGCGCCTTCTCCAGCGTCGCGATCGTGATGTGCGTCGAGTCCGCCTTCGCCGTGACCTTCCCGCAGCACTTGAGCACGCCAGCCGCGGACTCGAACCGCACGACCTCGTTCACCGAGAACGACGCCGAGGAGGTCACCGGAACGCTCACGCTCGTCCCGGCCGCGGCGCCGCCGGAACCGACCGCCGTAGACGCGCCGCTCTTGTGCGCGGCCACCGTCCGGAATGAGCCCTGGAGTTTCCCGCGCGCCATGTCCCCGTAGTCGTCCCGGTCCCACAGCGCCGTGATGCTCCCGTTGATCTCCGGCTTCCCCGCCATCAGGTAGGAGATCGAGCCCGACTTCGCCGCCGTCACCCGATCCTCACGCGGCGGACCCTTGTCGAGCTTGTTGTTGAGCTCCAGCGACCACGACTCGACCGACTCCGGCTCGATCTCCGTGCTCCCACCGTCCAGCGAAAGCAGGAACCGGCAGTTCGCGAAGGTGTAGCCGTTCACGCTCGACATCGTGGGCGACGCCGTGTTGCTGCCCTGCTTCTCCTCGTACCGACCCACGATGTTGAAGGTCGCCACGAGATCGCCGCGGATGCCGGCCTCGAGCCGCAGGCTCTCCACCTTGCATCCGAGATGGCGCACGCACTCGATGTCCGGCGAGACGAGGTCCAGCGAGTACGAGTCGAGCTCGTCGCTGGTCCGCAGGCCCGCCCAATCGAGCAGCGTCTTCGCCGCGGCCGGGAACAGCGGCGTCCGGAACGAGCCCGCCAGCGTCCGCTCGTCCTGCTCCAGGTAGGTCGCGTTCACGTCCCCGGTCGTGAACTCCTGCTCCCGGATCGGGTCCTTCTGCTCGACGCCGTACTCGCCGTTCATCAGCGGGACGCCGAGCGCCGTCGCGGACGAGTCGTAGACCGCCCACGCGGTTGCCTTCTCCTTCATCAGGACGAGGTATTCCTTGTCCGTGTACTGCGCGGTCACGGTCGCCATGTCGCCTCCGGCGTCTTGTTCTTCGATTCGTCAGGACCGACCATCAGGTCGTCCGCCCGCCACTCGCCCGTGCCCACAAGGCTCGCGGCGTCCAGCGGCAGGACCCATCCCACGGTCCGCTCATAGGTCTCGCCCGGAGCGGGTTCGCCGACCAGCAGGCGCTCCCCTTGCCGGACGAACACCGGACCCCGCCCGTCGAACCGCGCCGCGTGCCGAACGAACACCCCGCGCCCGTCGCGGGCGTAGAGGCTCCGGCATTCGAGGACCATGCGATACACGGGGGCGGTCTCCTGTGTGTCGCTCCAAACTTCCGGCTACACGAAGAGGTCAAGCGAGTAAGCGAACGTCACGTCGAGGGTCCAGCCGTAAGCCTCGATCCGGTCTTCCCGCTCCCCCCACGGGAAGAAGGTCGGCGAGCCCGCCCAGTACGATTCGAGGTCCGGGACCTTGTTCGGGCCATAGAACTCGTCGAAGTCGTTCTTGAGGTAGGGCTTGCTGATCGCCCCGAGGAACTTCCACCAGAAGGCGAAAGCCTCCTCCTGGTCATCCGTGCGCAGCCAGCCGGTGAAGTTCAGCCGGAAGTAGACGATCCGCGCCGCCGTCGCGTTGTAGACGTTCTCCGTCTCCGGCGCGTCCGCGGCCACGATCACGATCGCCGGCATCTCCGCGTACTCCGGCCGGCGCACCCGCGGCTGGTCCCCCCGATACGTGAACAGCCGCAGGCCACCCCGCTGGTCGCACCACTCCATCAGCGTCTTCGAAGGATAGCCGGAGACCCGGTTGGTCAACTTCCTCTCCGCCGCCCGCAACGTCAGCGTGAACGGATCCGTCGCCGTGAAGTCGATCCCGCTCGTGAAATCGACCATCGCCTAAGCCCTCCTCTGTCGCCACGGCCACATCACGTACCGCTTGATCTGGTCCGCCACGATCTTCGAGAGCGTGTCGTCACGGGGGATCAGGGGCCGTGGCGGAAGCGGGTTGCGCGACATTCCGATGGCCCCGCCGCGATGATGGATGGCCGCGTACCGGATGTTCGAGCCCAACGTCCAGCTCCGCGCCGTGAAGCCGCTGACGTGGCCCGGGCCGGGCTCCGTCAGGCTCCTGAGCAGCCGGTGCCGCGCGTGCAGGATCCGATGCACCGGGCCTTCCCGGAAACCCTGCCGGTAGTAGCCCCACCTGTTCGCGCGCGCCATGATCGTCTTCCGCGCCAGACCGACCCATCCCCCGCGCCCCTCGCTCGAGAACCACGACAGGATCGCGTTCCGCACCGGCGTCTCCGAACGCCAGAACGCCTCGCGCAAGTCCTTCGCCCGACGCCGCATCTCCTGCACCCGCCAGCGCAGCGCGGTCGCATCCGGAAGCGAAATGGCGATCCGCAGCACTACTCGCCCCCCACGTTGATCCGCTCCCACACGCTCTGAAGGTTGAACCTCGTCGTCCGGTCGTGGCTCGTGTCCGTGCTCTCGATCGGGTAGGCGCGGACCTTCGGATCCTCCACCACGATCCCGCGCTTCCGCTTGCCGGACAGGACGTACAGCGTCCCGTTGCTCAGCGTCACGTAGCCGGTCTTGCGGATCCGGTCCTCGACCTTCTGCGCCAGACGCCTCAGTCGGTCGCTCTCCGTCTCCTCGTCCCCGCGCCCCTCGCGCAGCGAGTACCGCTCCCAGACCCACGCCGCGCCGTAGAGATAGGCGAGGGCCTGGATCTCCGGCGGGGGCGAGGCGCGGAACGCCGTGATGTGCGTCGAGGCGTCGTAGGCGCCGACGATCTCCACCACGAACTGATTGACCTCCGCGTCAGCCCACGACTCCGCCTCGCGAAGATCGTCCTCGGTCGGCACGCTCCCCGCCGAGGAGGTCTCCTTCATCCTCGCCAGAAACCCCTTCTCCGCCTCCAGCGTGTAGTAGGCCATGCGTCGGTCCCCCTAAGAGAAGAGGGCCGGGCCGTTATCGGCCCGGCCCCCGTGAGTCGCTTGGAAGTGGTCTGTCCTACGACACGCCGGTCGTGAAGACGTAGACCGCGTTCGGAACCTTGATGACCGGCAGCCGCGCGTAGCGCCCGAAGAGCGTGAACCCCGGAGGGTTCGTCTCCTTGGTCGCCCACGCCGCGAAGCCGTTGACCATCGGGAAGGACGGGATGCCGCCCTGAACCGTCTCGGTGCCACCGACCGCGACCTTGCCGACCTGGAACTCGGTCCACTCGCGGGCCGGGGTCGGGATGAAGATCGCCTTCCCCTCCGTGAGGAACCGCGTACGCGAGCCGGAGCTCTTGTACGTCAGGTCGTGCTTGATCCAGCGGAGCCCGAACAGATCGGGGATCTCCCCCCTCACGAACGCCTCCTGGCCGACACCGTTCCGGGCGAGGTAGTCCTTGACCACGGTGTTCGCCTTCATGGCGTTGAACACCTTGCCGGTCGTGAGGACGATCCCCGCCTGGTAGCCGTAGTTGCCGATGGCCTGGATAGCCGTCTCGACGTCGTTGGCGATGTCAGCGGTGTTGGTGGACCACGCGGTCCCCGCGGTTGCCGTCTGCACGGCGGTCGTCATGGTGACCGACTGGCCATCGAGCGTGACCGCGCACGACCCGAGAAGGGTCTTCGCGAGCATGTACTCGTCCAGCAGGTCGCCCTTGACCTTCCGCATGATCTCGAGTTCGCTCGCCACAAGACTCTCCGCCCCCTCCACGTTGCCGTAGATTTCGGCGGGGAAGTACTTGTGGTTGAACGACACGAGCATCTGCGCAGACTGCCACCCGCGCTTCGTGAGGTCGAGCGGCCGGCTCTGCGTCTCCGGCGCGACGAAGTCGTTGTCCAGCGTGTCGTCCGGATCCACCGTCTGCCACTTCGCGAAGATGCCATCGAGGTTCTCGTTGACAGCCCCGTTCTCGCGCCAGAGGTTGACCAGCTTGTACGCCGGGAACTTGAACTTCTCGGCAGCGGTCGTCAGGGTCTCGTGCTTGAGAAAGCCCCACTCATCGTTCATGGTGATGCTCCTAAGCGTCGCCCTTGAAGACCATGCCGTCGCCCCGGAGCGCCGTCAGGGAAGTGGACGCCGCACTCAGCGTCGTCGCGCCCGTGCCGGAGATGGTGCAGAAGCACTTGGTCGAATCGACGTAGGCCGGACCGAACAGCATGGTCGCCGCCTGGTCGATCGCCGTGCCGTCCGCGTCGAGCATGTCCACCTTGGAGAGCAGAATGCCCATCGCCGACTGCGTGCCGTCGCTCGCCGTCTCGTCGCACTGCGCGTACTTCCCGGAGTTGCTCCCGGTCGCCGTGATTTTCCCGAGGACAAGGCCGCTGCGGAGCTTCGTGGTCCGCTCGCCCGTGTTCCCCGCGTCCACGGCTGCGCTCTTGATGACGACGGCCTTGGTCATGCCGCCGCGCATCTGAATGAGCCAGTCGCGGTTCGGGGTGTCGGTGCGTTCGGTTCCGACTCCGATTGGCGATCCGTAACCCATTGGTGTAACTCCTTCTTTGGGTTGGGATGTCCCTTGGAAAAACTCGATCTCTCATCCCATCCGCCCGGTCACGTACCGGACGGCGGGCGGGCCAGACTTCGACCCCTCGCCTCTACTTCGTTGCGGTCTTCGCCTTCCTTCCGGGCAGTCCCGTCGCCGGGTCCCGCCCGGCCCGCTCCATGAGCCGGTCGGCCGCCGCCTTGATCTCGTCCTTGGTCACCTTCTCGTCCGCGGGGTTCGTCACCGGGCTCGTCCGGCGGCCCACGAAAGCGCCGTCCGGGATCTCCTTCGCGAACTCCAGCAGCAGCGCCCCGACCGCGGCGTCCTTCTCGGTCAGGCTCTCCTTCCGCTGATCCCCCTCGCCCTCCGCGGACAGCAGCGCCACCTTCACCGGCCCCGCCGTCAGCAGCGTGCTCAGGATCTCGTGCTGCCGCTTGCTGATCGCCCCCCGCTTCATCAGTCCGTCCGCCGTCGCCTGCGCGGTCCGGACCTCCCCCATCCGCTTCTCCGCGCGGAACGCCTCCAGCTCGAGCCGCAGCGACTTCTCGCGCTCCGTCTCCGCCGGGGGCTCCGCCTTCGGCTCCGGGAACTTCCCGGGCGCGGCGTCGAGGACGGCGAAGATGTCCGCCTCCGTCGCCTCGTCCTTGAGCTCCATGCCGAGCCGCGTCGCGAGCGGCTTCACCTTCCCGATGACTTCGGCCAGCTTCATCTCGTCGGCCTCCTGGGGTGCGGGCGGTTCCCCGCCCTGCGTAGCGTCCCGAACATCGGAGGTCTCGACGCCGAGGGCCTGCACGACCTCCCGGATGACCACCGTCTCGCTGTCCGCGAACAGGTCGCGGAACTCGCCCACCAGGTCGGAGAGCCGGTCCGCCTTCTCCTTCGCGGACAGGTCGGAGTCCCCGATGATGCGACTCGCGACCTCGGTGAAGGCCCCCGAGACCTTCCACGTCGCCTCGCGGCGGAGGTTCTCGCTGATGACCCGCCGCATCGTCGGGATCGGGTCCTTCCCGTCGCTCGGGGCGAGCGGCGATTCGGACAGCCAGCCGACCGACAGGCCGGCCGCGGCGAGCAGTTGCACCGAGGGCTCGCTGCCCGCCGACATGAGGAGCTGCGCGAGGTGCTTCGCCACCGCCGGCCGGTCATCGGCGGGGATGTCCGCGGACTTCACGACCTCGTTCTCCGCGGCGAACAGGGCCGTCCGGTTCAGCGGGCCGCGCGCCGAGAACACGCCCTCGGCCAGCGCGCCGGATCCCTCGTACACCGGCAGCCGCCACGTCGCCCGCAGGGACGGGTTGCCGACGTAGAGATGGCAGGACGCCGGAAGTTTGCCCCCCCCCTCGAACGGCTTGTCACTGATCGCCAGTTCCGGCTTCTCGCGGCTCAGGTGCGTGACGCACACCGCGAGGTCGCCGTCCGGGATCACGCGCCGGCCGCGGGTGTCGGACAGCGCCGCCGCCGGGACCGACGCCTCCTCGACCGGAACGAAGCCCTCGGTCTGGTGGATCACCGGCTGGTTCGTCAGGGCGAGATGATCGACGACCTCGCCCCACTTCCGGGTCGTGCCGTCGCTGTTCGCCGTCGTGTAGTCGTAGTTGATGCCGACCGAACAGCCCTTGATCGTCGTCCCGATCTTGCTGGCGTCCTCCTCCCGCGGGATGTCGCAGAGCATCCAGTAGGAGAACCGGCCGTCCGACCGCTGTCGGACCTCGGCGCCGATCACCGTCCCGGCGTGCTCCTTGCAGTTGAACAAGTTGCGGTGCCCGTAGGGGATCGGCACCGTCACGCCGTCGTCTTTCATCGCCGCGAACCTTGCCGCCCACCGCTCCATCCGGGCACGGTCGATGGCGATGAGTTCCCCGTTCTGCGGGTGGACGTACTTGCCTTCGACCACCGCCTCCTTCCAGAAGCGGCTCAGATCGGATCGCTCACGCGAGAACGCGGAGCTGGCGTCGGGGTCGTTGACGGCGTGAAAGACCTGACGGCTCGGCATGGAATGGGCCTCCTTGAAGTCGCCCCGAACTTTGAGGAGGCCGAGCGACTACTTCTTGTCGCTCTTCGTCTCGTCCTTCTTGCCCTTGTCCTCGTCCTCATCCGCACCGAAGCCGATGCGCTCCGATGCCCCCATCTCGTCCTCGAAGATCACGACCACCCGCTCATCTCCGTGGCGCACCGAAACCTTGCATGGCAGTCGCTTCCGAGCGGCGCAGTCCGCCATGATCGTTGCGTAAAGACGGTAGAGCGGAGTCGGCGCCGTGGCCTGCCGCCGCTCCTTCTTACGCCGGCGCCACCAACTGAGCCGCTTCGTCATCCCAGACCGCCTTTCCCGAACGAGGACGAGTCACCGGAGTAAAGAAGCCCTCGCCGTCCGCCCTCAACATCGGGAGGTCGTCGAGTTCGATGGGCCACTCCGAGGTCACCTTCCGCCGCCGGTGGATGAAGTAGAGCTTCTGCGTCGGAGGACCAGAGTCCTGCATCCTCGTGATACTGAGTTCGCTGCCACCGGGGAACGAGCCGTTCATGTAGGCCCGACCCCACCCCACCGTCAGCGAGGTCGGCTGATGATGGTGCGCCGTGAACCAGGCGTCGATCCGCATCCGCGTCATGGACACGTAGCCGAGGAACGCCCGCCGCATCCCGTAGGCCGGGATCGAGGACCACCCCTTGAATTCGTCGCCGTGCGAGGCGAGGAAGTTCCACTCGTAGATGTTGAGCAGGCAGAACGGCGACAGCGAGACCCAGACCTCCACGTTCTTGCAGTCCCGCAGCCACTCCGCGATGAAGTGGTACATCACGTCATCCCAATTGCTGACGACGTGATGATCGCCCTTCTTGCCGCTCCGACCGTGGTTCCCACGGACGCACACGACTTTGACCCGCTTCACCTGCGCCGCAAGGTCCCGGATCGCCTGCGCCACGTAGCGGCCGCCGGAGAGGGCCTGCGTGAACAGCGGCGTGTCGATCTGGAACGCCTGCCCGGGGAAGATCGCCTCCCCCTCCACCATGTCGCCGCCGAGCAGCACCACAAGATCGTCGATCTTCCGCCGCGGCGTCCGCTGGTGCCGCAGGATCGCCACCGTCCGCTCGACCATGTGCCGTAGGCGCCGCACGAAGATCGGGTAACTGTACTCGCTCAGGTTCCCCACGAGGCTCGGGTCCACGAATGCGCCGATCTGCGCATCAGAGACATGGAGCAGCGCCGTCTCCTCGTCCGCCGTCTTCGATGGATTCGGCAACCGCTCCATGTCCGGAGGAGGCAGAGCGATCACCGTCGCTTTCACCGCGTCGAGGAACTCCTCCCGCACGATCCGCAACCGCTCCGTGTCGCGCGAGAGACGCTGGTTCTCCTTCTTGAGGACGCGGATCTCCTCAAGCGCCGCGATGCGGAAGTCTGCCGCCTCGTCCTCCGGCGACTTCTTCGCCAGATGCCCGCCCGCCGCTCTCACCTGGCGCTCGACCTCGCCGTCCGAGAGGCGCCCGGAACGGTAGCCCTTGGCGATGCCGAGTTTGAACGCCTTGACCCGGAGAGCCTCCGGCGTGAAGACGCGACGATAGCCGGCGTCGCGGAGGCGGACCCGGTAACGCGCGGCGATCTCCTCCCACGGCCCGCCGTCCCGCGCCTCGGAGCGGAGGATCGCGATCTCCTCCTCGCTCCACGGCGGCGGCTTCTCTTCGCCTCGTCCGCTCATCCGATGCTCCCGCGCCGGCAGAGGGTCAGGACGGGCTCACCATCCCATTGGTGACCGCAACCTCCGCCAGCGTCGCCGCGGGGATGGGGAACCAGAAGGCGCGGCACCCGTAGTGCATGCCGAACTGATCCAGCGCGTCGGCTGTTCCGAACGACGCCGCCACCTTCTGCCATCCCTCGTAGGTCAGGACCTTCCCGTCATTGGCCCGGCACTTGGCGTCCTCGCCCTGCGTCGTGATCGGCGGGTGATACTGCCGGAACCACCGCAGTCCGGACGCCTGCGACAGCGCCAGCCAGGCCTTGCGGTAGACCGCGCGCCAGTGGGCCTCCAACGTCAGGTCCGTGTAGTTCGGGTGCATCCTCCAGTCGAGGATGACTTGCAGAATGCCGTTCGGCTCCCGCGCCAAGCCCCGCTGCGTGAAGAAGGCGTTCTCCACCGTCTCGACGAGCTGCCGGGCCGTGCGGATGCCGATGTTCTCGACGTTGCGCTCAAACCCCTTCCGGTTCGCGTCGATCACGTCCACCAGTTCGGGGTCGATCTCCTCCCGCTTCTTCCAGTTGTTGATGATCCGCTTCCCCGCCTCGCCCGGATCCCACGCCCCGGACGCGGCGCCCTTCCCGAAGTCGTCGATGGCCTTCCCCGCCACCGACTCGAGGAACGACACCGGCGACTTGATCTCGCTCAAGTCGGCCAGCATCGAACGCACGGCCCGGTCGATCCGGCGCTTCGCGTCGCCCACCAGACCGCGGTTGCCCTCCAGCATCAGCCACGATCCGTCGAGGCTCGGCAGCACCCGCTTCGCCGTGGACACGATCTCGTCGTGCTCCTCGGCCAACTTCGCGAGCGGAAGCCACTCGCCGGCCTTCGTCTTCCCGAGACGCCGGACCTTCTCCTCCGGCTGCACGACCTTCCCGTCCGCCGTCTCCCGCCTCGCGTGGAGCAGGGCGAGCAGGGCGATGGCGCGGATGGCCTTCTCCCGCGCCGTCAAGCCCTCCCGGTAGGGGGCCGTGGCCTTGACGAGATCCGCCTCCTCCTCCACCAGCAGGTCGTTGTAGAAGGTGTCGAGGTCCGCCAGCGACTTCGGCTCGCCCGCCAGAGACAGGCCCCCCGGCTTCTGCTCCGGCGCCTTCTTCGCCTCCTCCTTGCTCGCCCCGCCCTTCTCGATCTCCGGCGCCATCTCGTAGGGCGCCAGTCGCTCGCGGCGGATCGGGACCTCCATCGCGTGCAGGAGCCGCTCGGCATCGACGAGATGCGCCACCGTGTCGTTCAGCGCCTCCGGCGGGAGCCCCTGGCTCGCCGCCATCGTCTCCGCCTGCGTGATCGCCTTGAACACGTCGAGGAGGATCTGCTCCGCGCCGCGGCTCACGCCCGTCGTCTTGAGCCGAGCCTTGCTCTTGAGCCCGTTCAACCGCTGGAAGGTCGGGATCAGATGGTCGTTGACCTCTCCGACCCACGCCTCCAGATCCCAGTCCGCGGTATCGAAGAACGTGCGGGTCTGGCTCTCCACCATCCCGTGCGTGCCTGTCCCCTTCTCCTGCGTCGCCACTCGCTCCGGCACGAGACAGCCGCGCATCTTGAGCACGTCGAGGTACGCGAGCCACTCGCGGAACTCGATCCCCCGCGCGTCGAGCTTGAGGTACTCCAGATCCCACTTCCGCGTCTTCGACACCGGATCCGTCGTGCTCGGGACCATCAGCACCGAAGAGGACTTCATCATGTTCGAGAGCGTGTCCGAGTAGTGCGTCGCCGGGTCTTCCAGCGCCGCCCCGTCCTCGTCGAAGGACTCCTCGCCCTCCGGATAGGAGACCTTGAGCTGCGGGGCGCCCGACCTCTCGAAGTAGACGTTCGCGTAGAACCGCGCAAGTTCGTAGTCGTGCCACGGCGGATAGGCCGGCTCCATCCGCGACGTGCCGTACAGGTTCCCGAACTCCGACCCGTGCGGATAGTGGAAGCACGACTCCGGGGCAAGGACGATCGGGTCGCCGCCCTGACAGACCTCGTAGCCAGCGAACTTGAACGACTCCCGCTCCCGAAGGATCGTCACCTGCGACGGGTCGATCTCCCGCAGCGAGTGCGGAAGGAACAGCCGCTCGAAGGTCTTCGTGCCCTTGCCGTCACCGGGGCCGAAGGTCACCAGCACGTCGCCCACTTCCCAGACGACCTCGTGCGCCGCGAAGCCGAAGTCGTAGGCCAGCAGCGACGTCCGCAGGAGCTTCCGCAGGACCCGGTTGACGAGGACCTCCTCCAGCAACGCCTCCTCGCCTGGATCGTCCGCCTCGATGAAGAGCTGCGCCGTGTAGAAGATCGCCTTCGCCAGCCGCAGGGCGAGTCCGACCTGCGCGTCCTTCCGCATGTTCTTCAGGGTCGAGATCGGAAGGCCGCCGCTGGACGACTGGCGCAGCTTGCCCTCCAGCTTCGAGCCGAGGACGTTCCACGCGATGGTCCCCCCGTACGGGTTGACGCCGGACGGGGCGGTCAGGGGGCGGGTCGGGGGCTTCTTGCTGGTCTTCGGGCTCACTGCATAGCCTCCTTGGAACGTCCCGAACCTCAAATGGGCCGCCGCACCCGAAGCCCGAACACCCCGCGACGACGGAGCATCTCACTCCGTATCTTCGCGTGCGACGGCGGGCGGTCCTGCGGGCCGCGCTCCACGCCGCCATAGTGCGTCTGCCCAAGCCCGACGATCCGGCCCGACCCGCCGCCGTACTGACGGAACAGGCCCCGCGCCAGCCGCGAGTAGTTCAGGGCGTGCCGGTAGTCCTCCGGCGGGTTCTTCTTCCACACCGCGACCATCCGGCCGCGGCGCTCCTCGATCACCCGCACCGGCTGGCAGAACTGCTGAACGACCTTCCCCCCGTCGAGGCTCAGGATGTCCAGCGGGAAGCCGATCCGCGGGTGCTCGGCCGTGATGTCCTCGTGGGAGTCGTCCAGGCTCATCGTCCGGTCCGGACGGATCAGCATCTCGGCATAGTCCGGCTCGAGCCGCCCCAGGTCGTCCTCGGCGTAGCGGCAGCGCCACGCCTTCACCCCGCCGCGGTTCAGGCGATCCGTCCACTCCCGGATCATCTTCTTCTCCGGGTCCGCGTCGAACACGGCGACCCGGACGTGGTAGCGGGAAAGGAGCCGGGCGATCTCTCCGAAGTCCGTGGGGATGCGGCCGATGAACACGGTGCGCGACGGGTGGCCCGTCTCCTCGGTGATGTGGACATGCAGTTCCACGCCCACGTCGATCCCCGCGACGCACGGGCCGCGCGAGCCCCCCGGCATCAGGTAGCCGTTCCCGCTCTCGTCCCGCTGGATCGCCCGGGCGACGGCCTCCGGCGTCAACCGCGCCCCGCTCTCCGAGTAGCCGACCCCGAGCCAGCGGTTGAACCACAGTTCGCGCTTGCGGGCACTCTCCTTCGCGTTCTCCGTCCAGTCCTCCCACGCCTTCACGAGGGGGACCGAGGCGTCGATCAGTTTCGGGACGTGGTAGCCGATGCGCTTGGCGTCGCGGACCTCACTGATCCACCGGCCCGACGCCGAACGATCAAGGATGCCCTCCCGGCAGTGACGGCAGAAGGCGCGGATGTCCCGGCCGCAGTCCGGCGTCCACTCCCGGTCCCGCAACTCCCAGTCGTTCTCCCGCCAGCGGGCGACGTTCTTCTCCCACAACAGCGGTTGCCACTTTCCGCAGACCGGGCAGGTCGTATGCCAGCGGAACCGCGTGGACTTCTCGAACAGGCCGTCGATCCCGAACCCCTTGTGCGTCGGGGAGGAGATGTTGAGCAGGGCCTTCTTCGACTCCCGGGCCATGAGCCGGTCCTGCGCCATCGCCACGTTCTCGAGGTTGCATCGGTCGTACTCGTCCACCACCACGAGGTCGGCGCTCATCTCAATGAACTCCGCCTCGGTGTTGGAGCCGGCGAAGCACAGGAAGCCCGCGCCGAAGTCCTTGGTCTGCAGGCTGTCCGCCGACCCCGCCGCGGACAGGAGCAGTTGCCGGTAGTACGGCACCCGCAGGATCGCCTTGTTGACCCGGTCCTGAACGAACCGCATCCGCGTCGTGTGCCGATCGAGGACGTAGAGGACGCGCCAGCCGAGCTCGCCGGACAGCGCGAGGATGAGGCACACGAGCAGTTCCGACCCGCCGATCTGCGGACTCTTCTCGATCACCGTCTCCCGGCCCGCCAACCGCTGCGGAGTCAACCGCTGGTAGAGTTCCGCGAGATACTGGCGCCCGTCGAAGGTGAGGCGCTCGTTCCGGTTGTTCAGGTGATACCGGACGGCGTACTCCCACGCCGGGTGATCCAGTTTCGGGCGAGCGATGGGGCCGAGTCGCTTGGCCAGCGCCTCAGAGAGCAAACTCCCCAAGCTCGGTCCGGAATCTCGTGTCGATGCGGGCGATGGCATTCGGATCGGTCACTTCGTCGGCGATGATGCCGACGACTTTCTCCAGGAGCTCGCGCACCTGGTCGCGGATGCGGATCTTGAGGGTCTGCTGCTCACCGAAGGCGTCGGGATCTAGCCGGGCGAGCAGCCACGCCGCGGCTTTCCAGTCGCCCGAGTCGATGGCCCCGTGGACGGCCTTGATCGCCGTCCGGATCTGCTTCGGGGCGCACTGCATCACCTTCTCGTACCAGAGACGGATCGGCGTCCCCGAACTGGCGAACGCGCCGTGCTTCATGTAGAGGTCAAACCGCTTCTTGGGGATGCCCGCCGAGGCCAGCGCGTGCTTCTCGGGCAACCCCGCCATGAGATCGTCGATGAACTTCTGGAGCTTGTCCGGCCCGTCCTCCGGCATGAAGGCGTCCGCCTCTTCGACGGCACGCACCAGTTCGCGGGACTGCGCCTCCCGCCGGGCAATCGTGTCCGGATCCTTGGGGGACCAGCGCACCGGCAGGTCGGGCGAGGGCGAGGGGGCCGAGGGAGCGGAATCGGGCGAAGGAGACTTCATCCGCTCCCGCTCCTCGAGGTCCTTGGCGAGTCGCGCGATCTCGGCGCTGATGCTGGCGCGACGGTCCTCCTCCGCCTGCTTGGTGTCGGTCATTCCACCGTCTCCGCGAATGCCTGCTGCAGCAGACGCCGCTTGTAGAACTCCGCGAGGCCGGCCCCGGCCCTCCGCTTGATCTCCGGCGCGAAGTGCCGCCAGAGCTCCTCCTTGAGCGGTGCCGCGTCCTCCTCGTCGATCTCCTCGTGCAGGACCTTGAACAGCGCCCCGATGTCCCGGGGCTCCCCGCTCAGTCGTCCTGCCTCCCGAAGATGCTGCACCACCTTCGACCACCGCGCCTCGGTCGCGAGCGAGAGGCCGAGTTGCCGCACGAAGTCGGTGCTCCCGGGGTTGCGCTCCTTCCAGTCCCGGCGGGCGTGCTCCTTGAACTCCTCCGCGACGTGCTTCACCATCAACTGCTTCCCGTCACGGCCGAAGCGGGCGTAGTTCTTCGCCACCACGCCCTCGATCTTCGCCTCGCCGAGGACCGAGACGCGATCCAGCAGCGCGAGGAGATCGCCCGGCCCGGACACCACGCCGCGGTAGAGCAGCGGGACGAACTCCAGGCCCAGAGCCGCGGCCCTCGCCGACGCCTCCGCGTGCGACAGCCTCCGCTCCGGCCCCACGTCCACGTCGAACAAGATCACCCCGCCCACCGGAACGCGACCGTACCGGATGGCGTTGTGCTTCGGCTTGCAGATGGCCTCGCCGCGGTACACGACGCCATCCTCGAGCCGGCCCTCCGCGAAGAGCCGCTCGAAGGTGTGCATGGCTGGCGCAAACAGCGCAACCGGAGCCGACGAGAGAAGATCCGTTCCCTTCGACCGCATCCTGAGTTCGCCGGCCATCACCCCGGCGCTGAACTGGCTTCCGTCCACCTTCTCCGTGACTTCGACCACGCCGTCGAACACCCATCCGCGGCGGGATGACCGACGTTCCAGACCTTCGGATAGGAAGAGATGTGCGCAGCCATGCTCGCCTCCGTCAGTCCGCTTTCGGCTCGGCAGGAGCGAAATAGAACCACTGGCCGGGAGCGAAGCCCGCGACGACCATCTCATCGTCGGACTCTCCTTTGCGACGGAACCAGAGCGACCCGTCCGTATCCGTGTAGGCATCGTCGGCGAGGAGGGACACGCTGCCGCCGCCGGCAACCTCGACCTTGAAAGCGGTCATCCTCTCACCCTCCTCTCGACCATCGCCAGCCGGCTCACCACTCCCGGGCGGTACGGGCTCGCCCACTTCCGCGAGTGATAGAGGAACCGCTCCTCCTGCTCGCGGATCCGCGTCAGGTGCTTCCAGAACACCGCGACCCACGACCCGCCCATCCCCTCAAGGGCATGGTCCCGGCGCACCGTCCGTTCAAGACTCTCCTGCATCCTCCGGCGATTCCCGGCGCCCTCGATCAGTCCCGACAGCGCCGGGACCCACTCCTCCGGCGTCTTCGCCAGCACCGCATCCTCCGGCGACAGCGTCGAGTACGGACCGAAGTCGCTCGCCACCACTGCCGCGCCCGCCAGCGCGTACTCCCACGCCTTGATCGGGCTCTTCTGCGCGTTGAACTGGTGCGGCCACAACGGGCACAGGCCGATGTCGAGGCCGAGAGACCACAGGGCCGCGGGGTACTTGTCGAACGAGACCCACGGATAGACTTCGACCCGGTTGTTGGGCAGCACTCCCGACCACCGCCAGAGATCGTCGGGCGACCCGAGCAGGCGCCACAGGAGGCGCCCCTTGAACTTTGCGTCGATCTCCGCCAGGGGAGCCGCCACCATCCGCCAGTCGCGTTCGTGCGTCGCGCTGCCGGCCCATCCGATGACTACCTCGGCATCCCCGCGAGCGAACCGCCGGTTCGCGGCTCGCGCCTCATCCCACGCAGCGACCCACAGACGGTTCGGCAGCACTTCGACGTGCGGCTGCCACCGGCGCACAGACTCCGCGAGGACCGGCGTCGTCACCGTCGCGAGGTCCGCGTGCTGGAGACAGTCCACGAGACACTCCAGCCGCTCGGCCTGCATGAAGAGCGGGACGGCCGGATTGAGCAGCGAGCCGTCGAGATCCCACACGGCGTCGTCGAGATCGTAGACCACGAGACAGCCGCGCCGCCGGAGTCGCACGATGAGATCGAGGTTCCGCGGCGAGTAGACCCGCTGGAACACCACGACATCGCACGAAGCGAGTTCGCCCTCGGCTTCCGCGAGGAGGCACTCGGCCTGTTCGGACTCCGCGATCTCCCGCGCCGGGTCGATGATGCGGTAGTGACCGCATCCGCCGTCGTCGCTCGGAACCCACGCGATCCGCAGCGTCTCCGGCGAGGTTGCCTGAGTCACCGGACGGCGACGGGCGTCGTTGCCTTCGATCTCGGCCCCGTTGTCGGGCGCGGCGTCCGTGACGAGCCTCAGTTTGGCGGTCATGCTCACTCTCCACACTGCTCGCCGTTGCGAGCGTAGCCGGCGATGTCAACGTAGTTGTCCCGCTTGCGGAAGTTGGCGTGACGAGACACCTTCTGCAAGACGTTGAACATGCAGACATCCTCGTCGTCCACCGTCAAGAGGTACGGCAGCACAGACCGCACCCGCAGCCAGAACTCTCGGTCCCCGGTCTCGACGCAGACGCCCTTGTCCGCGAGGTCTCGGTCGATGGTCGCCTCGCCGCGGCGCACCAGGTACGCCGACAGCATCGACGCCGTGCATCCGTGGTTGTCCCGCGGGTGCCCGTAGGCCGCCTGCCGGTCACCGGCCGTGAGATGGCCCGCCTCGTCAAGGATTGTCTTGCCGTTCTCGCTCACCACGCCACCGCCTCCGGTTTCCCGTTCCCGTCCAGCCGGAACACTTCCCGCGGCACAAAGCCCTTCTGCTGCAACGAACCGCAGAAGGTCGCCCAATCCGAGTCCGTCGCCTCCAACAGGAGCCGCGGGACCCGCTTGTCATGGAAGATCCACGCCGGCGACCCGACGACCAGATCACTCGCATCCACCGGCCACGGGCGGTAGCACCACAGCCAGCGGGTCGCCAGCGCCTCGGTCACAGGAGCGGATCCCCGTCCGGCTCCACCTTCGACAGGTCCTCCGCGCGCTTCGCGACCTCCACCGCCCAATTCCGCTCCATCTCCAGCCGCGCCTGACGCTCCGCGTTCGTGGGCCGGCCGCGGCGTCGTTTCGGCAGTTCCGGGGCCACCGTCGCCGGGACCGGCGAGGGCTCCATCCGCGGCGGCTCGCTCTCGGTCACCGCGCCGGACGGGACCAACTGCGGATCGGGGGCGGGCGGCACAGGACCAGCCTCCGCGCCAGACACGGGCGGCGGCGAGGACGGCTCCGCGACCAGCACCGGCGGCGGGGGCAGGGACGGCTCCGGCTCGGCGGGCGACTCGACCCGCAGGTCCGGATCCGCCATGACCGTCACCGTGTCGTTCCGTCTCCGGGTCATCAGGTCCGACAGCAGCACGACGGGAGCCCCGCCCTCGGAGGGGCCGCACGCCGGGCACTTGACCACGACCACCGGATCCGGCGCAGGGGCGGGCGGTGGCGCCTCAGAGTCCACCGGCTTCTCGTCCGCCGCCTGCGCCACGTCGCCCGGTGCCGCGTCCTGCGCCGCCCGCAGTGCCCGCGCCACCATCCAGTTCAGTTCCTCGATCGTGTGGACCATCAGGTCGTTGCGGACGAGCGAGGACTGGAGCGCGTTCTGCATGTCGTGGGCGAGGCGGTCCATCCACGCCAGCGCGCAGACCTTGGGGGCCTTCCCGAACCCCGACCGCATCTCCTTCGCGGTCGGCGCGAAGTCCCGCAGGAAACCGATGTACGCCGTCTCCACGGCGAACGCCCGACTCCCGTGGTCCGACAGCCACCGCTTCGCCGACTCGAGCGCCACCACGCCGCGCTCGCCGATGTAGGACTCGATCTCCGCCTTCATGCTCGCCTCCTCAGTTCCACACGATCCCGGTCCCGGAGCACGTCTCGCACTTCACCGTCGCCGTCGAGACCACCCCCAACGACCCGCCGCTATAGAAGTTCCCCGGCACGGTTCGCCGGCCGAGACAGACCGGACACACGAACGGGTTGCGGTAACCGCCGTCCGGGTCCGCGTTGTCGATGACCTCCGCCGCCTTCGCCACGTCCACCGACAGCGTGGGGCTCGGGTCCGACCGCTCGATGGCCTCGAACAGCGCCGCGCTCAGGATCGCGGACTCGCACGTCTCGTCGTGCTTCGTCCCCGGACCCGAACACGCCGGGCACTCATGGCCCGACTTCTGGCGCTCCGCCGACGCCTTGCGCAGTTGCCTCCGCGTCTTCCGCACCAACTCCCGCAGCCACTCGAAGTCCCGCGTCATGCGCCCTCCTGCTCCACCGTGAACGGCTCCCCCCGGGACAGGATCCACGTCAGGTGATTGCGCACCTGCGGCAGGCCCGCCCGGTCGTCGATGTAGAGCTGCGCCAGTGGCTTCTCCCCGGTGATCTCGTCCACCGCCATCCCGTGATCGTCGAGCCACCGCTGCACCGCCGCGCGCAGCTGCTCCGCCGGACGGCCGTCGTTCCACTTCGGGATCACCCGGCAGGTGAAGAGGACGATGCGCTGGTAGCCCAACTCGCGCAACCTGTCGAGCAGCGGACGGCCCCACGAAGTCGGCTCGCCGAAATGATCCGGGCCGCGCCAGACCTCGTCGTACTCGCAGAGCACGCCGTCGAAGTCCACTGCCACCGTCCGCGGATAGTTCGTCTCCCCGCTCACGCGCACCCCGCTTTCTCCATCACGAAAGCCCCGGGCAGCGTCAGACCCCGCGCCAGGCAGAACCGACGCACGACGTCGAGCGCGATCCCGTTCGTGAACGAGACCCACGACCGGCCGAGCGCGGCCTCCCGCATCGACGGCTTCGGCGCCGGCTCGAACCACCGGCCCACCAGCAGCATCACCGGCACGGAGCGGATCTCCGACAGCACCACGTACGGGTCGATCCCCGGAGGGACCTCGACGTGCTGCACCGGCGGCGCCAGCGTCGCCCGCAACGCCGCCTGACAGACCTTCTCCGCCGTCGCCGCAGGAACCACCGGACGGCCCGGCAGTGTGACCTCGCCGCCCGGCTTCCCTCCCTGCGTCAGCATCACCGGCTTCACCCCCGGGAAACCGAGGTCCCCGAGAATGCAGAGCGTCGCCAGACTCCACGGGTCGCACTCCACCACCACGCCCACCGGACCCCGCTTCGCCTGCCGGCAGAGTTCCGCGATCCACCTTGACGCCTCGCGGATGTCCGGAGGATAGTCGTCCCGCAGCGACGGCCTCCGCGCCATCGGCTTCCCCTTCCGGGCGTCCCGCTTCCTCCGGAACATCTCCATCGCCCGGTCCTGCATGATCTTGATCTCGTGCTCCTGGAACCGGGTCCGGAAGCTCGTGCGGTGATGGTGAGGGATCACAAGGTCGGACACCAGCGCCAGCCGGTATCCCGCCTCGTGGAGTCGCCCGCACCAGTCGTCGTCGTCCCCGAAGCCGATGCCGAAGTCCTCGTCGAGAAGGCCCACGACTTCGATCGCCTCGCGGCGGATCAGCGTGCAGAAGAAGGCCAGCATCGCGTTCGTGTTCAGGACCCTCCAGCCCGGCGCCCGCGCGTGCCGGCCCTGCCACGACTCCGGCGTCGTCGTCAGCGGACCCACCGCCCCGACCCGCGGGTCGGACATCGGCTCCATCAACCGCGCGATCCAGCCCGGCACGGCCTCCGTGTCGTTGTTCATCAGCACCACGAAGGGAGCCTCCGACGCACACAGGCCGCGGTTCGTCGCCTTCACGAAGCCGACGTTCTCCGTGTTCCGGATGAGCAGGACGTTCCCGTGACTCCTCAGCTCCTCGTCCACCACGGCGAACTCCGCCGGGTCGCTCGCGTTGTCCACCACGATCACCCGGTACGGCTCCGGCGTGTGCTCCCGAATGGAACGCAGGCACTTCACCGTAAGTGCCGACTGGTTCCAGACGGGGATCACGATGTCAACCGAGCAAGCCAAAGGTCTCTCCCTTCATGCCGGCCAGTTCGTCCAGATACCGCCCGATCTCGTTCGCGTTCTTCCCCTCACCCCACTGCCCGACGTGGTAGTGGTGCGCCCCGGGATGGAACACCCGCAGGCCCGCCGGTCTCCGCGCGTCGTTGTAGTGCTGGTCCGCGACCCACCAGCCGCGATCGAGCAGCGCCCGGTACATCCCGTCGCTGATCTGCCAGCCCGGCGCCTTGAAGCCGCGCTCCATCCCGAGCGGCTCCACGGCGTCGAGGTAGCGCCGCGACGTGTCGTAGGACCATGCCTCGCACTCCCGCGACGTACCGTGCCGCCATCCGTGGGGCACCAGACGCATCCACGGGACCTGCAGTTTCCGCTCCAGCCACGGCAGCGAGCAGTGCGCCGGGATCGTGAACAGCGTGACAGCGAATGCCGGGTTCCTGACGTGCAGGGCTTCCAGCAGCCCATTCCCGTCATTGGTCTCGCAGTAGTCGTCCGCGTCCACGAACAGCATCGTCACCACCGATAGATGTTGTAGTTGCCGACGTACTCGTGCGTCCCACCCGGGAACAGCGCCACATCCTCCGGCCCGAGCTCCCACAGGTGCTCCGCGTACCGCAGCCGCTTGGACTGCTCGCAGTCGTGGTTCACCGAAGAGACGGCGCCGTGCTTCCCGACGCGCATGAGTTCCCGCGCGAAGGCGCCCGGATCCAGCATGTGCTCGATCGTCTCTCCGCTCACCACCACGTCGAACTCGTGATCGGCGAACGGCAGTCGGCGCTCGGCGTCCCCGAGCACCCACCGGATCGACGGGACCTGCGCCAGTACGATGTCTCGCGCCGTGTACGACTGGTCGAACGCGACGAGCTCCACCGGGCCGAGGTCCGGCCGGCGCTGCGCGAGGTACTGCGCCGGACCCCACACCCCCGCCCCCACGTCGAGCAGACGGTGGCCAGGTCGCACGTCCCACAGCAGCGCGTCGAGCCGCACGTAGTCGAAGACGTGCCCGACCCACCGCTCCGGCGCCCACTCGCGCTCGTAGAACTTCGCGTCGTCGATCTTGACGAGGTTTCGCCGCTTCATCGGTGGTTCGGCCTCCGCGATGCCCAATACTCCAGCGTCATCGGCACCAGACCCCACGGACGACGCTCACCGAGCCGAAGGAGGAGGTTCTCCACTCCCTCCAACGGGTCGGACAGGCGGAGACGCACATCCGCCTCGTTGGTCATCCTCGCGGTCCATCCGCGGACGAACCTCGTGGCCCGCGCCACGGGATCTTCGGTCTCCCACAGTTCCGGCCATCGCTCGTACAGGAAGCGCAGGCAGGGCCGGTTTGCAGAGAGGGGGTCGTCAACCATGAAGCGGGTCGCCACGAGGCTCTCCACGACGGCGCGCTTGTCGCGTTCGACGTGGACCACGATCAGGTCGTCGCCGTACTCCCGCCGCAGTTCGGCGAGGTACGGGACGGCCATCCACGACGACTCGCCGGTCCACGGCCCGCACTTCGTCCGGTCCGGCCACGTCCAGCCCTCGTCGAGCAACTCCGGCGAGAAGACCCCCTCGTGCGTCGTGTAGACGCCGAGCGCCGTCAGCGCGCTCGCCACAAAGCACGTCCCGCTCCGCGGGCAACCCGTGACCAGCACGCGCTTCATGGGTTGATCTCCTCGTGGTGCTTGCGGACGAAGTAGTCGGGGTACTTCTTCGCCTGCCCGTCCGTGGTGTCCATGTGCCGCACCACGAGACCCTCCACGTACCCGCACTCCGCCCCGTGGGTCCTCGCCCACGCGCAGAACGAGGAGTCATGCCCCCGCGCCTTCGGCAGCGTCGGGTCGTACCGGAAGGGGAACGCCAGTTCGTGCGTCGCGAGCTGGAACAGCCCGCCGATCATGCCGCAGATGCCGACGCGCCGGCCGGCGATCTGCGTGTACCGCACCCGCTCCGGTTGGTTCACGATCCCCTCGACCCGCGGCGACAGGATGTACCGCGGACCGTAGGGCAGGCGCGCGCTGAAGATTTCGACCATCTGGCCGAGGATGTTCTCCGACTCGACCTCGCAGTCGTTGTCGCACTTGCAGACGAGACACGGGCCGTCCGCCTTGATGCGGTCGATGGCCTGGTTCGACGCGACGGCGATGCCGACGTTCTCCGGGTTGTAGATCACCGCCTTGAACTCGGACTCGTGGGCGCGCAGCCAGTCCACCGTCCCGTCCTTGCTCCCGTTGTCCACGATGTAGTGATCGAAGGGGATGCCCGCCTTCGCCCGCAGGCTCGCGAAGGTGCGCTGAGTGTACTCCAGCCGCTCCCTCGTCAGCGTGTAGACGGCGACTCTCATGCGAGTCCGTGCTTTCTGGCGACGATGGCCCGCGCCTCTTCCCACGAGATCCGACCGCCGAACGAGATTCCGCGGCGCTTCTCCGTGTCGAACACCACGCGGTCGCACGACACCCCCGAGCCACCGCGCTCGAGGACGGTCAGCCAGAGATCCCAATCCTGCAACCGCTGGAGCGACTCGTCCCAACCGGGGAACGACTCCACCCTCAGCACGCTCATCGTGGACACGAAGTTGTTGGCCCGCAGGCGCGACGCCGACCACGGCTCGCGACCGATGACCACGCCCTCCATCTGGTAGGCGCCGTAGGCATAGGCCGCCTCCGGGTGCGCCTTCAACGTGTCCACCAGCGCCGCCACGCCGCCCGGCCGCCACGAAATATCGCCGTCGCAGAACAGCACCAGCGGCGTCCGCACCAGACGGAAGCCCTTGTTCCGGGCGAACGGGGCGCACTTGCCCTCGTCCGACGCGACGACGACCTCGACCGGATGGCGCAGCGTCCGCAGCGTCGTGTACGGGTTGTCCTGCTCCGCCAGGGGAATGACCACCGACAGATCCGTCGTCACTTCGCTTCTCCCGCCAGCAGGCGCGACACCAGATGTTCGAGAACCTGCGGGTGCTTCATCCCCACGAGGTCGATCCCCCCGAACGGCGTCACCCCGCGCTGCTCGATCGTGGTGACCTCATGCACGACCACCACCGGCACCCCGCACAGCGCGGCCAGCGTCGTCCATGCGCTGCTCACCCCGACCACGAGACGGGCCTTCGCCACCAGCGACGCGAGGTACATCGCCGGCCGCTCCCGCTCCTCCCGATAGCCGAACCGCTCGACAACCGCTTCCGGCAGTCCGACGTCCTGCGGGCCGCGCACGACCACCGTCCCTTCCGGCAGCCGGCAGTACGGCAGGTCGCCCGGCGTCTTCTCCGGGCTCGTCGAGCAGGGATGGAACACCACGGCGCCTTCCGGAGCGGACGGCACGAGGTTCCCGATCGCCTGCCGGTCCAGCGACACCCGCGGAGGGCCTCCGGGCAGCCGCACGCCGCGGTAGATGTGCTCGACGACGTGCATCCCGTTCGGCGGCAGACCCCGCGGCGAGGCGTTCACACACGCCGCATGGAGCGGATGCTGGTGAAGCCACTGCTCGGAGGTCCACAGGCCCCAATCCGCGCAGCCCGGCTTCTCCGGGGGCTCCTGACCCTGCGGCAGACCCGCCGGCCGCATCTTCGGACACTCCTCCGTCGCCCGGAAGTCGAGCCGATCCCGCATCGGCCACAACCCGACGCGGAGGACGTCCGTGAACGGGGTCAGCCGCGGATGGTGAAGCCACGTCACCGGGCCGAACCCGTGGCGGGCCGCGACCGTCGCCGCGGCGACGAAGGTCGGCACCGCGAAGAACGCATCGCTCGCCGGTCCGGCGAAGACGAACAGCAGGCGGGCCTCGGCGCGCATCCGCTCGACCATCAGCGCGCCTCCTCCGGCTTGGCCGGACGGGCGCCCGACTCCATCGCCCGCGCCTCCTCCTCGCTCACCTTCGGCATCCCCGCCTCGAACCGGGCCAGAAGGAAGATCGTGAAGGCGTCCACCGCCAGACGGTAGGCGATCGTCCCCTGTACGGACGGACGGACCACGCCATCCGCGCCACGGTTCACGCGGTACGACATCCCCTCCGCCAGCCGGCTCAGCGCCAGCCAGAACTCCGGCTGATCCATCAGCGGCGCGATCTCCTTCGTCTTCCGCTCGATCTCGGGCGTCCAGGTGTAGTGGTGGAGTTCCCGGTCAGGCATCCCATCCCTCCTCATGCACGAGCCGCTTCAACTTCGCCCTGGTCCATGCCACGAGGTCGCGCCACGCCGCGAACGACAACCCGGTCCGCGTCACACCGTCGAGCTCGTCGCGCGCCAGTCCCATCTCCTCCGCCGCGATCAACTCCATCGGCGACAGCTTCGGACGCAGGTGGCGCACCGCGTCGGCCGCATCGACCCTCGACTGGAAATCCGAGTTCTCGTCGATGATGATGTCGGCGATGCAGCTCCGCGTCCGGTTGACCTCGCCGTCGCCGCCCACCGGCTCGTGCAGGCACATCGGCGACTGCGCCGACGCTTCCAGTTCCGCCGCCGCCAGCGAGGCGCGGGCATCGGCAGACGGGATCTCGTCCGCCGCCACGGCTTCCCGCGCCTCCTTCAGCCGGTGCCACGTCTCGCTCGGCAGCACGCACATCCGGCGCATCGCGTCCGCCGCCTCCCACTGGATGTTCCGGGCGATGTACGTCTTCGGGCTCACGCCCTCTTCCAGCGAGAAGCGCCGGACCGCGATCGAGAACCGGACCGCGCACGCCGATTCGATGTCCTCGCTCTCGATCCGCTCCGGCATCTTCCGCACCGCCAGCAGCGACTTCACGACCTCGCGCACCAGCGGCCAGTACCGCGCCGTCAGCTCCCGCGTCGCCGTGTTCGCCGCCGGCACCGGACACTCCTCCCGGCAGTTCGGCTTCCCCCCCGCCCGCCGGTAGCACTCCGCGCACGGCGAGCGCGCGACCCACAGCGCCCGCTCCTCCTCGCTCATCGGCTTCGGCGGCTTCCGGTTCTGCCGCAGCACCTTCGCCACGCGCGGACCGTCCGGGTGCTCCCGGTACGCCCTCGCCTTGCGCCTCGGGCCGGCCGACAGGAACACGCTCCCGTTCCCGGGGTTCACCGCGCCAGCCACCATCAGAAGACCTGCAAGCATCAAGACCTCCGCTTGCCGCGCACCAAACTCTACACCCCGCACCCCGCGGAGTCAAGCGGCATTTGCGCAACGCGCGCAACCCCTCGCCCCTCTATCCCCTCCGACCACTACCCATAGCGGTCCCTCCCCCATCCCCCACCACCCCACGTTTTGCGGTTGACACGTCAATCGGCGCGGGGTACACTTCCGGCATGAACCTCGGTGAGCGGATCCGGCGGGCGCGGGAGCGGCTAGGGCTGGATCAGCGGCAGGTCGCGGATCTCATCGGCTGCTCTCCGGCCGCGGTGTGCCGGTGGGAGGCGGGGGGCCGCGAGCCGACCGGGATGTACCTGCGGGCCGTCGAGGAGTGGCTTCGAGGGGCCGAGATGGCGGGGAGGAAGAGATGAGACTGGCTGCGCTTCTGCGGGTCTCCACGGGGGACCAGGACCTCGCCTCGCAGCGGGAGGCCATCGTCCGGTTCGCCGAGCGCGAGGGCGCCAAGGACATCCTGTGGTACGAGGAGGCGGCGGTCAGCGGCGCAGCGAAGGACCGGCCGGTCCTCGAGAACCTGCAGCACGACGCCCGGCTCGGCCGCTTCGACGTGCTGGTCGTCACCGCGCTCGATCGGTTGTCCCGCGACGTCATCACCCTCCTGCTGACGGTGGACAACCTGACCCGATCCGGGGTCGCGCTGGTCTCTCTGCGGGAAGGCTACGACTTCCGGGGTCCGATGGGCCGGGCGATGGCCGCCCTCTTCGGCGCGCTGGCCGAGATGGAGCGGGCGGTCATCCGCTCGCGGGTCAAGCTCGGCATCGAGGCCGCCAAGTCCCGCGGCGTCCGCTTCGGCAAGGTCCCCCTCGTCCCCACCGCGGCCGAGGTCGCCGAGATCCTCCGGCGGGCCGATGCCGGCGAGACCTACGTCGCCATCGCCGCCAACACCGCCCTCTTCGACGCCAAGGGCCGTGCCGTCCGCCCGGGCGCCGACTACATCCGCAAGCTCGTCAACCGGACCCGGGCCAAGGCCCTCGAGGCGGCCTCCGCATGACCCGTCACGAGTGGGATCCGATACCCGGCTGCTCGAACACCTGGCGCTGCCGCCGCTGCGGCGTCGTCCGGAACCGATACCTGCACGGACAACGCTGGCGCACCGAGTTCCGGCACCAGGACGGCACATGGTCCGGCCGCATCCCTTCGTGCCTCCGCGTTGCTCCCGTTGCGCCAGTCCCGCAGGAGGTCCGCACATGACCCTCGGCATCATCGTCTGGCTGCCCACGGGCGAGGAGTACGCCGTCGAGGTCGGAGAGACCTTCTCCGCCCGCGAACTTTGGCGGCGCCACCCGTCCGACGCCACCTGTCGCGCCATCTGCCGCGCACCCTTCGGCGCCCGGTTCGCCCTCCTGTCGGACGTACGACTCACCCGAAGGGAGCCGCGGCGATGAGCAGGAAGCGATCCGGCATCCGGCTCGGGCTCACCCGCGACGGCTTCTTCGACGAACTCGTGGTCCCGCTGCCCGCACCGGCCCACATCCACTTCGAGATGATGCACGACAGCACCCTCTGGTTCGGCATCTACTTCGGGCGGAAGGGCAAGTCCATCCACGGCACCATCTCCACGGCAAGTTCCCGCGGTCGACTGCGCGTGATGCTCGAAGGCGACGACGTTCCGATCCAGCACGCCGACTACGAAGTGGCCAAAGCGAAGAAGAGGAGCCGCCGATGCTGACCGATGTGCTGCGCAACCTCGGACGGGCGTTCAACGATTTCGCCCGGCACTGGTTCGGCCCGTGGGCCTGGTTCTCCAGCCCCCGGGTCGATCGCTACCCCCGCGGTCGCCGGTTCCGCCAGCGATGGGAGAACGCGGCGCTCGTCGCCCCGTCCCCGTTCCTCCACGTCGTCATCACCGAGGCCGGCGACGAGGTCCACTATGCCGGCACCCTCTCCGACGACGAGCTCCTACTCCTCGCGGACGGCTGGCCACCCCTCCTTCTCCTCCCCGACCGGATCATCTACTACCGGCCCGCCCCTCCCGCCATTCCCGCCGGGCTCCTCGACGACATGGCCGACCCCCACTGGATCACCATCAGGAGACACTGCCGATGAGCGGACGATCGAAGATCGAATGGACCGACGCGACATGGAACCCCGTCACGGGCTGCACGAAGGTCAGCGCCGGGTGCGCGAACTGCTACGCCGAGCGGATGGCCGCGCGGTTCCCGGACCGCTTCGGGGACTGGCGCGGAGGAGTGAGGGCCCACGAGGACCGGCTGGACGAGCCGATGCGGTGGAAGCGCCCACGGCGGGTCTTCGTCTGTTCGATGGGGGATCTGTTCCACGAGGGAGTTCCGTCGTGGGTCATCGAGCGCGTCTTCTCGACGGCGCACTACTGTCCGCAACACACGTTCATCGTCCTCACCAAGCGCCCGGAGCGGATGCGCGACTTCTGGCGAGGATGCTGGCGCGAGGACAACGGCTGCGTCCTGTCGAACCTCTGGCTCGGCGTCTCCGTCGAGAACCAGGCGGCGGCCGACGAGCGCATCCCGATCCTCCTCGACACGCCGGCAGCGGTGCGCTTCGTGAGTGTCGAGCCGATGCTCGGGCCGGTGGATCTCGGCAAGTGGATCCATGGCTCGTGCTTCGCCCATGACGCCGACGTGGGCGGTAGTGGCAAGTGCGCGGGACACCGCTGTGACGAGGACTGGCTCCGTGAGCTCCATTGGGTGATCTGCGGGGGAGAGTCCGGCCCCGGCGCGCGGCCCATGCACCCGGGCTGGGCGCGAGGACTGCGGGACCAGTGCGTCGGCGCCGGAGTTCCGTTCTTCTTCAAGCAGTGGGGCGAGTGGCAGTCCGCCGCAGACATCGACGTGTGCGATCCCGTCATGGGGACCTCGATTTCCGACCCGCACTACCACGCTCTACCGGGTGGCGGAGGAATGATCCTCGTAGGCAAGAGACGCGCCGGCCGCCTGCTCGACGGACGGGAGTGGAGCGAGTACCCGGAGACCCACCAATGACCACCCGCACCGACCACCCCTCCCGCTGGCACGACACCGCACTCGCCCTCCAGAAGAAACTCGACCGACTCCAACTCGAGCACGAACAACTCCTCTCCTCCCTCCGCCGCATCCCCGACCTCTGCCAGCTCGACCCCTCCGCCCGCTCCGACGACGACTTCACCCGCGGATACGACACCGCCCTCGCCGCCATGCGCGAAGAACTCGAACTCGCCCTCGCCACCCAAACCCCTCCCGATAAATCCCCCACCCCTCCCGCAATTCCAGACCAGCCCCGGTAATCCCCGACCTTCCCCCTCATAATTCCCGCCCCACCAGACCCCGCCCGTCGCCCCAGGCTAATTTCCGGCACTCCTCCCCGCCCACGAACACCCCCTGCCGGCCCGTCGCGCCTACGGCCCTCCCAGACCCCCTCCGCGGCCCCTCGGCGATACCTAACAGGGCGCCCGCCGCACAGGCTCGTCAACAGACCCCTCCCGAACGCCTGGACACTCATCTGCGAGCCAGTCGCGGACACCACTTGCCGACCGAAAGGGCTCCCGCGAGGCCGAAAGCGGTGTCCAACAACCCTCTCGTCGCCGAACGAACGATAGGTGAATTAGTGGTATTTCTGGTACAAGGTCCTCGAATCCATGATTAGACGTCTATTCGTAGTCTGTTTTTAGTTAGTTAGGTTTTAGTGAAAATCGCTATAAGAAGAACTAACAGATATCTAAGTACCGATTCCCGAACCACGTACCAGAAATACACATAATTAACCTAGCGTTTGTTCGAAGTGCCCGGTTTCACCTGAACACTCGCCCGGCGGCCCTGGCCAGTCGTCCTCAGAGGGCCGGCGAATTATGTGTATTATGGGTACAAGGCCGACTCGCAAAGTCCGGAATGAGGGTCCGAGACATACGAACAGAGTGGCAAACGAGGGGTGACGGAGAAGGGTCGGGAGAAGGGTCGGAAGCGAGGGCGAGGGCGCGTCGGGTGAAGGCGACGGGACCGAAATTTCGGAAAATCCGGAAAATACCGAGAGGGCGATGGTGGGCACTGCGGCGACCCTCGCTGATGTTTTCGACCCCCGGTGCCACCCCCCCTCCCCCGGCTCGAGGACCGCCCGCCCCGGCCCGGCCTGGCGCCGTCCGACCCGCGGCAGGGCGACCGGACAGAACCACCCTCGATTTCGGGCGACCCGGGCCAGCAGTGGCGCGGCTTCCGGGCCGTGGTCCCGGACCGTCCGGAAGAGGTCTTTCGTCCGGCTTGCTGGCGTCGTGGTCCAGCTCGTGCGGCAGGCGCTACCGAGAGGCCGAGGGCGACGGCCGGCGCGGTCCAGGGGGTCGCAGGAGGGCTTGCCGGCGATCCTGTGCGTCGAGGTCTCGGATCGCTGGCCTGCGGTCTCGCCGGCTCGTGTTGCTGGCGCGGCTGGTGCCCTCGGAGGGCGCGGTCCGTGGGTCCGTCTACCCCTGCGTTTCGGGCGTGTCCGGCGCCCCGCGCGGGGGTCCCCCCGCCGATGCGGTCGGGGCAATGCCGGGTGCTTTCTCGGGGAGGCTGAAGGCCGTAAGCCGTGTCAACCGACGCACGATGCCTTTGGGGATGAGGACGGTTCTCCGCCGGATGAGTCCGAGTTTGGCGAGTCGTCGAGTCGCGGTTCGTGCGGTTTGAAGACAACACTTGCAGAGCAGGGCGAGGCGTGAGTGCTTGACGATGAGTTCTCGCTCGGGTTGGGTCGAGAGTATCGCATGGATCGCGATCAGGATCTGTGCATCGACCCCGCGGAGCTCGTGCAGGTGAGCGACCCACCAGAGGGGGATAGGTATCGTCTGGTCGGGTCGGGGTTGCGTGGTGGTGACGTGGGCGGGGGGGTCGTGGGGAGCGTCGGGCGGGGAAGTCACCGTGTCACGGTCCGAATATGGAGCGACCCCGGAGGGTATCCGGGGTCGCGGTGGCGGGCGAGCGGTGCTACTCGGGCTGCTCGACGTAGGGGGCGCCGTCTCCGGCGTCCGCGCGCCTCGGCGGGGCGGCCAGACGGCTCGAGACGATGCGGAGGATGGCCTCCCGGCCGAGTCCGGGGATTACGAGACCATCCACGCGGATGGCGCCCATGACCTCGCCGTAGTGCGCGGCCAGCTCCTCTGCCGCGCTGTAGCGGGCGAGCACCGTGCCCGGCGTCACATCCGACCCCTCCACCGTGATCGTGATCCGTCCGTCCGTGGGCTCGATTTCGTGGTTCATGGTCACTTCTCCTTGTGGTTGCGGTGGCACCCGCCACCGAGGATAGCACCGATGCGCGCCGCGGTCACGATGGCGGCGGCGATGATGAGGGCGAGGGCGAGGAGTGCGAGGGCGATGCGGGAGGGGGAGGGGTCGGAGAGGATCACCGGGCACCCCCTTCGATGTAGGCGAGTCGGGAGTCGGCCCACTCGATCTGGCGGCGGTGGTAGTCGCCGTGGTAGTCGGGGTGCTCGGCGAGGTAGGCGCGGGCCTTGCGGGCGGGGTCGGCGTAGGATTTGACGAGCTTGGCGGCGAGGGCGGGGGTAGCGGGGAGTGGCGGGAGGGGGGATCGCGGGGAGTGGCCCTCGCGGTCTTCGAAGGCGGCGAGGGCGAAGAGGGATTCCCACGACGCGCAGTAGCGGGTCTTGATGGCCGCGGCGGTCCGGCCGGGGGTGCTCGCGGCTTTGACGGTGCCGATGCCGCGGTAGAGGACCTCGGGCACAGAGTAGCGGGGGTAGAGCTCCCGGGCGTCGTGGACGTGCTCCTTGAGGGCCTGCCAGTCGGCGAGGAGGGCTTGGACTTCGGCGCTGGCCGCGGCGTCGCGGGCGCGGCGCTCCTCTTCGGCGCGGCGCTCGAGCCAGGCCGCGCGGACCTCGAGGAGACGGGCGGCGACGGCGTCGGCGGACGAGGCGAGCAGTACCGGGACGGTAGTGTCGATGCAGACGTTTCCGATGGTGGCGGTGGCGCCGTCGCGGGCGCGTCGGAGGGTGAAGAGGTAGCGTATGGGGTGCCCGCAGGCGCACCGCGGCGGGCTGAAGCCAGTTGCGGCTCCGGGCCCGGCGTCGATGACCTCGGGGTCTACGGTCCACTCCCGGGGGTCCGGAAGCAGTCTCGTGGCGATGCGGGCAGCGTGCTCGGCGGAGAGGATGTCTCGCTCTTCGGTGCGGGTCATGGTGGTTTCGGCGAAGGGGGTCACTGACGGACCTCCTCCGGCAAGCGGTTGCCGGACACGCGGTTGAAGTGCTCGAGGGCGGCCCGCAGGTCGTTGCCGTGCCAGGTGTACCAGTAGACCGGCCCGCGCGGGTTCATGGACTCCTTGACGGCGAAGGACTGCCGCCGGGCGGAGTCGAGTTCACGGACGAGTGCGCAGCCGTTGCGTTTCTTGAGGGTCATGGGTTAGCCCTCCACCCGCCGGATCGCCGCGCGCAGTCTGCGACGGATGTATGCGGGGATGCGGTCGTCGTCCGAAGAGTAGGTCATGTGCTCCTCGGCGAGTTTCGCCGCCGCCAGGAGGGCCGGGAGGGCCGCGATAGCCTCTGCCGTCCCGCGCCGGCAGTGGTCCGCGACGTGCATCCGGGTCCCCTTGGTGATGACATAGTAGGATCCCGGGAAGCCCGCGTCTTCCTTGCTTTCGGGAAGGGCGACCCACGGGACATCGATCACGTCATTGACGTCTCTAGCCATGACGCTACGCCTCCTCTCCGGCGAGATCCACCAGCTCCTCGAGCCGGAGGGCCTCGATCACCACGGAGACCTCGACGAGCCGGCCGCGGGCGTTCTCCACCATCTCCTCTCCGGCGAGTGCGGCTCGGACCGCCCTCTCGGCGATGTCCACCGCCGCGTCGATGTCCGGCGGCGGGGGGTACAAGTTCCACTGGATATGCCAGGCCAACGCGAGTCGATCCATTGTGTCGTCTCCTTTGCGAGTGTTGCGCGGCTTGCGCATACCCATACATTACTCCACTCCGGTTGACGCGTCAATCGCTATTTCCGATTTTTCTTTCTGGGCACTCATCAGCGACGGGCGCCGCACTCATATAGCAGTATCCCGCGCGGTCATGGTCTGGCGATGCTGTCGTGTGGTCTGACCGCGCGGCCTGGCCCTCCGGATCTGGTCGGCCAACTCTGCCGCGCCAGGGCGACGGGTCCCCCGCGGCCGGCGCCGGAGGGCGGATGCCGGCGCCTCCCCCCCCACCGCGACTCGACGCCGGGCCGGGAAGAGGTCCGAGGGGGTCGGGGCCGAGGAGTGGGTCGCGCGTGCGCGCCAGCGTATCCTGTTGGCCCTTTTTCGTTTAGAACGGTCGCGGCGCGTCGTTATGCCCCCGATCAGGCCAAATTCGCGGCGCCGTTCCGCTCGTTCGCGTTTCCGCGCCCGCCGCCGCCGAGTCGTTCCCGCTCGTCGGATTCGCGCGGCGCTCCGGAGCGACCGCCCCGGGTCGGCGTGCCTCGGATGCTCGGACCCGCGAGCCGATCTTCCGGGCGCGCAGACAGTCGAGTGTCTCTGTCTGGAACGAGCGCCGCGCGTGTCGTAATGGTGTATTGTGCCTTGGCACTCTGTAGTGTGATGATACTACTTGTGTCTTGCGGTGCCGGTGCTGAGTACAACTACTGGCGCCGCACGGCGAGGGTCCGGCGCGGCGAATTCGTGTTGCGTTGCCGGTGAGTCGGTCGAGTTGTCGCGGCGGGAGGGGCTGCTATCCGTTGCTGCCGGGTTCGGGGAGGTCGGGCACGGTGACGGAGGTTGGCGCGGGGTCGGAGAGGGGTGCGTCGGAGGCGGAGGGGTCGGCGAGGGTGGGGTCGGAGAAGAGGGCGGGGTTGACCTCGTAGGTGCCTTTGCTCGGTCGGCCGCGTTTGCGGTCGGTGGTGCGCTGTTCGCGGACGAGCCCGTGGGCGCAGAGGACGCGGACGGCGCGTTCGATCTGCTCGGTGGACGTGAACCGGCCGTGCCGGGTGGAGCGGTGGACGGCGGAGCAGGTGAAGGATTCGATGTCCTTGCTGCGGATCCAGCCGAGGAGGTAGCGGGCGTCGTCGAGGTCCTCGTCGGCGCCCATGTCCCCGTAGGCGAGTCGGGCGTGGGCGAGGAGGTAGCGGGCGATCTCGATCGCGGCGCGCATGGTCTCGACGGGGACGGGGACGGACTGCGGGGCGCCGCGGGTGCAGACGGTGGCGAGATGGAGCAGTCCGGCGATGCGGCCGGCGGCGCCGACGAGTTTGCCGGCCCAATCGGTCATGTGCCCGAGGTCGCCGTACTCGGCGAGGAGGGGCTCGAGTTCGGCGGCGAACTCGAAGAAGGCGGCGGACGCTTCGGTGGAGAGGGTGAGGACGTGGGGGATCTCTTCGCCGTCCTCGGTCTTCGCGGGGGCTAGGTCGAGCAGGGAGAACAGGCGGTCGTGGTAGATGCGGCGGATCTCGGCGGGGATGGGCCGGGTCTGGATGCGCCGGACACCGAGGAGGGAGAGGGGGTAGGAGTAGAGGAAGCGTCCGCAGAGGCCGCGGCCCCGGAAGCCTTCCTTGCGGGCGAGGCCGCGGAGGACGTCGGGCTGGACGGCGAGGCCGAGGACGAGGGAGGCGCGGCGGATGAAGACCGGGGGCCGGCCCTGGCGGTCGATGCGCACGTTCTCCCCGGAGTGGGCCTTGAGCACGCAGTCGATGTTGCCGGCGCCGGGGGTCTTGGCGTAGCGGCCGGCGAGGGTCTCGAAGATACCGCCCTCGGCGGTGAGGATGGCCATGCGTCCGTTCTGCTCGGCGAGGAGGCCGGCGAGCCGCTCCGGGGTGGTGTCGTCGGCGAGCAGCCGCGGGAGGACCGGGGCGTCGGAAAAGGCGATCTGGGCGGCGAGGTCGGCCATCTCGCCGCGGATGCGCTTCTGCTCGTCTTCGCTTTCGACCTTGGAGTAGTCGCGTTCGAGCTGCGCGGCGCGGGCCTCGCGTCCCTTGCGCTCGAGTTTGGCGGCCTCGATCTCGGGGAGCTGCGTGCGGATGAGTTGGCGCTCGTACTCTTCGATGGGGTCGGCGGCGTCGGAGACGACGGAGGATTTGCGGTTGCCGGAGGGGAGGACGGTGAGGGTGTAGATGTTGAGGGGCTCTTCGTGGTCGGGGTGCGTGCGGATGGTGAAGCGTCGGGCGACGCAGGCGGAGACGGCGGTGAGGGCGAGCATGCCGGCGAGGTCGGGCATGGTCTGGGTGGTCTCGGCCTGCGCGCGGACCCACGAGGCGAGCCAGCCGGGGAGGGCGTCCACGGGGAAGGGCGGCCGGCGGCCGGCGGCGATGGGCGTAGGGGCTTCCCACGCGGCGTCGTCGGGTGATTGGCTAATTTCCCCGTCATTGGCCACGGGTTTGCCATCCCCGCGGGGCGCGTTCTTGCGGAGCGGGACGGATTCGACGAGATGCCATCCCCCGCCGGGCGCGCGCCGGCACCAGCGTCCAGTCTCGGAGAGCCAGTGGTCGATGCCGTCCTCGCCGGTCCAGCGTTCGCCGGCGGCGTGGGCGTGGCAGGGGTGTCCCGGGGCGACATGGGCGACGAGCGCGCCGGGGGGGTGGTCGCGCACGGGCGCAGGCGCGTCCTGTTGGCTCTCTTCCGTTGGCGCGGCGGGCGTGGCCGGGGTGGGCGCGGGACAGGTCAAATCCTTTGGCGGCGGCAGCCAGTCGTCCGGCGGGTCGCGCGGCGGCGGCGTGCGGGGGTTGGCGGATCCGGCGTCGAGCGCGCGGCGGGTCTTGTCCTCGGCCTCGAGCGGCGGGAGCCCGGCGGCGGCGGCGGCGGAGAGCAGGGCGGCCTCGGCGTCCTCGCGGCGGATCTGGTTCCCGCCGACGAGCTGGCCGACGCGGAAGGCGCAGCGGACGAGGGTGTCCTCGCGGGTGCCCTCGGCGGCGGAGCGGACCTTGGCGGCCTCGTCGTCGAGGGCTTTGCGGCCGTAGGGCGTGGCGCCGTCCGGGTTGACCGGGGCCGGCGCCGGCGTGGGGTCCGCCGGCTCGGGCCGGGCGGGCGCGCGCCTGGTCATCAGGTCGAGGAGCCAGTCGGGGAAGTCGGCGGGCGGGGTGCGGTCGGCGACGGAGTAGACGGCGCCGGAGGGGTGGATGGAGCCGGGGAGGACGACATAGCCGCCGTCGCCGCGCCAGTCGAGTCCGGGTTGGCCGCCGAGCCCGGCGCCGATGCGGATGTCGCGGTCGGCGGGATAGCGGGCGTACAGGTGGCGGCCGCGGGCGGTGGCGACGGTGAAGGTGGCGGGGAGGGGTCCGTGGGCGGCGGTGAGTTCGGCGAGCCGGGCTTCGCCTTCGGGTCCGTCGATGTCGAGGACGAGGATGCCGGAGGCGCGGCCGGTGGCGACGCCGACGTTGGCGGACGGGTGTTCGGCTTCCCAGCGTTCGAGGTCGGCGGGGTCGGAAGAGGCGTCATGGAAGCCGCGGGGGGTGAGGGGGACCTTGCCCTTGAGGGGGAAGACGCGCCATCCTTTGGCGATGGCGTGACGGGCGGTGGCCCATGCCCCGGTGCCCTTGACGGCCGCGTTGTTCATCAGGTCTCCGGCTTCGCGAACGTGCTACACGGCGACGGGGACCGCCGCGGCGCGGCGAGCCCGGAGGGCCTTGCTCTTGAGGCTCTGGACCCTGCGCAGCCGTCTCATGCGGAGGCGCATGGCGTTCCGCTTGCACCGGCGTCCGGCCTCGGTGCAGCGGAACCAGCAGTCGGGCCGGTAGCCGTCGCGCTCCACGTCCACGATGCGGCGACCGCAGCCGCAGGCGCAGTTGTGCGAGTAGTAGGCGCGGTGCCCGGCGCAGAGGATCTCCTCCCACGCGGGGTCGGTCTGCGGGGCGACGGGCTCCTTGCAGCCGACGATGACGCAGATGCCGGGGATGCGACGCCTGCGGTGCTCCTTGACCTCGCCGTCGAAAAACGGCGGGGCGACTCCGGACGCCGGAGGCAGGCCGGATCCGAATGAGGCGAACAAGGCGATGGCGCGTCGGCCGATCTTCATTCCCTCCCTCCTGTGGGCGTGCCGCTGCCCGTCCGTCCTTGGCGAGGCGGCCTGTTGGTGGTTCGGGCCTGCCCGACGTCCCGACGCACCCGCGGGGCTCTGGCGGGCCTCTGGCGAGAGACCCGGACGAGCCGGGTCAGGGCCTCGGTGACGAGTTCGATGGCGCCGAGGTCGGTTCGAGGCCAGTCCTCGATCCGGCAGCGGCGGGTGCGGCGACCGGCGGCGGAGAGCGTCGCCCGGTAGTTGCCGCGGTCGAGCGAGCCGCTGCCGTCGTTGACGATGGTTAGGGTGCCGAGCACGGCGTCGAACTGCGGGCCGTGCGAGTGGTCGAGTCGGATCTCGACGCGGAGCATGTCGGTCTCCTAGAAGGGGATGGCGTTCGGGTCGAACGCGGGGCGCTCGGGCTCCTTCGGGGCCGCCGGAGCGGGCGCGGGGGCCGGTGCCGGGGCGGGCGTGCTCGCGCGGGCCTCGAGGATCTCGACGTGCTCGGCGATGAGCTTGAGGAAGGATCTCTCCTTACCGTCGTCACCCGTCCAGCGGTCCTCCTCGGCGCGCGCCTTGACGATGATGCGGCTGCCGATGGTGGCGGCGCAGACGGCGGTGGCGTTGTCCTTGAAGGTGGTGAAGGGGATGGCGTGCTCGCGGTCCGGGGCGCCCTGGTAGCCCTTCGCGGTGAAGGCGACGGCGAACTTGGCGAGGACGGATCCGGATCGGGTCTCAATCCGCTCGGCGGACTTGAGGGTCCCGGCGAGCACGACGAGGTTCATGGCCATGATCTAGGACTCCTTGGCGGCGAGGGCCGCCTCGACGGTGGCGAGGATGGACAGTCCGACGCGCAGGGGTTCGTCGGGCAGGGCGTCGATGCCCGCGGCGCGGACGATGGCGGCGAGGACCTTCTCCTCGCCGTGCTGCCCGACGAGCCGCTCGTAACGGGTGCGGCAGGGCTTGTCGAGCAGGGCGATGTGATCCGCGTCGATGACGACGCCGCCGGGCGTCTCGGGGGCGAAGAGGGTGCCCTGCTGCGCCTGCAGGACGACTTCCCGGATCTGGAGTTCGCGCTTGTCGCGATCAACGCGGAGGGCCTTGCCCTCCTCGCGGACCGTGTTGACGGTGTTGCCGAGCCGGTCGATCTCTTCGATGAGGGCGCGGGCGGTCTTGAGGTCGCCGTTCTCCTCGGAGACGAGGATGGCGTCGAGTTCGGCCTGCCGCTGCTTGCGCTCGTCGCGGAGGAGGCGGATCTTCTCAGCGAGGAGAGCGATCTCGACGGAGAGCGTGGCCTTCTCCTTGGCGAGCTCCCGCGCGATCTTCTTGGCCTGCGCGGGTGCGGTGCGGGCATCGGGTTCGGTGCTGGTCATGCGTTCTCCTTTCGGGTGAAGCCGAGCCGGGTGAGGATGCTGGCGGCGGCTTCGGCGATGTTGTCCACGGTCTCGCACTCGACGGGCCAGAGCCCGGCGTGGATGACCTCGTGGAAGACGACCCGGATCATGGTGTCGTCGGGGAGGTCCTTGAGGATGCGGATGGTCTTGCGCCGCTTCTCGGGGTTGTCGCAGTCGCCGTAGCGGTCGGGCGGCAGGGTGGAGAGCGGACACCACTTGATGCGCCACCGCTTGCCGCCAATGGTGACGGAGGCGGGCGGCTTCACGACCGCCCCCTGCGGTGCCGGACCTGATGCCGGACCTCGGCGGCGAGGATGCCCGCGGCGATGGCGGCGCTGGTGAGGAACGGGATCCAGGTGACCCATTCGGTCATCTACTCCTCCTCGTCCAGTTTGCGCCGGTTGCGCTCCTCGCGCAACTTCTTTTCGCGCAGGACGTCCTTGTGGACGAAGGTCTGCGTCTCGTCGTCCCACTCGTAGTCGCGGCTGCGGAGGGTCTTGCGGGTCATCGGACGGCGGCTCCTTTCTCGGAACGGGCGTAGGCGAGGACGATCAGGGCGTCCGCCTGATTGTCGTCCTCGATGTGCTGGTCGGGGAAGATGGCGCGGGCGGCGTCGATCATGGCCTGCTTGTCGGCGTTGCCCTTGCCGGTAGCGAACTTCTTGAGGGTGCCGACGCCGACGCCGGCATAGGGGATGGCCCGCTCCTCGCAGAGGGACGAGAGGACGGCGAACAGTCCCCCGTAGATGTGGGCGGCGTCGGTGCCGAGATGCCGATGGACCTCCTCGAAGAAGACGGCTTCGGGCTTCGCGAGGTCGATGGCCTCGACGAGCTGCTTCCGGAACCGGAGGTAGCGCATTCCGCCCCCCTCGAAGTGCTTGGGGGTGAAGTGCCACGTCCCGGAGGTCACAAGTCCATCGGAGGCGATGGCGAAGCCGGTGTGCGTGCCGAGGTCGAGCGCGAGGATGTTCACTGGCCGTCTCCGCCGGGGCACTCGTCGTCGGAGCCCTGCCAGCCGAGTTCGCGCGCCCACTGGATCGCGTCCTCGCGGTGCGGGAAGCCGCGGACCTCGATGACGCGCTGCGAGTCGTCGAGGACTTCGACCTGGTAGCGTGGCCCGTTCATCAGCCAGCGCCGGGAGAAGCAGACGGCTGGGGCGGTGGTCATGGCCTCACTCCTTGAAGGTGGCTTCGACGACGCGGACTTTCTGGTTGAGCGGGACGAAGATGGATGCGACGAAGGCGTTGGCCTCCTCGCGTGACGTGAAGATGCGGGCGGAGGCGAGGTAGTCGGTGCCGAGGATGTTGTAGACGACGAGGAAGCGGCTCACGCCATCCCCCTCTCGGCCTTCAGCGCGACGACGGCCTTGTCGAGCGCGTCGCGGTTGCGTTCCCACTCTCCGAAGGCGGAGCGGTACTCGCGGGCGTGGGCGGAGGCCATTCGGCAGTAGCACTCGTACTCCGCGAGTGCGGCGTCGATGACGGCCTGCTCGGCGGGGGTCATGCGATCTCCTCGCTCCACAGCGAGCCTTGCGACTCGACGGCCGCGAGGTTCAGACATGCCTGCCGCCAGTAGGATCGCTTGAGTTCCACGCCGATGAACTTGCGGCCGTACTCCACCGCGACGTACCCCTCGCTCCCGATGCCGGCGAAGGGCGAGAGAACCACGTCGCCGGGGTTCGTCCACAGGCGCAGCGCGCGGCGGATCACTTCCAGTTGGAGCGGGCAGATGTGGCGCTCGTCGGCCTCTTCCCGCGCCGACTCGCGTTGCAGCGTGTCGCTCGGGTTGATGTCCATCCAGACCGGCGAGGCGTACTCCTGCCAGTCGGCGACGGGGAAGGTTTCGTTCGTGTGCTCCACGCGCTGCGGGTTCTCCCCCGGCGCGCGCATCGTCACGAGGTAGTCGGCGATCCCCTGCCGGCTCATGCACGAGTCCTTCTTGAGCTGCTTGTGGAGTAGTCCGAGGGCCTTTGTCCGCTGCATCGCGGTCACCGGGTCTTTCCAGATACAGACCTCTGAGTGATAGATCCATCCGGCATCAGTGAACATGCGGATGAGTAGCCCACGGAAGTCGGTCAGGCCAATGACCCCGTCCCTTTCCTTGCTCGTCGGCAGGTTCATGCAGTGGAAGGAAAGCGTCCTGCCCGGCACTGTCACCCGCAAGAGCTCCGGCACGAGGAACCGGAAGTGCTCGTAGAACTCCCCGTGCGTGCGGCAGTTTCCCATGTCGCGGTCGCTGGCCGAGTAGGTGTAAAGCGAGGCGAAGGGTGGGGAGAAGATCGAGTAGTGGATACTGGCGTCCGGCATCGACTTGACGGCCTCGACGCAATCCCCGAGGATCATGCGCCACGATCGCCCGGACTGCTCTCCCGTCTCGTATGCGTCGGCCTTGCGTTCGGTTCCGCGGATCTCCGTCTTGGTGATCTCGCTCGTGTACTTCACCATCTCCTCGGCCATGATTTCCGCGTCCGCCTCCTTCCTTCGGATGTTGTCAAGTACGGCGGCTTCGGCGTGCGTCGCGAAGACGTGGGCCTCGACTGGTTCTTTCTGGCCGAACCGCCAGCAGCGCCGCACCGCCTGATAAAACTGCTCGTAGCTGTGGGAAAGCCCCACAAACGCCATCTGATGGCAGTGCTGCCAGTTCATTCCGTGTCCGGCGATGGATGCTTTCGTGACCAGCACTCGCACCGCCCCGGCTGAGAACGCGAGCATCCTTTCCGCCTTGGCCTCGTTCTCGTCGGATCCGGCCACTTGAACGGATCCGTGAATGGCCTCGGTGAGAGCATTTCCCTCATCGTTCAGTTCGCACCACACTATCCACGACCCCGGCGTCCGGTTAACGAGGTCGGCTACCGCCTCGACGCGCCGACTCATCGTCTGTCGGCGGGCTCGCCTCTGGCCGTTCAGATCCTCCGCCGGCATGGCAAACAGAGCTCCCGGCTCCGCCGCTACTTCGGCCTCGACCCAGTGCTCGCGCGTAGAGAGCGACGGCAAAATGAAACCGTTGTCGTGGTAGCCAATGTCGGACGGTCGGCGCATCATCACGGCCCACAATGCGACCCATCGCCAGAACTCGGAAACCGCGTGGCCTTTGAGCCGCCACTTGCTCGTCTCCCCGCCGTCGTGGCAGAAGTAGGAGGCGAGCATCTCGGCTCGCGTCATGGCCCCGAGGAACTCGGCGTGGTTCGCCAGTTCAACGTGATCGTTCGGGGCGGGCGTTGCGGTGCAGGCAAGTTTGAACCGCGTCTCGCGGAACAGGTCGATAAGTTGGTTCCTGGTCTTGCTGTCGTGGGCCTTGAGGATCGAGGATTCGTCCAGCACGACGCCGACGAAGTTCTCAGGGGCGAAATGGTGCAATCGCTCGTAGTTCGTGATCGTAACGGGGGCGGGGATAGAGCCGTCGCGGGACACGGCCGCGCCGATCCCGAACCGCGAAGCCTCTGCGGCAGTCTGCTCGGCCACGGCGAGTGGGGTCAAAATGAGCACCGGGCCGCCCTGCGTCGAGGCGACCACGCGCGCCCACTCAAGTTGCTGAATGGTCTTTCCGAGCCCGCAGTCCTCGAAGATGGCCGCGCGTCCCCGACGGAGCGCCCACCGCACCACATCGGCCTGCCAGTCGAAGAGAGCGGGGTTCAATACTGGGACCGCTTTCAGACCAATCGGCGGCATATGGCGCTTCTTCAGTGTTAGAAACGCTGCGTAGTCCGTGACAGAAACCATCACTTCCCCTCCTTGCACGCGCGCCACAGTTCGAGTTCGGTGTCGTCGAGCAGCTCCGGCAGCCGCTCCTCGGTCAGCCCCTCCTCGCGCATCCACGCCTCCGTCCGCGCCGTCCAGTCGCGTGCGGCGCAGGCGATGCGCTGTAGCGGCCGTAGCGCCTCGTCCACGGCCTCGTCGATGGCGCGGCCTAGCGAGATGGGGGTGAACGCGCGGTCCTTGCTGGAGAGCCACGCGAGGGCCTTCTGCTGCGAGGAGGAGGAGGGGGTGGTCATCGCTTCTCCCCCTTCGCCCGCCACGCCCACAGCGCGGAGGACAACCGTGCGTCGTACATCGCGCAGGCATGCAGCGTCTCGCGGGCGATCTCCCCGCGCCGCACGGCCTCGCGGAGTGCCTCGTCGTCCGTCGTGGGCACGGGGCGCTCCCCGTGCTGCTCGCGGAACCAGGCGCGGAAGTCGCTGTCGTTCACGCCTCCTCCTTCCAGCCCGCCGCGAGGAGGGCGTCCACGGCCTCCTTAAAGGCGATGCCCGAGTCGGTGTCCGACAATGGCGACAGGTACACCCTCACCGCCGCCCGGCACACGCGGTCCTTGAGGGCGGCGAAGGGGTCGGGGTCACGGTCGCGCTCCACCTGCTCGGCGTACCGCTGTTCCTCCCGCATCTCGTGGAACTGCGCCCCCTCAAGAGCGGCAAGATGCTCCTCGTGGTGGGCAAGGGTGTAGTCGCTGTCACTCACGGTTGACCTCCTTCGCCTGGAACCGCACGGGGTAGAAATCGCACTCTCGGTTCTCCGGCTTCGCCCCGAAGAGAAGGCAGCAGCGGTAGCAATGAACGCAATCCGCGCAGGTCTTTCCGTCGGGCAGGCGCATTTCGTCACTCACGGGTTGACCTCCTTCGCCAGCCGGTCGAGGGCGGCGGCGAGCCGTTGAGGAAGTGCCATCGTCATGGGCACGAACTCCTTGCGGTTCAATGCCGCCCGCCACGCCTCAACAACCTCGCGGACGGCGGCGGACGGGGCGTTCCTCGCCACATCCAACTGAGCAGCGATGCGGTTCAGCAACTCCTGTCCGGGCTCCATGAAACCGGACATCGGATCGCTGAAGATGCTCCACGCGATCTCGTTGGCCCACTCACTTGCCACGGTCCCCTCCCTCGCGCCTGAACTCGCGGATGGCGAAACGGAAATTGGGGTGCATCGTGCGTTGCCGCTTGATCTCCGTTCTGGCCTCCGACCGCTTCTCGTGCGTGGTGTTGATGTACCACTCGATAGGCGGGTCGTCCGGGTTGCAGAATGTCACGGTCCACAGCGTTCTAGGAATTGCCATGGTCCCCTCCCTCGCCGCGCAGGGCGGCGTCGTCATCGTCGTACAGTTCCAGCGGAGGACTCGGGACGATGCGCGGTCTTGCCTTCTCGATCCGCGCCTTGAGTTCCGCAACCTCGGCGGCGAGGCGGTCGCGCTCGGCGCGGAGGGCGTCCCGCTCGTTGCCGAGCCGGCGGATGGCGTCCTCCACATTCATGTCCTCGTCGTCGGGAGTTCCGTCCTCATCGCACTCTCCGAACGCGATTGCGGCCATGCTGCGGGCACAGTCCAAGGCGTCTACCGCCTTGTCCCGCTCCCTCCGCAGCCGCGCGACCTCGCGCTCGCGGACGAGGCGGATCGCGTGACGGGCGGCGTACTCGATCACTTGCAGCGGACCATTCGCGGGCATGGATACTCCCGTCCTGATCTGCGCCGCCTCCACCGCCTCCCGCACGAGGGCGTCGTCGGAGGGCGGGGCGGGGGTAAGGCAATTGGTAGTGTCGATGACGGGAAGTTCAGGGAGGTCGTCGGTGGGCGGGGGGCACGTGGGGCAGACAACATCCGACATCGCCTCCTCCGGCGCGGACAGGGCGACTCGGAATACCATGGCGCACGCCCGACACACGGGGAGATCGTCCACCCACAGCGCCACGGGCGAGGACCGCCAGCCGCAGTAAGAGCAGACCGGATGCAGCGCGGAGCCCGTATCCGTTCCGGGCGCGCCCGTGTTTGCGGGCGGGACCTCCCCCGTGCCGTGGCAGGAGAGGCACCGGACGAACTCCTCTGCCCCACGGTCCTCCATCCCGTACCCGTTGCATCGCTCGCACTTGCTCATGGCTTACTCCTCCTCGCCCACCTCGCTGCTGCGATCAGCAGCGCCAAGTTCACGAAGAACGCCAGCAGCGCCCACGCGAGCGGCGTCATGGCCTGTCCTCCTGCGCCATCCACAACAGGATCGCCCCGGTAAGAAGTCCGATGACCCCGAACGCCCACCGGCCCACAGACCAACCGCCGATAAGCGTCAGTCCGATGGCCGTTGAGAGCATTCCCATTGCCACCAGTTTCCCGCGAGCCTCGCTCGTCATGGCCTGTCCTCCCTGATCGCCTTGGCGCAGAAGTCCCGCATCGCTACCGCGACCTCGCGCCACTCCTTCCCGACGATGGCGGCGTACAAGTCATACACGTGCGTCCATGACACGCCCTCAACCTCCTGCGCGCACCGCTCCCGCTCCACGCGCACCGCCGCGCACCATCCGCAGTAGGATGTCCCCTCGTCGCTGCTCACGACGCACGCCGCCGGGTGTCCGCACGGCATCGGGGAACGCTCCTCGGCGCGGATGGCGTCGAGGAGGAGCATGATGGACTCGCCAACGCTCTTGCCGTCGAAGGGGTCATCTTCGTCGTAGGCGGCGTCGACCCACTCCTTCAACTTGTCCTGCGCCCACTTGCTCGGCGTCGTCATCCGCGCACCGCCTTCCGCCGGGCGCGGCGGGACTCGTCGTAGTCGTCGAGGGCGCTCACAAGCGAGCCCTCCGAATAGACATCGCCGGGCGCGGAGTCCGCCCACCTGTTCGCCGCCCGGATCACCTTGTCCCGCTCGCGCAGGAGGAGGCGAAGGGCGGAGTTCATAAGGGTGATCTGATAGGCCCTTCGCTTTTCGACTTCGATCCCGTCTCTGTAGGAGAGCGCCGAGGCAGCGGCGCTAGCGATGTAGAACCCCTTTCGCTCCATCGCGTGCGCGACGGCGTGGATGTCCGACTTGCGGGGGGTCACGGATGCACCTCCCCTTCGAGGATCGCCACGATCCGCCCGCACGCCTTCTCCGCGCCCGTCGCGGCCTCCCATACGAAGTGTTCGCGGAACGAACGCCACAGCCAGTCGGGGGCCTCCCCCGTCTTCGGGTCCACGCCGAGAACTTCGCATTCCAGACGCCATACTCGGGAACGCGCGCCGAACGGCCGCCCTTCGCGGATTTGATCGACGGAGGTACTGCCGCAGTCGCAGGGCCCGTCCATGTCGCCATCGAGGGCTCCCATCGGGAACCGGAACCGGCGGTGACAGCCGGTACAGCGCATGACCTCGGAGCGCATCAGGCGGATGCGGCGCTTCATCGCGCGGCCCCCTCGATCTCCCGGACCTCCTCCGCGAGCAGGGCGGCGAAGGCGGGGTAGTGCTTCTGGACGTAATCCGATGGCGTGTAGGAGCCGTAGAAGTTCCGCAACTCCTCGCGCACCGCCCGCAGCCGGGCGTCCGCAGCAGCGCCCTCCGCACGAAGGCGGGCCACGTCCGCCTCGGCGGCGCACAGGCGGGCGTGGAGAGCGTTGCGCTCGATCTCGAACTTGTCGGAGCGGGCGAGCAGCCGCCTCACGCGCTCGTCAATCGGGAGCGCCACGCCGCACTCCTTCTCGCTGTAGTCGATCTCGTCGATCCCTGCGGCGCGGAGGACGTTGCGCGTTCGCGTGACCAGCGAGTCGTAGCGTTCGCACTCCCTCCGCGCCTCGTCCCGCTCGGCCTCGGCCTTCTTGCGCTCCTTCTGCTCCTCGCAGAGCAGGAAGTAGTAGTCCGGCTCCTTCTCCGCACGCTCCACGGCGGCGCGGATCGCCCGGATCGTCCCCGCGTTCAGCGTGACGGCGACCAACTCGTAGTCGGCCAGCCCGTCAACGCTCACGAGGAACGCCGCCACCGCCCGCGCCGCCTCCAACAGCGACGGCGGGGACTTGCCACCCGTCAGCGCGGACACCTTCGCCTCCAACGCCGCAAGACGCGCATCGAACCCCTGGAACTCCTCGGTCGTCATCGCTGAACCTCCTTCGCAGTTGCGGCCTCGATCTCCCGGACCTCCGCCGGCGAGCAGGGCTTCTCCCACCGGACCCAGTTCCGACCCTCCATTACCAGCCCGTCCACCTCCTCCGCCCGCCCGACCCCGAGCCCGAGGAGGCACCAGCCCGCCATCCGCGCGAGCCACGCGGCCATGTCGGCGCGCGGGACCTCGCCGCGGTGCTCCACGCGGGCGGACCAGTACCAGCCGAGGCCGCTCTGACCGAAGACCACCAGCGCGTACCGGCCCTCGACGCCGTCCCAAAGCGCGAGAGAGCCCGGAGGCGGCGCCGCCTCTCCGAAGTCCAGCGGATGCGCGATCGCCGCGCGGATCGCGTCGGCGAGCTTCCCCTGTCCGTAGTTCATGCGTTCGCTCCCGCGACGGGCGTCACCTTCCCGTCGCCGACCATGTAGACCCGGATGCCCGATCCGGCCGGTGCCTGCTTTGGCGCGCGGTCCCCGAGCACCCCCACGATCACCACCTGGTCGTAGTCGCCCGCGACCATCCGCAGTGACTTCACCAGAGCGTCCCGGTTCCCCGCGTCGAGCAGTGTGGTCTCGTCCAGCGCGAGGAACCTCAGTCCCGAGAGCTGCGCCAGCGCGTCCGACAGCGCGAGCGAGACCCGCCAACGCTCGGACCCGGAGAGCAGCGAGACGCACGCCTCGCCGGAGGGTCCGGTCACGAGCACAGTGGCGCTGTCCGTCAGGCGCACCGAGTACGGGGCGAGTAGCGGTGCCCACCGGGCGAGCGACTTACGAACCGGCTCGAGGACGGGCGCGAGGAGGGTCTCCTGCAACCCGTCCGGACGACAGAGCCGCTCCTGCCGCTCACAGGACTCAGCCGCCGTCCTCGCTGCCTTCGCCGCGGCCGTCTGCGCCTCGAAGGTCTTCGCCGCGTTCCGGTACTGTTCGACTTCGAGGACGAGGGCCTCGCCGCGGCCGATGCGTTCGCGGGTCGTGGCGAGCTCCTCTTCCATCGGCTTCGGGTCGCCGGCCTTCGCGTCGGCTTCGGCCTTGGCGATGCGGGCTTCGACGGCCTTCATCTGCCGCCGGAGCTCGCTGGCGCGGACGATGGGCTCGGCGTGCCGGCGGTCCTCGGCTTCGGCGGCGCGGATGGTCTTCGAGGCGTTCTCGACGTCGCCCCATGCGTCGGCGGCGGCTTTCGCTGCTGCCGTGGCGCTGGCCTTGGCGCGGTCGAGGGACTCGGCGGCGGCGCGGATGGCGTCGGGCGAGGGCTTGTCGGGCGCTTCGTGTTCGAGTTGGCACACGGGGCACTCGTGGGTCCTGGCGGCGGCCACGAGAGCATTATGCGCTCGTTGCGCCTCTTCCGCAACCTTGTTCGCCGCGTTTTCGGCCGCGCGCTTCGCGTCCACGTTCTTCTGCGCCTCGGTCCCGACACGGATCGCGGAGTCGATGGTCTTCTTGAGTTCGGCGCGGGCGGCTTCGGCGTTGGCGGTGTCGATCCCGGCAAGGTCTTTCGTCAGCCGGGCGAACTCGGTGCGGAAGGCGTCGATGGTGGCCGAGGCTCCGGCGCGGGCGGCGGCGATGGTCGACACGAGTTCGCCTTCGCGGACCTTGAGCGAAGCGATGGTCCGGCGGCTCGCGTCGAGGGTCGCGTCGGAGACCGAGGAGAGTGTGGTCCCGTTGGCGAGTGGTCGGTCCTGCGGCGGTGAGGGCCGGATGGATTCGGCGTGGTTGTTGTGGGCGCGCTTGCGTTCGGCGGCGATGCGTTCGGCCTTGCGCCAGTCGTTGTCGAGGGCGGCGGCGCGCACATCGGGATCGTCGAGCCCCGCCTTGGCGAGCGCGTCGTCGGTGAGTTCGATGCGGGCGAGGCGGAAGATGAGGGCCTTGCGCTCGTCGGGGGTCATGTCGAGGGCGCGGGTCACATCGAGGCAGGCGTCGAGCACCTTGCGTTCGGCGATGTGCTGCGCGATCTCTTCTTCGGTGAAGCGGAAGCGGGTGCCGTCCTCGCCGATGGTGTTGAGGGTGCTGGCGGTGCGTCGGATGGTGCGGACGGTCTTGTTGTGTTCGACGGCGATCTCGACGGACCACGGCTTGCCGGAGCCCCAGGTGGCGAGGTCGGCGGCGTCCTTGCGGGCGACGCCGCGGCAGGTGCCGGTGAGGGCGACTCGGAAGGCGTCGAGGATCGAGGACTTCCCAGTGCCGTTGCGTCCGATGAGGACGGAGAGCGGTTCGGGGAAGTCGAGTTCGAGTTCGCGCCACGAGAGGAAGTTTTCGGCGCGGAGTTTGAGGATCTTCATCGGGCTCACTCCTTGATGAGCGCGGCGAGTTCGGCGCGCTGTGCTTTGAGTTGCCGGATCATGGGCTCGTTGGTCCCGGCGTTGACGGCTTCGAGCGCCCGGATCTCGGCGTCGAGTTCGAGGATGCGGGCGGCGATCCGCTCGCGGAGGTTGGGTTTGCGGTGTCTCATGTCTAGGCGGAGTCCTCTCCGTGCCTCATCCCGAGTTTGCCCTCGGCGTAGGACGGGACAATGGGCAGGCCGGCGACCTTGCGCCACTCCAGCCAGAAGTCGAGCAGGAACACCTTGACCATGGCGCGGAGGGACTTGTTGTGCATGTGCAACTTCGTGCAGAAGTCGCCCGGCTTCGGCTTGCCCTTGGTGTCGGAGGGGAACCACGTGGCCTCGCTCTTGCGGCCCGCGTGCTCCTCGACCGTCTTGCGGCAGGTGCCCATGCACTGGCAGCGGTGCTTGTAGCCGTCGTAGATGGCGCGGTAGTGCTCGTTGTTGGACTTGATGAAGGACTCCGCGAGGAGGTGGACCTTCATCTTGAGCCAAGCGTTGTAGGGCAGCGTGGCGCCCTTCTCCGGGTGCGGGGCGTGGCCGTCCTCGACGTGCATCCCGGCGAACTTCCAGAACGAGGAGGGCCGGGCGGCCTTCGTGATGTCGAACTGCGAAAGGAGGCAGGCGGCGAGGACTTCGGAGATGCCGCGCTGATCGGAGAGCCATCGGTACATCGGGTGCGCGGCGACGAGGCGCTTCATGCGGTCGCAGGCCCGCTTCTCGGCGCCGCGCAGTTCTTCGATGGTCTCCTCGATGGCGCGCTTGTCGGGCTCGGAGATGTACATCTCGCCTTCCGACGCCTTGCGCAGTCGGTTCTCGTTGGCCAAGCGCAACCGCTGGGTGTCGTCCCACAGGTTGACGAGGCACTTGAGGGTCTGGGTGGGCAGTTCGCTCTTCTTCTTCATGGCTCGCTCCTTCACACTGGGTTTCTCTTCTGGCATGGCTCGCTCTTCCCTGTTGGGCGTCTTCCTCCTGCTGGCTCGCTCCGCAACCCTGGGTGTCTCGGAGCTCGTGGCTCGCTCTCCTTGCCATGGGTGTCTTGGCTCTCTTGGCTCGCTCATCACGCATGGGTGTCTCATCGCCTCTGGCTCGCTCTCTGGTCATGGGCGCCTCGCGGTTGATGGCTCGCTCCCCGCGGTTGGGTGTCTCCCGGTAATTGGCTCGCTCGGAGGCGCTGGTTGTCTCTCACCCCTTGACTCGCTCAACGTCCCTGGGTGTCTCCCCGCACATGGCTCGCTCCTCGACGATGGGCGTCTCGCAGGAACTGGCCATTACTCCCCCGCCGGTGGCGCCATGAACTTCGGCATCACCTTCGGAATGCGGAACTGCGTCACCGCTCTCCCCGCCGTCGTCGCGTTCCAGGTGTCCACCAACCACGCCAGACGCGCCGATCGCGGAGCCCTCCTCGTGATCCGTCGCACCTCCCGCTCCAGATGCTCTCGCAGCGCCAGAGCGTTGTCCCGCAGCAGCGGGTCGCCCGTCACGCTCAACGGGTCCAGCACCGCCGCCACGAACGCATCCGCCCGCTCCCGCGAGTACCGGCAGATTTTGTAGTGCATCCACGCTGAATGGCTCGGCGCTACCCCCGCCGGAGCCCGGCGCTTCGCCACGGCCTTGATGCTGCCCTTGACCAGCGAGTGCGTGGAAAGGGTCTCGACGATCTCCCAGAACTGCGGCGACAGGCCCGACACCCCCGTCGGCGGGTAGCCGAGGTCGTCGAGCCACAGCATCCGCGCCACCGCCGCGTGGAGAGCCCCGTTCGACAGGTGCAGTTCAACTTCCAGTTGCTCGGCGATCGTCGGGCGCTGGCCCACCGGCCCCCGGTTCCGTGGCTCGTTGAACGCCATCTGAGCGAGGATCGTCCGCTTCGCCGCGAGGCAACTGTGGCATCGCTTCTGCCCGTCCCACAGCCGCCCGTCCGGCGCGAACTGCATCGGGATAGCCGTCGGCTCGTACTTCCCCGCCTCGATCGCCCGCGTCAGCGCCCGGACATCCGCGATCTTCAGCCGGTAGTTCTCGTGCATCGAGTCGAGGCAGTCCTGCGCCATCTCCGGCGACAGGTTGATCCGCGCCGTGAACTGATCCCCGGCGCGGATCCGCTCCGCGACCTCCGGAGGAAGGTGTGCCAGCCAGTTCCACGCCTTCAGCGGGTCGCCGAACTCGATGGACTTCCCCTTCGGACTGCTCATGCCTCCCTCTCCTTCAACTTCGTCACCGTCGAGACCTCCCCGTACTGCCGCAGCAGGTCCGCCGCCATCTCCTTACGGCCCACCTTCCGCAGCAACTTCTCCACCGCCGTCTTCGACAGACTCATCTCGCTCCACACGTCGCCCTTCGTCACCCCGACGTTGAGCAGAGCACGCACCAACGGCTCCAACTGCACGACCTCCGTCTTCTGCTCCCCCACGAAGGTCAGCACCTTCCCGTTCCCGAGTTCGATCGGCGCCACCGACACCCGCGCCTTCACCGCCTCCTCCAACACCTTCACCCGCGCCTTGGCGAACGCGAACGCCGCCGCCAACTCCCGCGAGTCCTCCGGGATCTCCTCCGTCCGGCCCGACGCCTTGTACGCCGGACACGACCGCCGGAATCCGCACCGCTGGCAGTGCTCGCCCGGCGACGCGGCGAACTCCGTCTCCGCGTCCATCTCCGCCATCCGCTCCTCAACCTCCGCGCGGATGCCGTCGATCTCGTCACGGTGGATCACGAACGGCCCCTGCTCGTAAGCGAACCGGACGTGCCAAAGCCGGACGCGGAACTCGCTCGCCCACGGCGCCTTGAGCGCCGCCGCCAGCGCGTAGATCCGTAGCTGCAGGTTGTCCTCGACCTCCGAGGACGGGTCGATCTTCCAGCCCGTCTTGAAGTCCGTGACGGAGACCTTCTCCCCCGCCCGGTCGAAGTCCATCAGGTCGGCGATGGCCCGGAACCGCACGTCCTTCCCGAACCACTCCGCGGGCGACCAGTCCGGGGTGAACGCCATCTGACCCTCGAACTGAAGTTCGCTCCCGATCACCGCGAACGAGCCCGCGAACTTCTCCATCAGCGCCACGACCTCGGTCCGGATCTCCGCGGAGACCGGCTTCTTGTCGTCGCCGCGGATCCCGGCGACGATCTCCGGGATGATCGCGGCGTCGCTCGGCAGCCTCGAGCGCCAGCACGCCTCGCTGTACGCCTCGATCGCCGAGTGGCAGGCGCCGCCGACGAGCATCGGCAGCGACTTCTCCTCCGGCACCTTGTCGATCTTCGCCAGCTTCCACGCCAGCCGGCAGTCGGCGAACTGCCGCATCTGCGAGTACGAGTAGGCGCGCATCAGAAGAGCCCCCCCACGTCATCGGACGTCGCGGGCACCGTCACGGCCTCCCGCTGTTCGCGCACGACCTCGGCGACGGCCTCGCCCGCGGCCTGCGCGGTCCCTGGCTGCGCCTTCTTCGGCCGGCCCGGGGAGCGCCGCGGCTGCTGCTTGCCCATGACGGCCTCCGGGTCCTGCGCGGGCGGCACGGGAGTCGGCGGTCCGAGTCGGTCGTAGTCGATGGCGGGGTCCTTGCCGGGCTCGATGATCTCTCCCGTCTTCGTGTCCACGACTTCCGCAGGCGGGGGCGCGGGAAGCGACGGAGCCGCCGGCGGCAGGGCCTTCCTCGCCTCCCGCACGACGTCGCGCGGGTAGAGGTCCTCGGGCACGCTCGTCGTGTCCGGGGCCGCGAGCTGCGGCCGGGACTTGAAGATGTCGAAGACCTCCCGGACCGCCGTGAAGTTCGCGGCGAGCTTTTGGACCTCCTGGCGGTTGTCGGGGAAGCGCAGCATCATGGGGTAGTGCGTCGCCTTCTTCCCCTGGTACTGCGTCTCCTTGGCCTGCCGGACGAGCTTGAGCGGCAGCAGCGAGATCCGGCCGAGGAGGCTCCGGTAGTAGTCGATCGCGGAGTTCAGGTCGACGATGGAGTTGAACGAGCTCGTGTCGATCTGCCAGGTCCCCGAGAACGTGACCTCCGGGAGCAGGAACACGAGGGACCCGATGCGCTTGCAGACCGTCCGGCCGCGATCGTCCAGCGCGAAGTCGCAGTCCTCGGGCGTCGGGCAGTCCCCCTCGACGATCTCCGCCGTCTCCTTCCCGTCGGAGCCCGTCTCCTTGATGGTGCGCACGAAGGTGCGGCCGTCGCCCTTGCAGACGAGGCCGCTGTGGCCGTACTTGCGGTAGCACTGGACAAAGAAGACCTGCTCGTCCTCGACGGGGAACATGACGGTGAGTTCCGTCGGCTTCTCCCCGTACACGGCGCGGAACTTCGCGTGGATGGCCGGCGTCGGGCAGTCCTCGGCGTCGAGCACGAAGTACGGGACCTCGGCGGGATACTCGGCCCCGCTCTGGGTCTGCTTGCGGACGCCGAGCCGGATCTTGCCGAGCCGGGGGAGCCGGCGGATGTCCGAGAGCCCGTCGATCTGCGTGAACTGTCTGAACTGCATCAGGACCTCCTCTGGTCGTGGTCGGGATCGGGGTGGCGCGAGCGCGTCATGCCTTTGTCCGGAGACGAGGCCGGGAGTCGGACCCGGCATCCTGTTCGCCCGACAAACGGGTCGGTGCCGCCCGACACCCCCGCGCCAGGCCGCGGGGCGATTCTCGGGCATGGACGGTTCGCGCCATGTCTGGAACGATCGGTGGGCTCCGGCCATAGACCGGGTGCAAGGGACTGGTTCGTCCCGGCCGCCCTGAGCCGCCTCGCGGCGGACGGTCGGAGCCGGAGCCCGTTCGGATCGGTGCTCGCCGGGCGCCGTGGGTCGGCTGTCTCCGGTCGCCTGACGGCGGCCTGCCGACCCGGCGGTTCCCTGACGGGAGCCGCTGTACGCCCGGCGGGTGTTTCGGATGGGGGCTGCGCTGGTGTCGTGGAGTGGGCAATCCGTGGAGAGTTGAGGGGCGCGCAGCCCCCGGAATGACCAAGGGAGTCCGGCTTCGGGTTGGTCTCGCGGGCGAAGCCGGCCAGCCCCGCGGGGGAAGGAAGAAGAGCCGGGCGCCGCAAGAGGACGGAGGAACACCCTCCGTTGGGGAGCCCCTTGACTGTGGTCTGAACGCGGCGCCCGACTCCTTGTTCCTTCACCATCTCGGCCTCCACGGTCTCGCCATGAGCACGATGGCGCAGAGACCGAGGACGATGCCGAGGAACATGAGGCCCGTGCCGCCGCTGATCGAGGCGAGGATCATGCCCTCCTCCCCGACAGCGCGTAGGCCACGAGATCCAGCACCGTCAACCGCATGGGGCGGCTCGAGCGCGGCTCCTCCTCCTCGGTGCGCTCGACGACGGGCTTCTGCTCGGCGCGCTTGGCGGCGCGAGCGTCAGCGGTCTGCCGGCGGAGCGCGATCTTCTCTCGGCGCTTGGCCCACTTGCTCATCGGGCACCCGTCCTCGCGCTTGCGCCGGTTCGCCATATCCGCCGCGGTCTTCGCCACCTGTGGCGGCGGGCTCGACGGGTGCCACGACAGCGGGCAGAGGCCGATGCCGCACCATCCCCCCGTCAGGCAGTACCGCGGCCCGTTGGGTTCCGTCAGGACGATGGGCTCTCCGTCTCTCGGGCAGCGTTTCACGCCGACACCTTCTGCCGGCGCATCCGGCGGCGGAACGACTCGCCGACCCGCTCCCGCCTCGCTCTGCGCGCCCGCGTCCTTGCGCGTCCCTGGTCGTACTGCGCGGCCTGCTCCCGCCGCTCCCGCCGCTGGCGCTCCTTCTCCTGCAACTTGAGCGCGGCGACCGTCGCGGGCCGCGCTCCGGGCACCGAGAGGTAGTCGCCGCCGGAGGACCGCGCGAAGTTTCTGATCTTGCGGAGCGTGGCGCGCTCCGGTTCGTACTTGCGCTTCGTGCTCGCCGGACGGACCTTCTTCTTCTTGGCGTCCGACTTCTTGGGCTTCGTCTCGTTCATCGCGTGATCTCCTCGGCCGCGGCTTCCTGACCGCAGCGGACGCAGAGCCGGGACCCGTCCGAATGACGGGCGAACCTGTGGGTGCAGTGCGGCATGTTGTGGGCAATCTTGATTTCGGCGCTCGCGACGGCCTCGACGAGGGCCTCCACCGTCTCCGGGGAGAGGCGCTCGCCGTAGCGGGCGTGGGCGAGGCACTTCTTGGCGACTTCGAGCAGGGCGTCGGCCGCCGTCACCGCGCACCCCCTTCGGTTCGGACCCATCCGTAGACGAAGGGCAGGTCGCGGCGGTACGTGCGACCCTCCGGCAGCAGGTCGCCGGCGTCGTCGCGGTGCCGCATCTCGCGCCGGTACTCACCGGAGCAGCACCGCTCGGCGCAAAGAGGGTCGGTCCACTCGTGGTTTTCGCTGCGGCACTTCACCGCGCACCCCCCGTCGCCTTCTCGATGGCGGCGCGGAGGACGCGCTTGCCCGTCTCCCACTCGTCGCCGTCAGCGGCGAGAACGGACTCGCACGCGGCGAGGAGGTCGGGCGCGGCAGCGATGAGAGCCGCGTTCGCCACCATCTCGTCCTCGGGGATCTCCGGGTTCAGTTCTTCGGGGTCATCAGACATGACATTCCCGACGTACTGCTCGCCGGGCGCTCGGATGTCGCAGGCGTTCTCACAGTCCCGCTTGAACGTCCACGGTCCCGGCGTGTGCTCCGCGCGCCCGCTCACCGGATCACCGCCAGCCCGCCCGTCAGGGCGGCGACGATGACCGCGCCGAGCACGACGGCCGTGGCGAGCAGGATGCACCCGCCGAAGATCACCGCGCTTCGCGCCCGCTCCGGCGTGCAGTCCACGCCCCTCTCACGGCACCACTCGTCGTTGATCCAACCGAGAAACGCCATGTCTTCCTCCCCTAGAAGTCGGGGGCCAGGTACTTGACCGTGACCCCGAGCAAGTCCGAGAGACGCAGCGCCAGCGGCGCGGAGATGTAGGACTGGCGGAGCACGCCGCTGACGGCCTGCGCCGACACCCCCAGTTCCCGCGCGAGCCGCGACTGGCTCCAGCCCTTGGACTCCAGCCGCTCGAGGATCCGCCGGCCAAGTTCCGAGACCGGCTTCCCTTTCCGTGCGCGCCCTGCGCTGTTTGCCACCGTTGCGCTCATGCCGCAACTAGATTACGACACGATTCCGGGTGAGTCAAGTACGAGTTTAGAAAATCTTTCGCGATCTAAACGGGTGCTTGACCTATTCCCCGGAGGCCACCATAATCCGGTTTGTTCGCTACCCCTTGTGTCTTGACGGCGAACGAAGAGCGAGGCTCAGTCAGAGAGGGTTTGGAACTTGTTGCCACAGTTGCGCTTATCGCGCAAGCCACGCTCAGCCTCGAATTCGTGAGTCTGGCGCAAGTTGCGCCGCGTGCGCAAGTTGCGCGCCCCCTTGGGACAGTTTTTCGATCTGACAACACGGGTTCAAATCCCGTAGGGGTCGCCAATATACCGCAAGGACTTACGACGATCCGGGGATGGGGCGGCAAAACGGCTGTCTAAGTGGATTGTCTAAGTGGGAGGCGGAAATGCCGGGGGTGACGGTCTTCCGAAGAGGGGGGCGTTGGTGGGGGCGCTGGTGGGATCCGGGGCTCAAGAAGATCATCGGGCGGTCCCTGCGAACCGACCACTACCCCACCGCGAGGCGGAAGGCGAAGGAACTCGAGGAGGGCCTCGAGGACGGGTCGGGTCGGGTCGCGGCGCTGACGGTGGCGGCGATGGCCCGGCGGTACATCTCTAAGCAGGCCGGCCGGGTGTCGGCGGGACACCTGCAGAACCAGCGGCGGCACATCCGCGTCTGGCTGAAGGAGTGCCCCGTCCGGTCGCTGGCGGAGGTCACGCCGGCCGTCGTGCGGGACTTCCTTGACGGGATCGGCGGCAAGGGGGCGACGGTGAACCGCTACCGATCGACCTTGCGGTCGATGTTCGAACTCGCCGTCGAGGACGACATGATCCTCGTCAACCCGGTCCGGAAGTCCACGCATCGGCCGGAGGAGCGTCACGCCGTCTCGTTCCTGACGCGGGAGGAGGCGACCCGGACGCTCGACGCGATCCGCGGGACCACGCTGTACCTGCCGGTCCTGCTCGGCATCTACGCCGGCCTTCGGCGGGGCGAGGTCTGCGGCCTCCGGTGGGATGACGTGGATCTGGACGGCGGACGGATCACGGTCCGGAGGGTGCGGACGGTGAAAGGTCGGATCCAGCCGCCGAAGAGCCGGCAGGAGCGGATCGTCCCGTTGCACGACACGCTCCGCCAGGCGCTCAAGGAAGCCCGCCGGGACGGTCCGTGGATCGCGTGGCATCGTGGGCGGGCATGGACGCCCGCGGCCCTGTCGATGGCCCTCCGGCGGGCAGGCAGACGGCTCAGGATCAAAACGCTGACCGGGCCTCATGTCCTGCGCAAGACCTTCGGGTCGTGGCTGGCGATGGCTGGCGAGCCGCTGGCGGGCATCTCGCGGATGCTCGGGCACTCCTCCGTCGTGGTCACCGAGCGGCACTATGCCGCGCTGGAACCTGGCCGGCGGGGGAAGATCGACGAACTGTAGGGGGGTGAGCGATGGCGGACCGCGAAGTGACGTGCCAGACGTGCCGGAAGTCGGTCTCGGGGTTGGCGAGTGTGTGCCCCTACTGCGGGCGCCCCCCGGGCCGGCGGGAGAACTTCTGGACCCGGGGGCAGACGACGGGATGGGGCTCGGCGCGCGGGGTGACCTTCACCGTCCTCGGCATCCTCCTCATCCTCTTCCTGTTCGCCCGGTTCTGCGCCCCGAAGTAGCGCGGCGGGCCTGTTCGCGTTCGGAGAGCGCGAACTCCTTGCCGCAGTAGTCGCAGAGGACGATGCGCGGGTCCACGGGGTCGAAGTGGGCGTAGCGGGTGCAGAGGCAGTCGGGGCCGGTGCAGTAGATCGGGATGCGATCCGCAGGCACCGGCCCCATGCTCTCCTCCTCGCCGGACTACTCCGTCAGGAAGATCCGCTCGAAGACCTCCCATGCCGAGGACTGCTGATCGCCCGGGAGGATCGCGAGCCCCTCGCGGAACCTGACCGCGTGCTCGCGGAAGTCCTGCCGGAGCCAGTTGGCGAACGTCGGCGGGATGCCGGCGAGCGCCAGCCGCTCGTCAAGTCCATCCCACCAGGTCTTCACGACTTGCCCACCGAACAGGTGACCGTGAACCCGCCATCGAGAACCGGTGGGTAGACGCCCCACCACGGCAAGGGCCACGGGTAGGGAGCGATCGGAGCCGGGTTGGTCCACGGGCTCCACGGCGACGGTGCCCACGGCCAGCGGTAGATCGGCTTCCCGCAGCACGGGCACTTCGGGGGATCGCACCACGGGCAGGAAGCCCCCGCCGGGGTCGCGCCGCCCGTAGGGGGCGGATCTCCGACCTGGATGTGGTCGCAGGCGCCGTTCACTCGTTCGCCTCCTTGCCGTCCTCCGGGGCGGCGTCCGCCGGCTTCGCGCTCTCGATGATCTCCTTCACGTCCTCGATCACCTTCGCGGGCGTGTCGGCCGGAGGGCTCTCCTCGGTCGGCTTCGGCTCCTCGGTCGCCGGGGGCTTCTCCGTCGCCGCCGGACCCTTCGGCTTCTCGGGCTCGTCCTTGGTCATGGCGCCGGAGCCCCCACCGCTGCCCGTGCCGGTAGAGCCAGTCGAACTCGCCTCGCCAGTGGTCACGCCGGACACGTTCACGGTCACGGCGCCCCACGGGGCCGACAGGCGCGTCAGCATCTCGACGGATCGGTCCACGATCTCCTTGCGGGCCTCCGGGGTGAGGTTGGGGTCCGCGAGCAGCGCGTCGGTCTCGGCGGCGATCTTGGCGATGAGGTCTCGGACGGCCGGGGGCATGAGCGCGCCACCGCCCGCGCCGGGCTGGACCTGGACGGAGACCGAGCCGGACATGGAAAGCAGTGTCGAGCCGGCCTGCAGGCCGGAGAGGGCACCGTACTGACCGACTCCGGTCGCCCCGGTCGCCGTGGGGGTCTGGCCGAGGGCCTGACAGCCGGCGAGGGCGAGGCAGGCCACGAGGAGGATCACGGGCGCGGAGCGCCGCAGCCAGCCGAGCTTCTCCAGAATGGCGTCGAGCTTCTCGCGGACGCCCGACTTCTCGGCGAGTTTCTCCACGAGCTGCTTGATCTCCTTGTCGTCGAGCCGCTCGATGGCGGCGACGAGCGCGAGCACGATCTTGTTCTTGGTCGCGAGTTTGACCTTCGTCACGATCCATCCGATGGCCGTGACGAGGAGGCCCGCAAGGGCCGCGATGAGGGTCTCGTACATGCTGTTACCTCCCGCCGCTGCCGCGATTGGCGGGGCGCCGGACGCGGCGTGCCGGATCTCCCGCGTGCAAGCGGGCTTCGCCCCGCCATGTGTGTCCTAACGTCGCGGGGGTCAGACGAAGGCGCCCCCGGGCGCGACGTCCGGGGGCGCAGGAAGTCCTACGGCCGGGCATCCGGCCCGGGCTCAGACCTCGTGCCGAACGTCCGGCTTGACAGGCAGCCGCTTCAGGATGTCGGCGAACCGCTCCTCGTCCACCTTCTCGTGCTCGTTGAGCCGCTGACGCATCTGCGAGAGAAGGGCCGTCTGCTCGCGCATGAGCGAAGTCTGGTCGGCCATGAGCTTGACGACGTAGCGCGGGAAGTAGACCATCGGTCGGCCCTCCTCGTCGGTGCGCGAGAGGACCTCGGCCGCGGCGTGGAGCGCGTCGCGGTCCTCGTCGGAGAGCCGGACGGTCGCGTGCCCGTTCCCGTTGCCGTTCTTCTTCGCGGCCATGACGGTGAGTGCCTTGTAGCCGGCGAGGGCCACGGTCACGACGGCGCCCGAGACCCCGATGGTCTCGACGGTTCCCTGCGCCAGAAGACTGATCGCCGCGAGTAGCATCCCTGCTTCTCCCTACGTCGTCTTGGTGAGGTTCTTGACATGGACGTCCACGGCGTCCCGGTAGGTCCGGTTGTTGCCGCGGCTCGAGTTGTAGACCACCACGTACTCGAGGATGTGCCGCTCCTCCTTCTTCGTGCTGTCCACGATGGCGTTGTCGGCCGGCGTGAGCAGCAGGTAGAAGGGGTTGGCGGTGACGGTGGCGGTGGTCCCGCTGCGCGAGTTGATGGTCGTTCCGGCGTCCTCGTCGTAGAGGGTGTAGGTGAAGGAGACGATGGCGCCGACCGAGAGGGCGGTCCCGTCCTCGTCCTTGAAGGTGAACTTGACCTCGGCGTTGCTCTTCTCGGGGACGACGATCTTCTCGCTCATGGCTACGTGGTCCCCTCCAGGCGCATGGACACGCTGGTCTTGGCCGCCGACTCGGTGGACGGGATGGCGAGTTTGATCCAGACCGGGATCGCAGCTCCGGCGGCGAGGGTCGCGGGTCCGAACGACTTGTCGGTCGAGTCGAAGGTCCCGACGCCGCCCCCGGTGGGCGCGGTCAGCCGGTCGGCGATGCTGGTCGTGCCGCCCGCGGAGGTCTCGATGGTGAAGGCACAGAGCCCGGAGGGGTCGGCGTGCTCCTTGACGACGGGGGCGCCGAGCGCGTCGGTGTCGTGCGCGTTGAGGAAGAACGCCTTCTCGTAGTAGGTGTTGGTCCCGCTGACGGGGATGGCGGCGCCGATGAAGAGGGTGCGGACCTCGGTGATGGCGGTCCCGGTCGGGGAGACGGATGACCCGTAGAGTTTCAGGATCTCGGCGTCGTCGGTCTCCCGGCGGACGGTAACCGTTGCGGTGGCGGGAAGGGAGCCGGAGGCGATGACCACCTTGCGGACCCGCTCGAACTGCCCGGTGGTTGTCTTGGGTCCGACTTCGGCGGAGAAGGCGACGGACTCACTGAGGTCAGCGCCCACAGCATCGAAGCCGGAGATGGTGAACGTGGCCGTGATCGCCTCGGAGGCGACGACTTCGATCTCGTCGGTGGCGGCGATGTCGGCGTTGGAGAAGAAGAGGAGTTTGTCTTTGGAGATGGCGCCGCCCTGTGCCGAGAAATCATCCTCGGCGTGGTTCGCGCATCCGACGAGCACCAGGTCTGCGTTGGCGACGGCCATAGGTCTTGCTCCGAACCTGCCTAGAATTCGACGCTGACGGCCGGTTTCGCCGTCAGGACAGAGACCTCCGGAATGGCGAGGAGAAGTTCCGTGGGCACTTTGGCGACGAGCAGGGTGGTCGCGACCATGAGCCGCTTGGTGGTCGGGTTCTGGATCGGCCCGATGGAGAAGATGGCGGCTCGGATCGCGGAGACGAGTTCGCCGTTGATGATCGCCGTGGCCGCCGAGGTCCCGGCGGCGGACCCGACGAGCGTTCCGAGGGCCGAGATGATGGCTTCGGCCGTGGCCTGACCGGCAGCGGACCCGACGAGCACGCCAAGGTTCAGGATCGCGGCCTCGGCGTCGCTCGACCCGACAGCGGAGCCGACGAGACTGCCCGCGCCGATGATCGTCGCGGTCGCGGTGGCGACGGCGGCGGCGGTGGCTTCGATGGCTCCGGCCCCGGTCAGGGCGGCGCTCGACGTGGAAGTCCCGGCGGACGATCCGCTCAGGGCTCCGGCCCCGGCGATGGCGCTGGCAGCAACGGTGGCGACGCCAGCGGAAGCCGCTTCGATGGCCCCCGCGCCGGAGATGGCGGTGCTGACGGTGGCCGTCCCGGCGGCGGCTCCGCTCAGCGCCCCCGCCCCCGCAATCGTCCCCGTCGCCGTCGTGGTCCCGGCAGCGGCACCACTCAGGCTCCCGGTGCCCGCGATGGTTCCTTCGGCGGTGGCGGCTCCGGAGGTGGATCCGGTGAGCGCGCCCGCACCGGAGAGGGTTCCGGATGCGGTGGCGGTTCCGGAGGCGGAGCCGACGAGGGCGCCGGAGGTAACCGTCTCCACCCCCACGACCGGCCCATACAGGCAGCCGTACGCCAGCGTGTCGAGGTCGGTCTTGTCGCTCTCGACCACCGGGCCGTACAGGCTTCCGTAGGCGAAGGTCGCGCTACCCATTCATCACCACGTCAGGTCCGCGAGGTAGACGACCGCGCTGGCGACGTACTTGCGGAGCGTGACCCGCAGGATGCAGGTTCCCTTCTTCGAGGAGCCGCCGACCGACCCGCCGGTGAACCCCGCCTCGATCCAATCCTCTGGACCGTCCACCGTTGCCGCATACGAGTCCGCGAGGTCGTCCGCGTCGATGAGTTCGTTGCGGCCCCACTCGTTGCCGGGGTCCAACTCGAACGTCAGTCCGTTGTCCGTGTTGTGCAGATCGAGGTCCGCGCCGGTGTTCACGAAGTAGATGCTCGGGGCGATGGTGTCGCCGGACTCGACGGGGATGGGGATGTCGAGAGACAACCATCCCGTGCTGGCATTTGCCGTCAGGTTCGCTATCTTGATGCCCCAATCGCCGGACTTCTTGGCATCGGCGGACTTTTCAAATGACCCTCCGTTGCGATAGACCAACCACGATCCGGCTACCTTGTCCCAACCCGACGCGAACATGATGTGCCAGGCATAGGCGTCAAGCGCGAATGAGAATGGCGTTGGCGAGTCAAACTCGCAATTTAGTATGGTGGCGATGCCCGGATAGATAGAGTAGATGTCGTATGCGTTGTTAGCCGAAGTCCCTCCTCGGTTTTTCCCAAACGTGCAACCAACGAGAGTGGCGGACGAACCTCCAGACGGAAATCCCAATCCATAGTCGCTATCGTAGAAATAGCAACTCTTGTAAAGCACGCGATCCTTCGCTCTGCTGGCATACTGCCAATTGAAGAAGGCGCAGTTCTCCACACGATCTGAGTCTTGAAACCTTGTCATCTCTAAGTTTCTAGTGCCCTTGGACCCGTCTCCCTCGAAGTCAACATATGACAGTATGATTGCTCCGACATCTGTTTGCCCGTCACCGGCGAGTTCAGAACTTGTTGCCGAACTCACGCAATGCACCGTGAACACGTTTCCGCTGCTTCCCTGCAAATCCCAAGTGATGCGGTTTCCGGTCTGGATGTAGTCGCACGTCAGCGACCCGCCCGCCGTCCCGGTGATCTTGCCGGTGTAGTTCGCCGTCGCGCCGTTGATCTTGCCGGTGAAAGTCACCGCCCGCCCGCCGATGGCGAGCGTGGCACCAGTCCCGCTCATATAGAGGACGCCGTTGGCCTTCAACCCACCTGACGCGCCTATCGTGAGCGTAATGTTGTTGTCAATGTAGACATCCGTGCAATCGGCGGTAGCATCAGCCGCACTATCTTTTGTCATGGCATGACTGATTTGAACCGATTGCGTCGCGGAGGGGATTGTCCCGCCGCTCCACTTCGACCCGTCCGACCAGTCGCCCGCGCCCGTGGTCTGCTTGTCGGCCATTACCCGATCTCCTTCTCAACGGGTTCCGCCGCCACGGGCACCGCCTTCGTGAGCAGGGAAGCCACGTCCGCGTCCTTCGCGTGGCTCTCGACGTAGGCGATGATGGCTTCCCGCTTCTCCGCCACCGCCGCCTCGGCCTCCGCTTCCGCCTTCGACGCGAGGTCCGCCGCCGCACGAGCCGCCACGAGCGGTTCCGCCCATCCCGCGCACTCCTCGCCGTGGCGCTTGAGCATCTCCGCGTGCGCCGCCGTACCGAGCGCCTTCGCCTCCTCGTGGATCGGGTGCATCTGCGCCAGCAGCGACTCGATCTGCGCCGTCGGGATCGGCTTCCGCGCCTTCACCGCCGCGATCCGCAGGGCACGCGCCTGATCCTGCAGCCGGTATCCCGGCAGCGCCTTTTGGTGAGCGTCGTAGAGCGCAGCCCGGATGTCCTTGTCCGGCCACCAGTCCACGCGCCAGAACGAACCCGCCGAGGTCACGATCTCGCTGCCCTTCTCGGACGGGCGGATGTCGAGGACTTCGAGGGCCATGCGTCACTCCCTCCGCCGATGAAGGCGGCTAGTCCTCCGTGATCGTCAACGCGCCCGCCGCGAACGACGGAGTCACGCCGGCCGTCACCGCCAAACCCGCCGCCGGAGACGAGATCGCCCCCTTGTGCAGGATGGCCCCCGCCCCGCTCGCGAGGTAGCCGGTCGAGAAGTGGGTCACCGTCGAGGAGCCCGCGGTGCAGGCCCCGAAGGTCACCGCACCCGCGTTCACGACCTGGTTGTCGGTCACCGTCCAGCCGACCGCCGAACGCACCACGGCCACTCGCGCGTAGCCGGTGTAGTTCGCCTCATTCGTCGTCTGGTCGCCGCCCTCGCCCGGGTCGCCCGTGTGCAGCGCGACGTAGATGTACGTCAGCGGCGAGGTCGCGGTGTTGTCCGCGATGCTGGCGAACGCGACCGCCTGATAGATGAGTTTCAGAAGCCCGTTTTCGAGCGCGTTGCTCTTGCTCATGGCGCGTCCTCGGTCAAGAGATGGGCAGGGTTACTCCCCGCCGAGTCGCGCCGAACGTGGGCTCTACGCGATGGCGAACCGCGCCGCGTAGATCGCGTACACCGTCTTCCTCAACCCGAACCGGGCGCGGCAGTTGCGACCCACCTTGTAGGTCGAGACCTCCGCGTGGATCTTCACCACCGACGCCGCGGACGGTGGGGTCACGAACACCAGGGACGATCCCGTGATCGTGTAGTGCGTGTTCCGCAACTGGTACTTGAAGTCCCCCGCGCCTCCGTCCTGCAAGAACACCAGCGGAGGGTCCGACAACGCAGGCGTGAACGGCAGCGCCCACGTATCCTCAGTGCCCGTCCAGATCAAGGACTCCGTCGCCTCGACATGCTTGTGGACGATCCCCCCGCGCACCGGCTCGCTCACATCCCCGAGCTGCAGGTTTCCGTCCGCGTCCAGCGTCGGAGCCCCGCCCGACGCCGTGACCGCCCGCCAGTTTCCATCCCCGTCCACCGTGAAGAAACTGCCCGCCGAGTCCTTCACGTAGGTCCGCACCCCGTTCGGGACCGGAACCTCCGGCTCCGACACCGGCGGCTCCTCTGAACCCGGCGTGACCTCCTCCACGTCCTCCTTGTTCTTCTCCAGAATGCGGATCCGCTCCTCGATCTGCTTGATGATCGTCGTCACCGAGGTTGACCGATCGCGCACCCTCACCCGCACGTCCGAACCGCACAACGGACCCGGAGACGCCCCCTCCAGTTTCGGCTTCGCGTCCCGCCGGCACTCCTGCTGCTGCTTCAAGTCCTGCACGATCCGCTCGTAGTCCCCCCGCAGACTCCCGCTGACCGCCGCCTCGCGGAGCTGGTCGTACTCGAAGCCCCCGAAGCTCGGCACGTTCCCGAGTTCGAGCTCCATCTGCTTCGCCGCGAAGTTGAACCTCGCCGTGTGCGCGAAGATGTAGACGCCCGACTCCCATCCCGTCGTCCGACCCGCCGAGGAGAACGTCACCGCCTTCTGCAGGTTCACAAAGTCGCGGTCAACGTGGTCCGTCCCTGTGCCGAGGTAGACGTGCCGCCCCTGGAACGGCTTGTTGCAGTGGGCCTTGAGCCACTCTTCGAGCAGGGCGTCGATGGCCGCGTTCTGCGAGGACTCCAGGTAGTACGGTTCCTCCATGACCTTCTCGCGCATGACGCCCCAATCCCCGGGCGCCGGAGGGCCGCCGCCACTCCACCGCGACACGTCCGTCGAGTACGCCGTCCCGTACCAGCCCGTCGTCGGGAAGCGGCGCTCGAGGACCACGTCCTCCCAATACTCCCCCTCCAGTTCGAAGTCCGCCGCCTCGTAGTCTCCGGGCGTGTTGCACCCGGCCCCGCCGGTGTCGGTCCCCGACAGGACGATCGGAAGACCCGTCGCGATCACCCCCGCCGTCGCCGAGAACTCGATCTTCACCGGCTGCCGGACCGTCCGCAGCGAGTAGTCGTCGATCGGCTTGACCCACAGGCCGGTCGTGCAGTCCTTCTTCACGAGGTTCTGCTTGTTGAAGTCGGCGATGCGGAACTGCCGGAAGACCTTCTTGAAGCCGTTCTTGCTCGTCGTGGTCGCGTACTGATCGTCGTCGGTGACCTCGCACCCGTCACCAGCCAGCGGCGTGTCCACGAGGTTCGCCGTCAGAACGACGGTGAATTTGCCGTCCACGCTGGCCGTGTTCGAGGAGACCGTGTAGGCATCCTCGTAGGCCACGCCAGACGTGAACCGCAGCGTGGTCCCTTCCCACTCGTTTGTGAAGACCTCGTCCTTGGCGTAGGACAGGGCGATCTCCACCGTGTTCGCCGCGGGGACCGAGGCCACCGTTCCCGGGATCGAGGATCGGTTGCCGCGTGACGGCGACCAGTGCTTCTCCAGGTCCTTGTCCCAATCCTCCTCGATCGAGTCGTCCGTGGTCGAGAAGTGGAACGCCTGCTTCTCCTTCCGCACGGACCGGACCTTGACCGCCGTGTAGCAGGCCGTCGAGTCGTCATCGACCTCGTTCTGCGGAACGTGGCCGTTGGCCGTCGTGAACGACAGGTCCTTCGCGGTGTGCCCGGTCCAGTCCACGAAGCGCCACTTTCCGGTGCTCGCGTCCACGAAGCAGACGTGGGTCGGCTGGAACGAGAGTAAGGTCTGGATGATCGTCTCAAAGTCGCCGCGGAGGTTGAGCTTCGTCGGCTTCACCGTCATCGTGTCGAAGTCGGTGGAGACGTACATCGTCCCGTTCGGAGCAGCCTTCGCCTCGCGGAGCTCGTTGGCGAAGGTGTCGAAGTACCACTTGAGGATCTCGCCGACCGTCTGGTCGGCATAGTCCGCGTCGTAGTCGTCGTCCTCCTCGTCGGCGTTCCACACGATGCTGAACGCCGATGTGTCCGGGTGATCCGGCACGACGTACTTGGCCTGCATCCGCGGGTCGTAGCACTCATACTGCACGGCCTCCCCGTTCGCCGTGCCGATACGCCGGACGCGCTTGATGAGCCCGCGGAAGTCGCAGGGACGCGGCGACCCCTCCGCCAGCAGCCGGACCTCCTCCTCGGGATGGAATGTCGCCGCCGTGTGCCGACAGACCTCCGCGAAGACGAGCATCCGCGGCGAGAGGTAACTGATCTCAAGGAAGTCGAGGTAGATGTTCGCCGCCCGCAGCGCCGCCGCGTCGTAAGAGCGCGTCCCGACCTGCAGGACCCATCCCGTCGCGGACGGCTCGCTCGTGTGGTCGAGCGCCTCCAGATCGTCCACAATCCACGAGCCCGACGTGTAGACATCCCACTTGTAGCCTGGCCGCCAGTTCGCCGTCAGCGCCGCGTCGGTCTGGTCGGCGCCGTACTGCACATCATCCACCAGCACGCGCAGGGTCGATCCGCTGCGGTAGAGTTCAAGAGTGACGGCGACGCCGGCCGAGAGGACCGGGATGCTCGTCTCGGCCAGCAGGGTCGAGACGATGCCCGCGACGCACTTGCGGATGGCGACCTTCGGCGGGCTGTTGTTGTTTGTCCGAAGGTAGGCCTCGTAGTAGTTGCTGGCGTCACGGATGAGCACGACGGCCAGCGTGCGGTCCGTCGAGGCCGGTGAACCAAACGCAACCTTGGTTCGCACCCGGGCGTTGGCCGTCCCGCACCACGAGTCGTAGCGCAGGAGGGTCGCGTCGCTCTGTCCGATGGCGCCGCCACCGGACTCGTAGAGCAGCGTCGAGCCGGAGAGCGCCGTGAAGCCGGTCGCGGGCTGGCCAGCAGTGCCGCCGAACGACTCGATGAAGAGTTGAGTCATCGCCTACGCCTTCCAGAGCGGCTGAGACCCCGACGTGAAGGTGTAGGACTTGCGGAACGACACCCGGCCCATCTTGTTCGCCTCCTTCGGCCCGGGGTCCTGCCCATCGTAGCGGCACGAAGGGTAGTAGACGTTCACGAGGTAGATCGTCTCGCCGCCCACGAGGTTCGCGGTCAGGTCGAGCACCAACTTGTCCGGCCCGGTGCCCGTCCCGTCCACGACGTAGACCTGCGCGGCGCTGGCGCCGATGATGAGCACGTAGTCGCCGGTGACGGCGCCGAGCGCGGAGAGCGACCCGATCTCCACGTCCACGTTGTTGCCCGCCGTCTCTGCACCGCTCACGGTGGTCGTCTTCGCGGCGTCCTCGATCCACACCAGCGGGTGCAGGGCGCCGTCATCGGCGAGGTCTTCGAGCGCCTTCATCTCGCCGAGGAGTTGCTTCTGGTGCCCCTCCTCGGATCGGTTGGCGGGCACCGACTCGTACTCCATCGTCCAGACGCGGTGCGTGTAGACGAAGTTGGGGCTCAGCGTCTCGACGAAGGCGCGGGCCTGGTCGATGCCGAGGACGACGTTCCGGTTGCCGCGGTCGTGGACGGTGGAGATTTCGATGAGGGCCGTC
>JADHED010000297.1_pt1 | contig 67551 bp, 65 predicted proteins | sample 8952041 | NCBI WGS metagenome assembly JADHED01 (sample SAMN16124423, study PRJNA663239) | bioreactor sludge metagenome | isolation source: sludge (control) | place: India:Bengaluru | collected 2018-09-08 | reverse complement strand
GGCCGGCGCCGCCGGTGGCGCGGACTGGGCGAGCGCGGGCGCGGCGATCACGAGCGCCGCGAGCGAGCACGCGGCAGCGACCGGGAAGCGCACGAGGGGGGCGAACGCTGGATGCGGCATACGGGTCTTCCTGGAACGGACGTGCGCGCCGGGCCGGTGGACAACGGCGGACATCACTGGCTGAGACGCCAGCTGATCATTATCCGATCGCGGCCGCCGGCACGCCACCACCGTGCTGCCCGGAGTGAGCGGTGGCGCCGGCCGCCCGGTGGGCCTGTGGCATGATGGCCCGCACCGCCTCATGCGTGCGCCCGAGCGGGGCACGAGGCGCGGGCCCCGGGGGACTCGACCGATGAACGCCCGTCCGCAGTCGACATGGCTCCTGCAGGTCGCCCTGACCGCCATCGCGCTCTACCTCTGCTGGACCATCCTGAAGCCCTTCCTGTCGGTGCTGCTGTGGGCCTCGGTGCTGACGCTCGTCTTCTACCCGGCGCACTCCTGGTGGCTGCGGCGGCTGGGGCGTCCCAGCCTGGCCGCGCTCGTGTCCACGCTGCTGGTCATCACCACCATCATCGTGCCGGTCGTGCTCGTCAGCTCGGCGGTGATCCGCCAGCTCCAGGGGGTGGCCTCCACCGCCCAGGGGCAGGTGACGGCGTTGATTGCGGATCCGGCGCAGACCGAGCGGCTGCAGCACGTGCTCGCGCTCGCCAACGAGTACCTCGGCGTGGACGAGGCCCAGGTGCGCGACGGGCTGCAGCAGGCCGCCACCAACGCCAGCCAGTTCCTCGTCCAGGGCACGGTCAACGTGCTCGGCGGCGCGCTGGGGTTCGTGCTCAGCACGTTCTTCGTGATGTTCACGATGTACTACCTCTTCAAGGACGGCCCGCGCGCCGTTGCGGCCCTGCGCGACATGCTGCCGCTCGGCCACGAGCGCGGCGACCGGCTCGTCGCGCGCACGGCCGACATCATCAGCGCGAGCGTCTACGGGGTGGTGGTGATCGCCGTCGTGCAGGGCGCCCTGGGCGGCCTGATGTTCTGGGCGCTGGGGCTGCCCTCCCCGCTGGTGTGGGGCGTGGTGATGATCGTGTTCGCGACGATTCCCATGCTCGGCACCTTCGTCGTGTGGGTGCCGGCCGCCATCTTCCTCGCCGCGAGCGGCCACCTGGTGAAGGCCGTCGTGCTGACGGTCTGGGGCGCGGTGGTGATCGGGATGGTGGACAACTTCCTGCGGCCGCGGCTCGTCGGCCAGCGCGCGCAGATGCACGAGCTGCTGATCTTCTTCTCGGTGCTGGGGGGGCTGCAGGTGTTCGGCGTGCTCGGCATCCTGCTCGGCCCCGTGGTGGTGGCGCTCGCGCTCGGCATGCTCGAGGCCTTCCGGGCCGCCGACGAGGTGCTGGTGGTGGAGCCGGGCGAGGAGGCTGCCGCCCCGGCCGCGCCGCCTGTAGCGGCTGCGCCCGCCGAGGTGGCGGAGCCGCCGGCGCAGGGCTGACGCCCCGGGCTCAGGCCGCGGCGCCGCCGGCCGTCAGCTCGTCGGGCAGGCGCGCGTCGGTGGCGCGCCGCCCCATCAACGCGAACGTGCGCAGCGACAGGTTGCCGGCGTGGAAGCCCTCGTGCAGGTGCACGACGCGGTCGCCGCGCAGCGCGGCGCCCAGCACCACGAACAGCGGATCCAGGTGCTCGGAGGTGGGCGCGGCGAGGTGGGCCTGCGGGCCCTTGGTGCGGTAGTCGAGCAGCGCGTCCACGTCGAAGGCGTCGAGCCGGTCGCGCACCCAGTTGTCGAAGGCCACGGCCCAGGGTTCGGTGGGCGGCTTGTGCAGGTCGAAGCGCAGGCGGCTCGCGTTGTGGACGACGCCGCCCGAGCCCACGAGCATGTAGCCGTCGCCGCGCAGCGCCGCCAGCGCCTCGCCGATGGCCCGCAGATCGGCCGGCGTCGTCGCCGTCGGCAGGGAGAGCTGCACGACGGGGGAGCGGCCGTTCGGGAACATCAGCGACAGGGGGATCCAGACGCCCGAATCGAGGCCGTGCGTCGCGTCCACCAGCGTGGGGATCTCGCGCGCGCTGAGCGTGCGGGCCACGAGGTCGGCCAGCGCCGGCGAGCCCTGGCACTTCCAGGTCAGCGAATCGGTCCAGGAGGGGAAGCCCTCGAAGTCCTGCACGATCACCGGCCGCCGTGCGCCGGTCGCGCGCAGGGGGCGCATCGACTGCCAGTGCGCGGACACGACGACCAGGCCCTTGGGGTCGCGCAACCGCACGCCGAAACGCCGGAGCGCCAGCTTGTAGGCCTCGTCCATCACCACGAGCGGCGAGCCGTGCGAGATGAACAGCGCCGGCGCGCGGTGGGACGCGCGGTTGCGCCGCTCCGGACCGTCGAAGGCCAGCCCTGTCGGGACCGGCGGCCCGTGGAAGTCTCGCGATTCTGTGGGCATCACGCCAGCGGCCCCCGCGAGTGCGCGCCGCACACCGCCGTCGACAAGCCGCGCCACCCTTTGCCAGAATGGCTCGCCCCCGGGGCCGGGGCGACGCCGTCAGCGAGGATCGTGTTCGTGAGCACCATACCCGTCGAGTACGACAGCCACCGCGTGCTGCGTGCGCGCAACAAACTCTACTACCGTTTCCTGCACTGGCCGATCTGGATCTTCGTGTTCTTCATCGTCCCGGGGCCCCTCACGTTCGACCTGTTCGAGCGCGGGTTCGACCGCCGCATGGGGGTGTGGCTCGGGGTGGTGCTGGCGGCGACGGGCCTCGCCGGCCTCCGCGGAAGGCTGCCCGGCGTGGAGGCGCGCCCCTACATCATCCGGTTCACCGAGGACCGTCCGAACCCGTTGTACCGGCGCGTCTGCTACACCGTGGCCTGGAGCGAGGCCCTCGCGTTCGCCGTGCTCAACATCGCGGGACTGGTGGTGGCCCTCGCCACCGGCGGGTGGTTCCTGAAGCAGATCTACTGGTGGGCCTACTTCCCGATCGTGGCCCTGGTGTGGGGCCTCGGCGTGGCGGGCCGGCTGCCGCGGTGCAAGCCCTCCACGCAGGGCGAGGGGCACGAGCGCCGCTACTTCTACGGGACCGTGTGGGCCGTGGCGACGGCCCAGCCCGTGCTGTGGTTCCTGTGGTGGGCCGTGCCGCCCGGCCGCGCGGGCGACGCCGCCAAGCTCGCCGCCTTCGTCGGGACGCTGGCCGTCATGGGCTGGCTCGCCTATCGCGGCCGCCTGCCCCGCACCCGGCCCATCGTGCCGGGTGAGTGGGCGATCTCCGACTGAACGCCCCACCCGGCCCGCCCGGTCACTCGCGATGCCCCATACGACCGCTCCCCCGCGCTCCCGGCGCACGGCCACCCAGGGCTGGCACGGCTGGGACCAGTACGCGCGCTACTCCGACTGGGAGAACGCGCGCACGGCCGGCCGCCGCGACGTGCGCTTCTGGGAGCGCTTCGCGCTGCAGCAGGGCGGGCGCGTCCTCGAGCTCGGGGCCGGCACCGGGCGGGTCACCGTGCCGCTCGCGCGGGCGGGCGTGCCCATCGTGGGCGTCGACCGGTCGGCGAACATGCTCGCGTACGGACGCCGCCGGCTGCGCCGCCTGCGCACGACCCACGCGGCGCGCCTCGTGCGCGGCGACATCCGCGCGCTCCCGTTCGGTGACGCGTCCTTCGGCGTCGTGCTCGCGCCGTACGGCATCCTGCAGTCGCTGCTCAGCGACCGTGATCTCGCGGCGACGTTGCGGGCGGCCGCGCGGGTGCTGCGGCCCGGGGGCTGGCTCGGGATCGACCTGGTGCCCGACGTGCCCCGGTGGCAGGAGTACCACCGCCGCGTCACCCTCACCGGGCAGCGTGGACGGCTCGGCACGCCGGTCACCCTCGTCGAGTCGGTGCGCCAGGACCGCCGGCGCCGGCTCACGATCTTCGACCACGAGTACGTGGAGGGACGCGGCGCGTCCCGGCAGGTGCACCGGTTCAGCGTGAGCTTCCGGACCCTGCCGGTGAAGGCGGTGGCCGGCCGGCTCGCGCGCGCGGGCTTCGAGGTGGAGGCCGTCCTCGGCGGCTACGACGGGCGGCCGTGGGACGATCGCGCCGAAACCTGGATCGTGCTGGCGCGGCGGGCGGGTGCCTGACGCCCGATCGGCCGGACGGTTCAGGCCGCGCGTCGCCGGGCGTCCGCCGTCCAGTGGCCGGCGTCCACCGGCCCCCTGCGCCCGGGGGAGGGCGCCGCGGGCTCGCTGAGGTCGCCCACCATCGCGGCAATCTCGACCACCGCGCCGAGCGACACCTCCGACTGCGCGTGCAATTCCTCGCTCGCCGCGGCACTTTCCTCGGCCGCGGCCGCGGTCGACTGCGTGACGCGCTCCATCTGCGCGACGCTCGCCGCCACCTGCTCGAGCCCCTGCTGCTGTTGCCGGCTGGCCTGGTCGACTTCCGCCGCGAGGCCGCGTGCCTCGCCCACCGCCGCGGTGAACCCGGCGATGGCGCCGGCGACCGCGTCCACCTTGCCCGCGCCAGCCCGGGCGTCCTCGAGCGAGCGCTCGATGAGCGCCGAGGTCTCGCGCGCGGCCTGCGCGGCGCGCTGCGCCAGCGCGCGCACCTCGTCGGCCACCACCGCGAAGCCCAGCCCGGCCTCGCCCGCCCGCGCCGCCTCCACCGCGGCGTTGAGCGCGAGGATGTTGGTCTGGAACGCGATCTCGTCCACGGTCTTGGCGATGCGCGACACCTGGCGGCTCGACTCCTCCATCGCGTCCATCGCCTGGCGCATCTCGTCGAGCAACGCCTGGGAGGAACGCGACTGCTGGTCGAGGCCCCCCATCAGCGCCGCGACGCGGGCCGCCCGTTCGGCGTTGGCGCGGGTGAGCGAGCCGACCTCCTCCATCGACGCCGAGATCTCCTCGATGGAGGCCGCCTGGCTCGAGGCCCCCTGTGACAGCGACTGGCTCGTGGACGCCACCTCCTGCGCGGCCGCGTTGATCTGCGTGGCGCCCGAGCGCACCGCGCCCACGGCCCGGCGCATCGGGGCGACGATGCCCGACAGCGCCCGCCACGTGAGGCCGCCGACGAAGACCAGCGTCAGCAGCAGCCCGAGCCCGACCCGCCCGAGGTCCGCGCGCACCTGGTCCTGGACGTCGTCCACGTAGATGCCGGAACCCACCACCCAGCCCCACTCGGGCACGAGCTTCACGTAGGAGATCTTCGGCTGCGGGGCGTCGTGCCCCGGCTTGGGCCAGAGGTAGTCCACGTAGCCCGCGCCGTCACGCCGGCACACCGCCGCCATCTCGACGAAGAGGCGCTTGCCGGAGGGGTCGGCGTTGGCGGAGAGGTCCTTGCCGTCGAGTTCCGGCCGCAGGGGGTGCATCACCATCCGCGGCTCCATGTCGTTCACCCAGAAGTAGTCGCCCTCGCCGTAGCGCATGCTGGCGAGCGCCGTGAGGGCCCTCGCCCGGGCCTCGGCGTCCGGCAGCGTGCCGGCGCGGGCCAGCTCCGCGTAGCGGGTGGCCACGGCGTGGGCGGCCTCGACGGCGTGACGGGTGGCCGTCCGCTTCTCCGCGTAGAGGTTGCCGACGTGCCCGTAGATGGACCAGCCGAAGACGACGAGGAAGCACGCCACCACGAGGGCGATCAGGGCGAGGATTCGTGACCGGAGGGTGAGTTGCTGCACCGTGGACCCCTGTCGCACACCGGGGCGCGCGTGCCGCCGGGGCTCGGTTCCGAAGCAAGTGACCGGAGGCGGCTCGACCGGGCGGATGAAACAGGAATGAGAGGCCGCCGACGTGTTCAAGAATCGGCTGGGCCACCAAGGCCCTTGAACGATCAACAGGCGAAACGTGGGGGCTGGCTGGGGCCCGCCTGCGCGACACGACCGTCCGCCGGGGGGCGGCCGGCGGTTCTGCTACACTACGAGGTCGCTTTTGTGGCGTTCTTCGACCGGGGGTTCCATGTCCGGCCATTCCAAGTGGCACACCATCAAGCACAAGAAGGGCGCGGCCGACGCGAAGCGCGGGCGGATCTTCACCCGCCTCATCAAGGAGATGACCATCGCCGCCCGGCAGGGTGGCGGTGACGTCGACTCCAACCCGCGCCTGCGCACGGTCGTCCTCAAGGCGCAGGCCGCGAACATGCCGGCCGACAACATCAAGCGCGCCATCCGCCGGGGGACCGGCGAGGAAGAGGGCGTGCACTACGAGGAGTTCCTCTACGAGGGCTACGGCCCGGGCGGCGCGGCGCTGCTGATCGCGGCGGTCACCGACAACAAGAACCGCACGGTCGGCGAACTGCGGCACCTGCTCGAGAAGCACGGGGGCAACCTCGGCGCGACCAACTCGGTGGCCTGGATGTTCGACCGGAAGGGCTACATCGTCGTGGCCAAGGACAAGGCCGACGAGGAGACCCTGATGGCGCTGGCGCTCGACGCGGGGGCCGACGACCTGCGCGACGACGGCGACTCCTGGGAGGTGCTCTGCGCGCCCGAGAAGTTCCAGGTGGTCGTCGACGCCATCAAGGCCGGCAAGGTGGAGCCCGACACCGCCGAGATCTCGATGCTGCCGCAGAACTACGTGAAGCTCGAGGGCAAGACCGCGACGCAGATGGTCAAGCTCATGGACGTCCTCGACGACCACGACGACGTGCAGAACGTGTGGTCGAACTTCGACATCGAGGAGAAGGAGATCGAGGCCAGCCTGGCGTGAGGGTCTTCGGGATCGATCCCGGCTCCACGCGCACGGGCTACGGCTGCGTCGAGAGCGACGGCAGCCGCCACCGCCTCGTCGCGTGCGGCGCGCTCGCCCCGCCGGCGGGCGCGTCGTTCCCCGACAAGCTCCGCGCCATCCACGACGGCCTCGCGCGGCACCTGCGCGCGGCCGCCCCCGACATCGTCGTCGTCGAGAACGTGTTCCACGCGGCCAACGCGCGCAGCGCGCTGCTGCTCGGGCAGGCGCGCGGGGTTGCGCTGCTCGCGGCGGTGGAGACCGGGGCGCCGATCGTCGAGTACACCCCCGCCGAGGTGAAGCGTGCGGTCGTGGGCTACGGGCGGGCCGACAAGGCGCAGGTGCAGCAGATGATCAAGCTGCTGCTCGGCCTCGACGCGGTGCCCGCGCCGCACGACGCGGCCGACGCCCTTGCCATCGCCATCTGCCACGTGCACCACCTGGGCCCGCTCGCGCAGGCCGTCGCCGAGGCCGCGCCGGCGGGTCCCGGCCGCCGCGTCCCGAAGTCGTGGCGGCAGTGGCGCCCGTCGGCGGCCCGTGGCGGCGGGCCGACCGGAGACGACTAGCGTGAAGCTCGCATTCATCGGCACCCACGGCGTGGGCAAGACCACGCTCTGCTACGACCTGGTCGCGTCCCTGAAGCGCCGCGGCGTCAACGCCGACATGGTCAAGGAAGTGGCGCGGCTGTCGCCGCTGCCCATCAACCGGCAGACCTCGCTCGACGCCCAGATCTGGATCCTGATGACCCAGGTGGCCGAGGAGATCCGCTCCGCGGCGCAGCACGACGTGGTGGTGTGCGACCGCAGCGTGCTCGACAACTACGCCTACCTGGTGCGCGCCTGCGGGCGCCAGCCCGAGGTGGAGGCGTTCGTCGTGCACTGGATGCGGAGCTACGACGTGCTGTTCAAGGTGCCGGTCACCGGCCTGGTGACCCCCGACGGGGTGCGCGACGTGGACGATGCGTTCGTGACGGGCATCGACGCGCTGGTGGACGCGCTGCTGGCCGAGCACGCCATCCCGCACCAGCGGCTCGGCGCGCACGACCGGGCCGGGTGGGTGCCCGCCGCCGTCGAGGCCGTGACGGCCGGGCTGGCCCCGCACGCCTGACCCTGGCCCTGCGCGCCGGGGCGCGACGGGCCCCGGCGCAGGCCCCGGCGCCGCCCGCGGCCGGGCCCCGGCGGCGTGATACGCTTCCGCGATCGATTGGCGGCCCTGGGGTCGCCCGCGTCCCCGATGATCGCCCTCCTCCGCGGCCGCCTCGTCGAGAAGCACCCCAACCGCCTCATCGTGGACGTGGGCGGTGTGGGCTACGACGTGCAGGTGCCGCTCTCGACCTTCTACGACATGGCCGAGCCGGGCGGCGAGGTCGCCCTGCGGGTGCACACGCTGGTGCGCGAGGACGCGATTTCGCTGTTCGGGTTCGGGTCGGCCCTGGAGCAGGCGCTCTTCGAGCGGTTGATCTCGGTGAACGGGGTGGGGCCGAAGCTGGCGCTGGCGACGCTCTCCGGCATCGAGCCCGCCGACCTGCTGCGCGCCGTGCGCACGGCCGACGTGGCGCGCCTGTCGAGCATCCCGGGCATCGGCAAGAAGACGGCGGAGCGCATCGTGCTGGAGCTGAAGGACAAGCTGCCGGCGTCCGCCCCGGCCGACGCCGGTGTCGCCGCGCCGCCGCCCGCCGACCCGGACGCCGACCTGCGGACCGACGTGCTGTCGGCGCTCGTGAACCTCGGCTACCAGCGGGCCCAGGCCGAGAAGGCCATCGACGCCGTGCTGAAGGACCCGCAGTCGCCGCGGGCCTTCGACCGCGTGCTGCGGCAGGCGCTGCGGGGCCTCTCCAGGTGAGGAGGGCCCGGACCGAGCGATGGACGACCGCCTGGTGAACGCCGCGCGCGAGGCCGACGACCTCCAGTACGAGGCGGGGCTGCGGCCGCGGACCCTCGACGAGTACATCGGGCAGGACCGCGTGCGCGAGAACCTCTCGGTGGCGATCGCGGCGGCGCGGCAGCGCGGCGACGCGCTCGACCACGTCCTGCTCTACGGGCCGCCCGGCCTCGGCAAGACCACGCTGGCGCTGGTGGTCGGCAACGAGCTCGGCGTGCCGGTGCGCTCCACGGCCGGGCCCGTGCTGGAGAAGCCCGGCGACCTCGCGGCCATCCTGACGAACCTGCAGGAACGCGAGGTGCTCTTCATCGACGAGATCCACCGCATGGCGCCGGCCATCGAGGAGATCCTCTACCCGGCGCTCGAGGACTTCGAGCTCGACATCGTCATCGGCCAGGGCCCGGGGGCCCGGTCGGTGAAGGTGCCGCTGCAGCCGTTCACGCTGGTGGGCGCCACGACGCGCACCGGGCTGCTCACCTCGCCGCTGCGCAGCCGCTTCGGCCTCGTCCACCGGCTCGACTTCTACGGCGAGGCCGACATGCGCGAGATCGTCGTGCGCTCGGCGCGGATCCTCGGCGTGCCCATCGACCCCGAGGCCTCGACCGAGATCGCGCGGCGGTGCCGCGGCACGCCCCGCATCGCCAACCGCCTGCTGCGGCGGGTGCGCGACTTCGCGCAGGTGCGCGCCGACGGGCACGTCACCGGCGACGTGGCGCGGCGCGCGCTCGCGCTGCTCGAGGTGGGCGAGCACGGGTTCGACGAGGTGGATCGCCGGCTGCTGCGCGCGATCATCGACAAGTTCGGCGGCGGGCCCGTGGGCCTCAACACGCTCGCGGCCGCCATCAGCGAGGAGAAGGACGCGATCGAGGACATCTACGAGCCGTTCCTCATGCAGATCGGCTTCCTCGACCGCACGCCGCGGGGCCGCGTGGCCACGCCGCGCGCCTACGCGTTCTTCGGCCTCGATTCCCCAGGAAAGGACCAGAAGCTGTGGTGAGCGGATCGTCGGCCGGGGCGGGCGCCCCGGTTCCCGGCCAGCCCTTCCGGCGCGCGCGCATCGCGTCGCTGGCCACCTACGTGCCCCCGCGCCTGCTGACCAACGCGGACCTCGAGAAGCTGGTGGACACCACCGACGAGTGGATCCTCCAGCGGACCGGCATCCGCGAGCGCCACGTCGTCGATCCTGGCGTGGCGACGAGCGACCTCGCGAAGGAGGCCGCCCTCGAGGCGATCCGTCGCGCGGGGCTGCAGCCGGCCGACATCGAGCTGATCATCGTCGGCACGACCACGCCCGACACGATCTTCCCGTGCACGGCGTGCGTGCTGCAGCACAAGATCGGCGCCGTCGGCGCGTGGGGCTTCGACCTGCTGGCCGCCTGCTCGGGGTTCGTCTACGCGCTCGCCACCGCCTCGCGCCTCGTCGTCTCGGGTTCGCAGAAGAACGCGCTCGTGGTCGGCGCCGACGTGATGTCGAGCATCATCGACTACACCGACCGCGCCACCTGCGTGCTGTTCGGCGACGGCGCGGGCGCCGTGGTGCTGACGGCCGAGGAGGGCGACGGCCCCGGCATCGTCGACTTCGTCAACGAGATCGACGGCAGCGGCGGGCCGGCGCTGCAGATGCCCGCCGGAGGCAGCCGCATGCCGGCCAGCCACGACACGGTGGACAAGCGCCTGCACTACGTGAAGCAGGACGGGCAGGCCGTGTTCAAGTTCGCGGTGCGCAAGATGGAGGACGTCTGCCGCCGCGTGCTCGAGCGCAACGGCCTCGGGCCCAACGACGTGGACCTGTTCGTGTCGCACCAGGCCAACCGCCGCATCATCACCTCCACGGCCGACAAGCTGGGCCTCGACCCGGCGAAGGTGGTGATCAACATCGAGCGCTACGGCAACACGACGGCCGCCACCATCCCGCTCGCGCTCGACGATGCGATCGCCGACGGGCGCCTGAAGCCGGGCGACACGGTGCTGCTGGCCTCGGTGGGCGCGGGCTTCACGGCCGGGGCCGTGCTCGTGCGCTGGGGCTGAGACCCGGACCGGGGACCGGCGGCGGCCGCTGCCGGTCCCCGCGCCGTCAGCGCTGGAGCCCGCCGGCGATCCCGCGCAGCGGGATGCGCAGCCACGCGGGCCGGTGGTTCAACTCGTACCGCAGCTCGTAGGTGGCCTTCTCCACGACGAAGGCTTGCAGCAGCGTGTCGGTGTCGCCAGGGTCGGCCGGGAGGAACCCGGCCGCGCCCGCCGTCTCGCGGTAGCCCGCGACGAAGGCGACGCCGGCGTCGGCCTGCCATTCGCGCGCGAGCGGGTCGAGCCGGGCCGCGGCCCCGCGATCGTCGCCGGCGGCCTCGAACAGGGCGGCGTACGCGGCGTAGCTGAAGGAACGCAGCATGCCGGCGACGTCCTTCAGGGCGAGGAACTTCGCGCGGCGCTCGGCGAGGGGTCGCAGGGGCTCGCCCTCGAAGTCGATGATCACGAACTGCCCGCCGGCGGACAGCACCTGGTCGAGCTGGTAATCGCCGTGGACGCGGATCCGCAGCACGCCCGGGGCCACGCCGGCCACCCGGTCCACCGCCGCCAGCAGGCGGTCGCGGCCCGCGAGCACGTCGCCGGCGTCCGCCCGCACGTCGTCCGGCAGCCCTGCCGCGCGTGAAGCCAGCAGGTCCAGCGCGTCGGCCGTGCGGCCCCGCATCCCGTCCGCAATCAGTCGCAGGTCGGCGGCCGACACCGGCTCGGGCGTGAAGCCGTCGTCGCCACGGGCTTCGGACAGCGCCAGGTGAAGCGCCGCCGTGCGGTGACCCAGCGCGCGCGCCTGGCGGAGGCTGGCGCCGGCCCGTTCGCGCCACGCCGCGGCGGCGGCCGGATCGTCGGGGTGGGTGGCCCAGGCACGCATCGACGCCGACAGGGCGGCCACGATCTCCTCGCGCAGGACCATGGCGCCGGGGACGAACGCCTGCAGGACGCCCGCGACCACCGGATCGACCCCGGGCTGGCGCCAGATCAGCGCCCCGGCCAGGGCCGGGACACCGGGGAAGCGCACAGCGTCGGTGAGGTGCCGGCCGATCTCGTAGTCGGGGTTGAGGCCTGGCTCCAGTCGCCGGATCACCTTCAGGATCAGGCGGTCGCCGAGGACGACCGACGTGTTGCTCTGCTCGGCGGTGATGCGACGGACGGGACCGACGTCGCCCGCGCCGCGCAGGCCGGCGAAAGCGCGCGTCGGCTCGCCTTCGAGCCGCCCGGTGGTCCCGGTCAGCTGGTCGCCGCGACCCACCGCCTCGAGCAGGCGCGCGCCGAGCCCCTCGGCCATGTCGTCGTGCAAGACGCCGACCGCGTCGCCGCGGAGGTCGGCGATGACGCGCGCCGGCAGGACCCGCGCCGCGGCGTCGCCACTGGCGACGGACACCGGCATGGCGAAGCGGTCGCGCCCGCCCCCGGCGTACTCGGCGGCCACCAGCAGGAAGGCTGCGCCGGCGTCCGGATCGATCCACGCGAGGTCCTCGACCGCGACGCCCGCGAGGGTGCGCGCCTTGGCCGGGAACCACCGCTGCGCGGCGAGGTACGGCGCGAGCGCCTCCCGCCCGAGCGCGGCGCGCCCGGGGCCGGCGAGCCAAGACGGAAATGGTCCGTGGACGAACAGTGTCGGCGGCATCCCTGCATTCTACGGGCACCGGGCTCCACCAGGCCCGGCAGCGGCGGGCGGTCCCGCCGGCCCGTCCCGCGGGGGCGCTCCTTCGCCGCCGCCTTGCGGTATACTCCCGACGCCCCCGAGGTGTGCCGTCGGCCCGTGTCATGCGGGCGTTCGTTGCGGTGTCCCTTACTCCCGGCCCTTCCCGCTTCATCATCACGACCGCTGGAGGTCTGCGGCCATGCCGAGCACGACCGGTGACAACCTGAAGTCCGTCCGCCAGTTGATCGACGAGCAGCCGAACGTCGACAACACCGCCGTCTACGAGCAACTCTGCGCCATCCAGGACGAGTTGTGGGGCCGGCTGCGCGCCCGCTTCTCGCTGGTGCCCGACGCGTCCACGCAGCGCTTCCAGCCCTACACCTCGCCCGACGGCTCGGCCAGCGGCACGCTGGCGGCCTGGAGCGGGCCCGAGGTGGACTGGGCCGTGTACGGCCGCGTGGGCAACCCCGCCAAGAGCTTCTGCAACCTGAACATCAACGTCTGGCTCGGGCCGCAGACCCGCGTGCCGCACCTGATGTTCCAGTTCGGCACCTTCCCGGCGCCGTTCTTCTACATGGACTACTTCCCCCGGGTGCACTTCCTCACCAGCCCGGGCTACATGGACCACTACTTCGACCCCGTCAACGCGCAGTACCTCGAGCTGATGAAGGAGGACCGGCTGGAACCGTTCATCAGCCAGAGCACCTACGTCCGGGCGCTGATGTCGCCCGTGGCGCTGTGCTTCATCGCGCGGCCCGGCGCGACGGGCATCATCGAGCTGATCCGCGCCAACGCCGCGCAGTACTTCGACCGCTGGCTCGCGTGGGTGGACGATGCGGAGCCGGTGCGGCGGCAGGACTACGCCGACCTGATGCACCGCGACCTCGAACTGCGCCGCCACGCCGCCGAACGCGATCCGGCCAACGTCGTGCCCGAGCGCATCTACGGCACCGAGGTGGCGTCGGCGGTGGTCCGCGCGCTGTGGGGCGGGCAGCGGGTGCTGCCGCGGCCCGGCGCCTGAACTGCGGCGGGCGGGGCGGCCTCGCCGGCCGCCCCGCCAAGCTGCGATAGGCTAGTCGGCGTGTCCCAGCTGCCGGCCGCTCCCGTGTCCGTCGACCTGTTCCGCCACGTGCTCGCGCGCTTCGCGAGCGGCGTCACGGTGGTCACCGTGGCGAGCGACGGCACCCGTGCCGGCTTCACGGCCAGTTCCTTCACCAGCGGCAGCCTCGACCCGCCGCTGGTGCTCGTGTGCGTCGCACGCCGGCTCGACGCGCTCGGCCTCATCGAGCGCGGCGGGCGCTTCGGCGTGAGCATCCTCGCGGCGCACCAGCGCGACCTCGGCCTCAGGTTCGCCGGCCTGCTGCCCGGCGTGCACGATCGCTTCGCCGGTGTCGACCTCGTGCCCGGCCGCGACGGCAGCCCGTGGCTGGCGGGCTGCCTCGCCTGGATGGACTGCCGCGTGTGGCGGCTCCACGACGGCGGCGACCACGTCATCGTCGTGGGCGAGGTGGTGGAGGCGCGGTTGGGCGAAGCCACCGAGCCGCTGGGCTACTTCGACCGGCACTGGCAGCGGCTGTCGCGGCTCGAGCCGCCGGGCGCCGGCCCGGGGCACGACGGCGCGGGCAGCCTGCTGCGCGCGCTGTCGCCGCGCCTGGTCGACGGCGAGTTCGCCTACGTCGAGGTGGAAACCGCGCTGCCCCCCGGCGTCGTCCCGGTCGCCGTCGTGCGCGAGGCCGAAGGCGCGTGCGCCATCGTGCCGCGCGAGGCCGCCGAGCGCGCGGGCCTCGCCCCCGACGCGGGGCCGTTCCGGCAGATCACGCTGGAGGTGCACTCCGACCTCCGCGCGGTGGGCTTGACCGCGGCGGTGAGCGATGCGCTCGCCCGCGCCGGCATCGCCTGCAACGTCGTGGCGGGGCTGCGCCACGATCACCTGTTCGTGCCGGCGGTCGACGCGCTGCGGGCGCTGGGCGTGCTGAGGGCGTTGCAGGACTCGGCACTTGCCGCGTCGTCCTGAGCGGGTGGCGGTTGACCCGCTACAGACCCGCGGTGACACGCTACACCCCGTGACGTAGCCGCGGGTCTTCAGACCCGCGGCCCAAGATGCAGAGAGTCGTGCCCCCGGGGTCCAAGGACCCCGGGCGACGTCCCGTCTGTCTCCAGGCCCGCGTTGACCCGCTACCGTCCGTGACGTAGCCGCGGGTCTTCAGACCCGCGGTCCATGATGTAGAAGGCCGCCCCCGGAGCGGCCGGCCGCTCAGTGGCCGGGTACGCCGCTGCCGCCCGCCGCCGCCCCCGGTCGCGTGACGCCGCGCTTCGCGGGCACGCGCAGCACGTGCGCCGGCCTGAAGCCCGGGTCGAGCCGCACGTAGTTCCACTCGCCGCGCCAGTGGTAGTGCTCGCCGCTCAGCAGGTCGTCCACCTGGTAGTGCTGCGGGTCGAGGCCCCACTCGGTCACCGGCACCCGCACCATCGCGTGCTGGGTGTTGAAGGGGTCGAGGTTCACCACCACCAGCAGCAGGTTCGACCGGTCGCGGTCGTGCTTGCTGTAGGCGAACACGTGCGGGTTGTCGCAGGCGTGGAAGGTGAGGCTGTCGTCGTTCTGCAGCGCGGCGTTCTCGCGCCGCAGGACGTTCATGCGCGCCACCAGGCCCTTGATGTTGCCGGGCCGGTCCCAGTCCCACTTCCGGAACTGGTACTTCTCCGAGTCGAGGTACTCCTCCGTGCCCGGCACCGCGCGCCCCTCGCAGAGCTCGAAGCTGCTGTAGATGCCGTAGGTGGCGCCCAGCGTCGCCGCGAGGATCAGCCGGACCTCGAACGCGGGCCGCCCGCCCTTCTGCAGGTACTCGTGCAGGATGTCGGGCGTGTTGGCGAAGAGGTTCAGGCGCATGTACTCGCGCGCCTCGCCCTGGACGAACTCGGCCAGCCACTCCTGCAGGTCGGGCTTCGTGTTCTTCCAGGTGAAGTAGCTGTAGGACTGCGAGAAGCCGATCTTCGCGAGGTGCTTCATCACCTTGGGCCGCGTGAACGCCTCGGAGAGGAAGATCACGCCCGGGCGGTGGGCGCGGATCTCGCGGATGAGCCACTGCCAGAAGCGGAACGGCTTCGTGTGCGGGTTGTCCACCCGGAAGATGTGGACCCCGTGGCCGATCCAGAACTCCACCACGGACTTCAGCTCGTCCCACAGCGCCGGCCAGGCGTCGCACTCGAAGTCGAACGGGTAGATGTCCTGGTACTTCTTCGGCGGGTTCTCGGCGTACTTGATCGTGCCGTCCGGCCGGTGGCGGAACCACTCGGGGTGTTCCTTCACGTACGGGTGGTCAGGAGAGCACTGGTAGGCGAGGTCGAGCGCGACCTCGAGGCCGAGGGAGCGCGCCCGCGCGACGAAGCGGTCGAAGCCCGCGAGGTCGCCGAGGCCGGGCTCGACGCTCTTGTGGCCGCCCGCCTCGCCGCCGATGGCCCAGGGGCTGCCGGGGTCGTGCGGGCCGGCCGTGAGCGTGTTGTTCGGGCCCTTGCGGAACGTCTTGCCGATCGGGTGGATCGGCGGCAGGTAGACGACGTCGAAGCCGAGCGCCGCGATCTCGGGCAGCCGCTCGGCGGCCTCGTCGAAGGTGCCGCTGCGGTGCGGATCGCGCCCGGCCGAGCGCGGGAACATCTCGTACCACGCGCCGAAGCGCGCGCGCACCGGCTCGACGAGGGCCGAGTAGACCGGCGAGGTGACGGCGGCGAAGCGGTCGGCGTGCCGCTCCATCTGCTGGAGCAGGTGCGGGTCCTCGGCCGCCTGCACGCGCACGTCCTGCTCGGCGTCGCCCGCGAGCACGGCGGCCCCGGCGCGCAGCCACGCCGCGTCGGTCTCGCGGCTGGTGGGCGCCTCGGCCCGGCCGGTGCGCGCGGGCGCGTCGGCGGCGCGCGGCGGGTCGATCCGCTCCGCCACCGCGCGCACCATGGCGGCGCCCTCGAGCAGCTCGCTCGACACGTCCTGCCGCGCGTTGAACTTCTTCAGCAGGTCCCGGCGCCAGGTGGCGAAGCGATCCACCCAGGCCTCGACGTGGTACTCGATCCAGCCCTCGTGCTCCACGTGGATGTCGGCCGTCCATCTGTCGTTGCCGAGCGGCTCGAGCGCCCGTTCCACCCAGCCGCCGCGCGGCACGCCGCCCGGGTCGAGGCTGCGCCACCGCAGCAGGGCGCGGACGACGTCGTGGCCGTCGGTGAAGACGTCGGCCGTGACGTCGATCACCTCGCCCGGGACGCGCTTGACGGGGTACTGGCCGCCGTCGACGTTCGGACGCACGTGCTCGATGACAACGCGGTGGGGGTGGTCGGGACGCATGGGGGACATTGTAGTCAGGGCGTGGGGCCGAGGCGTGCGGGGGGACGGACCGCGCGAGCGGCGGGCCCGGGCACGCGGCGCGGCGCGCGCCTCACTCCCGCGGGCTCGGCAGGGCCCGCACGCGGCTCTGGCGCAGCACGGCGACCGACCGCGTCTCCAGCTGGTACAGCTCGCCGCCGAGCAGCTTGCGGGGCTCCCGCTGCACGTGCGCCGTGTCGAGCACGGTGACCCACCGCGCGTCGGCGGGGGTGGTCGGCAGCGTGAAGGGCACGGCCGAGTCCTGCGCGTTGAGCAGCACGAGCAGCGTGTCGTCGGTGATCGGCTCGCCGCGCTCGGTCGTCTCCTCGATGGCGTCGCCGGCGAGGCGCACGCCGAGGCAGCGGACGTGGGCCGAGTTCCAGGCGGCGTCGGTCATCTCGCGGCCGTCGGGGCCGAACCAGGCGAGGTCCTTGACGTCGGCGCCGCGGATGGAGCGGCCAGCGAAGAACCGGCGCCGCCTCAGCACGGGGTGCCTCTGGCGCAGCCGGATGACGGTGCGGACGAAGTCGAGCAGGGCCTGCTGGCGCGGCGTCAGCGACCAGTTGAGCCACGACAGCTCGTTGTCCTGGCAGTAGGCGTTGTTGTTGCCGAGGTGCGTGATGCCCAGCTCGTCGCCGCCGCACAGCATCGGCACGCCCTGGGAGAGGAACAGCGTCGCGAGGAAGTTCCGCTTCTGGCGCTCGCGCGCCTCGGCGATGGCGGGGTCGTCGGTGGGGCCTTCGACCCCGAAGTTGTAGGAGAGGTTGTTGTTCTCGCCGTCGCGGTTGCCCTCGCCGTTGGCCTCGTTGTGCTTCGCGTTGTAGCTGACCAGGTCGTGCAGCGTGAAGCCGTCGTGGGCGGTGACGAAGTTGATGCTCGCGTACGGCCGGCGCCCGCTCTGTTCGTAGAGGTCGCTGCTGCCGGCGAGCCGCGTGGCGAGTTCCGACACCTGGCCGCCGTCGCCGCGCCAGAAGCGGCGCACCGAGTCGCGGTACTTGCCGTTCCACTCGGTCCAGCCGACCGGGAAGTTGCCCACCTGGTAGCCGCCCTCGCCGAGATCCCAGGGCTCGGCGATGAGCTTCACCCGCGAGAGCACCGGGTCCTGGCTGATGATGTCGAAGAAGGCCCCGAGCTTGTCCACCGCGTGGAGCTCGCGCGCGAGCGCGCTGGCGAGGTCGAAGCGGAAGCCGTCGACGTGCATCTCGAGCACCCAGTAGCGCAGGCTGTCCATGATCAGCTGCAGCACGCGGGGGCTGCGCATGTTCAGGGTGTTGCCCGTGCCGGTGAAGTCCTCGTAGAAGCGCTGGTTGCCGGGCGTGAGCCGGTAGTAGGAGACGTTGTCGATGCCGCGCAGCGAGAGCGTCGGGCCGAGGTGGCTGCCCTCGCACGTGTGGTTGTAGACCACGTCGAGGATCACCTCGAGGCCGGCCGCGTGGAGCGCCCGCACCATCATCTTGAACTCGCGCACCGACTCGAGCGGCGTGCGGGCCACCGAGAACCGCAGGTCGGGCGCGAAGTAGGCCAGCGTGTTGTAGCCCCAGTAGTTGGTGAGCTTCTTCTGCACCAGGTGCCACTCGTCCACGTGGTGGTGCACCGGGAGCAGTTCCACGGCCGTCACGCCGAGCGACTTCAGGTGGTCGATGGCCGGCTCGGTGATCAGCCCGAGGTAGGTGCCGCGCAGCTCCTCGGGCACCCCGGGCATGAGCCGCGTGAAGCCCTTCACGTGCAGCTCGTAGATCACCGTGCGGTGCCAGGGCGTGCGCGGCGGCCGGTCGTCGCCCCACGTGAACGCGGGGTCGATCACGGCGGCGAGCGGCGCGTAGGCCGCGCTGTCGCGCTCGTCCCTGGAGAGGTCCTCGCGCGCGTCGCCCACGGTGAAGCCGAACAGCGCCTCGTGCCAGCGCGCGTTGCGGCCCACCGCCCGGGCGTAGGGGTCGAAGAGCAGCTTCTTCGGGTTGAAGCGATGCCCGCGGGCCGGATCGTAGGGACCGTGGACGCGGTACCCGTAGAGCTGGCCGGGCCGGATGTCGGGCAGGTAGCCGTGCCACACCTGGTCGGTGCGCTCGGTGAGGGGCACGCGCACCGACTCGCGGCCGGAGTAGGCCGAGTCGAACAGGCACAGCTCCACGGCCGTGGCGTGCTCGGAGAAGATCGCGAAGTTGGCGCCGACCCCGTCCCAGGTGGCCCCGAGCGGGAACGGCTGGCCGGTCCAGAGCCTCATGGCCGTCGCACGCGCAGGTCGGCGAGCACGGCCTCGGCGGCGCGGCGGCCCGCGGCCATCGCCCCGTTGATCGACGCCTGCTCGACGTGGTCACCGCACAGGTAGAGGCCGTCGCCGGCGCGCACGGGGCGCCCGGCCGGCTCGAGCGTGCCGGGCGACTGGTCGAACTGCGCCCAGGGAATCCGGTAGGTGCGCAGGTGGCGCCAGCTGGCCACCGCCTCGGTGCCGAACCACTGGCGCATCTGCTGCCGGACGTCGCGCTCCAGCGCGTCGTCGTCGGCCGCCGGGACGCCCATCACCACGCACGCGACGAGGTGCTGGCCGGGCGGCGCGTATCCGGGCGCCACCTCGCTCATCACGCTCAGGTTCACCACGGGGCCCTGGCCGTCGCCGTCGAGCGCGAGCACCGGGCCGGGCAGCGGCGCGCGCGGTGCGCCGAAGTACACGCACGACACGTCGCGCGGGCGCACGGGCGGCGGCGGGCCGTCCACGCCGGCCACGTCCTCGGCCCCGGTCGCCACGACCACCGCCGACGCCGCGGCGGTGGCACCGTCCTCGCGACGCACGCCCACCACCCGCCCTTGCTCGCGCACGAGGCCGCACACCCGCGCGTGCAGCGTGACCGCGCCTGGCGGCAGCCCGGCGGCCAGCTGGGCCGGAATCGCCCCCATGCCGGCGGCCGGCACCGCCGTGTCGCCCTCCGACAGCATGCGATACACGAAGTAGAGCATGCGGCTGGAGGTCGAGAGCGCGGGATCGAGGAAGATGCCACCGAGGAACGGCCGGAAGAACCGGTCGATCATCGCGGGCGAGAAGCCCAGGGCCTGCAATTCCTCGAGGGTCGTGCGCTCGGGCGCCGAGAAGATCTCGTGCAGAGTGAGCATCAGCGCGCGCTGGCGCAGCCGCAGCACCCGCAGCTTGTCCAGGGCCGTCCCCACCGGCGACCGCAGCGAGTCGAGCAGCGCCGAGGGCTCGCGGAACGGGTCGGCCAGCAGCGAGAACGCGCCGCCGTGCCGCACCCGGGCGGCGGGCCGGAACCGGCGCAGGTCGAGGGCCTGGAAATCGAGCAGGGCGCGCGCTTCCGGGTAGGCGGTGAAGAACACCTGGAAGCCACGGTCCAGCCGGAACCCGTCGACCGTGTCGGTGCGCACGCGGCCGCCGACGCCGTCGGCGCGCTCCAGCACGGCCACCTGGTGCCCAGCGGCGTGCAGCACCCGCGCGCAGGTCAGCCCGGCGAGCCCGGCGCCGACCACGACGACTGGAGGAGTGGAGTCGGCCACAGCCGGGTGAGTGTACCTCAAACACCTCGCGCCGGCGTCGACGCGGCGCGGGCGCGCTGACGCACGGACGCACTTCGCGCCCGTGCATCGTCCTGCCAGGTTCGGGCGGCGGTGGCGCTGCCCGTCTATCGACCCAGCTCGTGACGCAGGGCCGCCTCGAGGGACGCGTGCCGGAACGCGTAGCCGCCCTGCTCGAGCACGCGCGGCAGGACGCGCTGGCCCTCGAGCAGCAGCGGATCGGCCATCTCGCCGAACAAGGTGCGCAAGGCGAAGGCCGGCACGGGGAAGATGGCGGGCCGGCCGAGGACGCGGGCGAGCGTCGCCGTGAAGTCGGCGTTGGTGACGGGCGTCGGGCCGGTCACGTTCATCGGGCCCGTCACCTCCGGTCGCTGCGCCGCGTGGTAGATCGCGCCCAGCACGTCGTCGAGCGCCACCCACGACATGTACTGCCGGCCACTGCCGAGCCGGCCCCCGGCGCCGAGCCTGAACGGCGGCAGCATCTGCGCGAGGGCACCGCCCCGCGCGCTGAGCACGATACCCAGGCGCGCGTGCACGACGCGGATGCCCGCGTCGCGTGCGGCGTCGGCGGCGCGCTCCCACTCGACGCAGATCGACGGCAGGAAGCCGTGCCCGGGCGCGCTCTGCTCGGTGAGTTCCTCGGGTCCGCGATCGCCGTAGTAGCCGATCGCCGACGCGCACACGATCACGCGTGGCTTGCGCGGCAGGGCGGCGAGCGTGCGGCACAGCGCGGCCGTCGGTTCCACCCGGCTGTCGCGGATGTCGCGCTTGTGGGCCTCGGTCCAGCGCTTGTCGGCGATGCCGGCGCCGGCGAGGTGCACCACGGCGTCGACGTCGCCCACCGCGTCCAGGTCCAGGCGGCCGGTCGCGGGGTCCCACGCCGCGGTGCCGGCGGCGCCGGTGGGCTGCCGGACGAGGCGCACGACCTCGTGGCCCGCGGTCGTGAGGAAGGGCACGAGGTGCGTGCCCACGAGCCCCGAGGCCCCGGTGATCGCGATGCGCATGGCGGGCCCAGCGTAGCGCTGCTGGGTCTCGATGTCACCCCTGGTGACGACGTGGCGGTACGCGAAGGTGCGGGCGAGGGTGCGACGGATGAAGGCGGTGTCGGCCAGCGCCCCGAGCGGCCCGAGCGGCGGCGCGTAGTCGATGTCGTCCTCGAGGCGCGTGCCCGCCGGGGTCTCGACGAACCGGTGCGTGTGCAGCCAGCGCGCGAAGGGGCCGCCCACCTGCCGGTCGGCGAACTGCCGGCCCGGCACGTGGTCCTGGTGGCGCGCGCGCCACCGCAGCGGCAGTGGTCCCAGCCGCATCTCCAGCACGGCCTCGTCGCCGTCGGCGATGCCGCCGCTGCGCGACAGCACCCGCACGCGCTCCCAGGGCGGCACCAGTCGCTCGAACGCGCCCGGGCGGGCGTGCCAGGCGTACACCTCGCCAGGCGGCGCGGCGATGTCGATGGTGCGCAGGAAGCGCATGGACGTGGGGCGGACCGGCGGCGGTCAGCCAGCGACCTGGCGGGCCCAGGCGTCGAGGCTCGCGAGCGTGTCCAGGTGACGGACGCCCGGCAGGCCGAGGTCCGCGCCGGCGCCGCCGGCGATCAGGTCGATGCGGCGGGGCAGGCGGGGGCGGAGTTCGCCCCGGTGCGCCCCGGCCTGCTCGCGTGGGACGGCCGTCGACAGGCTCACGGCCACGGCCCGGGCGTTGATGTCCACGGCGAGTTCGGCCACCTGGTCGGTCGGGATGTCGGTGCCGAGGTAGAGGACGCGGCAGCCGGCCGCGGCCACCACCAGGGCGGCCATCTGCAGGCCGAGCCCGTGCAGTTCGCCGGGCAGGGTGGCCAGCACGACGAGCGGGCCCTGGGCACGGTGCTCGAACGGCATTCGCAGCGTGCGCAGCAGATCGCCGATGCGTTCCGACACGAAGTGCTCGTGCCGGATCTGCAGTTGGCCGGTGCTCCAGTCCTCACCCACCCGGTGCACCACCGGCGCGATGCGCTGCTCGAGGAAGTCGAGCACGCCGAGGCGGGCCCAGTCGGCCAGCAGCAGCCGGGTGATCGTCTCGGCGTCGAAACGCGCGATCGCCTCCATCAGCGGCGCGATGCCGTCGGCGGCATCGGGCGCGGGGACGGCGGCCGAGGGCGCGGCGCTCGGCGTGGCGCCGAGCAGCGCCGACAGTTGCTCGTCGGTGGCCGGGACGGTTTCGCTGGCGCGGTGCCCGCGCGCGAGGGCCTCGGCGATGCGGCGCAGGCGGCCGACGATGTCGGCCCGGTAGTGTCGATGACCGGAGGGCTTGCGCTCGGGCTCCGGGAATCCGTAGCGCGACTCCCACGTGCGCAGCGTCTCGACGGGGATGCCCGTCGCGCGTGACAGGGCCCCGATGCTCAGCCTGCCCGCCACGGGGCGGACGTCGGCCGGCCGGCGTGGACCGACGGTGCGCAGCGGCGGCCTGGCGGAGCGGGGGGAAGCCACGGTGTGTCCCTGGGCGCGACGGCGGCGGGACCCGGAGGACCCGCCGCCGCAGAGATGGTCGCTCCCCGACGGCCCGTGCGCAACCCTTCGCGTGAAGGGGCACGGCCGAGGGCGTCGGGCGGCCAGCCTGGTCGGACGTGGCCTAGTAGGACTTGGCGGGCGCGGCCGGCGGCAGGATCACGGCGTCGATCACGTGGATCACGCCGTTGCTGGCGGCGACGTCGGTCTTGACGATGTTGGCGGCGTCGATCTTCGCCCCGCCGGCGCTGCTGATCTTGGCCGAGGCGCCCTGCACCGTCTTCAGTTCCTTGGCCTTCAGCACGTCGGCCGCCATCAGCTTGCCGGGCACGACGTGATAGGTGAGGACCGCCTTCAGCTTCGCCTTGTCGGCGGCCAGCGCGTCGAGCGTCGCCTTGGGCACCTTGGCGAACGCCTCGTCGGTCGGCGCGAACACGGTGAACGGGCCCGCGCCCTTCAGGGTCTCGACGAGGCCGGCGTCGGTGAGCAGCTTGGCGAGCGTCTTGAAGCTGCCCGCGCCCACCGCCGTGTCGACGATGTCCTTGGTCTGGGCCTGGGCGGGGGTGGCGATGGCGAGGGCGAGGGCCGCGGCGCCAGCGAACGAGGCAATGCGCGTGAACATGGTGATCGGACTCCTTCGACCGGCGTCGTGCCGGGAACGGTTGCTGGGGGTGCCAGTGCGGCACACGCTGCGGCCACCGCACCCGGGGGCGGTCGCAGGCGGCGCGGAATGCGCGTCAGTGCCGAAATCACTCGCTATGACGCCACGATCCCCGCAGGTGGTTGCAGACCCCGACGGCCGCGTTACGCTAGTCGGCGCCGGCCGCGTCGCCATGCGCACTTCCGACTTCGACTTCGACCTCCCCGACGACCTCATCGCGCAGGCCCCGCCGGCCGAGCGCGGCACGTCGCGGCTGATGGTGCTCGACCGGGCGACCGGCGCCACCACCTGCGCCACGGTGGGCGAGGTCGGGGCGTTCCTGCGCCCGGGCGACCTGCTCGTGGTCAACGACACCCGCGTGTTCCCTGCGCGGCTGCTGGGCCGGCGGGTGCCGAGCGGCGGGGCTGTCGAATGCCTATTGCTCAGGCGGATCGACGCGGAGCGCTGGGACGCGCTCGTGCACCCGGGGCAGAAGCTGCGCGTGGGGGAGCGCTTCGTGTGCGAGGGCGACGGGGGGCGCCTGCACGGCACCATCCTCGCCCGTGAGGGGTTCGGCCGCCGCGTGGTCGCGCTGGAGCCGGAGGCCGGCGACGTCGATACCGTGATCGACGCGATCGGACACGTCCCGCTGCCGCCCTACATCAAGCGGCCCGACGCGCCAGGCGACCGGGAGCGTTACCAGACGGTGTTCGCGCGCCGCCGGGGATCGGTGGCTGCCCCCACGGCCGGGCTCCACTTCACCCCGGCGCTGCTGGACGCGCTCGCCGCGGCCGGCGGCGAGCGGGTGGCCCTCACGCTCCACGTCGGCTACGGCACCTTCAAGCCGATGCGGGCCGACCGCATCGAGGACCACGTGGTGGACGAGGAGGAGTACGAGGTGAGCGAGGACGCAGCCCGGCGCATCGATGGCGCGCTCGCCGAGGGGCGGCGCGTGATCGCGGTGGGCACCACCACGACGCGCACGCTCGAGAGCGCCGCGCTCGTCGCCGCGGAGCAGGACGGCGGCGCCGGCCCTGGGCGGCCGCCGCGCGTCGCGCCGGGACGCCGGCTCGCGCAGCTCTACATCAGCCCCGGGCACCGTGTCCGCATCATCTCGGGCCTCTTCACCAACTTCCACGTGCCGCGCTCCTCGCTGCTGGTGCTCGTGTCGGCGTTCGCCGGCCGCGAGCACGTGCTGCGGGCCTACCGCGAGGCGGTGGCGCAGCGTTTCCGCTTCTACAGCTACGGCGACGCGATGCTGATCGTCTGAGCCCCAGGCCCCCATTCGACTCGCGTGACCGGCTCGCCCAGGGCAGGCCGGGTCCGACGCCCCGAGGCCCGATGAAACTCACCTACACCGAATTCCCGCTCGACGACGTGCACACCTACCCGCTGGCGTCGCGCCCGAGCAAGGTGACCGTGGAGCAGTTCGCCCGGGTGTCCCCGCCGGGGGCGACGGTGGCCGAGTGGCTCGACAGCCTGCCCGAGCAGTTGGCCGGACAGGACCTCAAGCGCGTCGTGGCCGCGATTCGGGCCGCGCGCGCCGCGGGCCGGCCGGTGATCTGGGGGCTCGGCGGGCACGTCGTGAAGACCGGGCTCGCGCCGGTGCTGATCGACCTGATGTGGCGCGGCTACGTGTCGGCGCTGGCGCTCAACGGCGCCGCGATGATCCACGACTTCGAGATCGCCGTGGGGGGACAGACCTCCGAGGACGTGGATGCGGCGCTCGGCCCGGGCACCTTCGGCATGGCCGAGGAGACGGCGGTGTGGCTCAACGGCGCCGTCAACGCCGGCGTGGCGCAGGGGCGCGGGCTCGGCGAGTCGGTCGTGCGCTGGCTCGGGGCGAGCCCCGACGTGCGGTACGCGCCGGCGAGCCTGCTGTGCGCGGCCGCCAAGCACGACGTGCCGGTCACCGTGCACGTGGCCGTGGGCACCGACATCGTGCACATGCACCCGGTCGCCTCGGGCGCGGCCATCGGCGAAGGGAGCCTGCGCGACTTCCGCTACTTCACCGCGTCGGTGTCGCGGCTGGCGGGCGGCGTCTACGTGAACTGCGGATCGGCGGTGGTGCTGCCCGAGGTGTTCCTCAAGGCCGTGGCGCTCGTCCGCAACCGCGGGGTGTCGCTCGACGGCCTGACCACCGTGAACCTCGACTTCATCCGGCACTATCGTCCGCAGACCAACGTCGTGCAGCGGCCGACGCGCGGCATCGGCCAGGGCCTCGCCCTCGTGGGCCACCACGAAGTCATGATCCCGCTCCTCGCGGCCGCCCTCCGGGAATGACCAGCCGCCGGTGGTGGGGGAACTGGTTCGCCGGGCCGCCCGACGTGGCCGCCGCGGCGTACGTGCTGGCGGTCGGCGCCTGGCTGGCGCTCGCCTCGCCCGGCGGCGAACTCACCACGCTCGTCGGCGACCTCCTGTTCCTGCCCCTCGGCCTGATCGTGGCCGGCGCGGCGTGGGGCAACGCACGGCGGTCACGCGGGATCCGCACGCGCCTCGCGTGGCGGTTCATTGCGCTCGCCGTGCTCAGCCTGTGGGCATCGGGGGCCTTCTACGCGCTGTTCGACCCGACGCTGGCGGGCACCGAGCTGAAGTGGTGGGCCTCGCTGCTCTACTTCCCCATCGTCGCGACCGGCCTGCTGCTGTTCCCCAGGGCGCCCCTCACGCGAAGCGACCGGCAGCGCTACGCGCTCGACCTGGCGCTGGCGATGGTGGCCGGCCTGGTGCTGGTGTTCTTCATCGAGCTGGTCGCCTCGGTCCACGCGGCGCAGGACGATCCCGTGAGCCGCGTGACCGGCGCGGTGGTGGAGTGGCTGGCCTTCGTCGCGTCGGCCAATGCCTACCTCCGCGCGGGCAACGCGGTGCAGCGGCGCGTGTTCGGCGCCTGGCTCGCCGCCTCGGTCGTGTACATGGCCGGCAACGTCGCGTTCGGCCTCGTCGAGTACCGGCCCGGGCTGTGGGTGGACGGCGTGTGGTTCGCCGCGTGGGTGTGCAGGTGGGTCGGCGTGCGGACCCCGACGGTGATGGCGCCCGAGCCGTTCGAGCCGGTCGAGGCCTCGCCCGGGCCCGCGGCCTACGAGAACAGCCTGGTGCCGTACTTCCTGCTGGCCGGCGGCTTCGCGCTGCTGCTGTGGGCCGAGCAGACCGGGCACGGCTTCCTGCCGCTCGCCCTCGGCGCCGGGGCCATGACGGCGCTGCTCCTCCTGCGTCACCTGGCGGAACTGCGGGAGAACCGGCGGCTGTTCGCGGCGCAGCTGGACCAGCAGGCGCGCTTCCGGTCGCTCGTTCAGCAGTCCTCCGACGTCATCCTGGTGCTCGACGACGCGGGGCGCACGACCTACGTGAGCCCGTCGGCCGCGAAGGTGTTCGGCGCCGACAGCGGCCTGCGCGAGGGCATGGACGTCCCGGCCGCCCTCGACGGCGAACAGCGGGCGCAGCTTCGCGACCTGCTGTCGCGCCGCGGGGTGATCGAGCGCCTCTCCACCACCGTCCGCCTGCCGGCGGGCGAGCGGGACATCGAGGTGCTGGCGCGCGACCTGCGCGAGGACCCGGCGGTCCGCGGCGTCGTGCTCACGTGTCGCGACGTCACCGATCGCAACGAGCTCGAGCGCCAGTTGCACCACGCGCAGAAGCTCGAGGCGGTGGGCCAGCTCGCGGGCGGGCTCGCGCACGAGTTCAACAACCTGCTCGCCGTGATCCGTGGCAGCGCCGAGATGCTGGCCGAGGATCTGCGCGGCACCGACGCGGGCCGGGAGCCGTTGCAGCAGATCGAGCAGTGCGTGGATCGCGCGGCCGCCCTCACGCGCAAGGTGCTCGCCTTCAGCCGGCGCCAGGCGGTGCAGGCCACGGTGCTCGACCTCGACCGGGTGCTGCGCGAACTGCAGCCCATCCTGCGGCAGTTGCTGCCGTCGGGCATCGAGGTGGTCCTGATCACCGAGGCCGACGGGTGGCGCATCAAGGCGGACCAGGGCCAGGTGGAGCAGGTGATCGTCAACCTCGCCGCCAACGCGCGCGACGCCATGCCGGGTGGCGGGCGGATCGAGGTCCGCAGCCGCCGCATCGTGACGGCCGAGGAGGCGGGGACGGCGGCGCCGCGCGGCGAGTACGTCGCCATCGACGTGGTGGACAACGGCACCGGCATCGCGCCCGAGGTGCAGGCGCGCATGTTCGAGCCGTTCTTCACGACCAAGCCGCGCGACCAGGGGTCAGGCCTCGGCCTGGCGATGGTCCACGGGATCGTCACGCGCGCCGGCGGGCGCATCGAGGTGCGCAGCGCGCCGGGCGAGGGCGCCACCTTCACCGTCATGTGGCCCCGCACGCGCGAACTGTCGGTGCGCCCCGCCCGGATGGACGGGCAGGCGGCCCCGGACGGGGGCGGGCGTTCCGTGCTGCTGGTGGACGACGAGCCCGGGGTGCGCCACTACGTCCAGCGGGTGCTCCAGCAGCACGGGTTCCGCGTGGTGGCGGCCGCCGAGGGCGCGCAGGCGCTCGAGGTGGCCGGCCGCGCCAGCGAGCGCATCGACATCCTGTTGACCGACCTGGTGATGCCGGGCGTGTCGGGTCGCGAGGTGGCCGCCCGGTTCCGGCAACTGCGCCCCGGGGTGCCCATCGTCTGCATGACGGGGTTCGCCGAGGACGAGCAGGCGGGCGCCCGCACGGGCGACCTCATGACGGCGGTGCTGACGAAGCCGTTTCGGGTGGACGCGCTGCTGCGGACGCTCGACGCGGCGATGAACGGCCGCGACCGGTGAGCCGGCGGGGAGCAGGTGACTCCAGCGACGGCGCGGCGGGTCCCTCCCCCTATTTCCTACTTCCTAGACCCTATTTCCTATTTCCTAAACCCTATTTCCTGCTCGTATAATCGGCGCTTGCGCTTTCGCGGCCTGTCCGGACAGGGGCGGGCGCGCCGGTGCCGGAGTAGCTCAGCCGGTTAGAGCGGGCGTCTCATAAGCGCCAGGTCGGCGGTTCGAGTCCGCCCTCCGGCACCATCTCATCCCTCGGTCGCGCCAGGCCCGACCTGGCGACGGGTTCCAGCACAGTGTCTCCCCTGGCGGCGAGGCTCGCGCGCACCGTGCGCGAGGCCGGCCTCTTCGGACCGGGTGATCGGGTCGTGGCCGCCGTGTCCGGTGGCGGTGACTCGGTGGCCCTGCTGCACCTGCTCGCCGAGGCGGCGCCGCGCCTGGGCTGCGCGGTCGCCGGGGTGGTCCACGTCCACCACGGGCTTCGCGGGGCGGCGGCCGACGCCGACGAGCGCAGCGTGGGCGAGCACGCCGCGGCCCTCGGCCTGCGCCTCGTGGTGGAGCGCGCCGACGTCGCGGCGATCGCCCGCGTCCGCCGGTGCTCGCTCGAGGCGGCGGGGCGCGCGGCGCGCGACGAGGCGTTCGGCCGGGCGCTGGCCGACCTGGACGGCACCCACGTCGCCACGGGGCACACGCTCGACGACCAGGCCGAGACGGTGCTGCTGCGCCTGGCGCGCGGCACCGGGGTGACGGGGCTGTGCGGCATCCGCCGTGCCCGGGGCGTGGTGGTGCGGCCGCTGCTCGACTGCCGGCGCGCGGACCTGCGCGCGTACCTGTCGTCCCGGGGCATCGCGTGGCGCGAGGACGAGAGCAACGACGATTGCGGCGTGCGGCGCAACCGCGTTCGCCACCGGGTCCTGCCGCTGCTCATGGCCGAACTGTCGCCGAGGATTGTCGAGGCGCTCGCGCGGGTGGCCGACGTGGCGGCCGCCGACGACGCGGTGCTGGGGGAGGAGACGGCCCGCGCGGCGGCCAGCGTCCTTGGGCCGGACGGCCTGCACCGCGCCCGGCTGCTGGCGGCCCCGGTCGCCATCCAGCGGCGGCTCGTCAGGCAGTGGCTGGAGGCGGCGGGGCCCGGGCCCCCGGTGGGCCTGGCCCACGTGGACGCCGTGCTGGCGCTCGCGCGGGGCGGAGGCGGCGGGCCGCGCGCCCTGCCGGGGCGCCGCGCGTCCGTGTCGGGCCCGTGGCTGACGGTGCGGCCAGCCGCGCGGGAGCCTCGATCCGGCGCGCCGGACGGGAATTCCGCTGACGCGGCGCGCCATTTGGCCGTTCCTGGCGTCTTATCTCTTGCGGGCCCTGTTGGCATGCAGCTGTCGGCGGTGTCGTTGCCGGTGGCGGGGGAGGCGGCGCTGCGACTGGTGGCGGAGCGGGCGGGCGCGGACACGGCCGTGCTCGACGCCGCCGCGGCGGGCGAGCGCCTCGCGGTGCGGTACTGGCGCCCGGGCGACCGGATGCGGCCGCTCGGCATGTCGGGGCGACGGAAGCTGCAGGACCTGTTCGTGGACCGCAAGGTGCCCGCGGCCCTGCGCCGCCGGGTGCCGCTCGTCGTCGATGCCCACGACCGCATTCTCTGGGCCGTCGGCCACGCCGTGTCGGCCGACGCCCGGGTGAGCCCGGCAACGACGCGCGTGTTACTCTTGCAACTGCAGCGGTCAGGAGGCGTGGTTTGAACTCGACGCTCAAGAGCCTGCTTTTCTGGATGGTGCTCGTCGTCGTCGGGCTCCTCATCTGGAACTTCTCGGCGACGTTCCAGAATCGCGACAAGTCCATCACCTTCAGCGAGTTCGTGAAGCTGCTGGACGAGGGCCAGATCCAGAAGGTCACGTTGACGGGCAACGAGATCCTGGGCACCCAGAAGTCGGGCGACAAGTTCCGCACGTATGCGCCGCCCCAGTACGAGGGGCTGGGCAACAAGCTCGTGGAGCGGTCGGTGGAGGTGTCGGCCAAGGAGCCGTCCACCAACCCGTGGGCCGCGTTCCTGTACGGCTGGGCCCCCATCCTGCTGATGATCGCGTTCTGGATCGTGATCATGCGGCAGATGCAGAGCGGCGGCCAGAAGGCCCTGAGCTTCGGCAAGAGCCGCGCCAAGCTGTCCTCGAGCACCCAGAAGAAGGTGACGTTCAAGGACGTCGCCGGGGTGGACGAGGCCAAGGAGGAGCTGCAGGAGATCATCGAGTTCCTCAAGGAGCCGCAGAAGTTCCAGAAGCTGGGCGGCCGCATCCCGAAGGGCGTGCTGCTGATGGGCCCGCCCGGGACGGGCAAGACGCTGCTCGCGCGTGCCGTGGCCGGCGAGGCCAACGTGCCCTTCTTCTCCATCAGCGGGTCGGACTTCGTCGAGATGTTCGTCGGCGTGGGCGCCAGCCGCGTCCGCGACCTGTTCGAGCAGGGCAAGAAGAACGCGCCCTGCATCATCTTCATCGACGAGATCGACGCCGTGGGGCGCCATCGCGGCGCCGGCCTCGGCGGCGGCCACGACGAGCGCGAGCAGACGCTCAACCAGCTGCTCGTCGAGATGGACGGCTTCGAGAGCAACGAGGGCGTCATCCTGGTGGCGGCCACCAACCGGCCCGACGTGCTCGACCCGGCGCTGCTGCGGCCCGGCCGCTTCGACCGCCGCATCGTCGTCAACCGGCCCGACGTGAAGGGCCGCGAGGGCATCCTCTCGGTGCACACCAAGAAGATCCCGCTGAGCGACGACGTGGACGTGCACGTGCTCGCGCGCGGCACGAGCGGCTTCTCGGGCGCCGACCTCGCCAACCTCGTGAACGAGGCGGCGCTCAACGCGGCGCGCTACAACAAGAAGGTCGTCGCGATGGCCGACTTCGAGTTCGCCAAGGACAAGGTCCTGATGGGCTCGGAGCGCCGCTCGATGATCATCAGCGACGAGGAGAAGCGGGTGACGGCGATCCACGAGGCCGGGCACGCGCTGCTCACCGTGGAGCTGCCGCACGCCGACCCGATCCACAAGGTGACGATCATCCCGCGCGGCATGGCGCTCGGGCTCACGCAGCAGCTGCCGCTCGACGACCGGCACAACTACTCGCGCGACTACCTCGAGGACCAGATCGCGATCCTGCTCGGCGGGCGCATCGCCGAGGAGATCACCAACGGGCGGCTCACCACCGGCGCCGGCAACGACATCGAGCGCGCCACGGAGCTGGCCCGCAAGATGGTGTGCGAGTGGGGCATGAGCGACGCCATGGGCCCGCTCACCTTCGGCAAGAAGGAGGAGCAGATCTTCCTCGGCCGCGAGATCGCGCAGCACCAGGACTACAGCGAGGAGACGGCGCTGCGGATCGACCAGGAGATCAAGCGCTTCGTCACCGACAACTACAACCGCGCGCGCCGTATCCTCGAGGACAAGAAGGACGTGCTGGTGCGCATGGCCGACGAGCTGCTCGTGCGCGAGGTGCTCGACGGCGAGCAGGTGACCCGCATCTGCCAGGGCCAGCCGATCGAGCCGCCCGCCGCCCCGGCGGCCGGCCCGCCCGCGGCGCCCGCGGCCGACGAGCCGCGCCGGCCCGGCCTGCCCCAGATCGTGCCGCCGCTCAAGGAGCCGCTGCCGCAGCAGCATTAGCGACCAGGGACCGCGGGGCTGGAGCCCCGCGGCCCGACGGCACGGAAACGGCCCGGTGGGCGATGCCCGCCGGGCCGTTCGTTCGTGGGCCCGCCCCGCGCGCCGCCCACGGTTGCTTGACCCACGCCGCGACGCGGCATTAGTATCGGGCTCGGCCCAATCCGCGGGGCACCGACCCGCGGGGCGGGGGACCATCCGGGCCGTCGCGCCCGGGGACGCGTCCAGGCTGCTGCTCCTCATTCCCCGACGCAGCGCGCCTCCAGAGGATTCCAGCCTCGAACCCGTCGGATCACCTCGCCGGCCTGGGCGGTGCGTTCGCTCGACGGAGTGCTCTCGTGCGCTGGTGGTCCACGCTCGTCCCCACGTTCGACGCCCCTTACCTCGCCTCGGTCCTCGGCATCATCCTCATCGACCTGGTCCTGGCCGGCGACAACGCCGTGGTGATCGCCATGGCGGTGAAGAACCTGCCGCCGGCGCGGCGCCGCCAGGGCATCCTGCTCGGCGCGGCCGCGGCGGTGGCCCTGCGCCTGGCGGCCACGTTCTTCGTCTCGCAGTTGCTGGCGGTCGGCCTCCTGAAGCTTGCGGGAGGCGCGGCCATCGTCTGGATTGGCGTGAAGCTCTTCCTCGAGGGGGCCGGCGGCGAGTCGTCGGCCTCGGAGGTGACCAGCCTCTGGCACGCCGTCCGGCTGATCGTCGTCGCCGACATCACGCTGTCGCTCGACAACGTCCTGGCCGTGGGCGGCGCCGCGCGCGGCGACGGGTTCCTGGTGCTCTTCGGCCTGCTGGTGAGCGTGCCGTTCGTCGTGCTGACGAGCAACGTGCTGTCCATGCTGATGGACCGGCTGCCTATCCTGGTGGCGCTCGGCGCGGCCGTGCTCGGGAAGGTCGGCACCGAGATGATGCTCACCGACCCGTGGGTGGCGCGCGTGGCGCGCCCGGGGCCGACGGCCCTGCACGTGCTGGGGGGCGCCGGCGCGGCCGGCGTGCTGCTCGCCGGCTGGTGGCTGCGCCGGCGCGCGGCGCGGGGACTGGACACCGGTGAGCCGGCTGGCGTGTCGCCGGCCGAGGCCAACTGATCGCGCGGGCGCCGCGCGGCGCCTTCGGCACGGAGGAGTATCGATGAGCGACCTGCTGAGACACCTGCGGGAGATGCGGGACAGGGCCCTGGCCGGCGGCGGCCCGGCGCGCATGGCGGAGCAGCGGCGCCGCGGCAAGCTCTCCGCCCGCGAGCGTCTCGCGCTGCTGCTCGACGAGGCGTCGTTCCAGGAGATCGGCGCGCTGGCCACGCACAACTGCTCCGACTTCGGCATGGAGGCGCATCGCGTGCCGGGCGACGGCGTGGTGGCCGGCTTCGGCAAGGTCAACGGCCGCCGCGTGGCCGTCTTCGCCCACGACTTCACGGTGCTCGGCGGCTCGTTGTCCGCGGTGCAGTCGCAGAAAATCTGCCGCGTGCACGACCTGGCGATCGAGAGCGGCATCCCGATCATCGGGCTCAACGACTCGGGCGGCGCGCGCATCCAGGAGGGCGTGCGCAGCCTGGCCGCCTACGGCGAGATGTTCACGCGCAACGTGCTCGCCTCGGGCGTGATTCCGCAGATCTCGCTCGTGCTCGGGCCGTGCGCCGGCGGCGCCGTCTACTCGCCCGCGCTCACCGACTTCGTGATCATGTCGCAGGCCACCAGCTTCATGTTCATCACGGGCCCGGACGTGATCAAGGCCGTCACGGGCGAGCAGGTGACGGCGCAGGAGCTGGGCGGGCCCGTCGTGCACAACACCCGCAGCGGCGTGGCGCAGCTGCTCGCCGAGGACGAGCCGCGCGCCATCGAGCTGGCGAAGCTGCTGCTGTCGTACCTCCCGCAGAACAACACCGAGGACCCGCCGCACGTCGTGCCCCACGACCCGGCCGACCGCATGGAGGAGCGGCTCAACACCATCGTGCCGCAGTCCTCCGCCGAGCCCTACGACATGCACGAGGTGATCGACGCGGTCTTCGACCGCGACAGCTTCCTCGAGATTCACCCGTACTTCGCGCGCAACGCGATCGTCGGCTACGCCAGGCTCGACGGCCACTCGGTGGGCATCGTCGCCAACCAGCCCACGCACCTCGCCGGCGCGCTGGACATCGACTCGAGCGACAAGATCGCGCGCTTCGTGAGCACCTGCGACGCGTTCAACGTGCCGGTGGTCACCTTCGTGGACACCCCCGGCTACCTGCCGGGCGTGGACCAGGAGCACTACGGCATCATCCGGCACGGCGCCAAGGTGATCTACGCCTTCTGCCAGGCGACCGTGCCGAAGATCACCATCGTCACGCGCAAGGCCATGGGCGGCGCCTACGTCGCGATGTGCTCCAAGCAGATGCGCAGCGACCTGGCGTTCGCCTGGCCGCACGCGGAGATCGCGGTGATGGGGGCCGTCGGCGCCGTGCGCGTCCTGCGCCGCAAGGAACTGGCCGAGGCGGCCGATCCGGCGGCGCTCGAGCGCGAGTTCGTCCGCGAGTACCAGGAGCGGTTCATGAACCCGTACATGGCCGCCGACACCGGCCAGATCGACGAGGTGATCGAGCCCCGCGAGACGCGCCCCCGCCTGGTCCGCGCCCTCGAGGTCCTGCGCACGAAGGTGCAGCAGAACCCGCCGAAGAAGCACGGCATCATCCCGATGTGAGGAGCTGGCGATGCCCGAGATCCAAGTGTGCGCGCCCGCGCCGGCCCTCCTCGCGATGTGGGTCGGCCTCGAACTCACCCTCTACGGCATGGGGCTCGTCTTCCTGCTGCTGGCGGTGCTGTGGGGGCTCATCGCCTTCGTCGTGCGGCTCGACCAGGCGGCGCCTGGCACCGGCGCCGGGACCGACGGCGAGGGCGACGCCGCCGGCGAGGCGCCCCCCGCGGCGGCCTCCGTGTCGGGGCCCGGGGCCTCGACGCTGCCACCGGAGGTCCTGGCCGCGGTCGTCATCGCCTGCCGCGCGCACCGCATGAGCCGGCGCAAGCAGGCCGCCCCCGAGATGCGCACCCACGAGCCCGGGTCGCTGCCGAGCCGCTGGGTCGGCTCCGGGCGCACCCGGCAGAACCGGAGCTGGGCTCCGGGGGGGAGATACGCATGAGGCGCTACCAGGTCACCGTGGGCGGCGTGGTCCACGTCGTGGACGTGCAGGAACTCGGGGCCCACGACTTCCGCGTGTCGGTGCAGGGGCAGGAACTCGAGGTCAGGCTCTCGGACGCCGAGGACGTGCCGGAGACGGTGATCTCCCCGGAGATCGCCCCGGCGCGGCCGCCGGTCGGGCAGGCCCCGTCGGCCGCCGCCTTCCGTCCGGCCCGGCCCGAGACGCTGCCCCCGATGGTGCCCTCGTCGCCCCCGCCGCTGCCGCAAGCCGTCACGCCCGGCAACGGCTCCGTGCGGGCGCCCATGCCCGGCACCATCGTCGCCGTCGAGGTGAAGGGCGGCGACCAGGTGCGTGCCGGGCAGGTGCTCGTGAAGCTCGAGGCCATGAAGATGGTCAATGCCATCAAGGCGCCGCACGACGGGCGGGTGGCCGAGGTCCACGTGCAGGCGGGCCAGGGCGTGACCTACGGCCACGTGCTCGTCTCGTGGGGCGAGGTGTAGCGTGGGCGGCGACACGATCGAGCTGCTGCTGGCCGGCCTGCTCAACCTCGCCCCGGGCGGCGTGCTGATGATCGCGGCCGGCGGCCTGCTCATCTACCTGGCCGTCGTCAAGGACTACGAGCCCATGCTGCTGCTGCCCATCGGCGCCGGCTGCATCCTCGCCAACCTGCCGCTGTCGCCCCTCGTGCGCGACGATGGCATGCTCACCCTGCTGTACGAGATGGGCGTGGGCAACGAGCTGTTCCCGCTGCTGATCTTCATCGGCATCGGCGCGATGACCGACTTCGGGCCGCTGCTCGAGAACCCGCGCCTCATGCTGCTCGGCGCGGCCGGCCAGTTCGGCATCTTCGGCACGCTGATGCTCGCCCTGGCCATGGGGTTCACCCTGAACCAGGCGGCGTCAATCGGCATCATCGGCGCCATCGACGGGCCCACCTCCATCTACGTGAGCAGCCGGCTGGCGCCCGAACTGCTCGGCCCGATCACCGTCTGCGCCTACAGCTACATGTCGCTCGTCCCGCTCATCCAGCCGCCCATCATGCGGTGGCTGACCAGCCGGCGCGAGCGCGCGATCCGCATGCCCTACAGCCAGCGCACCATCAGCCGGCGCGCGCGCGTGCTGTTCCCGATCATCGTCACGCTGGTGGTGGGCACGCTCGTGCCGATGGCCACCCCGCTCATCGGCATGCTCATGCTCGGCAACCTGATGCGCGAGTCGGGGGCCGTCGAGCGGCTCACGGGCGCGTCCTCCAAGGAACTCGCCAACGTGGTGACGCTGTTCCTCGGCCTCGCCGTCGGCTCGACCATGCGCGCCGACACGTTCCTCACGGCCGACACGCTGAAGATCCTGGGCCTCGGCGTGCTGGCGTTCGGCCTCGACACCGCGGCCGGCGTCGTCTTCGCCAAGGGGATCAACGTGGCGAGCGGCGGCCGGTTCAACCCCCTGCTCGGCGCCGCGGGCATCAGCGCCTTCCCGATGGCCGCGCGGGTGGTGAACCGCGTGGGGCTCGAGGAGGACTTCGAGAACTTCCTGCTCATGCACGCGATGGGGGCCAACACCGCCGGGCAGGTGGCCAGCGTGGTCGCCGGCGGCGTGCTGCTCGCGCTGCTCGGCGCGTCGTAGGACCGGGACGCCGGGGCGGCAGGCAGTCGAGGGCGGCGCCCGTGCGGCGGGCCACCGGGCTAGGCGGCGGGCGAGCGGGCTCGCGCGGGACGGGACGGCGGCAGGGGGACCGGCGCGCTTCCGCCCAGGCGGATGTCAGGCGAGGGCGCTCGCCGTGCTACGGAATGAAGGTGAACTTCGCCGAGCCGTTGGGCGCCGAGTCCCAGGGCCAGAAGTTCGGCGCGTTGCGCGGGCGCGCCTTCGCGCTCACCACCAGGTAGTACTCCCGGTTGGGTTCGAGCCTGGCGGTGGAGAACAGCGCCATCCGGTCGAAGGTGGTGAGCCAGCGCCGCACCTCGGCCTCGTCGTCGATGACGCGCGACTCCTCGACGCGGCCGTCGAGCGTGCGCGTCACGGTGTGGCGCCGCGTGAGGCTGTCGTACTCCACCGTGGCGCTGACCACGGCCGAGGCCACCGTCCGGTCCACCCACGCGGGCACCTTCAGGCGCAGCTCGATGCGATAGGTGAAGGTGGTCTGCAGGCCGCTCTGGATGACGGCGCGCACCTCGTCGGTGAAGCCGTCGGCCAGTTCGCAGGACACCAGGACGTGGCCGTCGCGCACCAGCGGCACCACGCGGACGCCGTCGGCCAGCGACGGCGCCGGCACCGCCACCAGCAACGCGACGGCCAGCGCCGCGGAACAGAGCGCGCGGCGGCGGGACGGCTGGGACGGGGACGTGGCCTGGGGCATCGCGGATTCGACCGGAGAGACTCTACCACATTGGGCCCGGCCGCGATCCAGGGTGCGGCCGGCGGTGATATGATGCCCCACGTCGAAATCGACTCTTCCACGTGCGCCGTCCCTCTACCTTCCTCGTCGTGGCCTTCGCACTGGCGGCCGTTGCCGTCCGGGCGCAGACCCCTCCGCAGACGCTGTTCGAGCGGTACCTCGAGGCGTTGCGGATGCAGGCCGGCATTCCGGGCCTGACCGCGGCCATCGTCCAGGACGGCCGCACGGTGTGGGAGGGGGGCTTCGGCTACCGCGACGTGGAGGCCCTGCTGCCGGCCCTGCCCGACACGCCCTTCCCGATCGCGGACCTCACCGAGACGTTCGCCGCGACGCTGCTGCTCCAGTGCGCCGAGCGCGGGCAGCTCGACCTCACGGCCCCCGTCGCCCGGTGGAGCGCGCTCGTGCCCGAGGCGGGTGCGGAGGTGCGCCACGTCATGGCCCACGCGTCGGAGGGCACCCCGGGCAGCGTGTTCAAGTTCGCCCCGGCGCGCTTCGCGGCGTTGACTCCGGCCATCGAGGCCTGCGGCGACGATGCGTACCGGCGCCTGCTCGTCGCCGAACTGCTCGACCGGCTGGCGATGGTGGACTCGGTGCCCGGGATGGATGTCGCCATCGATGGCGCCCCGGCCCAGGCGCTCTTCGAGCCCGACGACCTGTCGCGCTACGCGGCCGTGCTCGCCCGGCTGGCCGTCCCCTACAAGGTCGACAGGAACGGCAAGTCGTCCCGCTCCGAGTACCCCGCGCCCGCCGTGGATGCGGCGACCGGCATCGTCTCCACCGCGCGCGACCTGGCCAAGTTCGACGCCGCCCTCACGACCGACGTCCTGTTGCTGCCCGAGACGCGGGCGGTGGCGTGGACCAACACCGTGTCCACCGCGGGCACCCCGTTGCCCACCGGGCTCGGGTGGTTCGTCCAGACCTACAACGGTGAGCGCATCGTCTGGCACTTCGGCACGATGCCCAACGCCGCCTCGTCGCTGGTGCTGCACGTGCCCGGCCGCCGGCTCACCCTGGTGATGCTGGCCAACAGTGACGGCCTCGGGACGTCGCTCAGCGACGGCGACGTGACGGCCTCGCCCTTTGCGCGCCTGTTCCTCCGCCTGTTCCTCCTGTAGCCGGGCCCAGTTGTGCCGCGCACCCATGGTCCCGGGCGCCTTCGCTGACGCTCCTGCCGTACGCCCTCGAGCCGCCTCCGGCCGGCTGCTGCCGGTCCTCGGCCTCGTGCTGGCCCTGGGGAGCGGGGTCCCGGCGCGCGCCGGGGCCGACTGGCTGCTCGTCCCGCACACGGGGCTGAAGTTCGGCGGCGCCACCACGCTGGTGGACCTGGAGACCGCCGCCCCGGAGAAGAAGACGCCGCTCGGCTTCTCGGTGATGTGGCTGGGGACCGGCATCGTGGGCATCGAGGGCGACGTCACCCTCATCCCCGACTACTTCGACCGCGAGAACGCCGACCTGGTGACCGGCAGCTCCGTGCGCACGGTGACGGGCGGCGTCGTGCTGACCACGCCGCTGCGCCTCACCCGCGAGTCGCTGCGCCCCTACCTGGTGGGCGGCGTCGGCCTGTTGCGCGCCCAGAGCGAAGACCTCGTAGACGTGTTCACCTTCGAGAGCCACCTGCTGGGGATGCACGTCGGTGGGGGCGCCATCGGGTTCCTCTCCGACGCCTTCGGCGTGCGCTTCGACCTGCGCTATTACCGCAACCTCACGGCCGAGGGCACCCAGGGCGTCGTCGTCGGCGACACCACCCGGCTGACGTTCTGGCGGGCGAGCATCGGCCTGGTGTTCCGGTACTGACCCGAGCACTGGCTCCCCGCGCGCGCCAGACCGATCCGCGATGCCCCGTTCCCGCTACACCGTTCCCCTGGCCCACGGCGGCACGCTCGTCCTGGGCGAGCGCACGCTGATCATGGGGGTGCTCAACGTCACCCCCGATTCCTTCAGCGACGGCGGCCGCTACGTGGACCCCGACCGAGCGGTCGAGCAGGCGCTCGCGCTCGAGGCGGCCGGCGCCGACCTGCTGGACATCGGGGGGGAGACCACGCGCCCGGGCGCCGAGCCCGTCAGCGCCGACGAGGAGCGCCGGCGGGTGATCCCGGTGCTCGAGCGCCTGCGGGGGCGCGTGGCGATCCCGATCTCGATCGACACCTACAAGGCCGAGGTCGCCGAAGCGGCCGTGGAGGCCGGGGCCGCGATGATCAACGACATCAGCGGCCTGCAGTACGACCCGGCGCTCGCCGGCGTCGCCGCCCGCCACGGCGCGGCGCTCGTGCTGATGCACATGCGCGGGCGCTCGGCGGACATGTACCGCTTCGCGCAGTACGCCGATCCCGTGGGGGAGGTGGCCGAGGACCTGGTGGCCGCCCTCGCGCGCGCCGAGGCCGGCGGCGTGCCGCGCGCGTCGGTGCTGCTCGACCCCGGGCTCGGCTTCGCCAAGCGCGCCGAGCACAGCTGGCGGCTGCTCGCCGCGCTGGACGCCCCGCCGCTGGCGGCCCTCGACCGCCCGTGGCTGGTCGGCCCCTCGCGCAAGTCGTTCCTCGCGGTGGCCACGGGTGACGTGCCGCCCACCGAACGCGACTGGGCCACGGCCGCGGTCGTCACCGCCGCCGTGCTGGCCGGGGCGCACGTGGTCCGCGTCCACCACGTGGCCGGCATGGTGCAGGCCGCCCGCGTCGCCGACCAGGTGCTCGCCCACCGCTGAGGCCGCCGCCCGCCGGGCGTCCCGGCGCGCCGCCGCGGGTCCCTACGGTAGAATCGCGCCGTCCCGGGGACGGCGCGCGCCCCCGGCTGGGGCCGCCCCCGGCGGGGCGGCCGGGCGGGCGGCGGGGTGACCTTCCGTGCTCCCCGCGCCGGCGGGGGGGCGGCGCGCGCCGTCCCGTGGCCCTCCATGGACGCGATCCTCGGCTTCTTCCGGCAGTTCCCGCTCTCGCTGTGGGACCTCGTGGACATCCTCGTGGTCGCCGTCGCGATCTACGAGGGCCTGAAGCTCATCCGTGGCACGCGCGCCGTCCAGATGGTGGTCGGCTCCGTCTTCATCGTCTTCCTCTACTTCTTCTCGCGCTGGGCCCCGCTGCAGACGGTCAACTGGGCCATCCGCAACATCTTCGGCTACGTCGTCTTCGCGGCCATCGTCCTGTTCCAGTCGGACCTGCGGCGCGCGCTCGCGCACTTCGGCCGCACGCCCTTCTTCCGGCTCTTCGGCCGCCGCGCCGAGAGCGACGACGACATGATCGAGGAGCTGGTCGTGGCGGCGACGATGCTGGCCGAGCGCCGGACGGGCGCGATCATCGCGGTGGAGCGGGCGATCGGGTTGCGCAACTACATCGAGAGCGGCATCCCCCTCGACGCCACCATCACGCACGACCTGATCGTGAGCGTGTTCCAGCGCACGGCGCCCCTGCACGACGGGGCCGTGATCATCCAGGAGCAGCGGTTGGCGGCGGCGGCCTGCTTCCTCCCGCTCACCGTCAATCCCCAGCTGTCGCGGGAACTCGGGTCGCGGCATCGCGCGGCCATCGGGCTCACCGAGGAGAACGACGCCGTCGCGGTGGTCGTGTCCGAGGAGACGGGGACGATCTCGCTCGCCATCGAGGGACGCATCGAGCGCGGCCTCAACGCGGTGCGCCTGCGGCAGCGGCTGAAGGAACTCATCCACGAGGGCCGCCCGCCGGCGGGACGGCCGCCGCGCCCCGTCGGGGCCGAGCGGGGCTGACATGCCCTACCATCCCTTCCGCAACCCGGGCTTGAAGGTGCTGTCGGTGGCGCTCGCCGTGCTGTTGTGGCTGGCGATCTCCCGCGACCAACTGGTGGAGCGGAGCCTGCGGGTGCCGTTGGAATACCAGAACATCCCCGAGGGCCTGGAGATCGTGGGCGACCCGCCGGGCGTCGTGGACGTGCGCGTGCGCGGCGCCTCCGGCGCGCTCGGGCGCCTCGAGGCGGGGGAGGTGGTGGCCGTGCTCGACCTCCAGGCGGCACGCCCCGGCCAGCGGCTGTTCCACCTGCTCACCGACCAGGTGCGGTCGCCCTTCGGCATCCAGGTGGCGCAGATCTCGCCGCCCACCGTGTCCCTGGAGTTCGAGAAGACGGGGCAGAAGGCGGTGCCGGTGAAGCCGGCGGTCGAGGGCGAGCCCGCGCCCGGCTACGTCGTCGCGCACGTGGCGAGCGATCCGGCCACGGTGATGGTCACCGGGCCGGAGAGCCGGCTGAAGCGGCTGGCGGAGGCCACCACCGAGCCCGTGTCGGTGCAGGACGCGTCGCGGCCGGTGCGCGACGTCGTCACCGTGGGCGTCGTGGACTCGGCGCTGCGCCTGCTGGAGGCCCGCACGGCGACGGTGACCGTGGACGTGGTGCCGGCGCCCATCGAGCGCACCATCCGCGACGTGCCCGTCGAGGCCCGGAACGAGCCCGCGCGCGCATCGGTGGGCCTGTCGCCCGCCACGGTGAGCGTGGTGGTGCGCGGCGCCCGCGAGGCCATTGCCGGCCTCACGGGGCGCGATCTGCGGGTCTACGTGGACCTGGCCAACCTCTCGCGCGGCCGCTACGTGCTGCCGGTGAAGGGGGATCCCGGCCCCAACTACGGGATGGTGCGGGCCGAGCCGTCGGCCGTCGAGGTGAGGATTCGCTAGATGGCCGAGAAGCTGTTCGGGACCGACGGCGTGCGCGGGCGCGCCGGCACGCCGCCGCTCGTCAGAGAAACCATCGCGCGCCTGGGCGCGGCCGTGGTGCGCTCGCTGCCGCACCAGGCGGGTGCCGGTGGCCGGCGCCTGCTGGTGGGGCGAGACACGCGCGAGTCGGGGCCCTGGATCGAGGAGGCCCTCGCGCGCGGCGTGCGTGCCGAGCGGGCGGCGCTCACCAGTGCCGGCGTGCTGCCGACGCCCGCCGTGGCCTACCTCACCGGCTCGATGGAGTTCGACGCCGGGTTCGTGATCTCGGCCAGCCACAACCCGTTCGAGGACAACGGCATCAAGGTGTTCTCGGGCGAGGGCGAGAAGTTCGACGAGGGGCTCGAGGCGCACGTCGAGGCGCTGATGGCCGACGCCTCGTGGCAGGTGGGCCCGCCGGCCGGCCCGCCGATGGAAACGCGCGACCTGGTGGCCGCCTACATCGCCCACGCCCGCACGGCCCTGCCGGGCTTCGGCGACCTGCGGCGCGCGCGCCTCGCCATCGACTGCGCCAACGGGGCCACCACCACGGTGGCCCCGCGCCTGTTCCGCGAGCTCGGCTTCGACGTCACCGTCATGCACGCCGAGCCCGACGGCCGCAACATCAACCTGCACTGCGGGTCCACGCACCTCGACTCGCTGGTCGACGAGGTGCGCCGCGGCGGCCACCGCCTCGGCATCGCCTTCGACGGCGACGGCGACCGCTGCCTGCTCGTGGACGAACAGGGCCGCGTGGTGGACGGCGACGCCATCATGCTGGTGCTCGCGCAGCACCTGCAGCGGCGGCGCGAGCTGCGCGGGCAGACGGTGGTGGCCACCGTGATGAGCAACATCGGCCTCGAGCTGGCGCTGCGCCGCGAGGGCATCGCCCTGATGCGGACGCCCGTCGGCGACAAGCACGTCGCGGCCGCCATCGCCGCCGGCAACTACGCGCTCGGCGGCGAGCAGTCGGGCCACGTGATCCTGTCCGACTTCCTGTTCACGGGCGACGGGCTGGTGACGGCCCTGTCGGTGCTGCGCGTGATGGCCGACACCGGCCGCAGCCTGGGCGAACTCACCGCCGGCTACCAGCGCTTCCCGCAGGTGCTGCTCAACCTCCGGGTGGCCCGGCGGGTGCCCGTCGAGGAGGTGCCGGCCGTGGCCGACGCGATGCGCGCGGTGGAAGAGCGGCTCGCCGGCGAGGGCCGCCTGCTGGTACGCTATTCCGGCACCGAGCCGCTGCTGCGCGTCATGATCGAGGGCAAGGACCAGGCGCAGATTCACGCCTGGGCCGAGGGCATCGTCGAGGCCGCGCGCGCGGCCCTGACGTGAGCCCCGGGCCCCGGGAGACCCCCATGCGACTTGCCGTCAACATCGACCACATCGCGACGATCCGGGAAGCGCGCAAGGCGCGCGAGCCCGAACCGGTCGTCGCCGCCGGCCTCGCGGAACTCGCCGGCGCCGAGGGCATCACCGTCCACCTGCGCGGCGACCGGCGTCACATCAGGGACCGTGACGTCGAGTTGCTCCGCGAGACGGTGCAGACGAAGCTGAACGTCGAGATGGCGGCCACCGACGAGATGGTGGCCATCGCCCTCCGCGTGCGGCCCGACCAGGTGACGCTCGTGCCGGAACGGCCGCAGGAGCTCACGACCGAGGGCGGGCTCGACATCGCGGGGCAGGAGGCGGCCATCGCGCCGGTGGTGGCGCGGCTCCGCGACGGCGGCGTCCGCGTGAGCCTCTTCATCGACTGCGCGTCCGCCCAGGTGGAGGCGGCGCGCCGCGTGGGCGCCGACGCCATCGAGTTCAACACCGGGCCCTACACGGCGGCCACCGGGCCGGCGCAGCGCCAGCAGTTCGACGAGCTCACCCGGATGGCCCGCCTCGCCGACGGCGCCGGGCTGGAGGTGCTCGCCGGCCACGGCCTGAACTACGTGAACGTGAAGCCGGTGGCGCTGATCCCCGAGATCGTCGAACTCAACATCGGGCACAGCATCGTGGCGCGCGCCGCCCTGGTCGGCCTCGACCAGGCCGTGCGCGAGATGGTGGCGCTGCTCGCGTGATGGCACCGCCCCGGACGCCACGCGCCGGCGGGCACGCGCGCCTCGCGCGGGCGTGCGTCGTGTCCTGCGCCCTGGCCGTCCTGCTGCTGGCGCCCGGGGCCGGCACGGCCCGGGCCCGGACGACCGTGACCCTGACGGCCGAGGACGGGGTGTCGCTGGCGGCCACCGTGTGGGAGCCCTCCGGGCGCGCGGTGGCGGGCATCGTCCTCGTCCACGGGCCGGCCCGCAGCCGCCACGACTGGGACCGGCTCGCGGAGGACCTGGCCGAGCGCGGGTTCTTCGCCGTCGCCGTCGACCTGCGCGGCCACGGCGGGTCCACCGGCGTGGACGCGGGAGGCGACCTGGTGTCGATGGTGCGGGACGTGACGGCGGCCGCCCGCTACCTCCTCGAGCGGCCAGACGGGCCGTCGAGCCTCGGCCTCGTCGGCGCCTCGCTCGGCGGCACCCTCGGCGTGCTGGCGGCCCAGGCGGTGCCGGCGCTGCGCTCCTTCGCGCTGCTCTCCACGCCGCTCGACTTTCGCGGCCTGCGGGTCGAGGACGCGGTGCGCAAGCTCGCCGACCGGGCGATGCTCGTGATGGCGAGCAACGAGGACGTGTATGCGGCCCGATCGGCCCGCGCGCTCGCCGAGACCGGCCCGGGGCGCCGCGAGCTGGTGCTGGTGGAGGGCGCCGGGCACGGCGCGCGCATCCTCGTGAGCCGGCCGGATCTGCGGCCGACGCTGGTGGACTGGTTCGTCAGAACGTTGCTATGATCGCCCGTTCAGCCGCCGGCCGACGGAACGCCCGTCGCGCGGCGGTGCGCGTTCATCCCGGCCACCGGCACACGACATGCGGCGAGACTCACTGATCTTCGCGCTCTCTGGGATCTTCCTCGGGTTCCTCCTCGGCTGGATCGTCGGCGGACAGCAGGCCGGCGGGCGCTCGCCCGCGGCGGCCCGCGCGGCGGCACCCGCCCAGGCGGCCGCCCCGGCCCAGTCGGGCGCCTCCACCGCCGCGGTGCTCGACGAGGGACGGGTGCGTGCGCTGTCCGGCGCCGCCGAGCAGCGCCCGCAGGATGCCGCCGTGCGCGTCGAGCTCGGCAACCTCTACTTCGACGCCGAGCGGTTCACCGAGGCGATCCGCTGGTACGAGGAAGCCCTCCAGATCGACCCGAAGAACGTGGACGCCAGCACCGATCTCGGCGTCAGCTACTACTACGCCAACCAGACCGATCGCGCGCTCGAGCAGTTCCAGCGGTCGCTGCAGATCAATCCCCGTCACACCAAGACGCTGCTGAACATGGGCATCGTGCGGGCCTTCGGCAAGGAAGACCTGAAGGGCGCCGCCGAGGCCTGGCAGCAGGTGATCGCCCTCGCGCCCGACAGCGACGAGGGCCGCGCGGCCAAGCAGGCCCTCGACGCCATGAAGGGCGCGCACCCCAACCTCGACGGCACCACCGCGCCCACCGTGGCGCAACCGAACGCCGGCACCGAGTAGGCCTCCGATGCTCGGCTGGGTGTTGCGCCTCGTCCTGCTGCTGATCGTCGTGCGGCTCGTGTGGCGCTTCCTCGCCGGCGTGGTGGAGGGCATCGCCGGCCCCGGCCGCGTTCGCGGGCCCGTCGGGGCGGCGCCCGGGCCCGTGCCGCTGGTGAAGGACCCGGTGTGCGGCACCTACGTGGTGCGCGAGAAGGCCCTCACCGCCTGGGCCGCCGGGCAGGCCGTCTGGTTCTGCTCCGAGCGCTGCCGCGAGCAGTGGCTCGCCGGGCGCGGGGCGCCCCGTCCATGACCCGCGAGGACCAGCTCCGCCACGACATCGTCGAGGTGGGCCGCCGCCTGTACCAGCGCGGCTACGTCGCGAGCAACGACGGCAACGTCAGTGTCCGCCTCGGGGACGACCGCGTCCTGGCCACGCCCACCGGCGTGTCCAAGGGCTTCATGACGCCCGACATGATGGTGATCACCGACATGGCGGGCACGAAGGTGTCGGGCGCGCGCCACGCGTCCTCCGAGCTGAAGATGCACCTGGCGGTCTACCGCCTCCGGCCAGACGTGCAAGCCGTGGTGCACGCCCACCCGCCGCTCGCCACGGGCTTCGCCGTCGCCGGCATCCCGCTGGACCGCGCGGTGCTGGCCGAGGTGATCACCACCCTCGGCAGCATTCCCATCGCCGACTACGCCACGCCGTCCACCGCCGAGTTGCCGGCGGCCGTCAGCAAGTACATCCAGGCGCACGACGGGCTGCTGCTCGCCAACCACGGCGCGCTCACGGCGGGACGGGACCTCTTCGGCGCCTACTACAAGATGGAGACGATCGAGCACTTCGCGCACATCAGCCTGGTGGCGCGGGTGCTCGGGCGCGAGCGCGTGCTCTCGCGCGACGAGGTGATGCGGCTGCAGGGGCTGCGCGGCAGCTACGGCATCGCGTCGCCCGCGCCGATCTGCGCGGACCCGGCCGAGGCGGCGGCCGGCGACGGGCCCGTGCGCTGCCAGGTGGTGCGCGCCCCGGAGGCGGCCGCGGCGCGGCTGGTGGACGACCGCTTCGGGACCGCCGCCGGTGGCGACGCGGAGATTCGACTAACATATCGCGAGTTGACGGCCCTCATTGCCGAGGCCGTCCGCCAACTCACGTAGCGTGGAGGGTTCGATGGGCGAAGCGTTGGGGATGGTCGAGACGAAGGGCCTCGTGGCCATGATCGAAGCGGCCGACGCCATGGTGAAGGCCGCCAAGGTCACCCTGGTCGGCTGGGAGAAGATTGGCGCGGGCTACGTCACGGCCATCGTGCGCGGTGACGTGGCGGCCGTGAAGGCGGCCACCGACGCCGGCGCCGCCGCCGCGCGCCGCGTGGGCGAGCTCGTGTCCGTGCACGTCATTCCGCGGCCGCACTCGAACCTCGAGGACGTGCTGCCCATCGGCAAGGCGGCCAAGTAACCCGGCCCGGCCGGAGGCCGGAGGCGTCGCCTCCAGCTTCCGGCCTCAGGCCCCACGCATCCAAGCCGCAGGCCCCGATGATCCTCGCCCGCGTCGTCGGCACCGTCGTCGCCACCCGCAAGGACGAACGCCTCGTCAGCAACAAGCTGTTGCTGGTGCGGCCCGTCGATCCCAGGGGCAAGGCCGAGGGCGCCTGGCTCGTCGCCGTCGACACGGTGGACGCCGGGGCCGGCGAGACCGTCCTCGTCGTCAGCGGCAGCTCGGCGCGCATGGCCTCGGGCATGAAGGACTGCCCGGTGGACGCCGCGATCGTCGGCATCGTCGACGCCGTCACGGTGAAGGAGTGAGCGCGGTGCAGATCGCCAAGGTCGTCGGCACCGTCGTCGCGACGGTGAAGGACGCCAACCTCGCCGCCAAGACCCTGCTCCTGATCCAGCCGCTCGCGCCCGGCGGCGAGCCGGCGGGCAAGCCGCTCGTCGCCTCCGACGCCATCGGCGCCGGCGTCGGCGAGCACGTGTTCTACGTTCGCGGCGCCGAGGCCACCTTCCCGTACCTGCCGACCATGGCCCCCACCGACGCGAGCGTCGTGGGCATCATCGACCACTGGGTCGTGGAGTAGCGGCCGCAGGGCCCGGCTGAGGTCATGACCATCGCGCGCGTGATCGGCACCGTCGTCGCCCCGACCAAGCACGAGCGCTTCGAGGGCACGAAGCTGATGCTGGTCCAGCCCATCGATCCCGACGGCAGCGTGCGCGGCAACGCGCTCATGGCCATCGACTCGGTGGGCGCCGGCGTCGGCGAGCGCGTGCTCGTCGTGCAGGAGGGCAAGGCCGCGGGCATGGCGCTCGGCAAGGGGCCGAACTCCCCGGTGGACGCCGCCATCGTGGGCATCGTCGACTGCATCGATCTCTTCGGGGACGCGCGATGACCGACGACCAGATCCGGGCGCTCGTGCGCGAGGCCATCGCGCGCCACCTCGGCCAGGCGCCAGCCGGCCGGCCCGCGATGCCCCCGGCGACCCTCCTGCCCCCACCCGGGGGCGCAGGGTTTGGCGTTCAGGCGGCCGGTATGTCGGCCGCGAGCCTCGCGGAGGCGATCACCGGCCGCGGACAGGCGGGCGAGCAGCCGGCCGCACCGGTCGTGGTCGTGGCCAACGCCCCGGGCGGCGTGGCCATCGCCGCCGGGCCGGGCGCCAGCGTGCAGGTCCACATCAGCCACGCGGTGTTCGCCGTGCCTCCGGCCCGCGACGGCGGGCACGACGGCCCCTGCGCCACCGACCCGGCCGCCGACTGCACCCACTGCGGGTTCTGCCAGAGCTACGGCCACTGATCTGACGCGCCGGCTCCGCCGGCGCGACCACCTGACACCCCCGGAACAACCTGGTCACGGCCGTCACGCCCTCTGGCGCCGACCGCCGCGATGACGGTTCCGGCCCGAGACGTCCAGGGCCAGATTCACGCATGTACTCGTGTCAGCGGCCACTACCCCAGCCGCAGCCGCAGGCCCTCCGCGGCCGCCGTCGAGCAGCGGTCGCGTGCCCCTGGCGCGCACCGGCGGAAGCGGTGAACGCCACGGCGACCTGTGCCGGCCTTGTGGGTGGACCTGGAGGCGATCATGAAGAGGCTGATTGCGCTCGCGTTGTCGGTTGCGCTGGCCGCGCCGGGCTGCGCCTCCGGACGAGGCGGGGGGAGGATCCGCTTCACCCCAACGGGCGATCCTCCGAGCGTCGCGGTACACGCTCGGCACATCCCGTTTGGCTCGCTCGTGTCCATCAAGCTCGGCGACGGGCAGTCGATCGAGGGCACGTTCGTGCACCTCGACGAGCGCGAGCTGGTCCTGCAGCCCAAAGGCGCGCCCGCCGGGACGTCCGTCGTCGTGCCGGTCGAACAGGTGGTGTTGCTCGAGGTGCGCGAACCCGGGCAGGGCAAGACGATCGCGGTCGGGATCGTTGCCGGCATTGCGGGTGCGCTCGGCCTGCTCGTCCTGATCGCGGTGGCCGTGGCGGCCGGGGGCGGTTCGTAGAGGCGCGCTCCGGCGCTGCCCGCTGAGCCACTCCTCCGCGCGTTCGCACATGACTGGGCATGAGAGCCCGGTCCCTCCCGTTCGCCGTCGCGGGCTGGTTCGTCTTCGCCTCGGGCGTTGCCGCCCAGCCTGCGCCATCCGCTCCGCTCGCGCGCGCAGACGTCTACACCGCGGTGGGCTGGGGGCACCTGCGCCTGGCCGACGCCGCGCCCGGCAACCAGTGGGATCACCGCGGCGTGCACGCTGCCGCGGGCGCCGGCTGGTACTGGTCGGATCACCTCAAAACCGAGATCGAGGTCGACACCTCCTCCAAGGCGTCGTTCTACCGCTTCGAGTTCGTGCAGGCGTCGGGGCGCCCGGTGTACCGGTCCTCGCGGGTGGAGGTGCAGGGCACGTCGGTCGGCGTGGTGCAGCACTACCAGTTCCTGAGGAACGCGTGGGTGCACCCGTTCGTGGGCGCCGGCGTGGACCTGCGCCGGGAGCGCCGCAGCGAACAACTGGAGCCCGCGGTGCTCTACGACGGGTTCACCCCGCAGGTGGTCGTGGTGGACCCCGGCGGGCGCATCGACGGTCCGTCGCGGTGGCGCGCGCGAGGCCTCGTGCAGGCCGGGCTCAAGACCTACCTCTCGGAGCGCGCGTTCGGGCGCTTCGACGTGACCGTGGCCTGGCGCGGGGGCGTGGAAGAGGTGGTGTTCCGCGCCGGCATCGGCGTGGACTTCTGACCGGCGCGTGCCGGCGAGGTGTGGAGGCGGTGATGAAGAAGCTGATGGTGCTGGTGCTGTGCGCGGCGTTGGCGACGCCCGGGTGTGCGACCGTGAACTCCGCGACGGGAGCCGTCGCGAGCCCGGCGCGCGACGCGACGGTGATGGCAGGCTACGCGCGCAGCATCCCGGTGGGTTCGCCCGTGCGGGTCGGCCTCGCCAGTGGCGGGTCGCTCTCGGGGACGCTGCTTGGGGTCGGTGACGCGGCGCTCACCGTGCAGCCGCGCGGGCGGCGGCCGGAACCGCCACGCCAGGTGCCCATGGCCGACGTCGTGTCGATCGAGGTCCGGCGGCCGTCGGGGGTGGGCAAGGTGATCGCCATCGGGGCGGCCGCCGGTGCGGCGGCCACCCTGGGCGTGCTGCTGGTCCTGTACGCCGCGCTCGGCGGCGACTGATTCAGGCCGGGCAACGAATCAGAACGTGAACGTCCACATCAGGAAGTGGGTCCACTGGTCGTCGTGCAGGCGGTTGGCCTCGCGCAGGAACGGGCCCACGAAGAAGTAGCCGACGCCCGCGTTGATCGCGAGGAACTTCGTCGGCCTCACGGTGACCTCCAGGTCGACCGAATCGCCCAGGTGGTCGCTGGACGCCGACGCGAGCGGCGCGACGCGCGCGCCCGAGCCGTTGTAGTACCCGTCGGCGCGCTCCACCACCCAGTAGCGGTGCACCCCCGCCTGCACCTTGGTGGTCTTGCGCGGGGCCACGCTGAGCAGGGCGCCCGCGTGCTGCATGTTGCTCCACGACACGCGGTCCGAGAGGCCCCACTTGGCGTGGCTCGAGGGGTACAGGGGATCGAAGGTCCCCTTCTTGCCGTCCCTGCGCGCGCGATCGCCGCTGGCGCGGTCGTAGTCGACGCCGAACCGCGGCTTCCACGCCCGCTGGCTGACGATGATCCCCGCCCCGGCGTGCATGGCCCAGGCCCGGATGGTGTCATCGGCGTTGTGCCCGCCCTGATAGGCCGCCTCGGCGTTGTAGTCCACCTGGCCCGGCAGCGTGCCGGCGGCGCGCAGGCCGACGGTGGCGGTCAGGGCATCGCCGGCGCGCCCGCGCTCGTCGACCGCGCGGTCGCGGGTGCGGACCAGTGCATACGGCTCGAACACCCGCTTCGCCTTCGGCGTCGTGAACTGCCCGTAGGCCCCGTAGAAGTACTCGCCCGGCTTGCCGCGGTCGAAGGCTTCCGAGTCGATCAGCACCAGCTGCGCCGCGAAGGTCGTCACGGCCCACGGCTTGCGCGCGACGGTGACCAGCGCCGCGTCGAAGCTGCGCGTGACGTTGCCCCAGTTCGACGGGGCCACGAGGCGACCGTCGCCGAACTCCAGTTCCTGGCGGCCCAGGCGCGCCGTCACCCGGCTGCGGGCGTGCTTCACCTCGGCGAAGGCCAGCCGCAGGTCGATCTCGTTGAACATGCCCGTCGGTTTCACCTTCGCCGCGTAGTCGGCGACGCGCGCGTCCTGCAGCTGCACGACGGCGCGGAGCCACGAGGCCGGCATCACCTCGGCCTGCACGCGCACGCGGTTGAGGAAGTAGGTGTCCGGCGAGACGGTTCCCCGCCACGCTTCCAGCCTGCCGCGCTGCAGGAAGCTCAACTTGAACCACGCGGGCGGGACGGCCGTCGCCGCGGGCGTCGAGCCAGGCACGGAGGGCGTCGTGGGCTGGGCCGGCGGCCGCGTCACCTGCGGCGCGGGTGGGGCCTGCGCCGCGGCCGGTGGGACGTCACTGGGGGCGTCGCCGGCGAGGTCGGGACGTGGGGTGTCCGTCGAGTCCGCGGGCGGAAGCGGCGGCGTCCATTCCCCGATCGCCATCACGGAGTGGGCGGCTGCGGGGCCGGCCTCGCCGAAGTCCACCACGACGCCCCGACGTCGCGCCTGGGGCGCCGCGGAGGCCCGGGGGGGCCTCGCCCGGCGGGCGCCCGTGGCACGCGGCGCGGCGGCTGGAGCGGGGGAGGGCGCGACCGCTGGCGCTGCCGGGGCTTTGGGCTCGCTGGCGTTCCAGCCCGACCACTGGCGACTCGCCGGCCTGGCGTCCCAGAAGCCGGTGCCCTCGGCCTGGCGGGGCGTCGTGGCCGTGGCGCCCGTCGAGGTGGCCTTGCCGGCGGGGGCAGCGGGCGCGGCCGCCGTCGCCGCCTTGTCGGCCTTGGAGGGCTTGGTGTCCCAGAACGACCCGCCCGTCTTCTCCTGGGCGACGGCCGCGGCGGCCGACAGCACCGTGACGATCCCGGCGAGGACCAGGCTCCTGCGCATGATGCACCCCCACGGGCGGCGGGCGGCGTCGTGTGCGCGCTCCGCACGTCCACGTGACGGCTGCGCTAGCACCTCGAACGGACACTCCGTCCTCGATGCCGCTGGCAGCCGGCAGAGGAGTAATCGTCTGGCGTCCGGCCGGGCTTAGCCCTGCCATGGCGGGTCGCCGGGAACCACTTGGGGCGGGGACGTCGGCTCGTACGGCGGGACGGGATAGGCTATGGCCTCATGAACCGCGTCCTGGTGACCACCCGGGTTCCCGCCAGCGTTCTCGCGCGGCTGCGCGAGGCGTGTGAGGTGGACTACGTCGACTCCTCCGATCCGATGCCGCGCGCGGACTTCCTCGCGCGGTTGCGGGGCGCGCACGGCGTCCTCTGCGTGCTGCAGAACCGCCTCGACGCCGAGGCGTTCGACGCCGGCCTGCCCACGCTGCGCGTGGCCGCCAACATCGCCGTCGGCTACGACAACATCGACGTGGCGGCGGCCGCGAGCCGTGGCATCGTCGTCACCAACACGCCGGACGTGCTCACCGACGCCGTCGCCGACTTCACGATCGGCCTGATCCTCGCGCTCACGCGACGCATCGTGGAAGGCGACCGGCTCATCCGCGCGGGCGGCTGGACCGGGTGGGCGCTCGACTTCATGCTGGGCACCGAGCTGCGCGGCCGCACGCTCGGCATCGTCGGCTTCGGCCGCATCGGGCAGGCCACGGCGGAGCGCGCGCGGGCCTTCGGCATGCGCGTCATCGCCACCTGCCGACCGCCCGGGGAGCCCGGGCCCCCGCTACCACCCGACGTGGCGTGCCTGCCGCTGGATGAGGTGCTCGCCGCCGCCGACGTCGTGTCGCTGCACGTGCCGCTGACGCCAGCGACGCGGCACCTGATCGGCGCGCGCGAACTCGCGCGCATGAAGCCCACCGCCGTGCTGGTGAACACGGCCCGCGGCCCCGTGGTGGACGAGGCCGCGCTGGTGGACGCGTTGACGGAGCGGCGCATCGCCGGGGCGGCCCTCGACGTGTTCGAGCGCGAGCCGGCGGTGCACCACGGGCTGTTCGGCCTCGACCACGTGGTGCTCGCGCCGCACCTCGGGTCGTCCAGCGTCGAGACGCGCACCGCGATGGCCGACCTCGCCGCTCGCAACGTGATCGCAGTGCTGCGGGGCGAGGCGCCGCTCACGCCCATCGGCGACGGCCACTGATTCTCAGCGCCGGGGGCCTCCCACCGGCCGTGGGGGCGCCGGCGCCGTCGCCGCCCGCACGAACGCCGCCGCGTCGGTGGTGAAGCGGGCGAGCGACGGCTCGTGGATGTACATCATGTGCCCGGCCTCGTACTCCGTGACGCGCACCTGCGCGCGCGCCTCGGGGTCGAGGCCCATGTGCGCCAGCGTGTACTCGGTGGCGAAGAACGGCGTGGCGAGGTCGTAGTAGCCCGACGCCACGAGCACCCGCATGTACGGGTTCTTCGCGAAGGCGGCCCGCAGCGCGTCGGCCGTCTCCGCGAACGCGTTGTTCGACTGGTGGTCCCACGGGCCGATGCCGCCGCCGAGGATGTGGTAGGTGGCGTCGCTTTCGAAGCCGAGCTCGGCGCGCACGTAGTGGGCGAAGGTCGCGGTGTAGGGCGGGCGGATGGCGGTCATGCTCGGGTCGAACTCGGGCGTCGCGTCCGTGCCCTTGCCGCCGCGGCCGGCGAAGCGGCCGTCGAGCCGGCCCACGGTGAGCCCCTCCTGCCGCAGCAGTTCACGACAGAACCGCTGGATCTCCGGCCGCAGGTCGGCGAGCTCGAGGTAGCCGACGTCGAGGCCCGTGTAGCGGGACAACCGCTCGGCGGTCGCGCGCCGCTCGGCCGGCGCCAGGCGGTCGCCCTGCGCCAGTGCGACGGTGTAGTCGGTGATCGCCCAGCGCTTCACCTCGTCCAGCACCTTCGCCACGGGCTGCGCGAGCAGGTCGGCCGGCAGCTTCCTGTGGTACCAGGCGATGGCGGCGTAGGTCGGGAGGAACAGCGGGTAGGGCAGATCGTTGCCCGCGGTGAACCGCGCCGTCTGGAACTGCAGGATCGACGACACCAGGACGATGCCGTTCAGCGCGATGCCGCGGTTGGCGAGGTGACCGGCGAGGCCCGCGGCGCGCGTCGTGCCGTAGCTCTCGCCCACCAGGAACAGCGGCGACAGCCAGCGCTCGTGGCGGGTGAGGTAGAGCCGGATGAACTCGCCCACCGAGTCGATGTCGCCGTTGAGCGTCCAGTACTTCCGGCCGGCCTCCTGCGACGCCGCGCGGCTGTAGCCCGTGCCGACCGGGTCGATGAACACCAGGTCGGTGAACGCCAGCCACGTGTGCGGATTGTCCTCGAGGGCGTAGGGGGGCGGGGGCAGCGCGCCGTCCGGCGCCATCTTCGTGCGGCGCGGCCCGAGCGCCCCCATGTGCAACCAGACCGACGAGGAACCGGGCCCGCCGTTGAAGGAGAACATCAGCGGGCGCGCGGCGGCCGGGCCGGTGCGGTCCAGCGTGTAGGCCATGTAGAAGACCTGCGCGTCGATCTCGCCCGTGGCGGTGCGCAGCGGCATGTAGCCGGTCGTCACCGTGTAGCGCAGTGGCCGGCCGTCGACGGTCACCTCGTGCCGCCGCACGACGGGCGGCACGTCGGTCTTCGGCATGGCCGGATCGACCGCGGGGCGCGGCGCGGCGGCGTCGGTCGCGGCCGTGGTGGGCGGCGCCGGCGGCTGAGGGCCGGGGCGTTGCGCCGGCTGGGCGAGCGAGGGCGCGGCCGGCGCGAGGACGGCGAGGGCGACGGTGGCGACGAGGGCGGCAGCGCGGCGCACGCGGACCTCCAGCGTGATCATCGGGTGTCGGTAACGGGTGGAAAGCCAGCGCGCGAACGGTCGACCCGCGGTGCGGCCGTGTCACTGGAGCGGGGTGGCCCCGGGCGGCTCGCCGTCGAGCGTGACGGGAATCGGCCCCGTGGACCAGTACACCGTGCCAGAGCTGTTGGTGGCGAAGAAGCGGGTCCCGCTGGTGCCGGGGTCCGCCGGCGCGGCGGACGCGAAGAACCGTGGGGTCACGCGCACGCCGTTGCAGGCGGGCGGCGCATCCGGAGCCGGCGCGTCAGCCACCAATCGAATCACGTAGCCGCTCTTCACGACCGGGTCCGAACCAAGGTCGGGCGAGACGAACCCGGCGGCGCCGGCCTCGGGCGGGAGGGCGAGGCTGGCCAGGTCCGCCGCGAACTGCCCCTGCCCGCACGACGAGGCGAAGGCGAACTGCCCGCTGTTGATGGCGCGCAGCGACACGATGGCCGACGCCTCGTTGCCCGCCTGTCGTGCCCGCAACAGGCCCGGCACGGTGATGGCCGCCAGAATGCCCACCGGGACCGCCAGCAGCAGGAGGACGATCACGATCTTCACCGCGCGGGCGAGGCCGCCGCTGCCGAAGGCCGAGACGGCCGCGGCTTCTTCCTCGCTCAGTTGCTGCGCGGGTCGCCCGGAGAACAGCACCTGCGCGCCAGGCTGCAGGAACAGCCACAGGATCAGGCCCGAGACGACCGTCCCGACCGGGAACGCCAGCAGGCCGATTGCCGACACGACGATCTGCAGCGTCCGTCCCCACGGCCTCAGCGTCCAGAGCCCGATGCCGCACGCCAACTGCAGCAGCCCGACAGCGGCGAGCGCCAGGCCGAGCATCGTGCCCAGCGCAGACGACGTTCCCGGTCCGGACCCCAGGGCCACCGACAGGGCGCCGACGACCAGTCCCGCCGCGCCGCCGATGAAGTGCAGCACCGCGAGCAGCGTGACGACCGACGGCCGTGCCAGCGGGATGTCGCCCGTCGGCGCCCCGCACACGCCGCAGGCGGCACTGCGCGGCTCGACCGGTGATCCACATCGCGAACAGTGCATGCTCGGCCTCCCTAGGACACTCGGCGGCCTGGACCCCTGGCCGCGGCGGGGTAAGCTGGTGTGCGCGCGGGGCGATAATCCGCTCGGCGGGACGGCTTGTCAATCCGCCGGCCAACTGGCCCGTCCGCCGCGGGCGGGGCCCGTGACCGGCGGTTCCGGAGCCGCGCGCGACGCGATCGCCAGCCCCGCCGGCGAGGGGCCCTTGCTCCGGTCGTGGTCCCTGTGGGCCCCCGACCCTGACGAAAGCCGCTCGATGCCAGCAACTGCGAAACGAACCCAGCCCACGCCGGCAGGCTCCGCCAATCGGCGCGGGGCAGCCGGCGCGACCCCGTTCCATGGCCCGCGGTCGTCCACGTCGGAGGTGGTGCCCGTCCTGCGGGCCATCGGCCGCGCCATCCGCGCGATGGAACTGCCGGCGATCGAGAAGCTGCAGGAGGACAACGCCGCCACGCCCTTCCGCACGCTCGTGTCCACGATGCTCTCGGCGCAGACGCGCGATCCGGTCACCTACGAGGCGTCGATGCGGCTCTTCGCGCGGGCCGATTCGCCGGCGGCGCTCGCCACCCTGCCCGCGAAGACCATCGAGCGGCTCATCTACCCGGTGAGCTTCTACCGCAACAAGGCGCGGCACCTGAAGGAGACGGCCCGCGACATCCTCGATCGCTTCGGCGGCGTGACGCCGACGACGATGGAGGAGTTGCTGACGCTGAAGGGTGTGGGGAGGAAGACGGCGAACCTGGTGCTGATCGTCGCCCACGAGAGCCCCGACAACATCTGCGTGGACACGCACGTCCACCGGATCGCGAACCGCCTCGGCTGGGTGCGCACGCGCACGCCGGAGCAGACCGAACGGGCGCTGTACGAGGTGGCGCCGCGGCGCTGGTGGAAGGACGTCAACCTCTACCTGGTGACGTGGGGGCAGCAGGTGTGCCGGCCGGTCTACCCGCGCTGCGGGGCGTGCGTGGTGGCGGGCGCCTGCCCGCGGATCGGCGTCACGCGGGAAGGGCGGGTATGATCGGGGCGGCGCACGGGGGCCGGCGGCAACTGGTCGTCCCTGGGCCCGCCGCGCCGTGCGCATCGGAGGTCCGGACCATGTCATCCCGCCGTGTCCTGATGTCGCTCGTCCTCGTCTTCCTCGTTGGTGTGGCCGCGTTGTCGGCGCAGGCGCCGAAGCCAGCGGCCAAGGCGTCGCCCGCCAAGCCCACACCCGGCGCCGGGCCCGTGGTGGTGGTCGAAACCGTCAAGGGCACGTTCGAGTTCGAGACGTATCCCGACGAGGCCCCCAAGTCGGTGGAGCACCTGCTGCGCCTGGTGGGCCGCAACTTCTACAACGGGCTGCGCGTCCATCGGCTCGTGCCGGGGTTCGTCGTGCAGTGGGGCGACCCGCAGACGCGCGACATGAGCAAGCGCGACTCGTGGGGGCGCGGGTCCGCGTCCCAGAGCGGCAGGCCGATCGGCGTCGCGGAGATTTCGAAGAAGCGGCTCCACGTCAAGGGCTCGATCGGCGTGGCGCACGCGGGCGACGCGACGCAGGGCGACAGCCAGATCTACGTCGTCACGGGCGAGGGCACCCCGAGCATCAAGGGCCTCAACGGCAAGTACGCGGTGATCGGGCAGGTGATCTCGGGCATGGACGTGGTGCTCAAGCTGCAGGAGACCGACGTCATCAAGAGGATGTCGGTGAAGAAGTGACGGCGTGGGGCTTGCGGCTCGAGCCTTGGAGGCCGCGAGCTCCACTTCGTAGATTCTCCTGTTCCCGCTTCGCTGGGCGCCAGGCCCACGGGCGCAAGCGCCAGGCGCGGAGGTGTTCGTGGCGTCCGGCTGCAGCCCGACGCTGATCAGAACAGCGTGCGCCGCCGTTCGCCCGCCGCCACGCCACGCAGCGCGGGGAAGCGGTCCAGGAAGGTGTCGGGGTACGTGCCCGGCACCTCCAGGCCGAGGCGATGGCGGAGCATCGCGGCGTTGGCCACGCCCTTGGCCTCGAAGTGGTTGTTCAGGTAGACGAACAGCTTCTTGACGACGCGGCGCGCCTCGTCGATGGCGTCGGCCAGCGGGTCCAGTTCCTCCGCGGTGTAGAGGTAGTTGTAGCGATCCTCGGCGGCCTCGTGGTCCCACCACTGGGCGGCGTTGCGCCCGTGCAGCCGCCCGTAGAAGAACGTGGGCGGGTCGGGCCGGAACGCCTGGCGGATCGACGAGCGGAACTTCGGCTCGTCGATCTGCACCCACGACGCGCCGTGGGCGGCGAGCAGGGCCGCCACGGCCGGCGCGTCCTCGCTCCACGTCGCGTGGCGCAGTTCCACCGCCATCGGGATGCCGGTGAACGTCCGCAGCAGCCAGTCCAGGTGCGCCTGGGCGTCCGGCGTGTTGCGGAAGCTGGCGGGGAACTGCGCGAGCAGCGGCCCCAGCTTTCCCGCCGCGGCGAGCGGCTCGATGGCGCGCGCGAACGCCTCGGCCTCGGCGTGGGACGCGTCGGGCCGGTGGCCCGGGGGCGCGGCCGGCGACGGGTGCGTGAAGCGCTGGTGCAGCTTCACGGCGAACACGAAGCCGGGCGGCGTGCGCGCCGCCCAGTCGCGGGTCGTCTCCGGCGCCGGCACGCGGTAGAAGGTGGCGTTCACCTCCACCGTGTCGAAGTGCTCCGCGTAGAAGGCCAGCTCGTCGACCGACGCGCGCCCGGAGGCCCGGCGCGGCGGGTAGAACACGCCGTTCCAGGTGCCGCGCCCGGCGGGGTAGTGCCAGCCGGAGGTGCCGATGCGCAGGTCGGGGATCGCGTCCACGCGCGGCGGTCCCGGCCGGCTACTTCTTCAAGGCCGCGTAGCGCGCCTTGTCGAACCCGAAGACCACCGTCGCGCCGCGCACGAGCACCGGGCGCTTGATGAGGTTCGGCTGCTCGAGCATCAGCGCGATGGCCTCGGCCTTCGACCCCGGCAGCGGCCGGGTCCTGAACACGGGGCTGCGGGTGCTGACGAAGTCGAGAAAGCGCGCCGCGTCCACGTGCTGCTCCAGGAACGCGCGGGACGGGGGCGTCTTGTTGATGTCGTGCTCCTCGAACGCGATGCCGGCCTCCGCCAGGAAACTCCTGGCGTTCTTGCAGGTGGTTCAGGTGGGCTTGCAGTAGAACGCGGTCTGGGCCATGGCGGCTCCTCCGGCCGGGCGGCTCGTCGTACAATCGACGGTCCGGGCCCCGTGCCCGGGCCCGGCAATGCTGACCATCAACGAGATCTTCTACTCCATCCAGGGCGAGTCCACCTACAGCGGCCGCCCCTGCGTCTTCGTGAGACTCACCGCCTGCGACCTCCGGTGCGTGTGGTGCGACACGCCGTACTCCTTCACCGAGGGCCGGAAGATGGCGCTCGAGGAGGTGCTCGCCGCGGTGGAGGGCTACCCCTGCGACCTCGTCGAGGTGACCGGCGGCGAGCCCCTGCTCCAGGCCGACGTGCATCCCCTGATGCAGGCCCTGCTCGACCGCGGCAAGACCGTCCTGCTCGAGACGGGCGGCCACCTGCCCGTGGACCGCGTCCCCCCCGGCGTCGTCCGCATCGTCGACGTGAAGTGCCCGGGCAGCGGGGAAGCGCACCGCAATCACTGGCCGAACCTCGACGCGCTCGGGCCGCGCGACGAGGTGAAGTTCGTCCTCGCCGACCGGGCCGACTACGAGTTCGCGCGCGAGGTCGTGCGGGAGCGCCGCCTGGGCGAACGCGTGGGCGCGGTGCTGTTCTCGCCGGTCCACGGTGTGCAGCCCCTGCTGCCGCTGGCCCAGTGGATCCTGGAGGACGCGCTGCCGGTGCGGCTGCAGGTCCAGCTGCACAAGTACGTGTGGGGGGCGGAGGTGCGAGGCGTATGACCCGGCCGGCGGTGGTGCTGCTCAGCGGCGGCCTCGACTCGACGACGGTGGCGGCGATCGCGGCGTCGCAGGGCTTCGCCGTCCACGCGCTGACGGTGCGGTACGGGCAGGTGCACGAGGCGGAGCTGGCCGCGGCCCGGCGCGTGGCGCAGGCCCTCGGCGTGGCGCGGCACGTCGAGGTGGCCCTCGACCTGCGGGAGCTGGCGCGATCGGCGCTCACCGGGGCGGGCGCCGTGCCGAAGGATCGCGTTGAGGACGCGACCATCCCGTCCACCTACGTGCCGGCGCGCAACACCATCATGCTGTCGCTCGCGCTGGCCTGGGCCGAGTCGCTCGGGGCTGCCGACATCTTCATCGGCGTCAACGCGCTCGATTACTCGGGCTATCCCGACTGCCGGCCCGAGTTCGTCGCCGCGTTCGAACACCTGGCGCGGCTGGCGACGAAGGCCGGCGTGGAGGGCGGCGCCCTGCGCGTCCACGCGCCGCTGCAGCACATGACCAAGGCCGACATCGTCCGCGCCGGGCTCGCGCTCGGCGTCGACTACGGCCTCACGCACAGTTGCTACGATCCGCTGCCCGGCGGGCGCCCCTGTGGCCGCTGCGACAGCTGCGTGCTCCGCGCGCGCGGCTTCGCCGAGGCCGGCGTCGCCGACCCCCTCGTTGGGGTCAGGTCTTGAATTTCAACATCGCTGTCGTGCCCGGATTGTCGAGTGTTTCAGTGACGTGTGCCGGGCCGGGCGACGAATCTCGTGCCCTCGATCAGTGGCTGCCGGCCATCCGCCGCCAGCCTCACGGACCGCGCCGATGACCACGCGCCTCTACTACCACGAGCCCTGGTGCCGCAGTTTCGACGGGCGCGTCGTGGACCTCGCCCCGGCGGGGGAGCCCGGCCGCTCCCTCGTCTACCTCGACCGCAGCGCGTTCTACCCGACGACCGGCGGCCAGCCCTTCGACACCGGCCGACTCGGCGGCGCGCGCGTGGTGGACGTCCTCGACCAGGAGGACGGGCGCGTGGCGCACGTGGTGGAGGGGACGCTGGCCGTGGGTGACCACGTGCGGGGCGAGATCGACTGGGCCCGCCGCTTCGATCACATGCAGCAGCACACGGGCCAGCACATCCTCTCGGCCGCCTTCGAGCGCCTGCACGGCGCGCGCACCGAGAGCTTCCACCTCGGCAGCGACGTGTCCACCATCGACCTCGACGCGGACGTGTCGGCGGCGCAGGTGGCGTCGGCCGAGCGGCTCGCGAGCGACGTGGTGTGGAACGACCGCGCCGTGGGCATCCGGTTCGTCACCACGGAGGAGGCGGCGCGGCTGCCTTTGCGCAAGCCTCCGGTGAAGTCGGGCACGCTGCGGCTGATCGAGGTGCAGGACTTCGACCTCTCGGCGTGCGGCGGCACGCACGTGTCGCGCACGGGCGAGGTGGGGGTGATCGCGGTGAAGGCCTGGGAACGCTACAAGGGCGGCACGCGCATCGAGTTCGTCTGCGGCGCCCGCGCGCTCGACAGCTACCGCCTGTTCCGCGACGCGGTCACCGGATCCGTGCGCGCCCTGTCGGTGTTCCCGCACGAACTGCCCGAGGGCATCGCGCGCCTCCAGTCGGCCAACAAGGATGCGCAGCGCGAGATCCGGCGCCTCCGCGAGGCGCTCGCCGGGCACGAGGGCGTGGCCTGGCGGGACCGGGCCGAGGTGCTCGGACCGGTGCGGGCCGTCGTCGCGGCCGTCGAGGGCTACGACGCGGCGTCGATGAAGCTGCTCGCCGGTGCGGCGGCCGATGCGCCCGGACACGCGGCCGTGTTCTTCGACACCGCGCGGCCAGCCATCGTCGCTGCCGCGGCGCATGCGGGCGTGCCCGCCGCCGACTGCGGCGCGCTGGTGCGCGATCTGTGTGCGCGCTTCGGCGGGCGCGGCGGCGGCAAGCCCGCGGTGGCGCAGGGAGGCGGGCTCGACGCGCTGGTGGCGGACCTGGTGGCGTTCGCGCGCGGCTGGCTGGCCGCGAGGACGCCGCCCGCGGTCTGACGTCGACGCACGTCGTCGGGAGCGCGTGCCGCCAGGGGGGACGCCCTCGCGTCGCACGCGGGTTGCCTGCCGCGCCTCTCGTGATCCACGCGGAGGCGCTCAGGCGTGGCCGTCCGCCCGGCGCTGGTAGCGCGCGCCCAGCGCGAACGGGATCGTCGAGCTCACGCCCACCGCCAAGCTGACGAGCAGCCCCGCCGTCAGCGAGTAGTGGTCGCCGATCAGCCCCGTGACGAACGGGCCCGGGCCCACCCCCAGCAGGTTCATCACCAGCAGCGCCACGGCGACGATCGTCGAACGCACGGCCACCGGCGACAGTTCCTGCACGGCCGAGAACACGGGCCCGAACCAGATCGTCGTGGACGAGGAGGCCACGAACCAGCACACGTAGAAGAACGGCGAGTCCACCGGCAACAGGAAGAAGGCGACGGCGAACGGCGTGGTGGCAGCCGCCATGATCACCAGGCTCCACTGCCGGCCCCCGGCCCAGCGGCGCGCGCACCAGTCGGCGAACCACCCGCCGGCGAGGTTGCCCGCGAAGCCGGCGAACACCGCGATGACGCCGGCGCTGTAAGCGGCGCCCTGGAACGAGAACCCGCGCTCCTGCACGAGCCAGGTGACGACGTGCAGGGCCGATCCGGCCGCGTAGCACAGCAGCGTCCCGCCGGCGAGCACCATCACCAGGGCCGGTTGTGTCCGGAAGGCGCCCACCGCGGCCTCGCGGATCTGCCGCATCGAGGGCAGGGCCTGTCCCACCGCCACCCCGCGCCGCGCGGGCTCGCGGAAGAAGAACAGCAGCGCGACGGCCGCCAGCCCGATCAGGCCCAGGGCGTAGAAGCACATCCTCCAGCCGAAGCGCGGGGCCATCCAGCCCGCGATGATCAGGCTCAGCGCCGTGCCCAGCGGAATGCCCGCGTAGTAGACGCCGGTGGCCATGCCGAGCCGGTGGCGCGGGAACGCGTCACCGAGCATGCCCAGCGCCGCGGGCGTCAGCGTGGCCTCGCCCACCCCCACCAGCACCCGCGGAATCGCGAGGTGCACGAAGCTCGTGGCCAGCCCCGAGACGGCGGTCATCGCGCTCCAGAGCCCCAGCCCGCCCGCCAGCAGCTTGGTGCGCGAGACGCGGTCGGCGGCGACGCCGAGCACCACGCCCATCAGCGTGTAGAAGACGACGAAGGCGAAGCCCACGAGCAGGCCGATCTGCGCCCGCGTGAGGCCGAGGTCGGCGATCAGCAGCGGCGCCAGGCTGGCGATCAGCTGCCGATCGACGAAGTTGAGGACGTTCAGCAGGGTGAGGAAGACGAGCAGTCCCCACGCGCCTGGCGAGAGGCGATCATGGACGGCCGGGTCGGTCATCGTGACCCACGATCATACCCGGCCCCCGTGTCGCCCGTCTCACCGCGGAGGACGTGGCGCCGCGATCACCCGCTCCAGCGCGCCCTCCACCGCGGCATCCACCACCGCGCTCGGCGTCGTGAAGTTGTTGGCGACCATCGAGAACACGATGCGTTCGCCGGCCGCCGTGGTGAGGTAGCCCGACAGTGACCGGACGTTGGCGATCGTGCCGGTCTTCGCCTTGACGTTGCCCGCGGCCCGCGTTCCCTTCATGCGTCCCGCGAGCGTGCCGTCCTCGCCGGCCACGGGCATCGTCGCGAGGAAGGGCTCGAAGAGCTGCGGGTCGCGCGCGACGGCACGCAGGATGGCGACGATCATCGACGCGTTCACGTAGTTGTTGCGCGAGAGCCCGGAACCATCGGCCGTGATGTAGGTGCGCGGCGCGATGCCCCAGCGGGAGAGCACCTGCTCCACGACCTTCTGCGAAGCCTCCACCGTGGCGGGCCCCGGCGACAGGCTGAGCGCGCGCAGCGCGGTCTCGGCGTAGAGGTTCTGGCTGATCTTCATCAGCGTCTTCGCGAACTCGGACAGCGGCGGCGACGTGACGCGGGCGATCACCGTGCGCGGTGCCGGCGCGGGCGACGGGGCGGCCGGCCGGGGCGCGGTGTCCGCGGCCGGCGGCGGGACGCTCGCCGACGGGACCGCTGGCGGCGTCGCGGCATCGTCGGCGGGGAGGTCGTCGATGTCCACCGCGCCGCCGGTCACCGTGATGCCGCGGGCGACGAGGGCCTGCTTCAGCACGGCGGCGAAGTAGGCAGTGGGATTGTCGATGGCGGCCGTGCGCACCACCGGCTTCCCACCGGCCGGCACCACCCCCTCCACCACGAGTTCCCGTCGCGCCGGGTAACGCCCCACGCCGGCGCGCGCCTCGCTGCCGGCCGGGCCGGTGACCACGCGGTTGACGACGACGAACTCGCCGACGTCCGGGCGAAGCGTGACGACGGCCGGCGCGCCCTCCGTCGCCGCGGGCGCGATGGTCACCTCCACCGTGTTCATGTGCACCTGCAGCGGCCCGACGGGCGCGGAGTAGCCGAAGGCGAAGTCGTCCCACTGCCACCCGTAGCCGAACCGCTGGTCGTCGAAGGCGTTGTCGTCGCCGACGATGCGGCCGTCGACGCGCGTGATGCCGGCGGCCTTCAGGCCGGCGGCCAGTTCGTCGAACACCGACTGGTCGCGCCCCTCGCGGGCGTTGATGGTCGGGTCGCCGGTGCCCACGACGAACAGGTCGCCGCGGAGCGTGCCGCCCTCGACCGTGGCGGCGCGCTCGAGCCGTGTCTCGAAGCGGAAGTCCCAGCCGAGTCGGGCGGCGGCGACGGCGGTCGACACGATCTTCTGGTTCGAGGCCGGCATCACGAGCGTGTCCGGGTTCAGGCGGTAGAGCACCTCGCCGGTGTCGAGCGACTGCACGAGCACGCTCCAGACGGCGGTGGAGAGCGCCGGCGTGCCGAACAGGGGGTCGAGGTCGGACGCGAGCGGTCCGCGCGGATGGGCCGCGAGGGCCACGACGTTCGGCGTGCCGGCGGCGGGGGCGGCCGTGGTGCGCGGGGCCGGCGGCGCGGTGGCCGCCGGGGTCGCCTTGGCGGCGCAGCCGGCGAGCGTGGCGGCGAGAAGCAGGAGGACGAGGGGCAGGCAGCGGCGGAACGCGGCGGGGACCATGCGGCGCATGATCCCCGCTTCCGCTCACGCGGGCAAGAGGCCGGGGCGGGCGGCGGTGGGCCGGCCTGCCGATTTTCGTCGGTGGCGCCGGGCGAGGGCGTGATCCGGGGCCGGATTCATTGCCGATTCCCGATGTTGAAATTCAAGACCTGACCCCAGCCCCTCCGCCAGGCCTGGCGCCTCATGGCTTCAGCGCGTCGAGGTTCTTCAGCGTGGAGTCGAGGTCGCCGGCCGTCAGCTTCGCCGCGCCGGGATCCCCGGCGCGCACGGCGTAGGTGTCGTCGCCGGCCCGGTAGAAGGTCACCGACTCCTCGCGGCCGCCGCCGTCGAACACGGCCTTGACGGCCACGACGGGCGTGGCACCGGCCGGCAGGGCGTCCACGAACGACGCGGCGCGCAGGTTCGACGTCGTCGACAGCAGGTCGATGATCTTCGCCTCGCCCACGTCAGCGGCCGGCTGCGTCTGCACCCACTTCTCGACGGCCTGCTCACCGTCACCCTTCTTCTTCTCGAGGACGATCGTGGCCCCGTCGCGGGTCACCTCCACCCGCTGCGCCGTGAAGCTGCGGAACTCGAACAGGTCCCGGGGCCTGAAGTCGCCCGGCGCCTTCCGCAGGTCGTCGGCGAGCGTGGCGTCCACCGTGAAGACCATCTGCCGCGACGCGTCCTTCGCGTAGAGCGACCCCTCGGGCGAGGCCGCGCCCAGCAGCAGCGTGGACCGCGCGCTGCCGGCGTCGAGGTGCACCGTGATGGCCGGCGCCTGCAGCCCGTACTGCGCCAGGTCGGTCGCCTCCTGCGCGACGATGGCCTTCATCTGCGCGGTGGCCACGCGCCCGAGCACGCTCTCCACGGCGCCGTAGTCGGCGCGCACGTCGAGCGGCGCCGTGAGCCGCCACTGCTCGTCGCGCTTGGCGAAGGTGACGGGCGTGGCGCCGGCGATCACCTGCAGGCCGTCCACCGCGGTGCGATCGATCTTCAGCGCGGCCTTGTCGCGCAGGTCGAAGGTGCCGCGGTCGAAGGTCGACTCCAGATACGCTGGCAGCAGGAACACCCGCGAGCCATCGTCGAGGCGGGCATAGAGATCGCCGCCCGTGGGGGTCTTCTCGCCGAGGTGCACGCGCCGCGCGCCCTGCGCGCCCGCCGTGCGGAACGCCACCTCCACGCGCGCGGGCTGCAGGCCGAACGCGGCGAGATCGGCGGCCTGCTCCTCGACGACGCGCTGTTCCTCGAGCCCTGCGAGGCCCGAGGCGAGCGACGAGGCCTCCACCGTGTCGGCGTCGGCGGCCACGGGGGCCACCACGCGCCACGTGCCGTTCTCCTTCCTGAGGGTCGTCGTCTCGCCCTTGCTGCTGCGGACGGTCACTTCCTCGATCGTGTCGGCCTCGAGCCCGGCGAACACCTTCGCCTTCGCGTCGGGGTCGGCCGGCGGCCGTTCCCGCTCGACGAACCAGATGTAGGCGCCCAGGCCGGCCAGCACCAGGGCCAGCGCCGCCGTGGAGGTTCCGCGCGACATGGCCTACCGCCTCCGCCACCAGGTGTAGAGGCCCGCCGCGAAGCACGCGATCGGAATCGCGGCGGCCACCAGCACGGTGACGCCGCGGCCGCTGGGCGGCAGCGTGATGCGACGGTCCTCGGGATCGCGCGGCCGCACCGAGATCAGCGACTCGGCGCCGGCCAGCCAGTTCAGGGCGTTCATGAACAGGTCGCGGTTGCCGCCGAAGCCCAGCGAGCCGTTGGCGGCGAAGTCGGAGTCGCCGACCACCACCAGCCGCGCCTGACGCGGCGCGGGCGGCGCGCCGGGCGCGGCCGGGTCGGGCGCGGCCGGTGGCGCGTTGGGCGCGTCGGCCGACAGCGCGGCGCCGATGACGAGCGGCCCGCGGCGGTCCCCCTTGGCCTCGTCCACCGTCACCTGGCCGCCCGTGCGCAGCACCGACAGGTCCTGCTTCGAGAAGCTCTGCGGGCTCGTCTCGAGGAAGGCCTGCGGCGTGCGCCCGCCCGCGGTGGACACCGCCACGGTCTGCGCCGACGGGAACGCCGTGATCACGTTCAACGTGTCCACGATCGGGTGCGGCGGGTAGGCGGCCACCACCGGCACCTCGGGGCTGCCCACCGTGGCCTGGCCGACCATGTCGAGCACGACGTCGCGGCCGGCGCCGAAGCCCCATTCCTGCAGGAACCCCATCAGGTTGGTGAGCGCCGGCGCGTCGGCGGCCTCTGGCGGGTCGAGCAGGGCGAGCAGCTTCCCGCCGCCCTCCACGTAGCGCTTCAGCGCGGCCACCTCCTGCGGCAGGTAGTCCACCTGCGGGCCGGCGACGACGACGACGTCGGCGTCGGCTGGCACTTCGGGCTGCGTCGCGAGCGCCAGCTTCTCGACGACGAAGTTGTCGCGCGTCATCGCCTGGGCGATGGCGTTGTAGCCGCTGCGCTCGTCGCTGCTGGCGGTGTCCTTCTCGCGGTGCCCCTGCACGAAGTACACCTTCTTGGACTTGCCCTCCACCGCCTTGATGATGGCGTTGGTGAGTCCCTGCTCGCTGCTGCCGGTGGCGCGCTCCACGCGGTCGCCGTAGCGCACAATCACCGTGTCGTACGCGGTGATCTGGTTCTGCACGGCGCGCTGCCGCTCGCGGTCCACGTCGATGAAGCTCGTCTCGACCCGCGGCGACGCGTAGCGGTACTCCTGCAGCCGGTCGCGGAACTCGGCGAACCGGTCGGTGCGCGAGTAGACCTCGATCTGCAGCGGCTGCGCGAGGCTGCCCAGCACCTTGCGCGTCTGGTCGGAGAGCGAGAACTGCTGCGCGGCGGTCAGGTCCCAGCGCTTGTTCTGCCGGTGCGCCACGTAGTTGAGGCCGGCGAGGATGCCGAGCACGATGAGGACGCTGGCGGCCGACAGGGCGCCGTAGCGCGTCTGCCGGCGCTGGAACGCCTCGCCGATCTCGCGCCACTGCCCCGCCACGTACAGCAGGATGGTCACCAGGCCGGCGATCGCCAGCCCCCGCCACACCTCGACGTTCTCGGGCTGCAGCGCCCGCACGAGCACCGCGGCCACCACCACGCC